>Ga0208695_1000040_pt1 | contig 195713 bp, 154 predicted proteins | sample AD_UKC111_MetaG_FD_184449 | JGI IMG/M metagenome (GOLD analysis project Ga0208695, IMG submission 184449) | Active sludge microbial communities of municipal wastewater-treating anaerobic digesters from Hong Kong - AD_UKC111_MetaG (SPAdes)... | ecosystem: Engineered > Bioreactor > Anaerobic >...
ACCACCTGGGGAGTACGATCGCAAGGTTGAAACTCAAAGGAATTGACGGGGGCCCGCACAAGCGGTGGATCATGTGGTTTAATTCGATGCAACGCGAAGAACCTTACCCGGGCTTGAAGTGCAAGCGACAGCTTCTGAAAGGGAGCATTCCTTCGGGACGCTTGTAGAGGTGCTGCATGGCTGTCGTCAGCTCGTGTCGTGAGATGTTGGGTTAAGTCCCGCAACGAGCGCAACCCCTATCCTTAGTTGCCATCAGTTCGGCTGGGAACTCTAAGGAGACTGCCCACGCAAGTGGAGAGGAAGGTGGGGATGACGTCAAGTCATCACGGCCCTTACGTCCGGGGCTACACACGTGATACAATGGCAGGTATAATGGGCAAAACCGCGAGGTTGAGGAAATCCCTAAAGCCTGCCTCAGTTCGGATTGCAGTCTGCAACTCGACTGCATGAAGCTGGAATCGCTAGTAATCGCAGATCAGCATGCTGCGGTGAATACGTTCCCGGGCCTTGTACACACCGCCCGTCAAGCCATGGAAGTTGGGAGCGCCCGAAGCCGATAGCAATATCGTCTAAGGTGAGACCAATGACTGGGGCTAAGTCGTAACAAGGTAGCCGTACCGGAAGGTGCGGCTGGATCACCTCCTTTAAAGAGTTTATTTTATTTATTTGATTCATTACTTTTGGTGCTACTTCCTGCTTTGAAAGAACTATACAAAATGTTCTTTGAATCAGTCAGAAGGGCCTGTAGCTCAGCTGGTTAGAGCGCACGCCTGATAAGCGTGAGGTCGATTGTTCAAGTCAATTCAGGCCCACATATTGGGTCAGTAGCTCAGCTGGGAGAGCGCCAGCTTTGCAAGCTGGAAGTCGCAGGTTCGAGCCCTGTCTGATCCACTCAAGTTCTTTGATAATTGAATTGCTTTTCAATTTATTTGAAAAGGGATGTAAGGGCCTATATTTTTATATATAAATATAGTATCTATAAGTAAGAAGTATAACAACTCAAAATCTGGCAAGATAGCAAGGGCAAATGGTGGATGCCTTGGCACAGAGAGGCGATGAAGGACGCGTCTACCGGCGATACGCTACGGGGAGCTGGTAAAAAGCTTTGATCCGTAGATTTCCGAATGGGGAAACCCGATTGAGGTAATGCTCAATCACCTGTAAAGGAGCCAACCCGGGGAATTGAAATATCTCAGTACCCGGAGGAGAAGAAATCAATTGAGATTCCCTTAGTAGCGACGAGCGAAACGGGAACAGCCCAAATTCTAGTGCTTGCACTAGAAGGTTGTAGGACCTCTATATATTTTGACTTAATAATAACAGAACATTATGGAAAGATTGACCATAGAAGGTGATAGTCCTGTAAGTAAAATTATTAAATCAAGATTGAGGTATCCTGAGTAGCGCGGGACTCGTGGAACCCTGCGTGAATCTGGGGAGACCACTCTCCAAGGCTAAATACTCCTCTGTGACCGATAGTGAACTAGTACCGTGAGGGAAAGGTGAAAAGAACCCTTTAGAAGGGAGTGAAATAGAACCTGAAACCATTTGCTTACAAACGGTGGGAGCCATTTTTTTATGGTGACCTCGTGCCTTTTGCTTAATGAGCCAACGAGTTGCTCGTCACGGGCAAGGGTAAGATTCTCAGAATCGCACCCGCAGCGAAAGCAAGTCTGAATAGGGCGCAAAAATAGTCCGTGGCGGCAGACGCGAAACCTTGTGATCTATCCTTGACCAGGATGAAGCGTAGGTAACACTACGTGGAGGTCCGAACTAGTGTGGGTTGAAAACCGCTTGGATGAGTTGAGGATAGGGGTGAAAGGCCAATCAAACTGGGTAATAGCTCGTACTCCCCGAAATGTATTTAGGTGCAGCCTCGCATAAGTGTACAGGAGGTAGGGCTCTGATTGGGCTAGGGCGGTTCATCCCGTACCAAACCCTGATAAACTACAAATTCCTGATACATAATATGCGGGAGTAAGGCGGTGGGAGATAAGTTTCATCGCCGAGAGGGAAACAACCCAGATCGGCAGCTAAGGCCCCAAAGTAAACGCTAACAGATAAAGGAGGTTGTGTTGCTTAGACAGCCAGGATGTTGGCTTAGAAGCAGCCACGCATTTAAAGAGTGCGTAATAGCTCACTGGTCGAGCGACACAGCGCCGACAATAATCGGGACTAAGCGTTTCGCCGAAGCTCCGGGTCCGTTGAGACGGTAGGGGAGCATTCTGTATGCGGTGAAGATGAAGTGTGAGCTTTGTTGGAGCGTACAGAAGAGCAGATGTTGGCATAAGTAACGATAATTTAGGTGAGAATCCTAAACGCCGAAAGTCTAAGGTTTCCTTGAGATATGTTCGTCAGCTCAGGGTTAGTCGGCCCCTAAGGCGAGACCGAAAGGTGTAGTCGATGGGAAATAGGTAATTTATAATATTCCTATACCACCGAAAGGTTAACTACAGGGACGCAGGAGCGTAGTTGATGGGTGCTAATGGCTATCATCTATCAATAAAGCACACTGCCAAGAAAAGCTGTAGGTATCCCCAAGGTGACCGTACCGCAATCCGACACAGGTAGACGAGTTGAGTATACTAAGGCGCGCGAGTGATTCGTGGTTAAGGAACTCGGCAATATAACCCCGTAACTTCGGGAGAAGGGGTTCCTCTAAGTGATTGGAGGACGCAGTGAAATGGCCCAGGCGACTGTTTAACAAAAACACAGCACACTGCTAACTCGTAAAGAGGATGTATAGTGTGTGACACCTGCCCGGTGCCGGAAGGTTAAGGGGAAGGGTTAGCGCAAGCGAAGCTCTGAACCGAAGCCCCGGTAAACGGCGGCCGTAACTATAACGGTCCTAAGGTAGCGAAATTCCTTGTCGGGTAAGTTCCGACCTGCACGAATGGTGTAACGATCTGGGCACTGTCTCAACCACGAGCTCGGTGAATTTGTGGTACCGGTGAAGACGCCGGTTACCCGCACTGGGACGGGAAGACCCCGTGGACCTTTACTATAGCCTACTATTGAGTTCGGTTATAGCATGCGTAGGATAGGTGGGAGACTATGAGGCTTCGATTGTGGTCGAAGCGGAGTCAACGGTGAAATACCACCCTTGCTATAATTGAATTCTAACTTGGTGGAGTGGATCCACAAGAACAGTGGTAGGTGGGTAGTTTGACTGGGGCGGTCGCCTCCCAAATTGTAACGGAGGCTTACAAAGGTCACCTCAGCACGGTCGGTAATCGTGCATAGAGTGTAAAGGCATAAGGTGGCTTGACTGCGAGACCGACAGGTCGAGCAGGTGCGAAAGCAGGTCTTAGTGATCCGGCGGTTCCGAGTGGAAGGGCCGTCGCTCAAAGGATAAAAGGTACCCCGGGGATAACAGGCTGATCTTACCCAAGAGTTCATATCGACGGTAAGGTTTGGCACCTCGATGTCGGCTCATCGCATCCTGGGGCTGAAGAAGGTCCCAAGGGTTTGGCTGTTCGCCAATTAAAGCGGTACGTGAGCTGGGTTCAGAACGTCGTGAGACAGTTCGGTCCCTATCTAGTGTGGGCGCAAGATACTTGAGGGAATCCGTCATTAGTACGAGAGGACCGTGACGCCCGGACCTATGGTGCATCTGTTGTCACGCCAGTGGCATCGCAGAGTAGCTATGTCCGGTAGGAATAAGTGCTGAAAGCATCTCAAGCACGAAGTCCATCCCAAGATGAGGTATCTATTAAGGGTCCAGGTAGACGACCTGGTTGATAGGCTTCAGGTATAAGCACAGTAATGTGTTCAGCCGAGAAGTACTAATAACCCGTCTGCTTGCCAGATATGAGTTGTTATATTTCTTACTAATTCTCCCTTACATCCGAATTCAATTTATTCCTATAAATTTTTGCTTGGTGGCTATAGAGTAGGGGAAACACCTCTTCCCATCCCGAACAGAGAAGTTAAGCCCTACATCGCCAATGGTACTGCGTGGGCGACTGCGTGGGAGAGTAGGTTGCTGCCAAGCTTTTTTTTTGCTTTATAACGCATCCAAAGTATTCTATTTTTAAAAATATTTATACTGCAAATAATATTATTTGCATATTTCAAAAATGTTTGTAAATTGCTTATTATGATTTGAAAAAAATGTTTTTAGTTCAATCTGGAATTGGTTATAACATAATGCGAATTTTTTTGCCTGAGCAAGTGCCTTCGGTTTTAACCCCTAAGGCTCCAAAAACGTTAACTTTTGATATCTAAGGAATAGATTATGAAAAAACGAAATATAGTAATTTTAACACTTTTGATTAGTATTATCATTCTATTTATTTACCCAGGTAAATTATTCGCTGCTCAAAAATATTACCTCCATTCACTTGTTCAACAAACTATGACTCCCGATATTGAAAAAGCAATAAATCTTTGGGTAGATTTTCTTTATGAAGAAAATGACTCATTAAGGAAAACATATTGGAGTCAAGACGAAGTCGAACGTTTTGGTGATGATTATTGCCTATTTTGTACTTCATTTTTCTATCAATGGGGACGGGCTATTACATTAAATAGACTACTACCCTATATCATATATGTAGAAGAAAAAGATTCTGTATTTATTATCACAACTATGTTTATGGAAAAATCTTTTGCATTGTCAGATTCCTCATTGAAGAACCAATCGCCTTGGGGAATTATCAAGGTAGTGGTTGAAAAAAACAACAATTCTTTTGCTCTTAAGAATGATTTGAGTGAAGAAGCGAGATTTTGGTATAGATTCGAAGCGGGTAATATTAATTATTATGTTGAACCAACAGTTAAAATTGATACCGCTGTCTGTTATGAAGCCAATAATTATGTAAACTATATTTCAAATCTTTGGTATGGAAAAGATTATATAAACAAAATTGAGTATTACGTTGCTCCAACTTCAGCTGCTGTTAATAAACTAGTAGGCTTTGAGTTTGGATTTTTGGGTGGGATTGGTGAAGGATATACTCTTATTAATGCAAAAGCAATTTTAAGTGGAAATAAGAATTTCAATTACAAACATGAATTAACTCATCTCATTCTTCCTGAGATCCCGAATCAATTATTAAGTGAGGGATTAGCCACTTATTTTGGTGGAACGGGCGATCTGGATTTTGAGACAGCAGTTAAAAAATTTTCAGTGAAGAACTATCCCTTAAATGATGAGAAAATAAAGGATATATTAGATTATCCAATTTTCTTTGAATTTTATGTTTTCAGTGCCCTTGCTTGCGAACAAGTTTATAAATCGAAAGGTATTGACGGTTTAAGGGAGTTATCAAAAAATATTACTAAAAAGGAAGGTGAAGATTTTCACAAGGAAAACAAAATGATATTAGAACGAATTTGCAATATGCTTGGAGTTAGAGAATCAGAGTTGATAGAAAGAGTGAATAATAGAATAAAGAGTTTTAAGTAAACAGAGAAGGCAATCCTTAAATCACCCAATGATACTGCCTGGGAGAGTAGGTTGCTGCCAAGCTTTTTTAGATATTTATTTTGAGCGTTATTTCCTTAACAAAACGTATTATTTAATAATAATAAAATTAAATTGTCGTCATTTTTTTAAATTACAATGAATATTTTATGAGAACATATTCAGCTGTCATCGAGAAATGTAAAGATACTGGACTCTACGTAGGATATATACCTGGATTTAAAGGTGCGCATTCGCAAGGTGAAACAATTGAGGAACTTAGAGAGAATTTGATTGAGGTGATTGAAATGCTTCTTGAAGATGGTGAGCCTGTTCTAGATAGTGAGTTTATTGGCACTCAAAATATTGAGTTCGAATAATATGCCAAAATACCCCGTAGTTAAGCCATACCAAATAATAAAAGCTCTCAATTTACTCGGTTTTTATGAAGTTCGTCAAAAAGGTTCTCATAAGCAATTTAAACATCAAGATGGAAGAACAACTACAATACCAGACCACAAAGGTAGAGATATATCGCCGATATTATTAAAACAAATTCTACAAGAAATTAATGTGGAGTTAGATGAATTTAAAAAATACTTATAATAATATCGACTTAGTGTATTAACCCGGCTTATTTTCAGCACGACTTCGTTTGAGAGCGAGTGGTTGCCAAGCTTTTTTTTTGCTTTATAACATCACCTTCTTGTTTCAATTTTATTTTTTATACTTTCAATAAAACTGTTTAATATATTACACAGTGTGTTATAATAATATATGATTTATAAAATAATTTAATAAATATTTTTAAAGAATTTTATGATTATAAACATAAATATCTTTATAAGTCTTTATTCGATATATATATATATATTATTAATATTTGTATTTTTTTTGTTCATTATAATAATATTATATTGTAATTTTGCTTTTGAAAAATTAATCTATACTTAAGGAGTTAGTTTAAAATGAAAGTATTAAACATTTACTATTTAAAAATTGTCTATGCAGTGATAATACTTACCTTATTAACAAACTGTACTAGTCTTAGACCTAAGTATAAAGATATCCCTGTTAAAGGTCGTAATGAAATAGTTGATTTTTACAGTCCTTATTATGTCGAAAGAATGAATCTACTTGGTTGGACATTGAATTTAAGTTTTTCAGTTGGGGTTGGTTATGCTGTTTATCAATATGCACCCTATAATTATAAAATTGGGAACATTAGCGAAAAGAATATAAAATTAGGACAGGCTTGTTTGGCTTCATTGTTAACAAGTTTTTTGATATACGAATTTAGTAGCGATGGAAATATTCATCCAGTCGATTATTCCACGGCAAATGAGTGGTTAAGAAAATATGACAAAGATTTGATTTACTTGAAATATTCTTTGTATCCTTCATTTATAGAAGCAATCCCGAAAAACGCAGATAAAAATTTTGAAATAAAGAATATTCAAGACGCCAAATTTTTTCATAGCACATTTCCAAATAGTGAATATACTTATAAGACGATAACAGAGGCATTACCTAAAATGTCCAAATACGATTTACCTGCGCTTGAAACTATATTTTATGATCATGATGTAAATAAGCTTATCAAAAAGGAAAGTTTTAAAAGAACTTCAAATTTAGACGAATGGTTGGATTTAAAACATAAATACCCCGATATTGCAGATGAATTTATACCAAGAGCAATACAACACATTGATAATATTTATGATGCAAAAAAACTCAAGTCCGAGTATTACTATAATATAGAGTTAAACTCAATACTTGAGGACAGAACATATAAGATGATAAAAAACTTGATAGCTGCTAAGATGTTCCATGATATGTTTCCATATAGTAAGTATAATGATTCTCTAAAAGAAAAATGTTTCAACTTTATATTAACCTTAAGCGATATTGAAGAATATATAAGTATTTTTCATAATTCATATAATGCAAATATTCTAGAAGATAAAGCAATTGCAAATGGCTTTATAACTACGGCAAATGAGTTATTTCAATTTACCTCGTTATTCCCAAATTCACAAAGAATAGATGAATTGATAGAAAAGGTATTTCCAAATTCAGAACAAGAGTCTTTGTTAGAAATAATAAATCGATATCCATTCTCTAACCTTCAGAGAAAAATGAGACTTTACTATATAGAACAAAGTTCTAATATGGATGAATGTATTTTAGCAGCAGAAAAATTTCCAGAACTTAAAAATGAAGCTGTCAAAAAAGCAAAACAATTTTGTACTAGTCTTAATAATGAAAGACGGTTTTTGAGTGCTTTTGGCGATACAGAAGATGCAATTGATATAAGGTTTAAATACAACGAAGATATAACCAAAGAGCCAGAAAATTTGGGTAATAAAGTGAATTCTATTTATAGTGAATATTATCCAGTTATTTCTCCCGATGGTGAAACTTTATACTTTGTAAGGAAAGACGACCCTAATGGATTTGGTGGTGAGGATATATATTTTTCACACTTAGATGAAAATGGGGAATGGGGTTATGCACAAAATATTGGTTCCCCATTAAATAATCAATTCCATAATGCTATTTGTTCAATTAGTCCTGATGGTAATATAGTCTTATTACATAATTTATACAATGGTTCATTAGGTAATGGAAATTCAATATCATATAAGACAGTGGATGGATTGAGCAATCCGGAAACAATTGCGATGGAGAACTTTTATACACTTAGTGACTACCACAATTGTATGTTGTCTAATGATGGTAATGTAATCTTTTTATCGCTTAAAAGATACGATAGCTTTGGTGATGGAAACGATTTATATGTAAGTTTCAACAATAGAGACGGTAATTGGTCAGAACCACAAAATTTAGGGCAAATAATTAATACATCTGCAGAAGAATCAAGTCCTTTTTTAGCATCTGATGGGATAAGCTTATATTTTAGTAGTAATGGACATGGTGGTTATGGAGGTATGGATTTATTTGTATCAAAAAGATTGGATAATACATACACATCGTGGTCAATACCTGAAAACTTAGGTCCTACAATAAATTCTTCAGGTGATGAAAATTTTTTTTCGATACCTGCAAGCGGTGATTTTATTTATTTTTCATCTACTAACGATTCATATGGAGAGCAAGACTTATTTAGAATAGGTTTACCAATGGATAAGAGATCTAATCCTGTTGTCTTGGTTAGTGGTAAAGTATTAAACGCAAAAACAAATGAACCAATGGATGCAGAAGTTTATTATGAGGATTTAAACACAGGCGAGGAACTCGGTAAAGCAAAGACTAACTCGTCAACAGGTATATATAAAATAATTCTACCTGGGGGTAAGAAGTATGGTTTTAGGGCAGAGGCACCTGGTTTCATTTCTGTAAATGACAATCTGGATTTAAGGGATTTGAAATTTTATCAAAAAGAAATTGATGATTTAGTTTTGGTGCCAATTGAGGAAGGGCAAAAATTCAATATTAATAATATATTCTTTGACTTTGGTAAATCAAATCTAAAAAAAGAATCATTTTATGAATTAAATAGATTAGTTGAAATATTTAACCTCTATCCTGATATAAAAATTGAAGTATCAGGTCACACTGACAATATTGGCACTGATGCACATAATTTGAAATTATCCTTAGCAAGAGCAAAATCTGTTGTAGCATATCTAATATCCAAAGGTATTAATAAATCAAGGTTAAATGCTCATGGGTATGGCTCCACTAAACCTGTTGCTCCTAATGATACTGATGAAGGACGCCAAGAAAATAGAAGGGTGGAAGTTAGAATAATGTAAATTTCACTAATCCAATTCGTGAAGAGATCCAAAGTGATAATAGAATTCGTAGATGGGCAAAAATACCCGAAGCAGGAGACAAATATTTGGGGATTGTGATACTTGAGGATAATGAAACAGTTCATAACGCTTTTCCAGATAGAGATTTTAACAAAAAGGTATGAATATGAAAATAGAATATTTTAAGGATACTGATACTTTATACATTGATATTAAGGAAACAACCAGCGTAGAAACAAAAGAGATTTCTCGGGGTATTGTGCTCGATTTTGATTCTGATGGAAATTTGACAGGAATTGAAATTGACAATGCACAAAAAGTGGCTAATTTATCCAAAATCGAGGCAAAATCATTGCCAATTAGTGACTTTGTGATGGAGAGGTGAAGCAGGTATTTTATATGGCATATTAATTTATTTCAGTAATCAAAAAATTGTTGAATCAAAGGATATAAATGACAATGTTCTCATTGAACTTGATGAGAAGGGTAATGTTGTGAGTATGACATTGGAACACGCAAAGGATTTCACCGAAGTTTTTGATTTTTCGTTTCAGCAGATTGTTTCTAATTAATGGATAATAATACTTCCCATCCCGAACAGAGAAGTTATATACTTGCATAGCATACAGAATAAAATTATTTATTAAAAAATACGTTTGAAAACCAGAACTTATTTATAATGAATTGGAAATATTAATGGATGAAATCATATTTGTTATTGAAGAAGATATTGAAGAGGGTTATACAGCACGTGCTTTGAACTATAGTATTTTTACTGATGGTGCTACACTTCAAGACCTCAAAAACAACATTAACGATGCTGTGCACTGCCATTTTGTTGAGCAAGAGATGCCAAAAATCGTCAGAATGCACTTTGTTCGTGATGAGGTTTTCGCGCTTTAATGAAATTACCAAATGATTTAAATGGCGTTGAACTTGCAAAGCTCTTATCTAATTATGGTTATAGTATTACCAGACAAACAGGAAGCCATATTAGACTTTCAACTCAGGCTTCAGGAGAGCATCATATAACAATACCAACCCACAACCCTCTGCGAATCGGGACACTCGCTTCAATTTTATCTGATATTGCGAATCATTTTAATATTTCAAAAGAGCAACTTTATACAGAGCTTTTTAAGCAATAATTTCAAATTATCTATACTTGTTCATAAACTTTCGTGTGGAAACAAGAAATTGAAATTTTTGCTTGGTGGCTATAGAGTAGGGGAAACACCTCTTCCCATCCCGAACAGAGAAGTTAATCCCTACATCGCCAATGGTACTGCGTGGGCAACTGCGTGGGGGAGCGAGTTGCTATCAAGCTTTTTTTTTGTTATAAAACGATAATAAATTATCCTATCTTATCTTCCCTCATTAAATTTTAAAATCTTTTTTAGATATTTTATTTTTTTCTATTGACTATATCTTGTGATTTAAGCAACATTAATTTGTTCTGGATATAAAATTAATAATTTTCAGTACTAATTGTATTTTAAATAATTGATAAAACTCTTCGTTAATTTTCTAAATAGATTTAAAATATGGAACAATTAAAAGAAAAATATGTAATTGATGAAAATGGGAATAAAACCGAAGTAATCCTTTCAATTGAGGCTTATAAAAAATTGCTTTAGGAACTCGAAGAGCTTGAAGAATTAAAGCTTTATGATGAAGCAAAATCAAGAGAAAATGAAATACTTCCCTTCGATGAAGCAATGAAAGAAATAGGCTTATGATCTATAAATTACAAATTACATATTACAAGAAATGCACAAAAAGAAATGTCATTGATACCAAAAGAAGAAGCATTAAAAATTAAAAATAAAATAATCAAAATCGGTGAGGATCCAAGATTAGTAGGTGCAATAAAATTAAAGGGACGGACAGGATGGAGAGTAAGAGTGGGACATTTTAGAATAATCTATGAGATAAATGATGAGCTAAATGAAGTATTGATTGTGCACATTGGACATCGTAGAGACATTTATAATTTATAATGTAGTATAATTTCATTGCCCTAAAAATAATATTTGCATATTTAAACTATTTTATTTAAGTTGCATTTTAAGAATTGAACATTTTCAATAATTAAGAAAAGCAAATAATTTGCAAATTATTATCAAAAATATTATTCAATCAATTCCCGTCTTCTTTAATATAAGTTATTGTGTAGTAATGACTTATGAAAACGGGGGGGGGGTATTATGCAAAGCGATATTTGTTATTATTTGCTTATTTGCACGAAAGGCCCCCACCTGTAATGGGAAAATTGCGGAGCTTTTAGCTTATTGGTTTCCCCATTAAATAAATAAAATCCGCGATGCAATCGGTAGGCAGGAATGGTGCACAAATTGTTTCTGTAGGGGACTATCGAGTGTAGAGCAAAAAATTTTAAAAAAAAGAAAATTATGAAAATTAAACTCATTAATAATAGCTTACCAATTTTTGTATTGGTAGCATTTGCATTTATTACAATAATTGTAAGTTCATGTTCAGACACTGATGCTGTTAATTCACCTCTAATATCAATGAAAGGGGCAAATAATTCTGAATCACTCAACAATTCTACTACTCTAAGTAAAAATAAATATTCTGGTAACGTTCTCCTAAGAAATGCTAATGGATATGACGTCATAGCAGTAGCTGGCGCTGATGGTACGGGAGCATATGAAGGGGGTAAAATTGGAGCGAAGATTGGGATATTTTTAGGTGGTGCTAAAGGTGCAATACTTGGTGGTGTAATTGGAGCTTGTATTGGAGGAGCTGGATCTTCTTATGCTATGTCCAAAAGTATAGGTTTATGGGATTATGTTTCTGCAGATCCATTCAACCCAGCAACTTCACCATACGATGAACAACCTGAAAATGCCGATACAATAGGATATCTTCATAATGAATTATGCAATTTTTTAAAAATAAATCACCCCATTGATGAACATGGCAATGTTGATTTTCAACAAGTTTACAATTTGAGCGTCAATTTTTTGGAGGCTCATGGTTTTGATAGTGTTCAGATATATTATCCTTATAACGAGTTCCTTGCTACTATAAGTATTTTAAATTTTGATCCAAATATAACTTATCTTGATATTCGTGATATTTTAGTTCAGCGTTATTCTGAATCAAATTATATTGAAATTAATTATTATAATTCAATGATAGACCAAATCATTTCTGATTCTACAAATAACGAATTTGATATTATAAATAATTATCAAGACAGCATTGCAACTTTACCAATAAGTGAAGAAAGGAAAACCGAACTATTTAATTTAATTTCTGTCACAAAATACAGCGATGCACTTTGGAATGAAAATAACTTGAATAATCAATAAGAATTTTTCGAATTAAAATTATTATATAGGGCTAATTTTTAAATTTAAAGTTAGCTCTATATTTTATAATTATAGAGAATAATAATATGGAAACAAAAATAATAAAACCTACTAAATTTCAATATATTTCACATCTTTTCAGTTTAATATTTTTTTTACTTTTAATTTTTTTAGTTATAAAATCAAATAATTTCAATAGTATTTTAGACTGGATTGTCAATATTATTATTATATTTTTTTCTGTTTTTGGATTAATTGATAATTTTTTTCAAATAATATTTGCTGTTCCTAATTTTCAATATGATAATAATTCTTTGCAAATCCGCGATACATTCACGACTAAGGTATTTGCGATGGATAAATTAGAAATTTCATTTCATAATATGTCATGGATTTGGGGATATATTAAGTTTAAAGATAATAACACTTCAAAAATTATATTGAGAATTAATTTAACTAAAAATCAAATTAATGAAATAAAAGGAATTAAGGGATAATTCTGTAATTTTATTTTCAATATTTTTAGTTGGTATAAAACTTTATCAGATTTATAAAAAAGCCTGGCAGCCACTCGCTCTCAAATGCAGTAGTGCTGAAAATAAGCCGGGTTTATATACTAAGTCGAAATTATTATAAGTATTTTTTAAATTCATCTAACTCCATATTAATTTCTTGTAGAATTTGTTTTAATAATATCGGCGATATATCTCTGCCTTTGTGGTCTAGTATTGTAGTTGCCTACCCTCCTTATGTCTTAATATAATATGCGAACCACTTTGCCTTTTGATTTCAAAACCTGCTCTTTGCAATTTGCCAAGAACTTCATTAGGTTTTTATGGCATATTAATTAATGTCTATGATTGAAAAGTACTCCTCCTTAACATCGGCTATTGGTTCGTTATTTGCATTTTTCTCAGCGATCCATAATTCTAAAAGGTCTTTGGCAGCATTTTTTGCACCGTCAATTCCATACCCGTGAGTTGTAAGTCCTAACGAAGGTATATGCGCATAATATAAGCCTTCATCTAATTCATTATCATCAATTTTTTCAATAATAACGCTGAATTTCATAATATTATTAATTGTATATACTAAATAAACGAATATGTTATATGTTTGTTTTCAAATTAATCAAGTTATCCCAAGAGTTAATCCCTACATCGCCAATACTATTGCTTGGGGGAGCGAGTTACTACCAAGCTTTATTTCGACCGTTATTTCCTTAGCAAACCTTTTATTTAATAATAATAAAATTTAATTGTCGTCATTTTTTTAAATTACAATGAATATTTTATGAGAACATACTCAGCTGTCATCGAGAAATGTAAAGATACAGGACTCTACGTAGGATATATACCTGGATTTAAAGGTGCGCATTCGCAAGGTGAAACAATTGAGGAACTTAGAGAGAATTTGATCGAGGTGATTGAAATGCTTCTTGAAGATGGTGAGCCTGTTCTAGATAGTGAGTTTATCGGTTGATTAAAGGCAAGAAACAACTGCTCGAAAAGTTTGTGAAAGAATGATAAAAAGGTGAGGGATAAGGGATAAACTTGAACCTACGACTTAAGTCGTAGATCCACGGCAAACATATCAGCCATTCTTAATGAGTGAAATAATAAAAGCGATTATACTTTTGCTATATAACATTTTCATTTTATTCTCACCATTTTCTTTATTTCATTATATTTTACTCCACTGTGTGAATTAGTTATTATCAATTGATAAAAATATACACCTGAAGTTAATTTTGCTGATGAATAATTAATTTCGTATTCACCAGGGGGTTGCATTTGATTGACTAATATCGCTATTTCTTCTCCATATATATTATATATCATCACCTTAACGTGTTGAAAATCTAAATTATTATTCCTTCCAACATTATATTTAATTTTTGTTGTTTCATCGAATGGATTAGGGTAATTTTGATATAAATAAGATTCAGTTAAGGCATTATTATTTTCTGATACCGCCAAAGGTAATGGCTCATTATTAATATATAACTTTCCACCATCTATCCCCACAATTAAACGAGAGGCATCAGCACACATAGATACTGTTGACCAATTTTTATCCATATCGCCTGCAGGTTGAGTTTCCGACCAGCTTATTCCACTATTTGTAGAAATATATAATTTTCCTGGAGATGCTCCCGCTATCAATCCGTTACCATTCCCACTCATTGCTGTTATCCACCAATTTTGGTCTGCATCATCTGCGGGTTGCGTCTCCCGCCAGGATATTCCACCATCTGCTGTATAATATAATCTGCCATGCATCACACCCGCAAGTATCTTCATTCCATCTGTACTCATAGATGTTGTAACCCAATATTTATCTGCATCGCCCGCGGGCTTTGTTTCAGTCCAAGTGTTTCCACCATCAGTAGAGAGGAATAATTTGCCACGATCGAGATAATATCCACCCGCAATTATTCGCATTCCGTCTTCGCTCATCGATGTGGTTGTCCAATAACGATAAGGGTTCCCAGGTGGAGATGCATCTTTCCAACTTGTTCCCAAATCGGTTGAAACATATAATTTCCCTGGCAGTTGACCTACAATAATACGCAAGCCATCCCCACTCATAGTGGAAGTGGACCAATTACAGTTCATTGACCCCGATGGTGTCAATTCTGACCATTTACTCCCGTTATCTTTTGAAATATACAATCTACCGGGATTCTCACCTACAATAATATTTTTAGCATTATTGCTTATTGAACTTGTACTCCAGTGATATGGATTACTATTATTCTGTAATAGCATTGACCAATTGTTCCCATAATCTATTGATTTATACATAATACCCTCACCTGATCCAGCAAGCACAATTTTACCATCATAATTCATTGAAGTTGTTGTCCATTGTAAATCAATAAATTTATACGGATTAATGAAATCAAAGTGATTCCCCGTATCATTAGAAAAAATTAATTTTCCTGGGTACATTGCAGCAATTATTTTCGTTCCATCAACGCTCATTGCACTAGAAACCCAATTACCTCTTGAAGATGAAAGTATGTCTTTCCAATTATAACCACCATCCCTTGATAAAAAGATCTTACCATTAGAATCTTCTCCTACAATTATTATACTTCCATCTGAATTTATGTAACTTGTTCGCCACTTACGATTCAATCCCGCAATGCTACTGATTTCATTCCAATTGACTCCATAATCCCTCGAAATGTATAAGGAACTTCTATCAATTCCTGCAATTAATGTCTTACCATCTGAGCTTATCGATGCTGTTGTAAAAGTTCTTCCAGAATATCCATCAAGTATTATTTCAGCCCAATTAACTCCCCCATCTGTTGAATACCATAATCCCCCATCTATCGCACATGCTATAATTCTCATACCATCGCTACTCATTGATGTAATATACCAAGCTCTATTGTTGTATCCCCCAGGATATACTTCTGCCCAATCTTTACCTTTATTATTCGAAATGTATAAACCTCCAACAGTGGTACTAACGATAATTTTACTCCCATCTTTACTCATCGAAATAGTCCACGATCTAGCACCAATATCGCCCGCAGGTTGTATCTCATTCCAAACCTTACCAAAATTATAAGAAATATATAATCTCCCGTTAAAGAATCCTGCAATTAGCATTGTTCCATCTGAGCTTACCGAAACTGCCAGCCACAAATAATTTTTATTTCCTGCGGGACGTGTCTCACTCCAGATTTTACCACCATCTGAGGAGATAAATAATCTACCGTTGTATGCACCAGCGATGATCTTCATACCGTCTTCACTCATAGATACAGAAGACCAGTACTGAGATGTATCACTATTGGGGTATACTTCCTTCCACGTAATTTGCTGGCTATATAATATGCTCGGTATAGCAGTATATAACAATAAGCAATAAATTTGTAATTTCGTTTTCATTTTTTTCCCTTTTTTATAATATACTAAATTATGCTTCTCAAAAATACAAATAATTATCAAATTATTTCAATGATTTTATTTTTATATACGTTCAAACGAATTGTTTTTATTATATTATATAATTTGAGGTAAAATATTATGAAAATTCGATTTTTTGCAGTCATTTTATTTTTTTCAACAATTTCATTATTTGCACAAAATGATAGTGCCAGAAAAAATGTAGCTATAACTATTTATAATCAAGGGCTTGGCGTAGTCAATGAAACTCGCTCGCTAAATGTTCCAAAAGGTTTATCAGAAATAAATATCACTGATATTCCAACTTCAATTATTCCGACAAGTGTCCATTTCAACTTTGATGGTGATGTATATGAGCAAAATTATCGCTATGATTTAGTTTCAATGGCAAAGCTTTTGGAGAAGTATATTGATAAGAAAATAACTGTTCTCAAGGGAAATGAAACAGAATCGGGGACTTTGCTATCAATTCAAAGCAATAATTTAATTATAAAAACACAAAATGGATTGAAAGTGTTTCCCGATTTTAATCAATATCAAATAACAGTCGATGAATTGCCAAGTGGATTGCTCACAAAGCCTACACTTGTTTGGAAAGTATTTTCTAAAAAAGAAGGTAAGCAAGATATTGCTCTTTCTTATAATGTGAGCAATATTAGCTGGAACGCTAAATACGTTGGTGTGCTGAACGATGCGGAAACACAAATGGATATTAATTCATGGGTGAGCATCGATAATTCATCAGGTGGAAACTATGAAAATGCAACGCTAAAGCTGATTGCAGGAGATGTGAATATTGCTGGCCAAGGTTATCAAACTGCTGAATTCATACAATCCGATGCAGCAGCAACAACAAGAGAGGCTAATCAAAAGCCAAAATTTGAGGAGGAGAAATTCTTTGAATATCATATTTATGAGCTTAACCAACCCGCGACAATTTTGAATAATGAGACAAAGCAGCTTTCGCTTTTCAATGTTTCCAAAGTAAATGTGAAAAAAAAATATAAATGCTATCAAACTTATTCTCGAAATAGCGATGACAAAAATAATGTGGATATAACTATATCATTCAAAAACGAAAAAGAAAACGGAATGGGAATACCGTTGCCTGCGGGATCTGTATCTTTATTTAAAACACGAAATAAAACAGCTGAATTGATTGGTGAGGATTATATTAAGCATACTCCAAAAGATGAGGAAGTCGAGTTAAAGATTGGGAAAGCTTTCGATATATTATACACTGATTACTTGGCAGAATCAACTAAGAAAGGTGCCAATTCATATCTCGACCAATATATAATGGAATTTTTCAATCATTCCGATAAAGATGTTATAATTGAAGCAAATAGATGGGCACCCGGCGATTGGTCTATTTCAGAAGCAAATATACAATATCAGAAAATAGATGCGCACAATATAATATTCAAAGTCAAAGTTCCCGCAAATAAAACAGCAGAATTAAAATATTCAATATTATATAGCTATTAAAAAATAGAATAGATATAAAATTAATGCCATATTGACACTATTATTATCCAATATGACACATTGAAATGCAAATTTGACAAAATTAATGCCATTATTACATATAAAATGCGTAAAAATGGCATTTTTTATTTTTGGCACAAAATTTATAAATAATAAAGTATAAAAATTAATTAAAGGAGTTGAAGATGCAAACTATAAGGGTTGATTTCGATAAAAACTTCAGTGAAATACCCCGATATTTAGATGATGTCAAAAACTTCGTGAATTCTGCTGTTAGTGGAATCGCAAGTGGGATTGAGAATTTAAGTATCCGAAGCGATATAAATGAAACAAAGAACGCAGTGGAAATCACAGTAGAATTAGCAGGTGTGAAGAAAGAAGATCTTCATTTATATGTCGATGATGAGCATCGGCTTATAGTAGAAGGTGAAAAGAAACGACCGCATACTATCGAAAATAATTCGATGTTGCGAGTTGAATCCAAAACAGGAAAATTTCGTAGAGTGTTCCCATTAAGCGATAAGCTTGATGAGACAAAGATTAACGCAAAATACGAAGATGGATTATTGACAATCAATATTCCAAAGAAAGAACAAGAAAAGAAAACAATTGATATTGTTATAAATTAATTAATTAATCAACAAATTATATATAAATTATGTTCAACAAAAAAAGGAGGTTAATATGGCAATCGTAAGATGGGATCCGTTTAGAGAAATGAACACAATGATTCGAAGAATGAATGATTTCTTGGGTGATATCGACTTCAGCACACGCCCCGAAAGTGGTGGATTCTTACCAGCAGTCGATATTAGCGAAGATGAAAAGAATATTTATATGAACATCGAGCTCCCTGGCGTCAAAAAAGATGATGTCAAAATCAAAGTAATGGATGATAATGTGCTAGTGGTGTCCGGCGAGAAGAAACGCGAGGTCAAAGAAGAAGACAAGGACCGCTCCTATTTGAGAATCGAACGAAGCTATGGTGAATTCACACGTTCCTTTGTATTGCCTGAAAATGTTAATAAGGATAAGATTGATGCGAAATATGATAATGGTATGCTGCATTTAACAATCGAGAAGAAGGAACCTGAGAAACCAAAAGAAAAGCTAATTGAAATTAAATAAAAAATATGTAGGGGTTCAAAATTTTGAACCCCTACATTTATTCAAATTTAAAATAATATAAGGATTAAAATATAATCATTATATTATTTTAAATTTTTTAGTAAAATAAAAAGGAGAAAATTATGGGTAAGATAATAGGAATTGATCTAGGAACAACAAACTCAGTAGTAGCTGTAATGGAAGGCTCATCGCCTGTAGTCATAGCAAATTCAGAGGGAAGTCGTACAACTCCATCAGTTGTGGCATTTACAAAGACAGGAGAAAGAATAGTGGGGCAGGCAGCAAAACGTCAGGCAATCACAAATCCTACAAAGACAATTTACTCGATTAAGCGTTTTATGGGGCGACGCTATGACGAAGTGCGTGAAGAAATGACAATGGTGCCATACAAGGTTGAGCCAAGCGATGATGGTAACTCTGTGCGTATTGTTATAGATGACAAAAAATATTCTCCACCCGAAATTTCGTCAATGATATTACAAAAGCTTAAACAAACAGCTGAGGATTACCTAGGCCAGAAGATAACAGACGCTGTTATTACTGTACCGGCATATTTCAATGATTCTCAAAGGAAAGCAACAAAAGATGCAGGCGAAATTGCAGGGCTTAATGTTAAAAGAATTATTAATGAGCCAACTGCTGCAGCTCTTGCTTATGGTTTGGATAAAAAAGGCAAAAATATGACCGTTGCTGTATTTGATTTGGGTGGTGGTACATTTGATATATCAATTTTGGAAATTGGTGATGGTGTATTCGAGGTTAAATCTACGAATGGCGATACCCATCTTGGTGGTGATAATTTTGATCAAAGAGTCATAGATTATTTAGCAGATGAATTTAAAAAACAAGAAGGAATTGATTTAAGACGCGATCCAATGGCATTGCAACGCTTGCGAGAAGCCGCTGAAAAAGCTAAAATCGAACTTTCACAGCAGCTACAAACAGATATTAATTTACCATTTATTACTGCAACTGATGAGGGACCAAAGCATTTAAATATGACTATTACTCGAGCAAAATTTGAATCATTATGTATGGATCTATTTGAACGTACACTCGGTCCTTGTGAGCAAGCTTTAAAAGATGCAAAACTTACGCCATCACAAATTGACGAAGTTATCCTTGTCGGTGGTTCTACTCGAATTCCAAAAGTACAAGAACTAGTTCGTAATTTCTTTGGAAAAGAACCTTCAAAGAACGTCAATCCTGATGAAGTAGTTGCAATTGGCGCCGCAATTCAAGGTGGTGTTTTATCGGGAGATGTATCGGATGTACTTTTGCTCGATGTTACACCTTTGACCCTTGGTATTGAAACACTTGGTGGTGTGATGACACCAATGATTCCTGCAAATACTACGATTCCAACTAAGAAGAGCGAAATTTTCTCAACCGCAGCAGATAATCAGACTTCAGTAGAAATCCATGTTTTGCAAGGTGAGCGACCTCTTGCTAAAGATAATCGCTCACTTGGACGTTTCCATTTGGATGGTATTCCACCTGCACCACGAGGTGTGCCACAAATTGAAGTAACATTCGATATTGATGCTAATGGAATTCTATCAGTTTCTGCAAAAGATAAAGCAACAGGCAAAGAGCAGAATATCCGAATAGAATCTTCAAGTGGATTATCTAAAGAAGAAATTGAACGAATGAAAGCCGAAGCTCAACGCAATTCTGAAGAAGATCGAAGATATAGAGAGCAAATTGACTTACGTAATCAAGCAGATTCCCTTGTTTATTCAACAGAAAAACAATTAGCTGATTTGGGCGATAAAATTCCACCTACTTATAAAAAGAAAATTGAAGACGCAAAAGAAAGATTAGCAAAAGCTCTAAAAGAGAATGAAACAGATATACGACCCGCAATGGATGAATTGAACCGAACATGGAGTGAGGCATCTACTCAAATGTATAGCCAACAGCAAGGTCCATCATCTTCAGATACAAGTAATGCGGGAAAGCAAAGCTCGAAAGCTGATAATGTTGAAGAAGCTGATTATACTGTTGTTGATGATGACGAAAAATAATTAGAAAAACGGATAAATAAAAAGGCGCTGTAAGGGCGCCTTTTTTTATGATATTATCATAATATCTTAAATCTTGACAATTTCCTGCTGAATTGGTCCAAAAACATGAACTATTCCACCTTTGTCAATAAAAACATCAATTTCGGTGCGGAAACCAAGTTTTTCTTCAGGTAAATATATACCAGGCTCGATTGAAAAACATGAACCTTTAATTATAAAACGGTCATCACAAGTTTCAAGATTATCAATATGAGTACCATTGCCGTGGACTTCCTCCCCAATATTATGACCCGTACGGTGGATAAATGCATCTCCATATCCTCTATCAGCAATGTATTTTCTGCAGTAATCATCCAAATCGCATCCGCGAAGTGGTTCATTTTTTGCAAATTTCTCTTTAACAAGTGATAACGCAGCATCGCGTGCACCTGTAGCTATGTGGAAAATTTTGTTAATTTTGTCGGGGATATCATTTCCAATATATCCCATCCACGTGATGTCATAATAAATCGAGCGGGGTTGTTTCAATTTTGCCCATAAATCGAGCAAAATTAAATCGCCTTCTTTCATTATCGATGAACCTTCTTTTTGAGGTTCAAAATGCGGGTCTGCAGCATGTTCATTTACTGCCACAATTGGTGGGTCATCATACTCCAATCCATTGCTATGAATTATATCAACCATATATTGTTGAATTTCATATTCTGTCGGATTAATACCCTTATCTAATTTTCTGCGAATTTCTTTAAATGCTTCATCTTTCACCATTTGCATAACCTCGCCCGCTTTGATGTGTGTTTGCATCCCCTCTTCATCGATATATGATTCGAATTCGCTGACAAGATTTGCACTTGTGACAACTTCCACTCCAAAGCTGCGAATGAGTTCGAGCGTTCCCCCATCTACAATTGAAACATATGGGATATTATTATTTGGTGAATATTGCATAGCAATGCGTTTTGAATTGCCAAGCATCTGTTTGAGCTTTGAGTGCTGTTCCTGCCAAGGTAAATAAACGAACTTCTCACCCGGTAATTCATCTAATTGTCCTTGTTCAATTTTATGAACAAGTTTAATAGGATTTCCATTTGCAGGAATAAAATAATACCAACGGCGTGTAGCCATTTTGCTTCTATCACGACCGAGAATACGTGCAGCAATAGCATCTCGATTATGATGGTCATAAAAAAGCCATCCATCGAGATTGCTTTGCTTTAGTGCTGATTGAATTCGTTCTAATTCCATTATAAATCTACTTATTTAATTTTTTGATATTCATTACGATTTTATCAAGTGGATTATCACGCTTATCACGAGGAGAGTTAACAATTTTATCAACAACATCCATACCCGAAACCACCTCGCCAAAGATTGAATATTGCCCGTCGAGATGTGGAGCATCAGCTACGCAAATAAAAAACTGTGAAGTTGCGGAATTGGGGTCGTTTGTTCTCGCTGCTGAAATAGTTCCACGTTTATGATGAAGGTTACTAAATTCTGCAGGTACTTTAGTTTGAGACGGATCGCTTAAACCCCATTTATCTTTATCATCAGTTTTTGAATATGGACTTCCGCCTTGGATCATAAATCCAGGAATCACTCTGTGAAATGCTGTTCCATTATAAAATCCCACAGATACAAGGCTATCGAAATTATGAACGTGCTTAGGAGCAACATCGGGAAATAGTTCGATTACAATTTTGCCAAGTTCTGTTCCCTTCTGAGTAACTGTAATCTCATATTTAGGACGTTCAGTTGATGTTTGATTTTTTGTCTTGGGCTTCTTTTCTTCCATACCCGAACAACTTAAAAATGTTAAACAAAATATTGCTATTGAGATAAAGCTGAGAGACATAAAATGTCGTTTCATATTTATTACATATTTAATTAATCAATTTCCCAGTAATCATCGCCGCGAAGGAGCTTATTAACATCACCCTCGCCTTTTTTGGCAATTACATCATTAATTTGCTGATGCAAACCCTCTTCGAAAGTCGGACGCTCAATATCGAGAAATACACCAAATGGACGAGGTAAATCATCTTCAAAGGACATTGAACTAATTGAATATGCGAGAAGAGGATCTTTTTCATTATATTTCATCAAAGTATCTTCGTTTTGCATTATATCGACTGATTTAGGTGTGAGACCTTCCAATATTACTGCTTTATCTTTATTTTTCCCATAAATCAAAGGCTTATTTGCTTCAAGAAACACGGTTGTGTCGTCTTTTGTTTGTTTACTAGTAAACATTTCAAAAATGCCATCAGTATACACCACACAATTTGTGTAAACTTCAACAAATGCAATGCCTTTATGTTGCGCCGCTCTTTGTAAGGTGTATGCTAAATGTTTTGGATCGCGATCCATTGTGCGAGCTACAAAGGTTGCACCACTTCCTAAAGCTAATTGAATGGGATTGAAAGGTCGCTCAATAACACCAAACGGAGAAGATTTTGTCTTCAAACCAATAGGAGATGTTGGAGATGCTTGTCCTTTTGTTAAGCTGTATATTTCATTATTGAATAATAGAACTTTTATATCCATATTTCGCCGAATGGCGTGAATAAAATGATTTCCACCAATTGCCATTCCATCGCCATCACCTGTTGCAACCCAGACGGATAATTCAGGATTTGCAATTTTCATTCCTGATGCAACAGGTAATGCTCGTCCGTGTAATGAATGGAACCCATACACATCAATATAATATGGAAAACGGCTTGAGCAGCCAATACCTGATACAAATACATAATTTTCTTTAGGAATTCCAAGAGTTGGAAAAAGGCGTTGTATATGTGATAGAATTGAATAACTTCCACATCCTGAACACCAACGTACATCAATTGGAGCCTTGAAATCTTTGGGTGTTAATTGATCTATAGGGATACTTTTTGGTAAATTTCCAAAATTTTTCTGGAGAGTGGTCATTTCTTATTACTCCTTATTATCATTTAATAATTTTATAATTTCATTTTCTACTTCTATAGCTGTCATTGGTTTTCCTTGAACTTTATGGTAGCCGAGGACTGGTTTCATAAAATGCGCTTGCAGCAAGAATTGTAGTTGTCCTAAATTCATTTCAGGAACAAAGATTCTATCAAATTTTGAAATAATCTCGCCAAGATTTGCAGGGAATGGATTGAGATATCGTAAATGGACGAACGATAATTTATGTCCAAGATTACGCAATCTGTTAAATGCTACTTTAATTGCTCCATAAGTACTACCCCACCCTATAATTAGTAAATCACCTTCTTGCTCACCCTCAACTTCTAAGAGAGGCAAATCTTGTGCAATATTTTGAACTTTTTTTGCTCGAATTTCTACCATTTTTTGGTGATTCATTGGGTCTTGGCTTACAACTCCCGTAATATCTTCTTTTTCCAAGCCACCAATTTGATTTTCAAAGCCTGGCATACCAGGAATTGCCCAGTAGCGAGCAAGTGTTTTCGGGTCTCGAATATATGGCTTATAGCTTTCAGGATTTTCGACAAATTCGGGGACTTTTGTTGCGAAATTTGGCTCGAATTTTGTTAAATTTTCAATATTTGGAACTCTCCAGGGCTCAGTGCCTTGTGCCAAATATCCATCTGTTAGTACAATAATCGGTGTCATATATTTTAGTGCAATTTGAGCTGCTTCATAAGTTATGTAGAAGCAATCTACGGGACTTTTTGCTGCAAATACAGGGATTGGGGATTCACCATGGCGGCCAAATATCGCCATAAGCAGATCGCCTTGTTCAGGTTTTGTTGGTTCACCTGTACTTGGGCCCGCACGCTGAACATCTACAATAATTAATGGTAATTCCATCATCACAGCTAGCCCCATTCCTTCGACTTTCAAAGAAAAGCCAGGTCCGCTTGTTGTAGTTGCTGCTAAATTGCCTGCATAAGATGCTCCAATTGCGCTTGTAATTCCACCAATTTCATCTTCTGCTTGTAATACGCGTACATTATATTGTCGATAACCCGAGAGATGATGTAAAATTTCTGTTGCGGGAGTAATAGGATATGAGCCAAGATAAAGAGGTAAGCCACAATTTTTTGAAGCTGCGACTAATCCTAAAGCCACTGCTTCGTTTCCTGTGATATTTCTATAAATTCCTGGTGCCATATCAGCACGCGGAACTTTGAAGTACCGCTTAAATTGTTCGCTTTCCAACGCATAACGATAACCACGATGTAATGCCCGAAGATTGGATTCAAGTGAGACTGGATTTTTGCTAAATTTCTTCTTAATCCATTTAATAGTAAATTCCATTGGTCTGTCAAATAGCCAAAATGCAATTCCCAAAGCAAAGAAATTTTTTGTGCGGTCAATATGATTGATTGTCATATTTAAATCCGCAAGCTCTTCCTTCATAATTGAAGGAATATCAATAACATATAATTCGTATCCATTAAGAGAGCCATCCTCCAATGGATTTTGTTCATAACCAGCTAGTTTTAAATTCTTCTCGATGAAACCTGCCGCATTTGCAATAATAATCCCTCCCTGGCGAAGATTCGCTAAATTTACTTTTAGTGATGCTGCATTCATAGCAAATAGTACATCGATTTTATCGCCAATTGTATTTACTTTTTTGGAACCAATGTGAGCTTGGTATGCACTTACCCCATATAATGTTCCTTCAGGGGCACGAATTTCGGATGGATAATCAGGAAATGTATTTATATCATTTCCTGTGGCGCCTGCATTACTCGCAAAAATATTACCAATTAGTTGCATTCCATCGCCAGAATCGCCAGCAAAGCGGACTGTCACATCATCAACAATTTCAAAACGTTTTTCCATTTTAATATATATTGTATGTAAGAATAATGATTAAAAATTACAAAATTAACATTATTTTATTAATAATTAAAAAACATGCTAGAAACCGCTCCTATCAAGTAATGACAGGATAGCTATATTTTTAAATAATTGAATATTAAGTGAAATATTATTAATAATAATTAATTTTTCAAATAATTATAGCATTTATATACGTAAAATTTCCTAGCGGCTCGTCCCCAGTCGTCATTAATAATTATGGGTTGCATTTCGATTATTTTCTCAAAATATTGATTTAATATTGAGGGAACTTCCCCTTTTGGATTTAAATTTTTGAAATTTGGGTCTGAATCTAAAAATATTGCGTCTTTTCCTTTTAAACTATCAAGATTTGTATCCACATAAGCAAAATTAAATCCCTTTTGACCGATTATATTTCCTGCGTATATTTTATCATTCATTAAAAAACGAAGAACTGCTGTTGTTTTGTAATTATCATTTGAAAAAATGAAATCCTCAGGATTTTCAACTTTTATTTTTTGAACTTCTTGAGCCAAATTTTGCCATCCAAAAAACGTGTCGTCGCTTTTTATTTGAATAGGATAGAATATCAATTCAACAAATATAATTATGTGCAATACAAGAGCTAAATCGACATTATATTTCACTAATTTATAACTAAATTTATCTAAATATAGGACTATTATTAACAGATATACTGGCAGTAACCAATTAATTTTTATCCAATAGAAAAATGAGATGATTGTAAATGTAAAAAACATTGGGAAAATAAATGCAAAAAGGAACATTTGTTCATCAGGGATTTTGAAGATGTTCTTGGCTGATTTAATCATTTGCCAAACTGAAACAAAATATAATGGAGGCAAAATCATAATAGATTGACTTAAAAAGAATCCCAGAAACAATATCGGGTTGAAATTGCTTAAAGCATTTGCTCTATCCGCTGATTGATAGAGGAATGACACCCAATGATTATTTGCATTCCAAATATAAACAGGCAAGATGAAAATATGCGCGATAATTAAAGCAACCCACGGATATGGTTTTGAAAGTAAATACCTATATTTTTTAGAAAATAACAGAAACAATACAAGCCCCGCTTGCAGAAATATTGCTGTATATTTGCTATCAAATGCAAGCCCCATTGCAATACCACCGTATATCCAATATTGAGCCTTTTCTTCAAATATTGCTTTGTATAAAAATAAAACTGATAAGCTCCAGAAAAGCACAAGCGGAATATCAGGTGTTGTTATTAATGTTATTACTGTAAGCAAAATGCTTGATATGGCGATGAGAAGTGATTTGTTTATATCTTTTTTATATGTTTTTGCTAATTGATAAAATACAAATATGGTTGCAGTCGAGACACAAAAATCAGCAATTTTTATTGCAAACAAATTTCTCCCAAATATAAGGCGGAATAAATATAATATCCAGGAAATCATTGGGGGATGGTCGAAGTACGAAAGTGAAAGCGAATCTGTATATAAAAAATAATATGCATCTTGAGGAAGCAAAAATGGATCGACTACAAAATAGAAACGAATTAATATAAATATAATAAATATATTGATTGGGTTAGCAAAAATATCGGAGAATCCATAATTAGTTCTTTTCATTTCTTTCTTGAAAATTATATTCCCAAATCTGTTTGCCATCGGTATTGATTATAAACACATTTTTCCCGAGCCATACAAGTGCGAAGCCATCACGGAAGTCGATAGCGTAGTCATATTGTGGTTTAATCAGAAAATCACCTTTGGTATTGATATATCCCCATTTTTCACCAATCTGTACACGTGCTAATCCTGAATTAAAGCTGCCGATCCCATTGCAATTATCAAATTTGAAGGCAATATTTCCCAAAGTATCGATAAACCCATAATCGAATTCTCCAAATTTCACAGCAGCAAAGCCTTGTCTAAAATCTTCTGCGACTATGTAGGAATTTTTAAATATATTTAGCTCGTTATCATTAATGTATGAATAATTTTTGCCATCGAATACACGAAAAAAGCCATCAGATTTACTCCATATTCTTAAATATTTTGGTGGTATGATTAAATTGCCTGATTTATCAATCACTCCCCATAATGAATCAATTTTTACAGCAGCTGTACCATTATGAAATGGGCTAACATCATCGAACCAAGTATTGAAAACAACATTTCCAGTGGTATCAATAAAAGTATATTTACTATCTTTCATAACAATTGCAAGACATTCAGAGAAATCGCTCACAAAAGAATAATTGCCACTCTCAATATCAATTTTGTTGCCACTAATATCGATAAAAGCCTGAATCTCAACCTTAAAGTTTTTAGATTTAAGATTATTCTGAAAAAAAGTAATTTTTGAACGATTGCAATGGAAAGTACCAAATTCTATATCCTTTTTTGGAATAACGATATTGCCGAGAGTATCAATAACGCCGAAATCATACCCAAATTTGATAAATAATATTTTCCAGTTTTGACGAAATGTTGCTTTACCCTCAGAAAAATAAGCATTTTCAGGTAATTGATAAAAGGGATAATATTTACCTTGATATAAAATATAAGCTTTCTGAAAACTTGTTTCAAATTTTGGTTTTATTATGATTGCACCATTACGATTTATATAACCGACACGATTTTTTTTCACTACTGGATAGAGATCTTCTGAAAGTAAATTATTAATTATAAATAAAGAAGAAATGATTATTATAATTATGAAATTAGAATATTTATGAAATACGTTATAATGCATAAAAATAGAAAATAATTAAAAAATTTTACAAAAATAAATAAAAAAAATATTATGACTACTGGAAATATGCTTTTATTAGAAATAACTTTCTAATAATTTCGTATTTTACAATATAAAAATATCGCAAAAAAAATGAAATCTAAAAAATATATAGTAATCATTTTTTTGCTTTGCATAGCAAGTTTATTGGGATGCAAGCGGTGGGATAATTTCACGACGTATTTTAATACATATTATAACCAGCAACGTTTATTAAAAGAGTCAGAAAATGAATTTGCATATCAGAAAGAAACGGAAGCAAATATGCCACGTGTTATTGTGCCTGATTCATCTATAATAGCAGCAAGCACAACATCATCGCCACCACCATTTATGCTTGAATTTATTGTAACACAAAAGCAACGCCAAGCTGTGCAATTGCAAGTTGATTCAATTATAATAAAAGGGTCAAAAATACTTGCCCGACATCCAAAAAGCGATTATGTGGATAAGACTTTATATTTAATGGCGGAGGCGTATTTCTATAAGAATGAATGGCTTCCATCACAAATCAAATGTAGCGAATTGATTGATAAATTTCCTGATAGCGAATTCGGTCCTGATGCTTTAATTTTATATGCAAAGTCATTGCTAATTGAAAAAAAATTCCAACAAGCAGAAATTATGCTTTCAAGAACAATTGATCTCGCCTGGGCAAAGAAACGCTATGATATTTTAACACAAGCTTTTAGGCTACTTGCTGAAATGAAATTATATAATAATCAATTAGAAGAAGCCATCAAACCATATAAGCAAGCAATTGCACAATCTGATGATAATAAGCAAAAAGCTCGGTGGCAATTAGATTTAGCATTATTATTATATAAAGTTCAGAAATTTGAGCGTGCCAATCGGGAATTTGATAATGTTTTTAATTATAGTCCTGATTATATAACTTATTATGAAGCAAAACTATACAAAGCAAATACACTTGCTTATCTTGGAAAATATAAAGAATCTGAGGATATTTTAAAAAAATTGGAACGCGATGGCAAATTTGAAGAATGGCTTGCTTATACTAAAGTTGCCCAATTAAATTTGATGAATTTAAAAGGTGATTCTCTCGAAACTGTTAAAACAGAAAAATATCTTGATTCTGCTTATGCAAATAATCCTGCATTGACTTCATATTATTATTTGAAAGGAAAATCATATTTTGATTCAAACAATTACAACTTAGCAGCTACATATTTTTCGAGAGCAAGGGGTGTGCGCTCACCTGTTATGGCAAAAGCAACAGAAATGAGTAATTTGCTTACAACTTGGAAAACGAAACATCAACAAATTCAAAGTAATTTAGAAAAGTATAAGAAAGGTGAGGTACTAAGCGATTCTATAAGGTTAGATTTAGCAACTAACTTATATGAACTTGGCAGAACGCACGAACATTTGAATAATCTTGATTCTGTCGATTATTATTATAAACTTGCCTCAGAGATTTCTCCACCTAGCAGACCTGAGAGCGCACGATTTCTTTATGCTTATGCAGCATTCTTGGAAGATAGGGATTTAAAGAAATCTGATTCATTGATGGAGATAATTGTTCATAATTATCCTCTAACTGAATATGGTAAAGAATCGCGACAAAAATTAGGTTATACAGAAGCTTTTGTGATTGATTCTGTGAAAGAATTGTATGAATCAGGAGTAGAACTTGCCACACATAATGAAAATTATTATGCATTAAGCCAATTTAATAAGTTGCTGGAAAAATATCCCAATTCAAAGTATGAGCCAAGAGCACTTTATGCAATGGGGTGGATATACGAGAACAATTTAAAGAATTATGATAGTGCAATGATTTACTATAATTTATTAGTATCTCGATACCCACAATCGGAATATGCGGCAAATGTAAAAATGAGCGTAGAATATTATGCAGCTGTTAAATCAGGGCAACCAATTCCCGACAATTTGAAGGATAAACAAATGGTAATCTATATGCCACAAGAGCACCCTATCACAACGCCTGCTGTGCCTGCACCCAGAAAGAAAGACGAAGGGATTGATATAAAAGATTTAATTACTAATCCTTCCAAATTATTAGACAAAGGCAAATCTGCAATCAAAGAACAAATTGAAAAAATACAATCAATCGATCCAAGCAAGACACTTGATTCGTTGAAAAATAAATATTCTAATCCTGATTCATTATTTAAATTGAATATTCAAGAATCACCTGGAACAGATACAACTCAAACAAAACATAAATAAAATGGAAAATAACGAGGACCCAATTAGAAGTAGCTCGACAGATTCAATAAATTCAAAACAAGTTGCAGAACAATTAAATTGGTATAGATCATTATTTGAAAATGCTAGTGATGCAGTATTTATAATACAACCTGAGACTTGGTGCGTCTTGGAAGTCAATGAATCAGCAGCTGACCTGCTTGGGCTGAAAAGAGATGAGTTAATTGGTTCATCAATACAGCAATTTCGGCGAATTTTCAAATTACTTAAAAGGAGCAATTCTCCCGTTGTTCTTAGTGAGCTTTTGCTTGATACAAAAGAAGGGCAATTGATGGTGGAAGTAAGTGCAAAATTTATCAATATATTTGGAGAAGATTTTATATATATTATTGCACGTGATGTAAGCGAGCAGAGGGCATTAACTGATAAATTGGTTCAAGCCGATAAATTTGTTTTACTTGGGCAAATAACAGCAGGCATAACTCACGAATTGCGGAATCCACTTGCGGCTATAAATCTTAATTTACAAATACTGCAAAGAAACATAGGACCTGATTCTGCATTATATAAATATATCGAAACTGCATTACAGGGGGTTGATAGAATATCAAAAATTATAGAAGTGACTTTGAATTTCTCTCATCAAAGTGCACCGAATATGATAATGACAAATTTAAATTCTATTATACAACCTAGCCTCGATTTAGTAGTATCATTACTTAAAAGGAAAGATATTAAAGTAGAAATGGATTTAGAAGAAGCACTCCCTGAGATAGAAATTGATAATAAACAGATCCAACAAGTTTTGATTAATTTAATTACAAATGCTGCTGATGCAATTGATGGAAAAGGGAAAATTATTATAGAAACAAAAAGTCACAAAACAACTCAACAAAATGAAAATGATTATGTTTCTTTATCTATTTCCGATACGGGTAAGGGCATACCGCCTGAGGATTTGCCAAAAATTTTCAATCCTTTTTTTACACGTAAATCAAATGGGACAGGATTGGGATTGCCAATCACACAACGCATAATATATCAGCATCACGGGAGCATTGATGTGCAAAGCATAGTTGGGAAAGGAACACAGTTCAATATCAAATTTCCAATTCCAAAGGAAAATTAAAATTGTTAATTCAATATTTTTAATTAATTTTAAAATAATAAAAAATTAAAACGAGTAAAGAAATTGCTAAAAAAATATACTCTGGTAATTATTGAGGATGATCCACTTGTAAATGAGAGCGTAAAAGCTTCGTTGATAGATAAATATCAAAGGATTGAAACATTTATAGACCCTGGTGAAGCTTTGAATCAATTGCATCGATTAGCACCAGATTTAATCATTTTAGACATATTTCTTGGTTATGCAAATGGTTTAGATATATTAGAGCAATTGCGTAAGCAAGGATATAATATGCCTGTGATTATTATGACTGCATTTTCAGATATAAAAATGGCGGTCAGAGCTATGAAACTTGGTGCAGAGGATTTTCTTGTTAAACCACTCGATTTAGACCAACTGGAAGTCACTATTGAGCGTGCTTTGAAAAATTTTGAACTTCGCAAACGAGTTGACTTATTAAGTGAGCAGATCGAGCGTGAACAACCCACTAATATTATCGGTGCATCAGAAGGACTAAAAAAAGCATTGGAACTTGCAAAATTGATTGCTTCAACTGAAGATACAACTGTTTTGATTTCGGGGGAAACGGGGACAGGCAAGGAATTAATAGCTAGATATATCCATGACAATTCACCTCGCGCAAATGGTCCATTTGTTTCAATCAATTGCGGAGCAATACCAAAAGAATTAGCAGAAAATGAATTTTTTGGATATGAACGAGGCGCATTTACAGGTGCAATTGAGAAAATGCGTCCAGGAAAATTTGAGCAAGCACAGCACGGCACAATATTGCTTGATGAAATAAGCGAATTGAGCCTCGATTTACAAGTAAAATTACTAAGGGTATTGCAAGAACGGCGATTTTATAGGCTCGGAGGGTCAAAAGAAATATCAGTGGATGTTCGAGTTATTGCATCCACTAATCGTGATTTAGCAAAACTTGTAGAGGAAAGTAAATTCCGTGAGGATTTGTTCTATAGACTTAATGTTGCAAATATTATACTACCTCCCTTGCGTGACCGTGGAGAGGATATACTGATTTTAGCCCGGGCATTTCTTGACGAATTTAATAAGAAATTCCGAAAGAAGATTATAGGGTTTTCTCCCGATGCGCAAATGGTTTTAATGAGCTATCCTTGGAAAGGAAATATCAGAGAATTACGTAATGCTCTTGAGCGTGTCTGCTTACTAACTACCTCAGAAATAATAGATGCTGAGGACCTTAGCTTTTTAAGCGGCTATACTTCAGTCAATATTGGAAAAGATAATACACCAAAAGAAATTTATCTTCAACCTGGTACTCATTTCTTAAAAGTCTCAAGCACAGGGGCAAAATATAACGATGTAACTAAAGATTTAATTGAACAAGTTCTTAAAATTGCAAATGGAAATCAGATCAAAGCTGCAAAGATTTTAAATATATCACGTGCGAAATTGCGGTACAGGATTGAACAATTAGGAATAAATGCCACTCAAAAAGAATAACAGAATTTATTAATATATAAAACGAGCAAGTGGAAAATAATAAAATTAACGAAATTAGGAATTTGATTTATAAAAATAGTGGGATCTATTTCAGTGATAATCGATTAAATCTCCTTGAGAGTAGATTGCATAAGAGATTATCTGCCTTACAAATTGACTCATTAGAAAAATATTATGATATATTAATTAATGATACTAATCGAAATGAATGGAAGGAATTATTTGATGTTATAACAATAAATGAATCTTATTTCTTTCGTTCTGCCGAGCAACTGGGTGTTTTACATAAATATATAATACCCGAAATTATACAAAATAAAAAAGGTTTTGACAAAACTTTAAGAATATGGAGCGCAGGATGTTCAACGGGCGAAGAGCCATATTCGATAGCGATTACCATTAATGAATATTTAAAATCATATTATAATCATATACAATTTCAAATTTTAGCAACTGATATTAATAAAACAGTATTAAATAAAGCAAGACAAGGTCTATATAATTCGTATGCCGTAAAGAATATGCCAACTCAATTGTTATTAAAAAATTTTACTATCTCTGATATGGGTTATAGATTAAATGATAATATAAAGCAGATGGTGAGGTTTGCAAATATCAACCTCTTTGAAGAAAATGATGTGATGAGTGTGAAGGGAACAGATATTATATTTTGTGAAAATGTATTGATTTATTTTGACATACCTTCAAAGAAACAAGTCATTTCGATGTTCTATAACGTTCTAAGTTCAAATGGATATTTATTTTTAGGCTATTCGGAATCATTGCACGGAATATCAAATGAATTTTCATTGGTTCATTTTCCTAAGGTAATTGTATATAAAAAAATTTAATTTTGTATTTTTAAAAATAATAAAATTTTATGAAATTTCTTATAGTAGATGATTCTCCAACAATGCGGAGAATTGTAATTAATTCCCTTCGAGCATCGGGTTGGGATGATTTTAATGAAGCTTCTGATGGAGAAGAGGCATTAAATATACTTGAATCAGATAAAATTGATTTTATAATAACTGATTGGAATATGCCCAATATTAATGGCTTAGAGCTTACAAGGGCTATACGTAATCATCCTAAATTCAATCAGATGCCGATTTTAATGGTAACGACACGAGGGTTAAAGGATGATATTATTGAAGCTTTGAAAGCACACGTAAGTAATTATGTTGTAAAACCTTTTACTCCTCAAATTTTAAAAGAAAAAATTGAATCTATTTTAGAATCAAATAAGAAAAATTAATATGAGAGAGAAAATTAATGAATTAATCGGTAAAGCAAATGAGCTTAGTGCTTTACTTGTGTTAGGCCAAAAAGCAATTCCATTTCTTGAAGAAATATTTATTTTTATTAATGATATTGAGCCCGTACTCGAAGAAATTAACCAATCCATTTCTGATAATTTGAAAAAAATGCCCTCGGCAACAAATCAAATTTCGAAAGTTACAGAAGCAACAAAACTTGCTACTACAGAAATTCTCGATATTATGGATAATCTATCTAATTTGACTAGAGAAATTAAAGAAATTTTAAATAATAAGTCGATTGTCAATATCCAATCAAAATATCGAAATGAATTACTTGCTTCAATTAGAAATCTCGAAAATATCGATAAACAAAATACAATTTTAGCTGAAATTGAAAATACATTTTATATGATGGATGCAGAAACAGCAAGAGAAATTCAGAATACAAATAACAAAATCGAAAACATTTTGCAAAAAATCGAAGATGATTCTTTAAAAGTAGTCCTTAACCTTCAGGTGCAAGATATATCAAGCCAACAGCTTGCAGCAGTTAATCATTTAATTGTAACGGTACAGGAGAAATTATTTAACATTATAAAGCAATTTGATGATTATCAGATAAGCGATCTAGAATTAAGCAATATCTCAAATTCAGCAAAAAATATAAAAGAAGGAACGTTTGACCCCGATGCTATTGAATCATATTCTGAGACAACTGAAAAACAAAGTGCAATCGATGAAATAATAAAAAGCCATAAATCAAAAGAAAGTGATTATTTACAAGAAAAAAATTCAGTCCAAGAAGATATTGACAGATTGTTTTCAAATCAAAATGATTTGAAGGACATAGATAATCAATGAAATGTAAATCTCAAATATTTTTTTTTCTGATATTTTCAATTCTTCCAAATTTTCTTTTTTCGCAGAATAATGTAGACACAACCTCAAATGTGCAAATCATAGTGATTGATTCTGTCAAAACGAGCCCGATTCAAAATAATCAAGATACAGCGAAAACTTTAAAAATGACAAAATCAACTTTTGGAGCCGTTGCTCGCTCTCTTGTTTTGCCTGGTTGGGGGCAACTTTATGTTAAATCATACTGGAAAATACCTGTATTTATTGGCGGTATGGGATTCCTGACTTATTTAATAATTGATAATAATAATAAATATAATAGTGCAAGCAAAGAAGTCACCAGTTATCTGAAGCAATCCGATTATGATTTTTATTATGATTATCTTGTTAGAAAACGTGAATATTATCGGGACAATCGAGACCAGAGCATATTTATAATGGTTGGTGTTTATATCCTTGCAGCCGTCGATGCTTATGTTGGCGCTAATCTTTATGATTTTAATGTGAGCGAGGATTTATCGATTAATATTATTCCAAAAGATTTGAATGGTATCGCAGTGAATTTACAAATAAAATTTTAAAATTGGTTTTAACTTGTTTGTGCCACTTTATTTTTCTTTCCATTACGGTGTTGCAAAATATCTGTTTGTTTTGTCCGCTTTTGGTAAATGAACTTGCTTATTTCTGCGGAAAATAGAATAATAAATGAAAGATAATATATCCATACAGCAATAGATACAATTGCTGCATAAGCACCGTAAAGTGTTCCATACCGGCTTGTTGTTGTCAAATACCATCCAAAAACTAAGCGAGCAATCACAACCAAAACACCACTCATAATTGATGAGTATAGCGATATTGTTCTTTTTATTGTTTTTGAGGGTATATATTCATAAGCAAGGAAGAATATACCAATTGTAAATATGAAAGAGAAAAGATTAACCCCAATTGTAAGCCAGGTACTTTGCATAAACTCAGGTAAAATTTGATTGAACATTGAAAGTACATAAGTTAAAATAGGCACCGATACTGCATAAATTATTAGTAATATTGGTGTAGCAAAGGCAACGAGCACATCTTTTAATTTATATATTACAAATATTTTGGTTGTCTTTATTTCATATATTCTATCTAATCCCGAGCGTATAGAACTGATGAAAGTTGATGAAATCCATAACAAAGTGATAACACCAATAATTCCTGATGCTGTTCTACCTTTTTCTAGTTTGTTAATTTCAACTAAAATTGATTGGAAGAAATTATATGTTGATTCATTTCTTGGCAATAAATTAAAAATTAACTTTTCAATAGTATTGATAGTTGTCTGTGAATCCAAAAAGAAAGTCGATACAAAAATTGCAATCATTAGCAATGGAATAAAATATAACAATATATTAAAAGCAATTCCCGCTGCTGTTAAATATATATTATGTGCGCTAAATCTTTTGCCAATTTGATCGGCAATATTATAAACTTTCCACGGGAAGCCCTCCTTTGCATTAATTTGCTTTACAATTGGTAGATTATTGATTATATTATTGAAATTTGGAAAATTTATTTTAATTTGCATTATGCCAAAATTTGAAAAAATAAAATTAAGCATTTCTTTTACTTTATTTGTCTTTTTTTTTGTTGGTTGTGCTAATATTCAATCTCCATCGGGAGGACCTCAGGATAAAATTCCGCCACGGATTATAGAAAGTTATCCAACTGATAAGACTTTAAACTATGCAGATAACCATATTACCTTAACTTTTTCGGAATGGGTCAATAGAGATGGTGTGTTACAGAATATTTCAATATCACCACCAATTAATTATACACTTCACTGGAATGGAAAAAGGCTGAACATTAAGTTTAACGAGAACTTAAAGCCAAATACAACCTATTCTTTTATGCTTGGCACTGATTATTCAGATATGAAATCGAACAAACCTGATTCAGCTTTTAGTATTACTTTTTCTACGGGCAACAAAATTGATTCGGGAATTATAGCAGGAAAAATTATTGGAAAAGATGTGGTAAATACAAGCATTTATGCTTATAAAATTGACGCAATTGATCCCGATACATTAAATCCGGAACAAACAAAAGCAGAATATAGCACACAAGTTGGAAATAATGGATTATTTACATTGCGCGCATTGCCCGATGGGCTTTATCGTGTGCTTGCAGTCAAAACTAATTTGCGGGATAATCTTTTTCATCCGCAGCAAGATCTATTTGGTACAACTCATTCGGATGTGCAAGTATTGAATGGACATAGTTTTCCTCAAACTATTAAAATTGATAAATATCCAAATTTGCAGAAAGCAGATATTATTAAAATTTCACAAATTGATTCTAATTTAATTAATATAGAATTTACAAAGCAAATTCAATCAAGCAAATTTGCACAATCGAAATTCGAAATAATTGATACAATTACAAATAATATCATCCCACTTCAAGCAATTTGGCTTGATTCGATTATTTCAAATAAAATGTCAATTTTAACTCAAAATCCCTTGCAATTCAATTATACATATAAATTTAAAATTATTGATTCATCGGTTTCCGATATATATGGAATTTCATTATTCGGCATTGAAAAAGACTTCTATACAAGCAAACCACCCTTTAATTTTGTTCCGAAATTAGTTAATTTACCATTTAAAGATAGCACACGAAATATTGGGTTAGAAAAGGAATATAATTTTATTTTCAATTACCCTGTAATACTTGATTCATCAAGAAACCCCATTGAACTTTTACAACTTCCCGATTCTGCAAAAGTGAAAATACATATCGAACCTATGTCTGCAAATATATTAAGTGTAAAATTGAATAATCCATTAAATGCCGACACTTGGTATCGTTTTCGCTTGAATTTAAAAGATTTTAATACTATTGGAAATCCCAAATTTCGAGATACTGTAATTAATCTATCTTTTAAAACAGCAGATTGGCGCTCAAATCCATCAATATCGGGACATATTACAGTGGGAATGAAATGTCCAAATGTATATGTGGTATTAAAAAATAGCAAAGATGAAGACTCAAGAATTATAAAAGCTGATTCCCTTGGGAATTGGCAAATTGATTATGTTCAGCCTGATATATATCTAGTTGAAATATTTTGCGATGAAAATGCAAATGGGAAGTATGATTATGGCTTAGCATATCCTTATCATTATTCAGAATTATTTGAGATTTATGACCAAAAAATTGAGGTCAAACCACGTTGGAATATCGAGAAAATTAACTTGACTTTTCCTACTCATTTCCAATTTATTAAATAATATATGGAACTTGTTTACGATAAGTATAAAAATTCTGCTGATGATTTCCGAATATTTATGTTAGAAATAATCAATCAAAAGTATGATATTTATAGACATAATTTAGTAATATATTCAAAAGAAATATCATCCGATAATATTCATAATTTCCGTGTTTCCTCGCGAAGATTTAGAACAGCATTGAATTTATATAAAGAAATTTTTCCATCGGAATATTTTGAAATTATTATTAAAATTGTGAAGCAAAATTTTAAAAGCCTGGGAGATTTACGTGATATTTATATAATGATAAATAATTGCAAGGAAATAAAAATCCAGTATTCAGTAATTTGTTATTTTATCGATTTCCTTTTGAGAAAGGAAAAGAAAGCAATTGCTGAAATTTCAAAAAGTTTATCAAATATAAATCTTAATCAATTAGATAATTCAATTTTTTTTCTGATAAACGATTTAAAATATGCTTTTCCTGATATAAAGCCAGATTTTTCAATTTTAGAAAATCACTTGAATGACCAATTGTATTTGATGGGTCAATTATATTCTCAAATTGATTACTCTGACCTACGCTCAATTCACACATTCCGTATTGCGACAAAAAAATTTAGATATTCCATCGAAATATTACAAGATTTCATACCGAATTATAAAGATTTATATAAAAGACTTGTAAATATCCAAGATGACGCAGGAGCTATACAAGACAATGTGGTACTAATAAATCATTTAAATAAATATTTTAAAAAGCAACATAATCAAGCATTATATTATCAAGAGCAAATCGAATCTATTGTTAATTTTTTAAAAACAAGGCAGAAAGACCTAATAATATGCTTCCAGAATGATGATAAGATTATTAGAAGTATAATAGGAAATACATAAAAAAACCTCCATTTTGGCAATGCCAAAAGAAGGTTATAAAAGATAAAATTAAATATATAATTATCCAATCAATGCCGCATACGCCTTTGCATCAAGCAAATCATTTGCTTCTGCGGGATTGGATAGTTCAATTTTAAGCAACCATCCTTCATTATAAGGATCTTTATTGATTGTATCGGGAGCATCATTGAGTTTGCGATTGACTTCCAAAACTTTACCCGAAACGGGCGCAAGAATTTCAGATACTGTTTTCACAGCTTCAATTGTGCCACAGCTTTCGCCTTTCTTGACTTCCGAAAGATCTTCAGGAATATCAATATAAACAATATCCCCAAGCTCGCCCTGGGCATAGTCAGTAATTCCGATATAACCAATGTTGCCATCGATTTTCAACCATTCATGGTCGTTTGTGTACTTCAAATTTTCAGGAATATTCATATCATTCTCCAATTTAATTTATATTTCTTGCCAATTAACTCTTTCAAGATATTTTGTATCAATTTTTCCCGTAAGAAAATCGGGATTTTCGAGCATCTTTTTATGGAATGGGATAGTAGTTTTTATACCTTCAATTACCATCTCATTAAGAGCCCATTTCATTTTTGCAATTGCTTGCTCCCGCGTACGCCCGTAAGCAATAAGCTTAGCAACAAGCGAATCGTAATTAGGTGGAATTATATATCCTTGATACAAATGTGAATCCACACGTACTCCGAATCCCCCAGGAAAATGCAATCCTTCAATCCTCCCGGGTGATGGACGCCAATCATTAAATGGATCTTCTGCATTTATGCGACATTCTAATGCATAATATAAGGGTTTCTGTTCCTTTAAAGTAAGCTTCTCGCCCGCAGCAACCCTGATTTGCTCCGCTACTAAATCGTATTTTAACGCTTCTTCAGTGATAGGATGCTCGACCTGAATACGTGTATTCATTTCCATAAAATAGAAATTGCCCTCGCTATCCAGTAAATATTCAATCGTACCAGGCCCGATGTAATTCACTGCTTTTGCACCTGCGGCAGAAATGCGTCCCATTTTCTCGCGAAGTTCTTGACTAACAGCAAGCGATGGGGTTTCCTCAATTAATTTTTGATTGCGACGTTGCAATGAGCATTCACGTTCATTTAAATGAATTGTATTTCCAAATTTATCAGCAAATACTTGTATTTCTATATGCTTAGCACCTGTAATTAATTTTTCCAAATATAAATCGGGATTGCCAAAAAATGCAAGTGCCTCGCTTTGCGTAACATCATAGTATCGTTCCAATTCAGCGCGATTTTTAATCATACGTATACCTTTACCACCACCCCCTGCAACTGCTTTCAACATAACGGGATAATCAATTTTATCGGCAATCTTAATTGCTTCATCCAAATTTTTTAGCACCCCATCACTACCTGGCACAACGGGAACTCCTGCGTTTCGCATTGTTGTTTTAGCAATTGCTTTATCGCCCATCAATCGTATTGCTGTGGAAGGTGGTCCTATAAATGTAATCAAATGATCGGAGCAAATTTCCGCGAAAAATTGATTTTCTGCAAGAAATCCATAACCTGGATGAATTGCATCACTATGTGTAATATTTGCTGCAGAAATTATTGCAGGGATATTCAAATAGCTTTGTGATGCAGGAGCCGGTCCAACGCATACCGCTTCATCGGCAAATCGAACGTGCAATGAATATTTATCGGCTTCTGAATATATTGCAACTGTCCTTATGCCAAGCTCTTTTGCAGCACGAATCACTCGTAAAGCAATTTCACCACGATTTGCAATTAATATTTTATTAAACATAACAGATGCCAATTAATCAGCACGAATTAAAAATAAAGTCTGACCGAATTCCACAGGTGTGCCATTGTCGATTAATATTTTTTCAATAGTCCCCGAAATATCGCTCTCAATCTCGTTCATCAGTTTCATTGCTTCAATTATGCAAAGCGTCTGCCCTTTGGAAACGTGTTTGCCTACTTCAACATAAGGCTCTGCCTCGGGGGATGAAGCACGATAAAATGTGCCAACCATTGGAGCTTTTTGCTCATAAAATCCAGATTGAGATTCGTCTGCTTTGGGTAGAGTAGTAATTTTTTCTTCAGTCAAAACCATATTTTTTTGCATTAGGAAATTTTGCACTTCATCAGATTGAGGTTGTATCTCAAATCTGTCCCGTAGTGCATTTATAGATTTATTAGAATTCAACGGTTTGCGAGAAATTTTTACTTTTGAATCAGCTTCTTCAATAGTTAATTCGTCAAGCGAGCTTTCGTCGAATATCTTTATTAATTTACGTAAGTAATTTAAATCCATATCATCAGATTTATAATAGATGAGGTGTCGGCCGGACTCGAACCGGCGTTCACGGTTTTGCAGACCGTTGCCTAACCACTTGGCTACGACACCAAAATATTACAGAATACAAAATTAAATAAAAAAAAGGAAATTCCTATTCATATACTTCATCAATTTCTGATTGTATTTCTATTGTCTTTGCAAGAGCTGTCACTATTTTGCAATATGTCTTTATTTCTTCTAACGATAACGTCCGCCCCTTCCTATCTTTTAGCCATTTATCGCAAACCTGATAGCCTCCAATATGGTATTTCCATACATCTTCTTTTATACCATCAAAATACTGCTCTTTATTGATATATACTTTACCACCCTCACCTAAATCCTCTCCCATAGGGAGAGGACTTTCCTTGTTCCCCTCTCCCATAGGGAGAGGGGTTAGGGGTGAGGGCTCTTCACCCACAACCTTTGGGAGAGGGGTTAGGGGTGAGGGTGCCTCCCACACAACCTTTTCAACCTTGCAATTCCCTTCAATTGGAAATTTGGATATTACATTTTCCAATTCGGTTGATTTTAGCAAATGTATATTAGCAAGGCGCTCACCCAATTTTCCTAATGTAATAAATTGCTCATAATCTTTTGTAAATGGTATACGTGGAAAATCTATTTTCAAAAATTCTTTGTATTTTTCGCGGTATATATTGCTGTAAAGTACTGCATAGACATAGTAAAATATCGATTCAGGAGTTATATTTATGCCCTCACCTAAATCCTCTCCCGGAGGGAGAGGACTTTCCTTGTTCCCCTCTCCCTTAGGGAGAGGGGTTAGGGGTGAGGGCTCCTCACCTACAACTTTTGGGAGAGGGGTTAGGGGTGAGGGCAATATTGCATCTTCTAATATCTTTTGAAGTACATATTCTGTATTGTATATTACTTCTTCATTTGTAAATCGGAGGACCTTGATATTCGACAAAGCAAAATATTTTGTTCTAATTTTATCATACTCCTGTTGTTCCTTTGTTGTATGAATACCACCATCAAGTTCAATACATAAATTAGCTTCAAAACAATAAAAATCTAAAATAAATTTCTCGTAAGGATGTTGACGCCTGAATTTCAGACCATTTAGTTGTTTATTTCTCAATAATTCCCATAAAAAAGCTTCTGCCGTTGTAGGGTTTTTTCTTAATTCACGAGCGCGTTGCAAGAGTATAGGAGGGGCTGATTTGTGTGGTTTTCCCCCCTCACCTAAATCCTCTCCCCCCTCACCTAAATCCTCTCCCAGAGGGAGAGGACTTTTCCTATTCCCCTCTCCCTTTGGGAGAGGGGTTAGGGGTGAGGGCGTAAATTGCTTTTTCAATTTCCTAAATAATTCAGGATTTATATTTGGAATTTTTTCCCCTGCATTTTGTTCTATATTTTCTAATGTAAAATTCTTGGTATCAATATTTGGATAGAGATACAGAGGGAAAAAGTAATTAATATCAAGTGAAGTGACAGCTGTCGCACCTGCTATAATTTGATTGCTAACAAAAGCAAGATTCCATAAGTTTGGACTTCTTGAGTGCCTAATAGTTATTAACCCAATATTCTCAGAAAACATATTCTTCATAACCTGCTTTCTGGGTCTTTCAATAATATCATCGTTATAAAAAATCCATCTGATATCAAAAGGTCTGTATAGAATTTGTGCAAATTCATTCTGTAAATTATCATCTTTTAATATCTTTTCTCTTATTTCTTTAATTTTCCAATTATCTTTTTCTCTTAATTTATATGTTGTTTTAATAATTGAATTATCGATATTGATATTTAAGAATTGCTTGATTCTATTCTTGAGTTGATTAATATTATAATCGATTACAAATTCATCTCTTGCTGTAACAACACCAACGCTATTTTCAATAAATATATCTGTAACTTTCATAAATGATTGATATTCTTCATAATACTTTGTGTCTAACGGTTTGAAGAGATAAAACTCGCTTTGAGGTTCAATTTCTTTCCATTCCACATTGCTGATACTATGGCTTTTCAACCAGTCGTATTTTTCTTCTCTTAATCCAAATATTTCTTGATGATATACTTTTGCCATAATATTTAATTGGTTTAATTATTTTCAAATATATGATTTATTTATTGTAGAGACGCCATTCTTGCCGTCTTTACAGTTGAAAATTTATTTATTTCTTATATTTAATCATAAAACAAATTGCAACACCTTGCTGAATATCAAATACATTTTCATCATTGCCTCCTTCGGGGGTTTTCTCTCTCTTTTTACTATTTCCATGCAAATCAAGTATATAAATTTCATCAAAGCTATTCATTAAAGATTGACGCATTCCACGAAATGTTGGATTATCAATGTAGCTATGGTTTGTAATGAAGCCTAAAACACCGCGGCCGGTTTCATCAATTTTCGATTGGGCAAAACGTATAAATTTAACATAATCATCTTGCAACCATTTGGGATTTCTTTCATTAATTGGAATACCATCAACTTCATAATATTTTTTTATTTCATTAGCAATCCATTCTCCATTATTTTCTGATTGTCCTGAATATGGAGGATTGCCAAGAATAACAAGAATTGGTGTTTCTTTTTTAATTATCATTGCATTATGACTTTCTTTAGAAAGAGATGATGTGCCAGGCGCTTTAGAAATATTCCTTTCTGTCATATCAAGAGTATTTGTCAAATAATATTTAACACGCTCATCATCACTTAATTTATAGCCAAGTTCCTCAAGTAGAAAAGACATTTTTATATGACCAATGGCATACGGAGCCATCATTAATTCAAATGCATAGAAATTTTCTAATACTTGGTTTTTCAAAAATGATTTTATTCCACCTTTGCCATATTTTCTTTCAAATTCTTCAACGGCAACTTCCACTGCTTTAGCAAGAAATCCAAGCGTACCACCTGCGGGGTCAAGCAATGTCACAGTCGGGGAGGCAAGCCCATCTGCAATATTGAATTTGTCTTTTAGTATTTCATTTATTGAACGTGCTATAAAAGATACAACAGGTTCGGGAGTATAATAAACGCCACGTCTTTCACGGGTTGTAGGATCATAAGTCGATAGGAATGTTTCATAGAAATGTAGCACAGGATCGTTGCCCTTTCCTTCGTGATAATATTCCTCCAAAATATTTTTCGCATCTGCAATAGATAACACTTCCGAAATATCATCAATAATAACTTCGAGTTGCGGAGGCAATTCTTCAAGAGAAATAAATCGAAAAATATCCCGCAAAATTCCAATTGATTTCGGGATATATGAATACGCTGATACACGATTAAAATCCTGCTCTGCTCGGAGGCGAGCAGCAAATAAACCATAAGTAAGTGTCTGGGAATAAATATCTGCAAAATCTTTTTCTGTTAAATCAAAAATCAAAAATTCCTTGAAAATTTCATAAAATCCTCGAATTGATTCTGTGCCAAATCTTAGCTCTTCTGTAATAACATTATCCATCAGGAATCTTGTTCTTTTGGCAAGTTCTGTGGCAAGTGTTCTTGCGTTATATGCACGAGGTAGAGAAAAATCAAGAAATCGTTCAAGCAATTCAAATAGATTATCTTCATTTTCTATCGGGGGAACTGCTGATAGTTGTTTAATAATAAAAGGCCTTGCAATGGATGTTTTATCAATTTGCTCGCCATTTCGATATAAACGGAATTCAGTGAAATTAGTTAGAATAACGTTCGGGAAAGTAGATAAATATCTTAGAAGTTGTTCGCTATGCTCGATTTTATCAAGATCAACACCCAAATCTTTAGCTTCGATATATCCAATAATTTTCTGTCTTCCATCCCAGATACGAAAATCAGGATTGCCAGCCTCGGTTTTTTTAGGGAGAATTGTTATATCAATTTTTTTATTTCTCTTTGTTTGGGAATAGCTTCTCAAGAAATCTGCAAGATGTTCATAATAAGTTTCCTCTCTTGCGTCACCTTTTTTGTAAGTATTGAATAAATTTAGTAAATAATCATTTATCATAAATACAATTTACGAAAAAATGGAAAACAAAACAGAGAGCTTGAACCCTCTGTATAATGTGTTGGCGTAATATACAACCAATAACTTAAACAATTAAATCTTGCGTGTAAAGAATTTTAATACGCGGTTTCAGGTTTGATATACTGCGCTTTGCCATAACCAAGTATGGGATAAAAGATAAATGGCAAAAGGATTAATCCAACTGTAAATCCTGCATCTTTGCCAAAACATTTTGACAGCTCATTTGCCATAAGTATTGCAAATATTATATTAGCTACAGGTACAAAAAGCAATAATAATATCCACCACCAAGGTTTGCCTATTATCTCTAAATATACAATAATATTATAAATTGGTATAATTGAAGCCCAGCCTGGTTTGCCTGCCTTGAGATAGATTTTCCATAATGGTATTATTAACAATGCAATGGAGATGGCAAAAAGTAGGATAAACACAATAATCATCGTTGTTGAAATGCCTGTATCCGAATAAGAATAGTAATTAGAATACATAAACTAACCTCTATATTTAAAAAAATGCTAAATTACTTAAAGCAGATAAATAATCCAAATATTTATTTAAAATTTATGAAATATTAGAATGCTGATGAGAAAATAATATAAGTCAAATGAATTATTATATTTTTGTTTTTGCTTTTTTTAGGAGAATAAGGGAAGGGGCGTACTATATACGCCCCTAAATTATACTATAATTTGATTTTTATATTTCCAAATATCTCACGTCCAGGCCCTGGCTGATATGAATTTCCATCGGGGTCAGGTTCAGTAAATGCCATATAGGTTTTGTCAAACATATTACGTAGGAATATACTACATTCCCAATCTAAGTTCCATAATTTGAATTGATAGGAAACGCCGAAATGATACAAATTGAATCCATCTTGCCAATTCTGATAAATTGTTGGGTCAAGTTCGCCATTATAAGCCTTTGCATCTGTATAAATTGCCCATTTTGATTGATATTCTGTTTCTAACGTTAATTTCAGGTTTTTAATTACAGTATAATCAAGCTCGGCAAAAAGTTGATGTTGTGGAGAATTTGGTAACCATTGGTCTTTTGCGGGTGGTGTTGTCAAAACATAAGCAGTATCAGTATATATTGGGTCGATTGTGGCTGAGGTATATTTGTAATTTGCATAAGTATAAGCCACTTGAAATTTGAGATTATCAAGAATATCATATGCTATTGCTGCTTCAATACCGATACGTCGGCTATTTCCCGCGTTTCCATAAAATACTTCTTGATTGCCACGGCCTGATTGCTTGAAACGGAAGAAATCATTTTCGGTATTCATCAAAAATCCCGTGAGTTCGTAATAGAATTTATCACCAATGAATCCACGGCCACCAATATCAATACTATTTGAAGTTGCAGGCACAAGGTGAGTATTGAACCCTGAATATCCTACAGGATTGCTTGCCAATTCCTCAGTTGAAGGTGGTATAAATCCTTGACTCCAATTTGCAAATAAGGTAAATGCATCGATAAAGTTATAACTTGCACCAATCCTTACTGATGTTTTTGAAAAATCTTTTGTAGTCACAGCTGTATCTCCTCCCAACATTTTATCGGTTAATTTATTTGTAATGTCATCATATCGCACACTACCCATAAATGTTAGTTTATTAAATTGCATCTTATACATAAAGAAAGCGCCGAGATTATCTTGCGTAATAACTTGATTTGCAAGCAAGTTATTGAGTTCTATATTTGTTTCATCTGTGCTTTCTTTTCTATTTGGGTCTGAACCACTTTGAAGTTTATACATTCCAATATTCTGATATTTATAATCTGCACCAATGCTAAAATCGTTTTTAATAGCACCTGTCAACAGATGGAAATTATATTGCAAGCTAGCTCCCGGATTTGATATAGTTCTATATTCAGCAGCTTTATTACTTGTTTCTTTATAATTCCAATTCCTTAAATACCCTGTTGCCTCGACATCGTGCATATCGTTGAATCTATATAAGCCGTGCATACCAACTGTTGTTCTATTTGTTTTTTGATACTCATTGAATGGTCTTGCATCAGGATTTGCTTGGCTAAGATTATCAAATTGTGTTAAATTCAAGCCTTCAGGATTTTGATGAAAATAATCAGTATGTGATATAATTTGCGTTAAATATAACTTATCAGATGGATAAAAATTGACTTTTTCATAAAAATTATTTGCCCAGAATGCTTGATGATCGCGATAGCCATCGCCTGCTGAATGCGAATAAGTCAGTCGATAATCCATAATATCCTTCGAGCCATCCACTTGAACAAGCGATTTCCAGAAACCATTTGAACCAATGCTTTGACTTATTTCGCCCCCAAATGGTTTAGAGCCACCATTTTGTGTGTAGATGTTCAACACACCACCACTACTGCTTCCTCCATATAAGCCCGCACTTGGACCTCGCAGAACTTCAATTTTGCTAACAGTTGCCCAATCCACATCATACAAATCAGGCGCAAATCCCGATGGATCATTTACAGGAATTCCATCAATAAATACCCCTATGCCACGTAATCCGCGTTCGGTGAGTATCCCTTGTCCGCGAATTGATAAATGAACACGCTCCCCACCATGCTGATTATCAATGCGTACGCCTGGTATTAATCGCAATGCTTCATCTACCGCTATTGTTTTTGGCATAATTGACAACATTTCGGGAGTGACCATTGAAACCGATGCAGGTATATTTTTCAATGCCACTGGCATCCTGCTTGCTGTTACAATCACATTATTAAGTCTGAAAATTTTTGTAGTATCGGGCATCTCAGTTTGCCCAAAAATTATATTGCTATATAATAGCACTATTGCTAAACATATAATATTTTTTTTCATTTTACTTATTATTTATAGTTGTTAAAAATTGGTTCTTTCTATTTTTATCCTCAAACACAGAACCATATACAATTTGAGATATAATTAATTTTTTCTTTATTATATAAATATATGTCATTTAATAATTAAATAACACAAACAATGTTTATGGGAGTCAAATTTACGCCTGTATTTTGTTTTTATTAAAAGCGCAAATTTATACTTGTAATATTTTTACTTGATATTAAAATTATATAAATTTAGGAGGTGGCGATGGGATTACTAAATAATTCTCAATAATTTTAAAAATATAATTATAAATAATATAATTATAAGGATTAGGATATAATAAATCAGAGATTCCATCAAAAAATAAAAGAATAGTTTTAATATTCTTGATTATATTATTTGTTTTGCTGCTGTTTGCTTTATTATATTGATTGATTAAATCTTTTTCTTTTTTATCGCATATACAATAATAATATTTTTTGCTATCAATAACTTTTGATTTAACCACATCATACATTTCATTTCTATACCTGAATTCCTTTCCTGGAAAAATCCAATGTATAAATTCATCTTCAGCAGAAATCATCTCAAGTTCATTATCATTTGCACTGACTTTTATTTCTTGTTTAACTTCATATTTAATATTAAGTTGTAACATTTTGAAGGTAAACTGAACTCCAAATATATCGCAAATGAAAACTACAATTAATATTTTTGAGATAATTTTTTTCATTTCAGCATTTTTCAATAACGAGTAGGACTTTAAAATCTTGTTAAATTAAATTTTTTTTGTGGTAATATGCCCTTGTAGATAGCTAGAGCCCCCTTTGGCAAATCTATATTCATTTCAACGAAGGGCTTTAGTTCAGCACAATAAAAAAGATACAGCTGTATATATTCAAGTGAAATCACCCCTAATATTATGCTCCTACTATATTTTTCAATAATTTTCCATTCTTATCTTTTAGGGATAATATCGGATTATCGATTTTCCAATCTATCTGCAATTGTGGATCGTTGTATAATAATGTTTCTTCACCCGCAGGATTATAATATTTGTCAACAAGATACACAACAATCGTCTCATCGCTTAATGATGCATAACCATTAGCAAATCCAACGGGAACCCATAATATATAATTATTCTCATCGTTAAGTTCAATCTCAATATGCTCGCTAAAATATTTTGAATTTGGGCGTATATCTACTTCTATAAATTTTGCAGAACCTTTCACAACGCGAATTAATTTATTTTGTGGTGGATTTGTTTGATAATGAAGACCACGAATTACATTTTTTTTGGATAAAGATTGATTTTCTTGAATAAAATTCACATTAATGCCATATTTTTTTAGTTCATCTTCGCGAAATACTTCAATAAAATATCCGCGTTCATCTCTAAATATCTCTGACTTAAAAAGCTTTATGCTATCAAAATATTCATCAATTAAAATTAATCCCATAAACGTCTTAATTTTGTTATTATAAAATATGCAATTTATAAATGATTGATGAAATTTTAAATAAAAATGAATTAACTCACGAAGATTTAGTCGAAATTTTAAAAATTCAAGATAAAAAAGAATTAGAACAATTACGATTGAGAGCTTATAAAATTATGCAGGAAAATGTCGGGGATCTTGTTTATGTTCGTGGGTTAATTGAATTTTCAAATTATTGCATAAATGATTGTTATTATTGTGGTATACGGAAAAGTAATTCCAAAGTGAAACGATATACATTGCAAAAAGAAGAAATCATAGAATCAGCTCTATGGGCAGCTCAAAGTGGGTATGGCTCAATAGTGTTGCAATCAGGGGAGCGACGAGATGAAAATTTTGTTAATTTTGTTATAGATTTAATTTATGAGATAAAAGAAAAAACAAAATCAGATATTTTACCTGATGGCGTTGGAATAACCGTTTGCATTGGCGAACTTTCATATAATCAATATCAACAAATCTTTAAAGCAGGTGGGCACCGCTATCTATTGCGGATTGAGACAACAAATCCCGAATTATTTCGTAAGATACATCCCGAAAATCAAAGGATTGAAACCCGTATGGAATGCTTAGAGATGCTCAATGATATTGGATTCCATTTAGGGACAGGTGTAATGATTGGTTTGCCAGAGCAGACTTATGAAGATTTGGCAGGAGATATTGAATTTTTTAAGAAATACGATTGCGATATGATAGGAATGGGACCATATATAATTCATTTGGATACACCAATGGCGGAATGGAAGGATTATTATTTTAATAATCAAGAGGATATTTATTTGCTATCATTAAAAATGATTGCTGCAACTCGATTATATCTTAAAGATGTAAATATTGCTGCAACTACTGCATTGGAAACAATTTATCCAAATGGAAGACAACAGGGATTGCTATATGGAGCTAACGTTATAATGCCTTCTATGACGCCAAAAAAATTTAGCATCGAATATTTACTTTATAATGGTAAACCAATTTCAGAAGATAATAACTACGATTATTTACAATATGTAAAAAGCCAGGTAAACTCGCTAAATCGTGAAATAGGTTTTAATTCCTGGGGCGATTCAAAACATTATTTAAAGAAAAAAGAATCTCGAGTAATAAATTGAAACTATTTAAATAAAATAAAATTATGAATACACCAGACACTTACAAAATTAGTACAGCATTAATTTCAGTTTCGGATAAAACAGGTATAGTTGATTTTGCGAAGCAACTTGTTAATCTGGGAATCGAAATCTATTCCACAGGTGGAACAGAAAAAGCTTTACAAGATGCTAATATTCCCTGTAAAAATATAACTCACCTTACAGGTTTTCCCGAAAGTTTTGATGGAAGGGTAAAAACTTTGCATCCTGCAATTCATGCGGGATTGCTTGCTGAACTTGACAAACCCGATCATTTATCCCAATTGGATAAATTTGGATTTAAGTCAATTGATTTATTGATAGTTAATTTATATCCATTTGAGAAAAAACTTGCCATTAAAGATATTCCACAAAAAGAATTAATCGAAAATATCGATATTGGAGGTCCAACAATGCTGCGGGCTGCTGCAAAAAATTATCGCTGGACAGTCCCTGTAATTAATCCAAGTAGATATGCTCAAATTATCGAATTATTAAAAAATCACAATCGCACAGTTCCTGAATCTTTGAGATTTGAATTAGCGGGTGAAGTGTTTGCTGAAACTGCATATTATGATAGCTTGATTTCAAATTATTTCAGAAAAGAAAATAATATTGTTGAGCAACAACATTTTGCAATACCAATGAAATTAGAGCAATCACTTAGATACGGTGAAAATCCACATCAATCGGCGTGGCTATATGGCAATTTTACAAATATTTGCAAGCAATTGCACGGCAAGGAATTGTCATATAATAATATTGTCGATATAAATGCTGCTTGCAATTTAATAACAGAGTTTGATGAACCAACTGCCGCTATAATCAAGCATACAAATCCCTGCGGTATTGGAATAGCTGATAATTTAGTTGATGCTTATAATAAAGCTTATGAAACTGATAAAGATGCACCTTTTGGAGGAATAATTATTGTGAATAAGCCGTTTACAATTGAACTAGCTCAAACAATAAACGAGATATTTACAGAAGTCTTGATTGCACCTGAATTCGAACCCGATGCACTTGAATTGCTCAAAAAGAAGAAAAATCGTAGATTAATCCAAGTTGATTTCGAACAATTTAAATCAGCAAACAATATTGATGTAAAGAGTGTTGCCGATGGATTTTTAATGCAAACACCCGATGACAAGTTAATCGAGGGTGAATTGCAGATTGTGACAAAACGTAAACCAACTCCCGAAGAAATTAAATCAATGCTGTTTAGTTTCAAGGTTGTAAAACACGTTAAATCAAATTCAATAGTATTCACAACAGCAGATAGAACACTCGGCATTGGCGCAGGGCAGATGTCCCGCGTTGATTCAGCACGAATCGCAGTGGCAAAAGCAAAAATGGCAGGCCTAGACTTAGCAAATTCCACAGCTGCATCAGATGCATATTTCCCATTTGCTGATGGCCTTATTGAACTAGCCAAAGCTGGAGCAACAGCAGTAATTCAACCTGGCGGTTCAATTCGTGATGATGAAGTTATTCAAGCTGCTAATGAATATAATATTGCTATGGCATTTACGGGTATGCGTCATTTCAGACATTAAAAAATATTTATATGGATGCTGCTCTGCAAAATAAGCTTCTCAAATCTCAAAAAAATGAGATAACTGAACATTATGTTTATGCTAAATTAGCTAATAAAATCAAAGATCAGAAGAATGCAAATATTCTTATGCAAATTAGCAGAGATGAACTCTCACACTATAATTTTTGGAAAAATTATACTCAAAAAGAAGTTCCCGCCAATAAATTTCGCATTTATCTTTATGTTTTAATTGCACAAGTTTTCGGGCTTACCTTTGGTATTAAATTAATGGAGAAGGGTGAGCAAAAAGCCCAAATTTCATATTTAGAACTTGCAAAATTATTGCCTGGTGCTCAAAGTGTGATTGATGATGAAAATAATCACGAAAATGAGCTAATCAATTTAATCCAAGAAGAGCGATTGAATTATATTGGCGCAATCGTGCTTGGGTTAAATGACGCGCTTGTCGAACTTACGGGCGCATTGGCAGGTATGACATTTGCAATACAAAATCCTCAAATTATTGCATTAGCAGGATTGATTACTGGTATAGCAGCATCCTTTTCAATGGCAGTAGCTTTATATTTATCTGAAAGAGCAGAAAATTCAAATTCAAAACCCTTAAAATCGGCTTTATATACAGGGATTTCCTATATTTTAACGGTGACATTGCTTGTTTTACCGTATTTATTGATAGCTAATCCTTTTATTTCGTTGATATTTACAATGATAATTGCTATAATAATTATATTGATATTTTCTTTTTACGTGTCTGTGGCGAAAGATTTATCGTTCAAGCATAGATTTTTGGAAATGGCAATATTAAATGTGTCCGTAGCATTAGTGACATTTGGAATTGGGGCATTGGTTAGGGAAGTATTTGGCGTTGTAGTATAAGAAAATCAATCAATAAATTCTATTCCTTTGACGAATACTTTTTCTATATGATTAACGCCATAATGATAGAATAAATCTTTATAAGATGGTGTATCAAGCATTATAAATGATGCTTCTTTACCAAGCTCAATGCTGCCAAGTGTGGAAGATTGTTCAATTGCATAAGCTGAGTTCAATGTACTTGCAACAAGTGCTTCCTCAGCAGACATTTTAGAATTGATTGTGGCAAGCCATAATATCATCTGCATATTTTCATTAAATGAGGATCCTGGGTTGCAATCGGTTGCCAATGCTGTGATAGCTCCACCGTCAATTAATTTTCTTGCAGGTGCATACGGCGCACGAAGTGAAAATGATGTTCCAGGCAAAACTGTAGCAACTGTCTGAGATTTTGCTAAACTTTGTATTCCCATCTCGCTTATCATAATTAGATGATCCGCAGAAACAGCATTTATCTGCGTAGCAAATTCTGCGCCGCCAAATTGAACAAGCTCATCTGCATGCATTTTTATTTTCAAACCCAGCTCCATTGCTTTGTTAAATATCCTTTCAGCTTGATGTATGGTATAATATCCATCATCCACAAAAGCATCGCAATATTCCGCAAGTTGTTCTTCGGCAACACGTGGGAGCATTTCATTGCAAATTATATCCACATATTTATCATGATTATTTCTATATTCTTCGGGGAAATCGTGCGCACCAAGAAATGTTGCCGATATATGTATGGGCAAATCATTTTTCAATTTTTTGATGACACGTAGCATTTTTAATTCTGTTTCCAAATCCAGCCCATATCCACTTTTTATTTCAAAAGCAATGGTGCCATATTTTATAGCATTGATTATTAATTTTTTTGCATTATTATATAACTCATCTTCTGATGCAAGGCGAGTAGCATTAACAGTTGATAATATTCCACCACCTTCTTTTGCAATATCAGTATAAGTGGCTCCTTGCAATCGACGGATAAATTCATTTGCTCGTGAACCCGCAAATACCAAATGGGTATGAGGATCCACAAAACCTGGCATTATAGTTTTGCCCGAGCAATCATATACTCTATCAATTTGGAAGGTTTGATTGTTAATAGTTATAGAAAAAGGTAATTGCTGATTTTTAATATAGTAATTAATTTCTTCCTGCCTTCCAATCCATCGAATTTTATCATCGCAAATCATCGCAGAATTTGATTCCTCGCAAATGTTCTGCATATCAGATTGAATTTTATAAAGGCTTTGATTATTTGTTATGCGAATTAATGAACTAATATTTGAAAATAAAGTAATCATGATATTATTTTTTTAATTTAAATTACATATAGAGTATAAATCTTTTAAAAAATTAAAAGACGTAATCAAAAATGTATAGTTTATAAATTTTAAAAAGATATTAAAATTCTAAAACAAAAAACCTTCCGATAGAAGAACCATCGGAAGGTTGAGAGAGTTGATTAATTTAATTATTAATCATTTATTGTGCAATCCAACCACCATCAACAACAATTGTATGGCCAGTAATATATTCGCTATCATCACTTGCAAGGAATCCAACAGCATTAGCTATATCATCAGGTTTCCCTACTCTACCGTATGGGATTGCACCAAGAAGTGCTTTCTTGCCTTCTTCTGTTGCTAAAAGATCTGCTGTCATTGGTGTCTCAATTACACCTGGCGCAACAGCATTGACATTAATATGATTTGGAGCTAATTCAACAGCAAGTTCTCTTGTAAGATTTAATATTGCACCCTTTGTGGCACAATATACAGAAGAATTTGGAAATGCCACAAATCCTGCTATGCTGCATAAATTGACAATTTTCCCATAGTTTTGAGATTTCATAGTTGGAATGACATATTTATTCGCGATTATAGTACCGCGCAAATTGATATCAAGTATTTTATCAATTTTCGATGTATCCATCGTGTCAAGAGGTTCTTGTATAAAAATTCCCGCATTATTGACTAGAATATCAATGCGTCCAAACTTATCAAGAGTGGCTTTTACCATATTCTTGATATCGTCTTCGAGAGTAACATCGACTTTCAATGCAAGACCGTCGCCGCTTAATTGTTTTATTTCATCAACGACTTTTTGGCAGTCTGCTTGGTCAATATCTGTAACAACTACTTTTGCACCGTTTTTAGCAAGGAGCAACGCTATGCCGCGCCCTATACCTCGACGGGCGCCTGTAACTATGGCAATTTTGCCATTCAATCCATAATTATTCATAGAAACCTCACCTTTATTTTTGATATATTATTTTTTAAAATTGCATTGCTGCAATTTTATTGTTTACAAAATTAAGTAACAAAAATTAAATAACAACTTTAATTAATATAATTTAATTAATAATAATCCCCTAACATAATAGTTATGTAAATTCATATTGTATTTGAGTTCTGTTCGTTAACTTCCAAGTTATATTTATAAAGGTAATTCTTTATGGAAATTTCCTGAAAACACTGTAATTTAGAAAAATACTTAAAAATATAAAGCATAATCCCGCTAGCGTATAAGGTAAATATTCTTCTGTCTTTTTTGTAAAATATGCCACATCAATTTTGGATTTTTCCATTTTATCAATTTCTTGATAAATACGCTCAAGGGATTTTGTATCAGTTGCCCGGAAATATTTTCCTCCCGTAATTCCTGCAATTTCTTTAAGTATTCCCTCATCTATTTTCACATCTACTTGTTGGTACTGCACACCAAACGGTGTTTGGAATGGATATGGGGCTGTTCCCATTGTTCCTACGCCAATTGTATAGACCTTGATATTAAATGTATGAGCAATTTCTGCAGCAGTCTGTGGCGAGATGAAACCTGTATTATTTATTCCATCTGTGAGGAGTATAATTACTTTGCTTTTTGCTTTGCTATCCTTCAATCTTGATACGCTTGTTGCAAGTCCCATCCCAATTGCCGTACCATCCTCAATCATTCCGCTTTTTATTGATTTTAATAGGTTTTTCAATACACTATGATCTATTGTTGGCGGACATTGTGTGAAGCTCTCTCCTGCAAATACAACCAATCCAATTCGGTCGCTTACCCTTGCATCTATAAATTTCAGAGCAGTTTGCTTTGCCGCTTCTATTCTATTTGGTTTTAAATCCTCGGCAAGCATCGAAGTCGATACATCCATTGCTAATACTATATCAATTCCTTCGGTCTGCACTTCTTTGCGAGTGGAAGAAGATTGAGGCCTGGCAAGTGATATAATTATAAAAATCAATCCTATGCAAGTGAAAATAAATGGTAAATGGCGGAGCTTAACTTTTAGACTTTTTGTTTTAAAGCTAAGTACATTTATAGTAGGAAATATAATAGTAGCTTTTTGTTTTGATAATCTCCAAAAATATAGAAAAACCAAAATTGGAATGATTATAAGCAGATAAAACATCTCGGGATTTGCAAAAGTTATCCTATTCATTTTGCATCAGGATTTTCTTTAACATTTGGCACTTCAATAGGTTTAGTATAATTCACAAATTCAATTGCTTTCTCAATTGAATTGATATTTTCATCGGGTAATGGAATATACTTTGCAAATTTCACAAGGTCGGCTAATTCCAAAATTTGCTTTAAGTCCTTTTTTAATGAATCACTTGCAATTCTTGTTTCAATTTCATCTAAAATATCGCTTGTTGTCTCCTCAAGGGCGGGAAAAGAATAGCGTCGTTCAATATATAATCTTAAAATTTCTGAAATCTCGCTGTGATATTCTTTAAATTCCCCTTTTTGCCATAGTTTACGCTCATCTAAATAATGCAAGTCATTAAGAGCTTGGATATACGCGGGAATGTCAGGATTGTATGCTCGTTTCGGAATGTATACTTTTTTATGTTTTTTATAATATTTATATCCGAAATAAGCAACTGCAATAATTAAAATTGGAATAAATATATACCAAAAATAATCCCAAAATGAAGCAGGAACTTTAAAAGGAGGTTTAATATCCTTTATGGGCTTGGCTGTATCGATTGCTATTCCTGAATATTTCAAAAATAACCGATTTGTAGTTAATGGATAAATCGATGTATCATCAGGTTTCTTTAATAAAAAAGTAAAGGGTGGAATCTCATAAGTTCCTGTATCAAAAGATGTAATTGTAATATTTCGTTCGAGAAATAATGAATCTTTTATTTTCGTTGTATCAATTTTTTCAATATTTACAAATAGCAAACTACCCAGACTGTCGGGCAATTTGGGGAATTGAACGATGTAATTACTTGGGACTTTTATAGATAAATTCAAATTCACTTGATCGCCAATCAGTGCTTCATTCATATTAAGCATTGCATTTGGCATTATATCCTGTGCCAAGGCTGATGATAATGAGATTATTTCAATAAAAAATAAAGCAATTATGAATCTTGCAGTTATTTTTTGAAAAATTAATATTGTCTTCGCCATTCTCGTAATTTAAAAAATTGTTGAAGGGATGGAATATACGAATCCCCTGTATAAATCTTTATAGAATCAATACTTAATTTCTGCCTTATGTTATCAATCGCTTTCTGTTTATTTCTCCATAACTTTTTATATTCTTCTCTTATCTGATATGAAGAAGTATCGATTGTCATCAACTGTTGAGTTTCGGGATCATAGACATCGACTAACCCAAGATTGGGCAGCTCGCCTTCCATTTTATCAAGCACTTGTATAGCGATTGTATCGTGCCGCTTGCTTGTTATGCTTAATGGCTTTTCATAATTATCATTTGTCAAGAAATCCGATAAAATGAATACAATTGCGCGTTTCTTTATTGCATTGCTCAGAAATTCAAGAGCGTTTGATAAATTTGTACCCTTATACTGCGGTTCAAAATCAATCAATTCTCGAATTATCCGTAAAATATGTGTTCTACCCTTTTTTGGTGGAATAAATTTTTCAACTTGGGAAGAAAATAATATTACGCCAATTTTATCATTATTCGCAATAGCGCTAAATGAAATCAAGGCAGATATTTCAGTTATTAAATCCTTTTTCAATTGGGAGCGAGTTCCGAAAAATTCAGAACCGCTAACATCAATCATTAGAATTACTGTGAGTTCGCGTTCTTCGGCAAATACTTTGATAAATGGATGATTAAATCGCGCCGTAACGTTCCAATCAATCAAGCGTATATCGTCTCCTGGCTGATATTCACGCACTTCAGAAAAAGTCATCCCTCTACCTTTAAACGCACTTTGATACTCACCTGCGAAGATATTACGACTCAATCCGCGGGTCTTTATCTCTATCTTTCGTATTTTTTTGAATATCTCTTGTGTATCCATCACACCTTATGGCACTTCCACATTATTTAATATCTCGCCTAATATGTCATCAGTAGTAATATTTTCAGCTTCTGCTTCGTAAGTCAACCCAATTCTATGACGCAATACGTCATTGCATAAATTGCGTATGTCCTCAGGGATAACATATCCACGTCGCTTAATGAATGCAAGAGCTTTTGCAGCCTCTGCTAAGTAAATTGAACCGCGAGGAGATGCACCAAATCGAATGAATGATTTAATCTTACTCAATCTATAATCCTCAGGATTGCGTGTTGCGAATACAATATCCAGAATATATCGTTCAATTTTTTCATCCATATATACTTCTTTGACTGCTTCTCTTGCTCGCAATATATCCAATGGTTCTATAACGGGATTTGCTGTGGGGAAATTCTTTGACAAATTCATCTGCATTATCTCACGTTCTTCCTGCCTCTCGGGATAATTTATCATCACTTTCATCATAAAGCGATCCACCTGGGCTTCAGGCAAAGGATAGGTTCCCTCTTGCTCTATCGGATTTTCCGTTGCAAGCACAAGGAACGGCTCTTCCAGCATCAGCGTATTATCGCCAATTGTGACTTGACGTTCTTGCATTGCTTCCAATAAAGCACTTTGCACTTTGGCGGGTGCGCGGTTTATTTCATCTGCTAATATAAAATTTGCAAAAATCGGGCCCAGACGCAATGTGAATTCCTCTTTTCTTTGATTATAAATCATCGTTCCCGTTAAATCGGCGGGAAGCAAATCGGGTGTAAATTGAATGCGGGAGAACTTTGCATTAATAGCGCTCGCAAGCGTTTTGATTGCAAGGGTTTTTGCAAGACCTGGCACACCTTCGAGCAAAATATGTCCATTTGCGAGCAAACCAATAAGCATACGCTCAACCATTTGCTTTTGCCCGACAATTACTTTGCTGATTTCACGCTGAAGCAAGGTAATAATTTGGCTTTCAGCTTCTATCTTTTCATTAATTTCACGGATATCCATCACTTTTCGGAATATGTTATCTATAAAGTTTTTAAAAACGATTTTGTTCTGACTTTAATTTTGAATTATATATTATAAAATGATAGATAATTTTTTTTAATTTTTTTGTGTAAATTTGAATAATTCATAAATAAATAGAGTTAAAAGATGAAAAAAATTCTTCACTCATTCAAATTCTTTTTAATAAGCATTGTAATGCTTGGAGCATTCAGCAATAATCTGCAATCCCAAACTACTGATGAATTAGTCATCAAGTACGCACAGGAAGGCAATTATTATCAATTAAAACAACTTCTGGAAAATGGCGCTAATGCTAATGCAAAATATGATGATGGAAATAATGCACTGATGAGCGCTATCGACAGTGGAAATAAAGAAATATGCCAATTACTTATTGATTATGGGGCTGATGTTAATGCAAAAGAAGATTATAACGGGACAGTTCTAATGAGGGCAGCTGGAAATGGCAATTTAGAAATATGCCAATTACTTATTAATCACGGGGCTGATGTTAATGCAAAAAATTATTATGGAGCGACAGCGATAATGAGGGCAGCTGGTAGTGGCAATTTAGAAATATGCAAATTACTTATTAATCAAGGAGCAGATGTTATTGCAAAAGCTTATGATGGAGAGACAGCGCTAATACGGGCTGTTGTTGGAGACAATTTAGAAATATGCAAATTACTTATTAATAAAGGAGCAGATGTTAATGCAAAAGACAATGATGGTGGTACAGCGTTAATGAGGGCTGCTAGTAGTGGCAATTTAGAAATATGCAAATTACTTATTAATCACGGGGCTAATGTTAATGCAAAAGATAATTATGGTGGGACAGCGCTAATGAGGGCTGCTCGTGAGGGCAATTTAGAAATATGCAAATTACTTATTAATCACGGGGCTAATGTTAATGCAAAAGATAATTATGGTGGGACAGCGCTAATAGAGGATGCTTACAATGGCAATTTAGAAATATGTAAATTACTTATTAATCACGGGGCTGATGTTAATGCAGAAAATAATTATGGGGAAACGGCACTAAAAATAGCAGTAAGTCGTAAAAATAGAGAAATTATAGATTTGCTTTTGAGCAAAGGTGCTAATAAGGCAGATGCACTTAACTGGACTTATTATCAGTATTGGTATTGTGTTAATAATGGCTATACAGATGAAAATTGTATTGATAAAGTTAGTTTAACAATTGAAAATTTATCTCATTCACTAATTACAAGTATTACTTTTATGTTATCTATTGAAAATAAAGAAGATAAATCAGTTGTCTATAAAAAGAGACATACAATTTATATGCAATTGTATCCAGGCGAGAAATATGCGTGTGATCCTTTCCCTCTTGCTCAACCATTATATATCAATGCGAATGATTATTATTGCGACGTTGAATTTATCTCTGCACAATGAGCGTGAGGAGAAGAAATTTATATATTTTTTGTGTAAATTTGAATAATCCATAAATAAATAGAGCTAAAAGATGAAAAGAATTCTTTACTTATTCAAATTCTTTTTAATAAGCATTGTAGTGCTTGGAGCATTCAGCAATAATCTGCAATCCCAAACTTCCGATGAATTGGTCATCAAGTACGCAACAGAAGGCAATTATTATCAATTAAAACAACTTCTGGAAAACGGCGCTAATCCAAATGCAAAAAATGAAAACGGATATACAGCGCTAACGTTTGCTGCTGACAGTCGCAATTTAGAAATATGCCAATTACTTATTGATCACGGGGCTGATGTTAATGCAAAAAATGATTATGGGTGGACAGTGCTAATAAGGGCAGCAACTGATGGCGAATTAGAAGTATGCAAATTACTTATTAATTACGGAGCTGATGTTAATGCAAAAGAAAATTATGGGAGGACAGCGCTAATATATGCTGCTGAAAATGGCCATTTAGAAATATGCCAATTACTTATTAATCATAAGGCTGATGTTAATGAAAAATATGATGATGGGAGGACAGCGCTAATATATGCTGCTGAAAAGGGCCATTTAGAAATATGCAAATTACTTATTAATCATGGGGCTGATGTTAATGCAAAAGAAAAAGATGGGACGACAGCGCTAATGAAGGCTGCTGAAAGAGGCAATTTAGAAATATGCAAATTACTTATTAATCATGGGGCTGATGTTAATGCAAAAGAAAAACATGGGACGACAGCGCTAATGAAGGCTGCTGAAAGAGGCAATTTAGAAATATGTAAATTACTTATTAATTACGGGGCTAATGTTAATGCAAAAAATAATTTTGGGAGCACAGCGCTAACGTTTGCTGCCTTGGACAATTTAGAAATATGCAAATTACTTATTAATCACGGGGCTGATGTTAATGCAAAAACAAATAATGGGTGGGCGGCATTAAATTATGCAGTAAGTCGTGAAAATAGAGAAATTATGGATTTGCTTTTGAGCAAAGGTGCTAATAAGGCCGGTGCGCTTAAATGTAGCGATTTACAGTTCTGGTATTGTGTGGATAATGGATATACAAATGAAAATTGTATTGATAAAGTTCATTTTACAATTGAAAATTTTACGAATTCACAAATATCGAGTATTACTTTTATGTTAACTATTACAAATAGTGAAAATAGTTCAGTTGTCTATAAAAAGAGACATACAATTTATATGCAATTGTATCCAGGCGAGAAATATGCGTGTGATCCTTTCCCTCTTGCTCAACCATTATATATAAATGCGAATGATTATTATTTCGACGTTGATTTTATCTCTGCGCAATGAACAATAAAGGAAAAAAAAATGAACAATGGTAAATTTGAAAGATGGTGTCCAATTTTATTTTTATTTTTAATTTTGTCTTGCAATTCCAAAAGCGAAAATGAAAAAAATAAAATAGAAGAAAAAATGAGCAATACAGAAAAATTTATTTTATTATCAAATGATTTTCAAGATAGTAGCGAAATACCTTCGAAATTTACTTGCGATGGAGCAAATTTAAACCCCGAATTACATTGGCAAGGCGTGCCCGAAGCGGCAAAATCCCTTGCATTGGTAATGGACGATCCCGACGCTCCCGGTGGCGTTTTTACTCATTGGATTGTGTTCGATATACCAATCACAATGAATAGGATTGAGCAAGGAGCAAAGCTGCCAAAAAGCATAGTGGAACTTACAAATGACTTTGGGAGACGAGGATATGGCGGTCCCTGTCCGCCACGTGGCACGCATCGTTATATTTTTACACTCTATGCATTAGATGCCGAGAAATTCGATGGCACGCAATCCAATTATAAAAGCTTTTTGAGCAAGCATACAATTGCAAAAACGCAATTGATGGGTCTTTACAAGAGAAAATCTTGAAAATATATTGAGAATATAATTACGAATTTTCGCTAAGCCATCTATCGGCATCGATTGAGGCAGCGCAACCCGACCCCGCAGCAGTTACTGCTTGGCGATAGACGTGATCTTGCACATCGCCGCAAGCAAATACACCATCAATATTGGTGTATGTGCTTTTCCCTTTCGTAAGAATATAGCCATTCTCATCAAGTTCAATAATATCTTTAAAAATCACTGTATTTGGAGTATGTCCAATTGCAAGAAATACACCATCAATTGGCATCTCCGTTAATTCATTTGTTTTGACATTACGAAGGCGAACCCCTGTCAGGCTCTTAATATTTTTCTCCTTCTTTCCAAGATATTCATCAATGACAGTATCCAAGATAAAATCAATTTTTGGATTGCTCTTTGCACGTTCGAGCATAATTTTTGAAGCACGGAAGCCTTGACGACGATGGACGATTGTGACTTTTTCTGCAAAATGAGTGAGATAAATTGCATCTTCCATAGCAGTATCGCCACCACCGACAACAATAACGTGCTTATTTTTATAAAAGAAGCCATCGCAAGTAGCGCATCCCGATATTCCAAATCCCCAATATTCTTTCTCGCTGGGAATATCGAGCAGTTTTGCTTTTGCACCCGTTGCGATAATTACAGCATCAGCTGTGTATTCTTTTTTTGCATCAGACCAAATTCTAAATGGTTTTTGTGAAAAATCCACTTTTTTTGCAACTTCAAATACTGTTTTGGAGCCAAAACGTTGAGCTTGTCTGCGGAAAATATCCATCATTTCGGGACCTTGAATTCCATTTTCAAATCCGGGAAAATTTTCGACATCCGTTGTTGTTGTGAGCTGTCCGCCTGGTTCGGGACCTTCTAAAATAAGGGTGGAGCGATTAGCTCTACTCGAATAAATTCCCGCAGTAAATCCGGCGGGTCCGCTACCGAGAATGATAATGTTATAATGTTCTGCCATAAAATTTTTATTTAATTACGTTTTGACGTATAAAACAAAATGGAATTATGAATTGATTTATATCCTGTCAATTTATGGGTAGCGAGAAATCTTCTTTCGCAATATGTGTTCTCTCTTTTATTCTAAGTTAAGACAGAAGTATTACGAAACCACCTGAATTGTTGAATAAGGGTATAATCAATATACTACTCTCCCATAATGTCTATAAATCAAATTTCAATTCTTTTAATTATTTTCTTTATAATTTTATTTAAATTTGCATTTTTATATTATTAATTATTTTTTAAATATCATTTCAAATTGTAATCCAATATGGAACAAAATAATACTTTGAAAGAAAAAATTAATCAGGCTATTGAGAAAATTCGAGAAGTTACTGATAGCAAACCTCAAATCGGTATTATACTAGGAACTGGTTTAGGGGGTGTTGTGGATAAAGTTGCTATAAAGCGCAAAATTAGCTATACAGAAATTCCGCACTTTCCTCTTTCCACTGTTGAGACACATGCGGGAAATTTGCTTTTTGCTAATGAAAATGGCAAAGAACTTGTAATTATGCAAGGTCGCACGCATTTTTACGAAGGCTATTCAATGAAAGAAATCACTTTTCCAATTTATGTGATGAAAGCCTTAGGCGTGAAGTATCTAATGGTTTCAAATACAGCGGGGAGTGTCAATCCCTACATACCGAGAAAAAGCATTATGCTAATTGATGACCATATTAACTTATTAGGGGATAATCCGTTAATTGGTAAAAATGATTCCTCATTTGGTCCCAGATTTCCCGATATGAGCCAGCCTTATTCTCGTCGTCTAATGAATTATGCAGAAGAAATTGCACTTGAAGAAAAAATTAAAATTTACAAAGGTGTTTATGCTGCAATGACAGGACCCAGCATCGAAACCCGTGCTGAGTATCGTATGCTTCGCGCTATTGGTGCTGATGTTGTCGGAATGAGTACAGTTCCCGAGTGCATCGTTGCAAATTATCTTGGAATGGAAGTATTTGGAGCATCTATAATTACAGATGAATGCAGTCCTGATGCATTAGTTCCATTGACATTAGAAGAAATCCTCGATGCTGCCAGAACAGTTGAGCCAAGTTTGGTTAAACTAATTGTAAAATTAATAGAAAAATTATAAATGGATTTCTCTCAGACGCCTGTTGCTACAATTATTTTTATATTTACAATTGTGATAAGCGTATATGCTTTGTATTTCAAACAAAGTATAATCGAAAAAGGTGTGCTGAGGCCATATCTAATTGTTCGAGGCAAAAATCTTGGTTCGCTAATTTATAATGGTTTCCTTCACGCAAATGGAATGCATTTGCTATTCAATATGATCACGTTTTATTTTTTTGCATTTCAATTAGAAAAGACAATTGGAAGCCTCAATTTTTTCATTTTATATTTTGCCTCGATGATTGTATCAGATATTCCTTCAATTATTCAATATCGAGATGACCCTGAATATGCATCGCTTGGTGCGTCGGGGGCCATCTCAGGTATTGTATTTTCTATGATATTATTCTATCCTTTTAGCGGGTTGTATGTGTTCCCTATACCTTTCCCGTTGCCTGCGTTTGTATTTGGCATTCTATATCTTATTTGGAGCTATTATTCGGCAAAACATTCCGAAGATATAATAAATCATAGCGCTCATTTCTGGGGTGCAATAGCAGGAATTATTACAACTATCATTCTCGAACCACGTTCAATTTTAATTTTTATAAACAGTTTTTAAAATGGAAATACCAACATATTACGACATAGAAGAAGCTCACAATCGAATACGAAAATTTATTCACGAGACCCCTATATTTTATTCTGAGGGAATAAATAGACTTACAAGTGCAAATATATTTTTCAAATGCGAAAATTTGCAAAAAGTTGGTGCATTTAAATATCGTGGCGCTACAAATGCTGTGCAACTATTAACAGATACTGAAGCTCAACACGGCGTGCTAACGCATTCTTCAGGTAATCATGCTCAAGCACTTGCTCTAGCAGCAAAAACGCAGGGTATAAGAGCGTATATTGTAATGCCAATAAATTCTTCACGTGCAAAAATAAATGCCGTTGAGGAATATGGTGGGGAAATATATTTTTGCGAACCCAATTTAAAAGCTCGCGAAGAAAAAGCCCGAGAAATCCAAGAACAAACAGGTGCTACATTTATCCACCCTTATGATAATCCTAATATCATTGCGGGTCAAGGCACAGTTGCAAAAGAAATGTTTCAAATTCTTGGTACACTCGATGCTATTCTCGCACCTATTGGCGGTGGTGGATTGATGAGCGGAACAGCAATTGCAACAAAATTCCTTTCACCTTATACTAAAATCTATGGAGTAGAGCCTGCCAATGCCGACGATGCAAGACGTTCGCTCGAAAAAGGTGAAATTGTCGAAATGATAAATCCAAATACAATTGCCGATGGTTTGCGAACCCAGCTTTCACCATTAACATTTGCTATTATTCAAGATAAGGTTAATAGAATTTTTGCTGTCTCAGAAGAGTCAATTATAAAAAGTATGAGATTAATCTGGGAAAGACTTAAATTAGTAGTTGAGCCCTCCGCAGCAGTCGGTCTTGCAGCAGTCCTCGAAAATACAGCATTTTTTAAAGATAAAATTATAGGTATAATTTTATCTGGTGGCAATGTTGATTTAGATAATTTACCATTTTGAAAGTATGGTAAAAGAGATTCCTTACCGTTAAATAATGCACTATTTAAGTGCAAGCAAAAAATTTATATTCTTTTCAAAAATTCTACAAATTTGTCCATTTCTTCGCGAGTACGCTTTTCTGTCACTGCTATTGTTAAGCCATTATCGAACTCCGTATATTTTGATATATCGATGCCAGCAAAAAAACCATCATTAATTGCCCTGTCAATTATATCTTTTGCAGCAGTTTTTGGTTTTATTGTAAATTCATTGAAAAAGGGTTTATCATTAAACAAAGCAAATCCTGGTATTTCGCTAATTCTTTGTGCTAAATAATGAGCTTTATGATAACATTGCTCGGCAACTTCTTTTATACCTTGCTTACCCATTGTTTCAAGATAAACAGTGGCGGCAAGCATCATCAATCCCTGATTTGTGCAAATGTTGCTTGTGGCTTTCTCTCGCTTAATTTGTTGCTCGCGTGTTTGTAATGTCAATACAAAGCAGCGATTTCCATCTTTATCAATTGACATTCCCGAAATTCTACCTGGCAATAGGCGTAAAAATTGCTCTTTGCAAGTGAATAATCCCAAAGCGGGACCACCAAAACTCATTGGGATTCCCAGCGCTTGCCCCTCGCCAATTGCAATATCTGCATTGTACTTTCCGGGTGGAATTAACACTCCAAGAGATATGGGATTGAAAATTACAATATACATCAAATTGTTTTGATGAGCAATTTTTTCGAGTTCGAAAACATCTTCGAGATTCCCAAGGAAATTAGGATTCTGAACAATTATTGCGGCAGAATTTTCTGAGATATTTGCTTTAATTTCATCTATATTTGCCGTTCCATCCTGTGCCACGAATTGCTTAAATGTAAATTGGCGTCCTTTTGTAAATGTTGATGTCACTTGTTGATAGAATGGGCTTACCGAACCGGCAATTAAAAATTCGGTTCTTTTAGTGTGGTTTGCAGCCATAAAGCAAGCTTCAGCCAATGCAGATGCCCCATCATAAAGCGATGCGTTTGATACATCCATTGCTGTAAGCCGGGCAATCATCGTTTGGAATTCATACATTGCTTGCAATGTGCCTTGCGATACTTCCGCTTGGTATGGTGTATATGCAGTCTTGAATTCTGGCCGTTGCAAAACAGAATTGACAATCTCGGGTATATAATGGTCGTATATTCCACCACCAATAAAGCATATATTTTCGCTTGCTGTCTTATTCTTTTTTGCTAATGTTTCTAAATATTTAATAGTTTCTAATTCAGAAAGAGCATCAGGCAAATTTAATGGCTCATTAAGGCGTGCAGAATTGGGTATATTGCTAATTAATTCTTCAAAATTAGAAACGCCAATTTTTGCCAGCATTTCTTCATAATCTTCATTTGTATTTGGAACGAAAGACATAATTATTTCAAAATTTTATAAAAAACAAAATTACGAAAGTAAAGAATAACTATAATTCAAACTTTTAAAGATTGATGAAGTTTTTAAAATTATAATTTTTTAAATATTACTCAATATTCATTTTTTAAATCCGTCATTTAATAAAAAATATAAACTACAAATGAAAAAAATAATGCATAATTTGGTTGTAATTACCTTATTTACAACAATTTTTCTAAATATTGCTTGCTCGCAAGAAAGCAAAACACAAGCAAATGTAAAAAACACAACTGAACTAACCTCAACACCACTAGTATATAATGTCGAAAAAATTATCCCATCACCTGATGGAAAAGCTATAAATTTCTCATATATTGATAATGGCAAAACTCGTACTTATGAAGACCTGACAAAAGGAAAAGTTGTATTGCTTAATTTCTGGGGAACTTGGTGCCCACCTTGCCGTGCAGAAATTCCTGATATAATGAAATTATATGACGAATATAAATCTAAAGGTCTTGTTGTTATTGGTGTTGCAACAGAGCGTAATGAAGAAAGAGCTTTTCAAACAGTAAGTGATTTTGTTATTAAAAATAAGCTTAATTATATTATTTTCCCAAGTAGAGAAATCGCAAATGCTTATGGCAAAAAATTCTCCCCAATATCTGCAGTTCCTACTACTTATATAATTGACCGTGATGGCAATGTGGTTGAGGTGATTGTAGGAATGCGTGATAAAGCGACTTTTGAAAGTGTAATTAAAAAATATTTATAATTATTTATTTTGTATCTTCTGAAATCTCAAATTCGACACGACGATTTAATGCGCGACCTTTTTCTGTTTTATTTGTAGCAATTGGGTCTTTTTCTCCATATCCCAGTGTAGTGATTCTCTCTACTTCAATTCCTTTGCTAATTAGATACTCTCGAACAGCATCAGCTCTTTTCTGAGATAAAATTTGATTATCCTCAGTGGAGCCAATATTATCGGTATATCCTGAAATTTTTATTCTGATTTCAGGATTTTTTTTCAAAAATTCTGCTAATCTATTTAATTCAGGGTACGATTCAGGCAGTAAATTGAATTTTCCAAATTCAAAGAAAATATTATTTATTAAAAATTTCGCCCCTTTTTGAACGGGGACAAGGTATAAATCTCGCTTTAATTCTTGATATTCAACGAGATTTGTTAAGTCAATATTTTCGCTAATCCCAAGAAATCCTTCGGCGGTTGCTCGAAATCCATATTTTTTGTTTCCTGGTAATGTTATTTTATATTCTCCCGTTGAATCGTTTGAAATAGCAGTGCCAACTTCTTTACCCTGTGGTAGTTCTTCATAAACAATTTTTGCCAATATTGGTGCATTTGTTTTAGAATTTAACACTTTACCTGATATAAGTACCACAGATTCGGGCTTCAGTGATTGAGGTAATTTAATTCGATATATATCCTCTCTGTAAATACCATCTCTGTATGAAACTAAATATGCATATTCTCCAGATGCGGGAACAGAAAAATATGCATCCCATTCAGGTGTATTTATTTGATTGCCCAGATTAATTGGTTCGCTCCAATGTTCCCAAGTGGAATCTAATCTACGGCTCATAAATATATCATTTTTTCCATATCCGGGATAGCTATTGCTCGAGAAATACAATGTTGCAAGGTCTGATGCAAGAAATGGGGATAACTCATCGCCTGCTGTATTGATTTCAGGCCCTAAATTCTTTGGTTCGCTCCAGCTGCCATCTGACTGCAAGAAACTAACATATAAATCGTAAGAACCATACGAATCGTCACGAACTATACCAAAAAGTAATGTTTTAGAATCATTTGCATAGTAAAATGTACTATACCTGCTCTTATTATAATAGTTGTTTATTTTTAAAGGTTCGGGATAATTCCATTTATCATTTTGCAAATGGCTTATAGAAACGCCTTGCATTGGTGGCTCATTTTGCGTATATATATTTCCAACAATAAGCGAATTGCCATCTGGGGTGACTGATATTGCAAAATTGCTATATGCATTATTTAATGGTGGTCCAATATTTTCTGCTTTTTCAAAAATGCCATTGGAATCTATAATCGAATACCATATATCTTGGTCATTTGCTCCTCCTAAATTTCTTGGGTCGCCTTCTCGTGTAAAAAATAATATTTTCCCATCAGGTGAAATTAATGGAGCTAAATCAGAATAATTTGAATTAACATTATCGTTAAGTCGCTCAATATTATTTTGATATTCTGAACTTTTCTCAAGATTAATTTGTGGGAAAATTGTATCCTTTTTTTCTGTGATTCCAACAGCATCAATTTGATAATCATCCCAAAAATTTGACGTATTGAGTTCGATGCGCACTTTTGAAACAATGAAATCATCGTTTTTAAAAATAATATTAAAAAAGCGACCTTTATCTGATTTCATTTTAGGGTCTGGATTTGAAAAAACTATCTTTTGATTATTTTTTTCATCAAATAATATAACTTTTGCAATTGCAGAGTAATTATAATTTTCATTAATAATTACTTGCTGAGCAATAATATTTTTAGCAAACCCCAATTCAATCCATTGATTCCTTCTTTTGGCATAAACAAGTGTCCAAGCGCAAGGTGTTTTTCCAAAATTCGGCATTACATTATATTTCCCAAGTACTTGGATTGGGGAATTTGATTCTTTTGTAATTTCTGATGAACAACTGAAAATTGTATCAGCCCAAAAAACATCTTGAGATTTTAGCGATATAATTTCTGCTAAAAAAAATATTACGATGATAGATACTTGCCTTTTCATAGCCATTCATGTTTTGCCGAACGAGTCATTAATTGATGAATTGCTAAATTTGGGTCAAGATCTTCGAATAATATTTGATAAACTTTTTGGACAATTGGCATATCAACATTATGAAGCCTGGACAGTTCATTTGCAGAAACAGCAGTTTCCACACCTTCAGCGACCATTTTCATATTTGCCAAAATTTGAGATAATTTCAATCCTTTGCCTATCATCTCGCCTACATATCTATTGCGAGAGTGCTTGCTATTGCAAGTTACAAACAAATCGCCGAGTCCCGCAAGCCCAAACAATGTGTAAGGATTGGCGCCCATTGCTATAGCAAGTCGTGATATTTCTGCAAGTCCGCGAGTAATAAGAGCAGCCTTTGTATTATCACCAAGTTCAAGTCCCTCAATTATTCCTGCTGATATTGCAATTACATTTTTTATAGATCCACCAATTTCACAACCTATCACATCTTCATTTGTATATATCCGTAAATAATCACTTGATATTAAATTTTGGATAAACATAGCAAAATCATAATCATCTGAAGCTGAGACAACTGTGGTAGGCATTTGGCGAGCAACTTCCTCAGCATGACTTGGTCCAGTCAATATTGCATAACATTCTGGTTGCAATCCAAGTTCTATGAATATTTGTGAGCATCGCAAAAGAGTGTTTTTTTCAATACCTTTTGCAATATTTAATATATATTTATCCTTGAAATCAAATTTATTATTAATAAATAATGAGCGAATAAATTGAGTTGGAACTGCAGAAATTATGAATTTTTCATCTCGAATATCATCAAAATTGTTTGTGGCAATAATTCTATTACTTAAGGTAATATTTGGTAAAAAAACCGAATTTCTATGATTATAATTTATATCATCTGCTGTTTCTTCTTCAAGTGCCCATATTTTTACATCAAATCCGTTTTTGACTAATACTGTTGATAATGCTGTACCCCATCCACCTGCACCAATAACAGCAATTGTATTATTTTTAATAAGCGCTTCATTAAAATTGGGCTTAATCATTTACTTAAATTTTTAGGCTGAAGGAATTTTACTTTTATTAGCTGGAGCTTTGCAAAATAATTTTCGGTACCTTTTAGCAACCTTATTATATTTTTTCTATGAGTATATATTATAAATACCGCTAAACCAATTGAAGCATAAATAAGAAAATGATATGCGGGGATATGTATATGAAAAATATTATAACGCATAAATAGCGAGGATGGCAAAGCAAGTGCTGCCGAAATTGAGCCAAGCGAAATATATCCCGAAAAAATTACCGCTAATATGAAAATTAATATTGATATGCTCAAATCAATTGGTGCAATTGCAATTAGCATACCTAATGCTGTGTTGATACCCTTACCTCCTTTGAATTGAGCAAATATCGAAAATGCATGACCAAATACTGCGACTAAACCCGCGCAGAATTGAATTATAATAATATCAGAAAATCCTGTAATATTTGGGATTGAAATATTCTTTCCTATCCAACTTGCAATAAGCACAGCTAATACGCCCTTAGAAATATCTAATGCTTGAACTATTATGCCCCACTTTATCCCGAGAATTCGGAATACATTAGTTGAACCAATGTTCCCACTTCCTTTTTTTCGTATATCAAATCCAAAAAATTTCTTGGATATTATTAATCCCCAAGGGATTGAGCCAATTAAATAGCTTGTTATTGCAATTGCAACAAGTCTAAGATATATTAACATTTCTAAATTCCTTAGAAAACAAAATTATGAATATTTAGTAAATTTTGTTAAATTTTTTCATTAACTCCCATTTTTAAGAAATTGATAAATTCAGGATGATCACGAGTAAATGTTTCCGTAGCAACTACTTCCCCAGTCGGTTTCAAAATTACGTACAAAGGTAATTCTATTGAACCGAATTTTTCTTGTTGGAATTTCTTATTAGATAAATATGGTTCCTCATTCCTATCTGTGAAAAGTTTTACTTTGACCATTTGATTGAGGAGATTTTGTACCTCCGGTGATTTAAACATATTTTGTTCCATCCATCTGCAATTTGTGCAAGTAAATCCTGTAAAATCTAAAAACACATATTTATTACTTGCTTTTGCTAATTCTAAACCCTCTTGCAAATTATCAAGCCAGCTTGAATTTTGGGTTATATCATTTGAGTTTGTATTGGAATTTTTATTTACCTGAGTGGGATCAATTTTTGAAATACTTGCGTTTTGATTTCTGCCCGCACTAATAATTTCGTGATATTCTTCAGGAGGCAAGAATGCATCCAACTCGCCCAAATGACGACCAAATAATCCACCAAGCAAAAAGAATGTTATAGAAGCAAAGATTATTGCAAAAGTTATCCTTGATGATGAAACCTTTTCGATAGGTGAATCCATCTCAAATCTGAACACGCCAAGAATATATAATGTAATCAATAACGAAATTCCGACCCATATTGCAAGAAATATATCTTTAGGTAATATTCCCAAGCCCCAAACTAAATCAGCATTGCTAATGAATTTCAGTGCAAATGCCAATTCTAAAAATCCCATAACAACTTTTATGTTATTCATCCATCCGCCTGATTTTGGCATCTTTTTCAAGTATGCGGGGAATAACGAAAGCAAAAAGAATGGTGCAGCAAATACTATTGAAAACCCAAGCATTCCAATTATTGGATAAAACCACTCGCCTGTGCTTGCTGCAATCAAGGCTGAGCCTACAAACGGTACAGTGCAAGTGAATGATGTCAGTGAAAATGTCAGACCCATTAATAAAATGCTTAATACACCTGTGCTTTGTCCACTTTTTGCATTTAAGGTATTGAGTAATTTTGTTGGTAATTGTATTTCAAATGCACCGAATAAATTAAAGGCAAACACAATAAATAATAAGCCAATGGCAGTATTTACCCACGGATTTGATGCGAAATCCCTAATGCCTGTTGCTCCAAATATAATAGCAAGCAAAAATCCAATTGCAGTGAAGGTAAGTATTATACCTAACGCATAAATTGTGGAATCTCTCAACGCCCTGCCAGGATGACTTTCAGCGCGTTTTGTGAAAAATGATACTGTGATAGGTACCATAGGAAATACACAAGGCGTTAGCAATGCCAATGCCCCCGCGGTCATAGCAATCCACAAGAACGAGAAAATACCAGCCTCTTTACTTTCCTGTATGTTTTCTTGAGATTTCGTTATAACTTGTCCTGAGTTGTTTTGTGATATTATTTCGCTTGATTTATTAGCTGTATTATTAATTTCCTCTTGAACTGGGGTGACTTGCGAAGAATTATCAGTGTTGCTTTGCGAAAGCGTATTTTTTGAGGTGTAGACTTCAGGAATTAACCTACCTGTATAAAAATCGGGTGGAATGCATCCTTCCTCGGTGCACAATTGCAAATATGCTTTTGCTATTATCCTATCTTTTTTAAAATCAAGATTCCTCTTTGCAATAACAGGCACTTCAACTGAAATTTTTCCTTTATAACATTCAATATTCATAAAAAAAGCAGAATCATATTTGATATATGGTTTAGGAGCAATCAGATTGCCTGCGATTTTTATATCGCTTTCGGGAGAGAAATGTATTTCAGATTGCGTCGGACCGCCATATTCGCCTTCCTGCAATTTAAATGAATATGTATGATAATTTTTATTGATATTAATGTCAAATTTAATCCAGAATTTTTCATCTTGCTGAACAGTCAATTTTGAAGGATATGCCGATATTTCCACAAGTTTGGGACTTGCAAATAAAGCATTGACATTAAATGATATTATTAATGCAAATAAGCTTACTAAAAATGGAATTCTTTTCATTGGTTAGATTTAATGGATTTTAAAAAACATTTATAAAAAAAACGAATTCTATTTATTAGTATTTTAAATATTAGAAATAAAAATTATGAATTATTCTTAATATTTATAATTTTTTGATAGAAACACTATAATTTTGTAAATTATTTTTAATTGGTTTTAAAAAATGCTAAATAAAATTATTGCTTCTATTATTCCTATTTTTCCAAAAAAATTTATATATATTTTTGCAAAGAAATATATCGCAGGTCCAACTCTCGATGATGCAATTAGAGTTACGCGAGAGTTAATGGCAAAAGGTGGGATGAGCACAATTGATGTGCTTGGCGAATTTGTTACCACAAAAGAAATGGTAGAAAACGAATTGCGTGCTTGCAGTACCGTGCTTGATGCAATTGTTGAAAATCATCTTGATTCAAATTTATCTGTAAAGCCCACATCTCTTGGGCTTGGTATTGACCCTGAATATGGCTATGAAAATATCAAAACATTGCTCAAAAAAGCCAAATCACTTGGATTATTTGTTCGGTTGGATATGGAAAATTCACCTTATACAACCCCAACTATTGAATTATATAAAAAACTCCGTGATAATGGATTTGACAACGTTGGCATAGTTTTGCAAGCATATATGCGTCGTTCAATGGATGATGTTAAAAGCTTGATAGAATATAAGCCTAGCGTACGCCTGTGCAAAGGGATTTATGTTGAACCCAAAGAAATTGCCTATAAAGATAAAGAAGAGATTCGCGAAAATTATCGCCGACTTCTAAAAACAATGCTCGATAATGATTTCTATGTGGGCATTGCAACTCACGATGAACCTTTAATCCTCTATGCAGAAGAATTGATAAAACAAAGAGGAATGACAAGGGAACAATATGAATTTCAAATGCTTCTAGGTGTTAGAAATGAGCGACGCGATCAATTGCTTGCCGAAGGGCATCGATTGAGGGTCTATGTACCATTTGGAACAGATTGGTTTGGCTATTCAACACGGCGATTAAAAGAAAATCCAAAAATGGTGAACGATGTAATCAAATCCATTTTTGGTATGAATAAATGAAATTATTGAAAATTACTAGATCATTTCTTTTATTCTTTGCATTTTCATTTTTCATTTTTGGATGCAATGAGAATAAGAAATTTGTTTATTCAAGCGATCCTAATTATATAACTATCGCCACTCTTAATTGTGAATGGCTGGGTGATGGTATTAATGATAATAATCCTCGCTCTGCAGAAGATTACGAAAATCTTGCAAAAGTAATTGCTGATACAAAGGCTAATTTAATTGCTTTGCAGGAAGTCGAAAACCCCAAAGCATTAAGAAAAATATTGCAATATCTTCCCGATTATAAATATATATGCGGTAAAGGCGAGTCAAAACAAAAACTCGCCTTCCTTTATGGTCCCGATATCAAAATTATTCAATTCAAAGAATATCCACCATTAAATGTAGAATTTTTAACAACTCGCCCAGGACTGTTAGCTTATTGTCAAAAAGGTAATCTTGATTTTTGGATAATGGATGTGCATCTTAAATCTACTTCAGGGTATGATAGCACATTTGATTTAAAACAGCGAAGCTATCAACTTCGCACTCGTCAAGCTGAAGTTCTCAATCACTGGCTTGATTCTATTCTTTCTTATAATGAAAAGGATATTATAATTCTTGGCGATTTTAATGATAATCCTAAGAAAAAATCTAATCAGACCCTAGATGCATTAGCAAATAACCCAAATATCGAGTTTCAAACAGCGGATTTCAAAAGTTGTAAGAATCATTTTTGGAATTCAATTGATCATATTATTATCTCTAAGAATTTGAAGAAAAGGATACTTGCGGGTTCGCTTATGATGCTTAATACTTATAATTTTTATGGGAAAGAAAACGCTGAAAAAATATCAGATCATTGTCCCGTAATTATGTCTTTTGAAGTTAAATCGCCTGACGATGATTGAGTTACCAGCTTCCACCGATTTTGAGCTTAATCTCCCAATTCTTTTCATTTGGGTCAATTGTTGTAGAATTTGAATTTGTGGAATATGCAATCTGACCAAGCACTTGATTTAAAGCTGAAGAATTTACAGAAAAAGGAATTTCAATTATAATTTGATTATTTCGAGAGAAATTCGAGAGATTACCGCTGAGAGTCCAATTGACATTGCCTAACAATTTGCCTTTCAATTGGACGCGGGTTTGCTCAAAATCCTGACTATTTAATTGTATATCAGCGCTTTCGATAACTCCTGTTTTGGTGAGCAAGTCAGAAAATGAACGTGATGCGACAGATGAAAGTCCCATATTTCCAAGCTGATTGACAATAGCAGGGTCAAGTAAACCGCCACCTGTATTTAAAGATGAACCTGGAATATAACCCAGCAGCAAAAGATAAAGTGCGTTTTCTTGAATAGTAGTCGAATCGCCTTGAGGCACTTCATTATTTATTGTATAATCAAATTTTACAATAGGGGATTGTGCTGTGCCTGTTATTCGTATATATGTTATGTACTTGCCAGGATTTTGTGGGTCATTCACTTTTCCTTCATATTCCCCTGTAATATTTAAAGATGGATTAGTTAAATTCCCTGTTTGGAAAGATATTTCGCCCGATGCTTTCATTTCTTTATAGGATTTTATAGTCGAACCTTCTTCAAGTAGTAAATCGCCATAAAGTTGTCCTGATGGGTTTTGAGGATTTAATACAAACTTCAAAGGAACTGTTGGGTCGCTTGTTCCAATTATGGCATTTACTTGTCCTATTGCGCCTAATTGCAATGTTGCATTAATTTTTTGGGGAATAAAAATACTTAAATCAATATTAAGCTTCTCGGAATTCAATCTTCTTTCTATTGCTTTTTTTGTCGTATCTTTTTTTGTAGAATCCTCGATGATTTTATACGTATATACTTTTTTGTCATCTTTAATTTCATATATAAAGAATGATTGTGCTTTTGAATTTGCTTGTGAAAGGTTTACAATTGTTATATTTGAAGGATTAATTTGCAACGCACCCGCAATTTCTTGAGATTGCAAATCTCCGATAATAGTTACGGGTCCGCTTTTTGTCGATATATCAATTTTGCCATAGATCCCCATATTTGAAGATTTTGAGCTTTCATCTAGCACAATAAAATTTTTCATCGATACTCCAAAATTGAAATATTCAAGCCTGTTTTGTGCTAATATTAACTCGCCATTTGCATCTAATATACCCGGGTACTGCACATTATTCAAAGATAATTTCTCAACTTTTACTAGGTTATTATCAATATTGATTTTTGAATTTAGTTTATAATCGATATTATTATATTTTAGATTAAATTGAACATTATCTATATCAAGGTTTCCTGCAAGCATAATATCATCAATATTGCTTCCAAATAAACGAATCTTGGAATTTATTATACCGGATAAATTAGAAAGAAATGGTAAAAATAAACCTAAATACCTTGCTTGAAGCGAATCCATTGAAATATCTAATGCAAAATCATCATATATTTTGCCAAAATTTTCCATTGACAAATCTATTGGAAATTTAGGAATCTCAATTTTTAAAGGTACATCAACCTTTTTATTCTTATCACCAATTTCGATTTTCCCATCAAGTTTCTTTTCTAAATAAACAAAGTTGCCAATAATATTTCCGAGATATGATTTTTCATATATAATACTATCAATACCAAATTTCAAAGCATAATTGGGATTGTTTAATTTTCCATCAGCATTGAAATTCAAATGTAAATTTTTATAATATAAATCATTTAAATTTTCTTGGAAATCTTTTGAAAGTAAATTTGCATAATCTTCTATATTTATATTATTTATCAGTAAGGATAAATTATCAAAGCCTGTAGTATCCACTCTGCCATTTATTGCAATTGTTTCCTTATTATTCCGTGTCATTTCAAATTCTTTAATGTTGATTGATGAAGGATCTATAGAAATTGACAAAGGATTTGCATTTTGCCAGTGATAACGATTTAGAGCTGTAATTGATAATGTATCAATTTGCAAATTAAAGTATTCTTTTTCGATATTTCCAATCAAATTAGTATGAATATTCAATAAAGTATCATAATTTACAGACAAATCGACATACAATGTGTCAGATTTGTAATTCATTGATAAATCGGGATTTATAATTGTTGTCTGATTGAATGTCAATGCGCTTATATCTTTAATATCCATACTAATTTGAGGGTTTATAAGTTTAATTGAGTCTTTATGAAATCTTGCAAAACTTGTAATCGAAAATGGATCTACTTTGATTTTTGTTCCGTTAGTACTGATGTTTGTAAATCCTATCTCCATTGGATTTATATCAGCAACAAAATTGCTACCGTATGAATTAAGTTTAATATCCGTATTGATTGAACTTACAATATGTAAATCAGGTATAAACACACTTACCAATGAAAAATCATTCAAATTGATTGATAAATCTAAATCACAAAATGGAAATTGATAATCCTTAAATTTTTCAACTAAGGTGCGGTTTAGTGTTGTATCATTTTGCTTTAATATAAAATTGTAATAATAATTTTGTAGATATGAGGATGCAAATTGAATATTTTGCTCCATTGAATTAATAAATTCACTTATCTTTATCTCTCCAATTGCACGGATTTGATTATCGCCCGACAATAATGAAAATTCCTTTTCATTATTATCATTCTTTTTTAGAGAAATATCAATTTTTTGAGGCAACATAGCGAGATTTTTTAAATATAATTCTTCAATTTCTGTAGAAAATTTGAATTGAATTGAATCTAAATCAATTCCGCTACCCTCCAATTCAAAGTTATCACTGAAATTCAAAGGCATATTATTATCATGAGCAACAGCAGCAAGATTAACATTATTGATTCTTCCTTTTAAATAATAACTTGGATTATTAGGATGTCTAAAATCAACAGTGGCATTTAATCGTACAAAAGAGCGGCGAGGTTGAGGAAATCTAACAAAAATTTGCGGAAATGAAGCAATGCCTTGATTTAAAGATCCCCGCACAATAACAGTATCAATGCTATCTCGGTAAATTAGTGAGCGATATGCTGATAAAAATAAAGTATCAACCATTTTATCGAGTTCTATACCGCTCCCATTTAAATAAAGATAACCATTTAAATTAGAGGAAAGATTTGCCGAAGCGGTGATATTCTCCAAATTGAGCTTATTAAATTTCAAATTAGCGTAATATTTATAATCTGGATCGAACTGAAAATTAGCATCTCCAACTATATTACCTGCATTAGTCAATAAATCCAATTTTCCATTAATATCTCGGGTGCTTCCTGTCGCTTGCAATTCTTTGATATTAATGTAATTAATATCAGGAATACCTGATAAATTTGCATCAATAAAACCCACAAGGTCAGTTTTAGTAATATATGAATTTTGAATATCAGCTTGATAATTTAAGCTATCATTCATAAAATTAAATAATGAACCTGTTAAATTAATCTGTGAATCGCCAATTTGTGCATTAAATTGATTTATATCAAGCTTATCATTATTGCCATTGGCATTAATTTTAATATGTGCAACTTGATCTTGATTAAAAGGAAGGTCGAAGAATGTAAGCAAATCATTAGAATTTATGGTATCTATATTTGCATTTATATAAAAAATAGCTTTCTCAATATCTGTATATTTTTCAATTGACAATGGCGAATAATTTCCAATATTTCCTGATAGATTTATAGTAGAATTGCTTGTACGCAAATTTAATTTTTCAATATTTATCGAAGTAGAATCTATCTGGAATAAAATTGCTAATGAATTCAAATTAAAATTATTTTTCTGCTCATTAAATGATATATTCTTGATATTTCCCCGAATTTTATTTGTATTTAAGTTCGCATAAGCTGATAAATTAATATTTAAATTTTGTGCAAATAAATCAAGCGGATTGAATTTGCTTGACGTATCTATGGCAGTTGAATCTTTCAACCAAAATGTGATATTTGAGAAATTTAGTCTCTTTATATTAATAATTGGTTGAGTTGTTGATGGCTTAGAAACAGTTTTTGTGGGTGGGGCAATTTTCTCAAAATTCCATAAGGAATCATAATTATTTCTCAATAATTTAACAGTACCATTATGCAGTTCAATATTACGGATTATGTATTTGCTTTGAAATATTGGTGAAATATCAACATTTACTTTGATATTTTCAATATTTGCAAGCGTATCGCCATCAGCAATCATACAAGCTTTCTTAATTTCAAGACTATGAAAAGAAGTAAACTTAAGATCTTCGATACTTATTTTAGCAAGCAGGGCATTATTTGCAATGTTAGTTGCAAATTTTAAAAATGGTTTTCTTAAAAAATCTATTTCATTAATTGCAAACAATGAAATAATAAGGAAAAGAAATAAAAAAATGAGTCCATATCCTAACCACTTAAGAATGGAAAGAAATATGGACTTTCTTTTTTTATTCTCACTCATTACCACGCAAATAAAGGAAATTTACTAGTAAATTCAATAATTTCTCGACGAATAGATTGCAATTTTTCTGTATCTTTATAATTTTTAATCACATTATCAATGAAATCAGCAATAATTTTCATTTCATTTTCTTTCATTCCACGTGTAGTAATTGCGGGGGTGCCAATTCTAATACCAGATGTAACCATCGGCGATTTGTCTTCATTTGGCACTGTATTTTTATTTACTGTAATTCCTGCTAAATCTAATGCTGTTTCGGCATCTTTACCTGTTAATCCCTTATTTCGTAAGTCAATTAGCATTAAATGATTATCAGTGCCACCACTTACAAGTTGATAATCTTTTGAAATCAGTTCATTTGCGAGTGCTTTTGCATTTTTCAAGACTTGCTGGATATAAATATCAAAATTATCAGTCAAATCCTCACCAAAGGCAACAGCTTTTGCAGCAATAACGTGCATCAACGGACCACCTTGTATACCTGGCATCACAGTTGAATCAACTATTTCGCTCATCATCTTCACTCGACCGCTTTTTGGGGCGACAATTCCAAAAGGATTTTGATAATCTTTGCCTATCATCAAAATACCCCCACGAGGACCTCGTAAAGTCTTATGTGTTGTGCTTGATACTATATGGCAATATGGTAATGGACTTGTCAGGTGTCCCTTTGCAATAATACCTGCGGGGTGGGCAATATCAGCAAATAAAAACGCTCCCACGCTATCTGCAATTTCCTTAAATCTCTTAAAATCAATATCACGTGGATATGCACTTGCTCCAACTGTAATCATCTTAGGCTTATGCTGCTTAGCAAGATCCGCTGCATAATCATAATCAATATATCCGGTTTGCTCATTTAATTTATATGGAACAAAATTAAAAAGTATTCCTGAAAAATTTACAGGTGAGCCGTGAGTTAAGTGTCCGCCATGGGCAAGACTTAATCCCATCACTGTATCACCTGGTTTCAGAAATGCCATATATGCTGCTAAATTTGCGCTACTTCCTGAATGAGGTTGCACATTGACATATTCTGCACCAAAAAGCTTTTTCAGTCTCTCTCGAGCTAAATTTTCCGCAACATCCACAAACTCGCATCCGCCGTAATATCGCTTTCCTGGATAACCCTCGGCATATTTATTTGTTAATACTGAGCCTTGCGCTTCCATTACTGAAGGCGAAACAAAATTCTCGCTTGCGATTAATTCGATTTTTTCTTTTTGTCGATTTGCTTCGCTAGTTAATGCTTGATAGATTTCTTGGTCTGTTTCTTTTACAATATCATACATTTTAATTTCCTAAATAATAACTATATATATTTGCAAATTACAAAATATTCACGAAAAGATGATTATTTAGCCATTAAAATAGAAACAATTGTAATTTTGTAGTTTTATAATTGCTGTATTATATAAAATGAAAAATTTAAAAGATTATAAATATTTTATAAATAGAGAAATAAGCTTAATTGATTTTAATGAGCGTGTGCTTCACGAAGCAATGGATGAGCGGCATCCTTTGCTCGAACGGATGAAATTTTGTATAATTTTTAGCTCAAATATTGATGAATTCTTTATGATTCGTGTAGCAGGGTTGAAGGAACAGGCTGACTCTAACATAGCTGAATTATCATATGATGGGAAAACCCCTAAAGAACAATTGATTGAAATAAGACGCAAGCTTATTCCACTTTTTGACCTCCATCGCCAAATATTGATGGAAGATATTTATCCAAAATTTAAGGAGCATCACATTGAATTCCATCAATATAATGAACTTGATAAAGCAGATAAAGCATTTTTGGATGATTATTTTGATAAATATGTTTTCCCCGTATTGACACCATTAAGTTTCGGACCTGCAAATCCTTTTCCAAATTTAATTAATTGCAGTTTGAATATTGCATTTATTCTTTACGATAACATAAAAAAGAGTCAAATTTATTCATTCTTGCAAGTGCCAAATTTTTTGCCCCGATTAGTAAAACTTCCAAATAGAGAAGGGTATCATTACATACTATTTGAGGAAATTATAAAAGCAAATGCATTCAAAATTTTTCCGGGGATGCAAATACTTGGGGCGTATAATTTCCGCGTAACACGTGATGCAGATATTGAAATTGCAGAAGATGAAGCCGAAGATTTGCTGCACGAAATATCGGAGCATATAAGAGAACGCAGGTGGGGTATGCAACCTGTACGTTTGGAATTGAATCCAAATTTTCCAAATGAATTGCTTGATTTTATCTTGGAATATCTTGGTTTATCAGAAGAAGATGTTTATGTTTATAGTAGACCCCTAAATTTACCTGATTTTATGGTACTTTTAAGATTAGACCTTCCTGCTTTGAAAGACCAGCCTTTTACTACACGCATTATTAAGGAATTTCAAGGTGATAATGGAGCAATTTTTGAAGCAATTTCGCAAAAGGATTATTTGGTGCATCATCCATACGATTCATTTTCTAATTCTGTATTGCGTTTTTTAAATATTGCTTCAACTGACCCTGATGTATTATTGATAAAAATTACTCTTTACCGGACAGACTCTAATTCTCCAATTTTAGAGGCATTGAAATTAGCTGCAGAAAATGGAAAGAGCGTTACAGCGTTTGTTGAATTAAAAGCCCGGTTCGATGAGGAAAATAATATCGTCTGGGCAAAAAAATTAGAAAAATCAGGTGTGCACGTCGTCTATGGTGTTCCACATTTGAAGACACATTGCAAAATTGCCTATATTGTTCGCAAAGAGCAAGACATTTTTCGCACTTATGTGCATTTATCAACGGGTAATTATAATCAAACAACGGCAAGAATTTATACTGATATTGGCTTCTTTACTTCCAATCCTGAATTTGGAAAAGATGCTGCATTATTGTTCAATTTTCTTACAAGTTATTCCCATCCGTCCGAATGGAAGCATTTTTCGGTTGCGCCAATAAATTTATATCAAAAAATAAATTATTTAATTGATAGAGAAATTGAAAAATCCACTCCCGACAATCCAGGTTTGATATTTGCAAAAATGAATCAACTTGCTCATCGCGAACTTATTCCAAAATTATACCAAGCTTCAATTGCGGGCGTGAAAATTCAATTGATTGTACGGGGAGTATGTTGCTTGCGTCCTGGGTTGCCTGAGATTAGCGAAAATATTGAGGTGCGCAGCATTTTAGGGAGATTTTTGGAGCATAGCCGCATATTTTATTTTAAAAATGGTGGTGATGGTGAATTCTATTTATCAAGTGCGGATTGGATGAGCCGGAATTTGCATAATCGCATTGAAGTGATGTTTCCAATATATCAAAAAAATTTACAAAATACCCTTTTTAATATTTTAAATACTAATTGGAGAGACAACACTAAATCCTGGAGATTGAACCCTGATGGTACATACACAAAGCTAAAGCCTGCAGAAGGTGAGGAACCTTTTATTGCTCAAGAAAAATTTCTCGAAGAAATCCAAATTTGTCAAAATAAATCAAAAAAGTGAGATATGGATAATCCTGAAAAAAATGAAATAATTAGGCAAAGTCAAGCAATTTTGCAAAAAGTCAAGCCATACCTCGCGATTGATGAAGGCGATGTAGATATTAGCAATTATGAACCTGAAAATAAAACGTTAGTATTGGAATTCAAAGGCAATTGTATCGATTGTCCATTATCCTTGATGACCCTCCGCGCAGGTATTGAAAAATTAATTCTACGCGATATTCCCGCAATAAAAAGAGTAGAAAAATTATAAGAAATTGTGTGGCGAAAGCATCACTGCTTTGGATGTAGGGATTTAAAATTTTGAACCCCCTATATAAAAATGGGTATATTCAATAAACCCCTATAAGAAAAGCCACGTTTAAGGTATTTCCACGCACCAAAGTGTTAGGGGCATCTGTTATAGTGAATCTTGATTTCAAAAAAGTGGTTTTAGCTAATCGCAAAGTTGCTTGTAACAAATAGATACGAATATTTATTCGTCTATATATTAAATTATTTATATATTGTTATTTATTGAAAATATATTAATTTTGTGAAAGTTATTAGGGCAAAAGCCCTTTTTTTTGTAAAAAATTTTTTTAAAGATGGCAAAATTAAGAAAAAAACAACCGATTAATAAGCAGGAAATAATTGAAGCATTTACAGAGATGGCAAAGGCAAAAGGTATCGATAAAGATTTGCTGCAAGGAATAATTGAGGATACATTTTCATTGCTTATAAAAAAGAAATATGGAAATCAAGCAAATTTCGATATTATCGTCAATATGGAAAGGGGAGATATAGAAATATATTTAATAAAAACGGTTGTTGATGAAGTAACTGATCCTGTCACAGAAATAACCCTTGAGGAAGCTAATCAATCTCCAGATGAGCAATATGAGATTGGAGATGAGTATGCAGTTGCCATCACACTTGATACGATAAGTGAGAATTTTGGAAGGAGATTAATTACTCTTGCAACACAAAGTTTAACGCAACGTGTAAAAGAAATTGAAAAAAATAATATATATAATGAGTATGCATCGAAAATAGGAGAGATAGTAATAGGTGAGATTTATCAGATAAGGCGAAACGACTTATTAATTATGCATAACAAAGTGGAAATGCATTTGCCAAAGGAAGAGCAAATACCAAGCGAGGCAATGCGTTATCGAAAAAATCAAACAATTAAAGCCGTGATAAAGGCGGTGAAAAAAACTGGTCCATCGGGCTTACCTGAAATTATTTTATCAAGAGCAAATGAAAAATTTCTCGAACGTCTATTTGAGATTGAAATACCCGAAATTTATGATGGGTTGATACAAATAAAAGGTATTGCACGCGACCCAGGAAGGCGCTCAAAAGTTGCAGTGCAATCATTCGATGAAAGAGTAGACCCAGTGGGTGCGTGTGTTGGAATGAAGGGAGTGAGGATTCACTCAATAGTGCGTGAATTGAATAATGAAAATATAGATTTAATAGAATATAGCGATGATCCTGTGACCTATATTCAGAGGGCAATGCAACCTGCGAGGGTGAAAGAAATTCAAGTATTTCCCGACACAAGATCGGCGAATGTAATTGTCACCGAAGATCAAGTACCACTTGCAATTGGGATGAATGGACAAAATATAAGATTAGCATCACAATTGACGGGATATTCTTTGACTTTAATAAAAGAAGGCGTGGAAGATATCGATATATCAGAATTTAATGAAGAATTTGGCGATTCCCTTATCAATAAGTTAGTCGAAAATGATATAAAAACTGCTCGTGAATTTCTTGATGCAGAACCAGAAAAATTATTATCAATTGAGGGATTGAATCAAGAAAATATTAAAGAATATAGAAATATAATTTTATCAGAATTTGATGAAGAAGAAGACCCAAGTTATATAGAAAAATTAGAAAATAAAAATTAACAAGAAAATAAATATAAAATATGGCGGTTGAAGAAAAAAATATAAAGCTATTCAAATTGGCAACAGAAATCGGAAGGATCGCTGAGGATATAGTGGAATTTTTGCATTCCAAAGGGTATGATGTACCTAATAAACCAACAGCACAAATACCTGAAGAAATGGCTGAACTTGTTCGAGAAAAATTTAAAAAGGATATTGCAAGCCGCCAAAAAGTTCGTGAAAAAATTGAAAAAAGTAATATTTTACATAATGTAGCTGGTACTGAGCAAAAGCATCTTGAAACTGAAACACAGCCGTCTAAGACTCCCCAGCCACAAGTTCCAACAATTAGCGAAAAAGCTCCTAAACCACAAATTGAGAAAGTGCCAGAGGTGCCTAAAGAAGATTTAGGTTTAAAATCAGAGACAAAACCTACAATTTTACAGCAACCTATTCCAAAAGAAACTCTAACTGAAACCCATAAAGAAGAAAATGTAAAAAAAGAAAAAGTCGAAATACCTGTTATAGAAAATACCTTAAAACCAGAACAAATTATAGAGAAAAAGCCTACTATATCAAAAGAAGAACCAAAGCAGGAACAAGAAAAGAAAATTGAAAAACCGATAGAATCAAAACCTATTGATGTTCCTCAAAAAATTCAAGCAAAGGAAGAAATAAATAAAAAACCTGAAGAGAAAAAAAAGGCGCAAAAATCTATTAAAGAAGCAGAAAAGCAAAAAACGACCGAAACAGTATTACCCGAGAAAGATAATAAAGAACATATTACTTCAAAGCAAGAGCTGAAGGTTGAAGCCAAGAGCGAGCAAAAAGAAATTAAGAGCAAAGAAGAAAGCAGAAGTGAAAGCACTTTAGAAAAACAAAAGAAAAAAAGACAAAAAGTAGTAGAGGTTTCGCCTGGTGAAGCACCTAAATTACGAGGGTTAACAATAGTTGGGAAAATTGATTTAGACAAAGAAAAGAGGGAACGGCAAGCACGTAAGGAACAAGATGAGGCAAGAGGACGAAAGGATGAATTACATAATAGGCAACAAAATGAGGTTAGGAATAGAGGAGAGAAATCCAATTTTAGAAAGGAGGAGAGTTCTAATCAAAAACTTCGACTTACTGATAGGAAAAGCCAAGAAGGGAAAACAACTGCACGGAAACCTTTACAAATTATCTTGCCATCTCAGCAGCATCCAAAAGAGGAAGAGACTGTATTTAGGAAAAAGGAGAGGTCAAAGAGACCTATATTTACAGATGAACCAGAAACTGTTGAAAAAGCACCTCTAAAATTAAGAGTTAAAGATAAAACTAAATTAAAAGAAGAGAAATTTGTTAAGAAGCATAAGAAATCAATTCGAGAACAGATAAGTGAAGAAGATGTACAGCGAGCAATTCGAGAGACTATTGTCGATATTGAATCCATACAGCAACAAACAACAAAAGCACGAATTAGACAAAAGAAGAAAACAGAAAAAGAGGAAAAGGAAATATCTAGGCAATTGCGAGAACAAGAACGAGCAAAAGTACTTGAAATCACAGAATACGCAACAACAGCTGATTTAGCCCGAATGCTTAATATTAATCCTAATCAAATTATATTAAAATGTATTGAAATGGGATTAATGGTGACAATAAATCAGCGATTAGATAAGGATACAATTACTCTTATTGCTGAGGATTTTGGATATAAAGTAGAATTTCAAGGGGCTTTTGAGGAACAAATTGCAGAAGTAGAAGATAGGGAAGAGGATCTTGAACCGCGAGCGCCAATAGTTACAATAATGGGACACGTTGACCACGGCAAAACAACATTACTTGACTATATTCGGCAATCAAATATAGTGGCGGGCGAGGCTGGGGGTATAACTCAACATATAGGTGCTTACCAGGTGAAATTAGATAATGGGAGAAAAATAACATTTTTAGATACTCCAGGTCATGCAGCTTTTACAGCAATGCGGGCAAGAGGAGCACAAATCACTGATATAGTTGTGCTTGTTGTAGCGGCTGATGATAGTGTAATGCCGCAAACACTAGAAGCAATTAGTCATGCGAGGGCAGCGGGAGTTCCAATTGTTGTAGCTATAAATAAAGTAGATAAGCCTGACGCTAATCCAGATAGAATAAAGCAACAGCTTGCCAATCATGGTGTGCTTGTAGAAGAATGGAATGGTAATGTTCAATCAGTAGAAATATCAGCCAAATATGGCATGAATGTAGATATATTACTCGAAAAAATTTTAATCGAAGCAGATTTGCTTGACTTAAAGGCAAATCCCAATAGGGAAGCAATTGGTACAGTTGTAGAAGCAGTAATGAAGAAAGGATTTGGTCCCGTTGCTACAGTAATTATACAAAATGGAACTTTAAAAATATCTGACCCTTTCATTGCGGGTAATTCATTTGGTAAGGTGCGTGCATTGCTTGATGAAAGAGAGAATCGTATCGAGAGCGCGGGACCATCCGATCCTGTACTTGTAGTTGGATTTAATACTTTACCACAGGCGGGCGACAATTTCCGGGTAGTCAATAGCGATACAGAAGCTCGTAATATAGCAATAGAAAGGTCCCGTTTGAAGCGTGAGCAAGAATTACGTCAATCCCGTAATATTTCACTTGACCAAATATCGCAGAGGATTCAAGAAGGAAAAGTTAAAGAATTGAATCTTATTTTAAAGGCAGATGTTTCAGGTTCAGTCGAGGCGTTAAGCGATTCAATTATGAAATTAAGTAATGATGAAGTGCGGGTAAAAATTATCCATAGTGGGGTTGGTTCTATTTCAGAAACTGATGTTATGCTTGCCGCAGCATCAGAAGCTGTGATTATTGGATTTAATGTTAGCACAGATCCAAATGCACGCAAAATCGCTGAAAATGAAAAAGTTGATATACGCCATTATAATATTATTTATGATTGCTTGAATGAAATCCAATTAGCACTCGAGGGCTTGCTTGCACCCGAATATCAAGAAGAAACAACAGGTATAGCAGAAGTTCGACAATTATTTAAAATATCAAGAATTGGCACAATTGCGGGATGCTCAATTCAAATGGGGAAAATTTTAAAGAATGATAAAATTAGAGTACTTCGCGATGGATTGGTAATTTATACAGGCCATATAGCATCACTCAAACGAGGGAAAGATGATGTACGCGAAATAGATACAGGATTTGAATGCGGTATTCAAATTGCTAATTTCAATGATTTCCAGATAGGTGATACAATTGAAGCCTATAAAGTGATCGAAGTAAAAAGAAAATTAAATTAAATGAATAATTATAGAACAGAACGAATTGGCAAAGAAATAAGGAAAATCATTTCGAATGAGCTCCAAAGATCAACTTTTGAATTGGGTGATGGTATAATTAGCGTTTCTTCAGTAGTTGTCTCTAAGGATTTTTCAATTGCTAAGATTTATGTAAGTTCCTATAATTCCAAATTTACTCCTTTGGAAATAATCAACTTATTGAACACGAACAAAAATCATTTCAAAGAGCTAATTGCTAAGAATATGAAATTGCGAATTATCCCCGACCTTAAATTCTTTTTGGATGATACATTAGATGAGATTGAGCATATTCAGTCACTCATTAAGAAAGTCGAAGAAGAGGAGAATGAACATACTCACAAATCAAAATAGTATGGATTTCCCAAAATGGTTTAATGATACTCAATCAGATGGGGGATTTATTTTAATTGATAAATATGAGGGAATTACTTCAAACGATGTATTAGAGATAATTAAATCACGCACCCATTTTAAGAAAATTGGCCACAGCGGAACTCTTGACCCGCTTGCATCGGGATTAATGATTATAGCTTGCAACAAATATACTAAGCTGATTAGTGAATTAATTATTGAAAATAAAGCATATACAGGCACTATCAAACTTGGTGCCACAACTAAATCTTTCGATAGAGAAACAAGAGAAGAATTATATTTCGATATATCATCCCTTACAAATAACCAAATAAACGAATTAACTTCTTATTTTAAAGGTAAAATGGACCAAATTCCACCTCTCCATTCTGCAAAGAGATTACAGGGTAAAAGAGCATACCAATATGCACGAACAAATTCTGAAATTGAGTTGGACCCTCAAACAGTTGAAATTTATGATTTTCAAATTACTGATATCGAACTTCCATTTGTGTCATTTTATATACAAGTTTCAAAAGGCTTTTATTTGCGAAGCTTTGCAAGGGACTTTGGCAAGCAACTTGGTGTCCCTTCGTACCTTTACAGTTTGAGAAGAGTTTCAATTGGTAATTATAGAGTAAATGATGCCGTTTCTATCAATGATTTTACTACAAAATTTAAAAATTTTCAAGAAAATTAATAAGTTAGACAATAAAGGCTTGTTTAATATTTTGTAATATTATAATTTAGTTTTTTTAAATCTTCTTCTTATGAATATTTACGGGTCACTTGAAGAAATTCCTTTTGATTCAGAAACTTATTTAACAATAGGTACTTATGATGGCATACATCTTGGACATCGATTGATACTCGAAAAACTTGTCTCAGAAGCTCAGAAACTAAATAAACGGGATTTAGTAATAACGTTTGACCCTCATCCTCAAATTGTATTAAAAAAAGCGGATAAACCAGAGTTATTTCTGCTGACTACAATAAAAGAAAGACTTTATTTGCTTAAGAAATTAGGGTTAAATAATGTGCTTATTATACCTTTTTCGTGGGAATTTTCACATATTGAAGCTGAGGAATTTATTGAAGAGCTTCTAATTAAAAAAATAGGTTTGGAGAAGATTTTTATAGGCTATGACCATAGTTTTGGCAGAAATCGGCGAGGAAATGCAGAATTATTGCAAAATTTATCTAACGGACGATATGAAGTTGAGCAAATACCTCCATTTACGTTAAATAATGAAATTGTTTCGAGCACAATGATAAGGAATTCATTAAAATCGGGCAATATTGAAAAAGCAAATGCAATGCTTGGCTATGATTATTTTGTGCATGGTAGAGTCATTTTTGGTAGGGGGATGGGTGTAAATCTTGGCTATCCGACGGCAAATATTAAACCTGAGAATATTCATAAGCTATTGCCATCGTACGGAGTATATATAGTCTATTCGATTATTGATGGAGTTAAATATTATGGAATGGCTAATATTGGTGTCAGACCGACATTAACAAATGATGTAAAGCCCACATTGGAAGTAAATTATTTGGATTTTAATGGGGATCTTTACGACCAAGAATTGATTGTTTTCTTTTTGCATCGAATTCGACAAGAAATAAAATTCTCAAATGCAGATCTGCTAATTGAAAGAATGCAAGAAGATGAAAATTATACAAGAAATTATATTTCTGAACATAATTATATTTAATATAGATTTTATAAGGAAAAAATAATGAAAACATTACCTTTATTAGGCGATGAGGCGATAGCACAAGCCGCTATAGATGCTGGAATTAGTGCAATTTATGCTTATCCTGGAACACCCTCTACAGAAATTACTGAATATGTGATGGGCTCAAAGCAAGCACGTTCGAGCAAAATTGTTTCTCAATGGACTTCTAATGAAAAAACAGCAGTTGAGGGAGCTTTAGGCGTTTCTTATGCAGGGAAACGTGCAATGGCATGTATGAAACACGTAGGGCTAAATGTTGCCGCTGATCCTTTTATGAATTCTGCAATAACAGGTGCAAATGGGGGAATTATCATCGTCGCAGCGGACGATCCTTCAATGCATTCCTCGCAAAATGAACAGGATTCGCGTTATTATGGTGATTTTGCTTTGGTGCCTATACTTGAACCACACGACCAACAAGAAGCTTATGATATGGTGCATTTTGGTTATGATTTTTCTGAAAAATACCAAATTCCAATATTAATGAGATTAACAACACGATTGGCACATTCCCGTGCAGGCGTAACTTTAAAGGACCAGAGACATCAAAATGAATTACATTTGCCCGACGACCTCCATCAATATGTTTTGCTTCCTGCAATTGCAAAAAAACGTTATCAAGTGCTTTTATCAAAACAAAGTAATTTTGAAGAAGAATCTGAAAATTCTGCTTATAATTATATTATTGAGGGCACAGACCGTTCATTAGGAGTTATAGCTGCGGGAATTTCATATAATTATTTGATGGAAAATTACAAAAAAAACAATCTCAAATATCCAATTTTAAAAATCGGGCAATATCCATTGCCAAAACAAATGATTCGAAAATTTGCTAATATGTGCGATGAAGTTCTTGTGTTAGAAGATGGCTATCCATTTATCGAAGGAAGGATAAACGGGATATTTGAAAAGCCAATACCAATTCATGGTAGGTTAGATGGAAATTTGCCTAGAACTGGCGAACTAAATCCAACAATCGTTGCAAAAGCGTTGAAGCTGCCTGCAAAAAAGGTGTATGAAATCCCTCCTATTACTGTTGCTAGACCTCCTGAGCTATGTCCAGGATGTGCTCATATTGATACATATAGAGCTTTAAACGAAGCAATGCAGGATTACCCCAAGGGGCATGTGATGTCGGATATTGGATGCTATACACTTGGTGCTTTGCCACCATTTGAAGCAATAAATTCCTGTGTTGATATGGGAGCATCAATTACAATGGCAAAAGGTCTTGCGGATTCAGGCGCTTTCCCTGCTGTTGCTGTAATTGGTGATTCCACTTTTACTCATTCAGGAATTACTGGATTACTTGATTGTGTGACATATCATTCGGATGTTGTAATTATTATATTAGATAACGAAATTACAGGTATGACAGGTGGGCAACGCTCGCTTGCTTTAGGTAAATTGGAGCAAATTGTAATGGGATTGGGTGTGCACCCAAATCATATGCATGTGATTGACCCACGCAAACGGAATCATAAAGAAAATGTGGAAATTCTTAAGAACGAAATTGAATATGATGGAGTTAGTGTTATTATTTCGCGTCGTGAATGTATTGTTGCTATTGATGATATTCGTGAAATGAAAAAAGAATTAGAATTACAATCAATATAAAAGTGAATTATGAAAAAAGATATTATTATAGCTGGTGTAGGCGGGCAAGGTATTATTTCTATTGCGTCCGCAATTGGGTTTGCTTCGATTGAAGCAGGATTATTATTTAAACAAAATGAAGTCCATGGTATGAGCCAACGTGGTGGTGAAGTTGTTAGTCATTTTAGGATTTCCGATAGCCCGATATTTTCCGATTTAATTCCTGAGGGAGAGGCAGATTTAATCATTAGTATGGAACCTCTCGAAACCCTTCGATATGTTAATTTCTTGTCTCCTGATGGTTGGATTATTGCTAATAATAATCCATTTGTGAATATGTCCAATTATCCCGATAAAAATTTAATTCTTGAAAATTTGGAGAAATTTAAGAATTCAATTATACTGAATGCGGATGACATTGCACGGAAACTCGGCAATTCTAAAGCAACGAATATGGTCTTGCTTGGTGCCTCGTCGCCCTTTATAGGCATTGATTTTGAAATTTTGAAAAATAGTATACGCACAATTTTTGCCCGTAAGGGTGATAAGATAATTGATTTAAATATTCAAGCAATGGAGAAGGGTAGGGAATTAGCATTGCAAAAAGTATAATTTAATAAATTTGCAAATATTATAATTTTTTTTATCTATATTTTCGTAAAATTTTATTATTTTTGTAGAAATAAGGAGAGATTATTGTGAAGAAAAATTTATTTCTTATTTCATTGATATTATTTTCGTATAATTTTTGCAAAGCACAAAAAGAACTTGAAATAGGTAGAGAGTTTGGAATTTTTACTTCAAAAAATCTCTCAGGCTATGTCAAGCCCTTTGTTACTACTTTGAGCCAAAGTTTTAATAGTGATTTATGGACAGTGTCTAATTATAATAATGGATGGAGCTTTGGATTAGATTTTTCTGTTATGGGTATGTATATTCCACATTCACAAAAAACTTATAATGCAGAGCTGCCAGGAAGTTTTGGCAATACAAATGTCGTTATTACGGCTCAAAAAAATGGTCAAGAGATTATTTTAAACACTAAAGGGACGGTACCTGAACCTACTCTTTATGGTGGTATTTCAACCCCCGTTTTTGCTGCCCCTCAGAACCCATTTCCACCTGATTCATTCTATAAGACCGTTGCCTTTGTGGAAGGAAATAATATCTCATTTATGTCAGGATTGCCCGCGGTTCAATTATTTGCAGGGTTCCCAACTCGTACACAATTGAGATTCAGATTTTTTACCTATCCCATTGATGATGTATCAACTACTTATTTTACAGTTGCATTAAATCAAAATATCGATAAACTATTTCATTTATTCAAAGATCCATTTTCTCCATATTCTATTGCTTTGCACGGTGCATACCACTCAATTTCTCGCAATCCTGGCATTGATGTGCAATCATATTCAGTTGGTCCAAGTTTTTCTGCTGTTTATCCCTCTGGAATAGGGTTCTATATCGGGGCACAGTATGAAAATTTGACGGGTTCTGTCAAAGTTGTGCGAAAGCAATCAAATGCCAGCGAGATTGTAAACAACCCTTATGAAGAAGTTCGACTTGGGCTTCCATTAGATGTGAAATTAGAAACGTTTTCTAATTATCGTATACTTGGTGGCGTTTCTGCTCGATTTGGAATTGTCGAACTACACGGCGATTTTGCTTATGCTTCTCAGCCTCAGTTATCAGCAGGTATCTCTCTATGGCTCTTTGATACGGGCGAACAAGTTAAAATTAGAGAGGATATAATTATACCTGAAAAAGAAATAATCGATAAACCTTATATAGCATATTTCAAAGATAAACCAATAGAAGAAATCAATCCTCCATATATTTCTAAATTGATAAAACCATTAACAATACATTTATCTATTGTGAAGGATGACAACTCTCCAATTGATACAATAGTTATTGAGTCTTACCGCTCGCGACAATTGAGACCTTTTCTTACCTATATTTTCTTTGATGATAATTCCGCTGAAATACCCCAAAGGTATGTACAATTCACTCGTGAACAGGCTCAGAATTTTTCTCTCAAAGATTTGCTCGGAAGAAGTTCGCTTGAATCATATTATTATGTTCTTAATATTTTGGGCCAAAGGCTCAATAATTACAAGAGTGCTACAATTACAATAACAGGTTGCAATACAAATCTAAAGAAAGAACGAAATAACAAAAAATTATCGACACAAAGAGCCAATGCTGTCAAGGATTATCTTGTAAATGTATGGAATATCGACCCATCGAGAATTAAAGTAGTTTCAAGGAACTTACCCGAAAAACCATCCAACCAAAAAGATCCTGATGCAATAGCAGAAAATCGCAGAGCTGAAATTTCTTCTGATACTTGGGAGATAGTCGCTCCAATTGTCATAGAGGATACTTTAAGATTTGTAACACCTGGAGAGGTTGTAATTAAAAGTAGGGTAGAAAGTGAATACCCAATCAAATCCTGGGAGCTAATTGCAAATACAGGAAATGAAAATGTGGCTTATTTTAGCGGAAAGGAAACATTGCAAGATCGATTTACAATTAATTTTGCAAATAGTGAGCTTTTAAAATCTAAATTGAAGCAAGATCTACAAGCATATATGCGAGTGGAAAATCCCGAAGAAACAGCTGTTTCGGATTTAGTGAAAGTCCCCGTAAAAATAATACCAAAAGATTCAAGTATTAATATTTATAACTTGATTTTATTCGACTTCAATAGATCAGACTTAAACTCAACAAACAGAAGGATTGCAGAATTTATAGATAGCGATATTAGTGATGAAGCATCTGTTCAGGTCATTGGGCATACTGACCGAATTGGTGATGATATTTATAATCAAAAATTATCCGATGCACGTGCTAAATCAACGGCTGCTGTATTAAAAAACAAAAATGTCCAAGCTTATGGGGTTGGTGAGCAAAATTTACTTTATGATAATACAACCCCGGAAGGAAGATTCTATTGCAGAACTGTTCAAGTTATTGTAAGACAAAAAAATTAGGGTGAATTAAATGAAAAAATATAGCAAAATAGGTATCTTCTTATGTATGAGTGTATTATTGACATCTTGCTATACACAAACTGTTAGCGATTTTAGCCAATTTACTGTGCAAATACCAATTAATTTTTACGATAAAAGCACTGATCGGAAAGTACCAGATGTTGGATTGAATTTCTCAAATTTATATCAATATGATGAATATACATCAAACAAAGATAGAATTGATAGGGCAGAAGTATATCAATTTAGTATTTGGGTTGATTCATTAGTATTGCCTGGCAATCCACCAAAACCCTTTGTTCCAAATGTAGATGAGATTATTTTTGAGCATGTGAGATACACAATTGTTTTTGCTAAACCCAAAATTCCAGGAAATGAACAATCCCTGAATGCAGATGATTTTGAGATTGATAACACAATTCAGCCATTCACGCTTGCGGATTTTTATAATGTTAGTGTTTCAGATTATTATAAGAATCCAAAGCATATTTATTCTGTCCCGCAAGAAGAAGCAATTGTAATATCCGATTTATTGAAAACCAGACCTTATTTCTATGTCTTAGCGGAATATAGCAAATATCTAAATCAACCTGCTGATACAATTGTTTTCCCTTATTCGGAGTATCATGGGGACCTTGTTGTAAGATTGAAAATTAAATTATAATTTATGCTAAAACCATTCTTTGAATGGTGGAAACCAAATAATACCAAAACGTGGAATAGAATAAAACGTTGTGTTATCGCTTGACCGATAATAATTTGGATCGGGTGGATTGAACCTTGGGTCGTAGGGTCGTTTTGTATGACTTAACATAAAGTTTAGCCTCCATTCAGCATTTAAGCAAAATAGACCTGCATTTTTGGTCGGAATATTTACAAAAAAGCCCAAACCAGTAATAATTCCAATTTTATTTATGGCATCTCGTTGCTGAAGGGGATATCTGTCTGGAACATATTGGGAAAAAATACTTGTAATATTAAATACTCCTGTAATCAAATAAAAATTAACGCGGCTATTTGGATTAACTATCCAATCTAATGAAAATTCGGAATAATAATGTTCATTAGCTGGAAGTGGATGTAGAGAGTCGAATATTTTTGTATCTTTCGTGGGTTTTGTATTATATGAATAAATCAGGGATAATTGCGCAAGCACCCAATCGAACGTTCCACCATAAATTAGAGTTCCACCTGTTGCAAATAAGCCATCATAAGAAATGTCTTGACCTTCAGGATAATATGTTTCAACTATTGTATTAATTCCCAATATTGGACCAAAACCAATGAACTTCTCAATGGGATTTTTAGAAAGATCTAGTGTGTCCTCTTCAAGAAATCCTTCGAGATTATCGTCGGGTTGAGAATAACTCGTGGGCGAGAAAATAAAAAATAATAATAAAACGGAAAGTGAAAAGAATAATTTTGCTGTTCTTGTAGTCATTATATTTACCTCATTAATTGATATTGATTTAATTTCTGCGATTTTTTCTGCAATTTTTTTAATAAATGATGGTTCGTTCCTTTTCCCTCGATATGGAACGGGTGCCATCCACGGAGCATCGGTCTCAAGCATTATTTTGTCTAATGGAGCAAGCTTTACAACTTCACGAAGATCGTTCGCATTTTTATATGTTATATTGCCTGTAAATGAAATATTAAAACCTATATCTAGTATTTTATTCATAAATTCTATATCTTGCGAAAAGCAATGCATAACACCCTTTAGATTTCCATCTTGTTCTTGATTTAATATAGAAAAAGTATCCTCCGAAGCATCACGATTATGGACTATTATTGGCAAATTATATTCTTTCGCAATTCTTATTTGTTTCAAAAATACTTCTTTTTGAATATCCTTCGGACAATAATCATAGTAATAATCAAGCCCTATCTCACCTATTGCTTTTACTTTTGGATGGAAAACTAATTGGTGAATTCTTGCTTCTGTTTGATTGTCATAACTTGCCGCATTTTGTGGATGCACACCTATTGAGCAATATAATTGCTCATATTGCTCAGCAAGTTCGATAACTCTATCAAATGTTGATGGCTCAATTGCGGGCATTATTATATTTTCCACACCTGAAGAAAAACTCCTCTCAAGCATCACGTCTCTATCGTTATCGAATTGCTCAACAAAAATGTGTGAATGCGTATCAATCATTTAGATTGTAACTCTTGCAATTTTGATATTACTTCATCGACGTGGCCTTCGACTTTAACATCTCGATTTGCCCACCGTATAATTCCTTCTGGATCTATGATAAAAGTCGAGCGTTTCAGTCCTATAGTTGTTTTTCCAAACATTTTCTTTTCACCAACAACTTCATACATTTGCGCAATTTTTTTGTCAGGGTCGCTTAACAAAGTGAAATTTAAAGAATTCTTCTCCTTAAAATTGGTATGTGAATTCGTTGAATCAAAACTAACCCCAAATACTTTTGCATTATATGCTGTTATACGTTCCATATTATCTCGAAATGAGCAAGCTTCGTTTGTGCAGCCTGGAGTATTATCTTTTGGATAAAAATATAATACAATCCAATTCCCAAAATTGTCTGATAGTTTAAAATTTTCGCCACTATCAGTAATTGCATTGAAATCAGGCGCTTTATCGCCAACATTTAATGACATAATTTTCTCCTCAATTATTTTCTTTCGCGTTAAAAATTTCGATAATTGCTGATTCTAATTCTGTAATGTTATTATCCAATATTGTCCCTTTAGAATTTGAATCTTCATTATTGCTATCTTCTGACGTTTCTAATTGTTTTGTCTTGTTTTTTTTATTATTTGCTATCGAAGAAAAATTTGGAATAACATCAAATCTAATTTGATCGCCAAAAAATTCTTTCAGAAAGCCTTCAATTTTGCTTTTCCTTAATTGCGAATTATAATTTTCAAACACTATTTGAGATTCCGCTATTAATGCTACTAAATTATCAGAAAATGAAAATGTTGCGTTTGTTAGCGATGTTAATGTGTTTTCTTTTGTTGCATATTTATCAATGAATTCATTCCATTGTGCTTCAATTTCTTCCTTTGAGATATTCTTTGATGATTTTGTCGAAATGTTTTCGTTGATTTTCTCAATTCCCTTTTCATCTTGTATTGTTTTATTATTTGGTATATTTTCTTTTGCAATATTGGATAAAGAGGAAGTCGGTTGAAGTGATTGCTGCGACTTGTTTGTTCCTGATAAATTAGATTTATATTTTAAGTTTTCTATTTCCTTAATCAATTCTTGTAAATCAATAGAATTAGGAATTGATGCAAGCAATGATAATACAATTTCAAAGCGTATCTTTTGCTGTGGTGAAAATTTTAATTGTTGTTCAGAATTTGAAATGATTTGAATCAAACGTATTAAATCTTGCGTCTCAAAATTTTTTGAATATTCAATATACTTATCAGCAAAATATTGAGATGTTTCAAGAAATTCTGTCGAATTTGCCACTTTTACTGCAAGCAGATTTCTGAAATGTTCAAGCAATCCTTGTAGTGTTTCTAAATAATCATATCCTCTTTTTGAAACCTCAGATGAAATTTCAAATACTCTCTTTAAATCTTTTGATACAATTGCATCTGTAATATCGAAATAAAAGTCATCATCTATAAGATGCAATGCCAATGATACTTTCGATAATGTAATTTCGCCATCTGTGAATGATACAACTTGGTCAAATATGCTTTCTGCATCGCGCATAGAGCCATCAGCTTTTTTTGCAATAGCAAATAACGATTCATCATCTATTTTGATATTTTCAATATTGGATATTGAACGCAATTGCTCCGTCATTTTAGAAATTTCCATCCGATGAAAATCAAATCGCTGGCATCGACTTACAATTGTAGCAGGGACTTTATGCGATTCAGTCGTTGCAAAAATAAACAGTAAATGCTTTGGTGGTTCTTCCAATATTTTCAGAAGTGCATTAAAAGCACTTGTCGATAGCATATGCACTTCATCTATTATATAAATTTTATATTTTCCTTGAATTGGTGGAAATTTTGCATTTTCCCTTAAAGTCCGTACATCATCCACGCTATTATTTGAGGCGCCATCGATTTCATTTAAATCCATTGACCTGTTCTCAAGCATTGTGCGGCAATTGATACATTCATTACACGGCTCGCCATCCTGAGGATTTAAGCAATTTAAGGCTCTTGCTAATATACGTGCTGTGGTTGTTTTCCCAACTCCACGTGGACCGCAAAAAAGATAAGCATGATGCAATCTTCCCGTCCTTACAGCATTAATCAAGGTCTTTGTTATATGCTCTTGACCGATCACATCGCTGAATTTTTGTGGTCTGAATTTAAGTGCTGTGACTGTATATGGCGCTTGTTCTTCCATAAATATTAAAGTTTAAATTCAATATCAGGATATTTTTCATAATCCATATTTTCAAAGACGATTTGTGCAATGTCTTTAACTTTTATTTCTTCATTTTCTAAAGATTTTATTCCATCTGTTATCATTGTATTGCAAAATGGACAATTTAATGCAATATATGACGGATGCGATTGTAGAAGTTCTTCTGTCCTTTCTATATTAATTCTTTTGCCTTCGGTTTCTTCCATAAACATTTGCCCTCCACCTGCTCCACAACAAAAGCCTTTATCCTTATTTCGTTCCGATTCTATCATATCTAAATTATTAACGCAGTTTAAAATTTCCCTCGGTTCTTTATAAATTTGATTGTATCTACCAAGATAGCAGGAATCATGATATGCAACTCTGATACTTTCCGAATTATTGTTTTTTAAAATGATCTTATTCTCTTTAATTAATTGATTTATTAATTGAGTATGATGAATTACCTCACTATGCAATCCAAAATCGGGATATTCATTCTTAAATGTATTATAACAATGTGGGCAAGTAGTGATTATTTTTTTTACATTATATTGCTTTAAAGTTTCGATGTTATTATAAATTAATGAATTAGCAAGATACTCATTTCCACTTCGGCGTGCGGCATCTCCATTGCACATTTCTTCATTCCCCAATATCGCAAAATCTATATTTGCTGCTTTAAGAATTTGAGCAAAAGCTCGAGTGACTTTTTTTGCATTATCATCATAGCTTCCCGAGCAACCAACCCAGAATAAATACTCAAAATTCGGTTCATTTGCTGCAATTTTAATGTTTAAATCACTTGCCCAATCTCCGCGGTCTGCTTGTGGAAAGCCCCACGGATTACCCGCATTCTCCATATTATCATAAGTTGTTTGCAATTGTGTTGGAAATTCAGATTCCATCATTATAAGATTGCGTCGCATCTCCACAATCGCAGGAATATGTTCTATTGTTAATGGACATTCTTGCATACAAGCGCCGCAAGTTGTGCATTGCCATAAGGCTTCTTCTGATATATAATCTCCAATTAACTTTTTATCTAAAATAGATTTCTCTTCAGGTAATAGATCCTCACCATTTGTATTTATTGCTTCATTTTGTTTGATTAATATTGGTGCTAATTCCTCTGTTCTTTTTCTTATTCCTATCATAATTCTGCGTGGGTCCAAAACCTTCCCTGTGTTATTTGCAGGACATACGCTGGTACAACGCCCGCAATGAGTACAACTATATCCATCAAGTAATGATTTCCAAGTAAAATCAGTAAATTCCTTTGCTCCATATTGTTCGAGTGTTTCATCTTCAAAATTGATTTGTCTTAATTTATTTGGGATTGTCTCAGAACCGAAAAATACATTAAATATGGATGTATAAACGTGAAAATGCTTTGAATAAAATAAGTAATTAGCAAAAACCAAAATAGTTCCGATATGCATAAACCAAAAGATATAATAAAATGTCTGAGGGGATTTGAAAATAATCATTGAACTTAACAATGCAGACACAGGATGTATTGAATAATCGGGGGGGACTATATATTCACTTCGTGCAGTATTTTGCAAAAGTAGCGAACAAACGATAATAAATATAAATCCAAGTACAAGAGTAGCATCAATTTTTTCAGATTTATCCCCTTGTAATCGTTTTACCTTTATACCAAACCTACGCCAAAAAGCATAAATTACAGCTGCTAGTATTGCAAGAGCAAATAAATCTGTAAAAATTGTTATTATTGAATAAAATACACCTAGAAAATTCCAAGAAAATCCCGGGAAAAAACCTTCAATTAAAGCTTCGCTCGCAGAAAATAAAAATATTAAAAATCCCCAAAAGATTGCAACGTGAAGCCATCCCGCGTTTTTATCTCGTAAAATTCGCGTTTGTCCAAATGCAATTTTTAATGTTGTCCATAATCTACGCCAAAAATGATCGGTTCTTTTCTCGGGTTTCGCTAATTTTAAACTTTTAAAAAATCGTTCAGCATTGAAATAGAAAAATGAAATTGCACCTAAAAAGAAGAATATAAACAATATGTTAATTGTGTTAAACTCCATTACTTACCTTTGATATTATTACCATTTGAATTAAAAAATATAAAAGAATTAAAATCTAAATATAATTGTATTCGCTGATTTTCGGAAAATGATATTTTTTCCTGTGTTCTCATTGTATAATTATTATTTTTATAAGAAAAATGAATTAGTGTTTCATTCCCTAGATATTCGATAAAATTGACAGAAGCGGATATTTCGATTGTATCTGGCTTAGTTTTTATATATGAAATATCCTCGGGTCGAATTCCAATTGAAATTTTATTACTAGTATAATTTTGTAAAGTATCGATTTTTGGAAATGATAAGATATTTTGATGATTTTCCTCGAGGATTATTGAGTTATTTGCAAACTTTAGAATACCCTCAAATAAATTGATTTGTGGTGTTCCAATAAATGTTGCTACAAAAATATTCGCGGGATTATGATAAATTTCCGTAGGTGTTGCAACTTGTTGGATTTTCCCTTGATTTAATATTGCAATTTTATCCGCCATTGTCATAGCTTCAATTTGGTCGTGTGTGACATAAACAGAGGTTGCTTGGATTTGCTTATGAATTTTTACAAGCTCACTTCTCATTGAGGAACGCAATTTTGCATCAAGGTTCGAGAGCGGTTCATCGAACAAAAATACACTCGGATTTTTTGCAATTGCACGCCCAAGAGCTACGCGTTGCCTTTGTCCGCCCGATAATTCCTTTGGCTTGTATGATAAATAATCTGATAATTCCAGCAAATCTGCAATTCTATTAACTTTTGAGCGAATTGCTTGTTTCTTCATTTTTGCAATTTTCATTGGAAATGCGATATTGTCATACACATTCAAATGAGGATATAAAGCATAATTTTGAAATACCATTCCGATTTTCCTATCTTTTGGCAGAACATTGTTCATCACCATTTCGTCAAAAGAAATCTCCCCTGAATCGGGAGATTCAAGTCCTGCGATGATGCGTAATAGTGTAGTTTTCCCACACCCTGATGGTCCTAAAAATACGCAAAATTCCTTATCCTCAATAGCAAGAGAAATATCATCAAGCACCTTCTTATTTTTATCGAATGATTTACTTATCTTGCTTAATTCTATCCTCAAATCAATTTCCTCGATATGGAATGCCGTTAATTAGCCAATCAGGGGCTGGCGCTCCTTTCAAATAGTGGTCAAAAAATTCTTTCATTTTCTCTGCATAATCAACTTTATTGTAGTATTTCCTTACAATATGAGGTTCATTCTGATATTGCAGCATATAAACAGGTTTTTGCAATCGTCGATATGCTAAATAAAGCTCAATTCCTTGCTGCCATGGAACCGCTTCATCCTCATCACCAAATTCAATTAATAAAGGCGTATTAGATTTGGTTGCTTCGAAAATTGGTGAATTCCTTAAATAATTATTTAATGAATCCCATAAATTACCTCCTATCCTGCTTTGCTGCTTCTCATATTGGAATTGCCTTGCAAGTCCGCTTTCTAATCTAATTCCACTATAAGCGCTTGTCATATTTCCAACCGGTGCCCCTGCTACTGCTGCTTTAAATAAATCGGTTTGTGTAATTATAAATGCTGTCTGATATCCAGACCAAGAATGCCCCTGCAATCCAATTGCATTTGAATCTGCAATACCCATCTCTATTAATTTCTTAGCTCCCGAAACTAATGCATCTACTGCTGAATATCCTGGATAACCAACTGTATATTTAATATCAGGATAAAACATAATATATCCATCATTTAAATAAATCAATGGATTTGGTCGATGATTTATTTGAGGTCTTTGAAATTCATTTGCCATATCAGAAAATTGCTCATAAAAATGTATAATGACGGGATATCGTTTCTTTGGGTCATAATTTTCAGGCTTCATTATAAATCCTGTTAATGAATCCCCTTTTGAATTTGTCCATTTGATAAGATTTGTTGTTCCCCAATAATAATTTGAAAGCTGCGAGTTCAAATCTGTTATTTGCGTAAGTGAATCACTTTTTTTGAAAATATCAGTTGTAAAGTACAAATCAGGAAATTTATCAAATTTTTCTTTTGTAATTATCGCGCTATTATTATATTTTGCTTTTGCCTTGACATAAAAATTATACGGTGCTTCGCGCAATATTGTTTCTGAGCCCAGTATTTTAAAATCTTGAAAATAGAGAGAATTATATTTCTCACGCGTTCGAAATCCATTTAAAATTAATGTATCATTGTTTGTATAATATTCTTTATCTTGATTGAATTCTATTGCTCGAAATGTTATTTTGTTCCTAAAATCTCGTCCGTTAATCATTGTTAGACAAGCCATAGCATCAGGTGACCAAGTAATAACCATCCATATATCATATTTATCATAAAATAAAATTCTATCCCCCTCATCAAACCATCCAAGTATTCCATAACTTGGTGCTTTATCGGGTTGGTCCCAATCCTCGTTGTAAAAAGGTGTTGCTGACATTTGCTTGTTCAAATGACGTGTTGAATCTACTACATTATCATACGCATACCAATTGCTGTCTTTATAAAATGCAACATATTTACCGTTTGGAGATAAATATGCCGGCTCTTGTAAATCTTTGGCTATTAATTCTCTAGAGCCATTATTTAGATATACTTTATAAATATCGAAATGTTCCGCTTGCCATGTGCTTTGTACTTTATATGGTGTTTCATCATATCCAAGTGTGAAATTTGCGTTGTTTGTAAATTCAACACGGCTGAGTGTTTCATCTGATAATGGGATGAGCTTCCTTCTATCCAAATCATAAATAGCTTTATAAATCTTGTCTCTTGTATTTTCCCAATCGTTTTTTTGTTGTGTCATAATTTGTGGATCCTTATAGCTCCATAACAATACGGAAGATTTGCTCCGCACAGAATCCAAATTTGCGATTGTCGAATCGTTAAATTTTATCTCATATTTTTCAGGTGGAAAATGCTCTTTATAGGGTTTCAATCCAAGCCATAACCTCTTTCCATCCTTTGTAAATTTCATATCATTTTTATAATATAAATACCAATCTGGGGAAAATTTCCCTGCTTGTAAAAGTGTTTGAACAATGTTTGGATTATTAGAATCCCATAATTTCAATGTGCAATCTTGTGGGTATCCATTTACAGAAATTGATGCCTTTAAATATGCTAATTCTTTTGATACCAAACTGTATGTCAAATTTGAATACAATGTAGAATCGCTTTTCTCAATTATATATTCGGGAGCAAACTCTTGCGTTAAATTCCGATAAAATAATCCGTCCCCTTTTCCATTTGGCACCGATATTGCATAAAAGAAATAGTTCGAAAGTGAGTCAAATTGATAATCACAAACATTATCTATTTCAATTTTTGTCTTTGATTCCAAATGAACAAGCCCAATATTATTTCCAATTGGTTTATATTTTAAATTTTTATCTTTTTCTATTTCTTCGTCTTTTTCATAAATAAGCCATTTCCCATCATTTGAGAATTTAAAATTCTTTACTTTTTCAATAGTTTTACTTTCAAAGTCTGTAAGATTTATTATCTCGAGGGAACTTTTAGGTTTATCTTTTCCTGTTTTAGAATTTTCAATCTCATATAATTTTGGTTGCACGATTGTTGCAAACCATTTCTCTGAATTTAGTGGAAAAGCAAATTTATTCCCACGTGGAATTGTATAGCGCTTATTAGTATCCTTTGTTGATACAATTGTTGCCGACCCGTCGCCCCAATCAGGTGCTATTTCGTAAGCAACCCAATTTCCCCAACTGCTCATTTTTAATGATTTAATATATTTAAAATCACGCGCATCTTCAAATGTTAACTTCTTCTTTTTTGGAAGGTTTGTGCTTTCTTTCTTTTGTGAAAATAAATTTGAATTTGCACATAAAGCTATTATCAACAAAAATAATATTTGCTTTTTCATCTCTCAATTAGATTTTTAAAAATTTGTAATTTACGAATATTAAAAAAAATAACATTGATTGTGTCGAATATAAATGAAATAAAATTGAAATATCTTGGTATTATTACTTCAATTTCGAAAAAGAATAATCAACTAATATTAAGCGATTTCCCTAAAAATATTAAGCAATTGCCTGATAATATTATTATTGATATTGGTTATTCGCCGAATTTCACAAAGAAATACATTGCTCAGTCATTTATATTTTCAAATAAATCCATAAAAGTAAAATTAAATCAATTACAATCTGAAAACGAATTGAAGTCATTTATTCGTCAAGCAGTATATGTAGATGAAAGTACAATTAAAGCAAATAATTCTGATATCGTTTTGCCTGAGGATTTGCTCGATTTGGTAGTAATCAATATTTCAAATAATGAAACGATTGGTGTAATTTCTGATGTTCAACAAACTGATGCTAATCAAGTTCTAATTATTGAAAATAACGATTACATTTTGCCAATACCTAATACAAAAAATGTTGTAAAGCAAATAAATTTAAAAGAAAAGAAAATATATATTGAATTAATTGAAGGTTTATTAGATTTAAAAGAAGAGAAAAAGAAAAAATGGCATTAATGAGATTTGATATAATTTCGGCTGTCCCCGATTCAATTAGAGAATTTCTAAATTATAGTATAAATTCAATTGCCGAGAAAAAAGAGATTGTAGAATATTATTTTCATAATCTGCACGATTTTGCTGATAATAATTACCGCAGGATTGATGATTATCCTTTCGGTGGAGGTCCGGGAATGATTATTCGCTGCGAACCTGTTTTCAGATGCATTGAACAATTGAAATTCGAGCGACATTATGATGAAATCATTTATTTTACGCCTGATGGTGAATTGCTTAATCAATCAATTATAAATGAACTTTCTACAAAGCAAAATCTTATTTTACTTGCGGGACATTATAAAGGTTTGGACCAGCGAATACGCGATACACTTATTACTCGTGAAATTTCTATAGGCGATTATGTTTTGTCGGGTGGTGAACTTCCTGCTGCTATATTGATTGATGCGATTGTGCGATTGCTCCCGCGTGTACTTGGCGATTCTCAATCTGCTTTAGATGATTCATTCCAAAATGGATTGCTTGAAGCGCCTGTTTATACTAGGCCCGCAGATTTTCGCGGTATGAAAGTTCCCGAAGTCCTTTTGAATGGAAATCATAAAGAAATTGAAGAATGGAAAATTGAACAAGCTTTAAAGAAAACTAAAAAGCTTAGGCCAGATATGCTTAAAGATTGATTTTGAACGTATTATTTTTGACTTTTCAATTATTTTTTCAACAGTGTTTTCATCAGTATAATATGATGAAAAATTAACAAAATCATATTCACTTCCGTGGAAATCAGAACCACCTGTTTCAATCAGATTATATTTTCGGGCGAAATTTCTGAAAAACTTTTGCAATTGTATGCTGTGCAATGGGTGAATTACTTCTATTCCATCAATTCCATCTTTTTTCAAATTCTCTAATTCTTTAATTGAATAAAAATTCGATGGATGTGCAAGCACTGCCACTCCTCCTGAATGATGGATTAAATCTATTATTTCTTTGCAACTTGTATATGGTTTGGGGATATAAGCTGGCCCATTATCATAAAGATATTTTGAAAATACTTCGCGAGTGTCTTTTGCCAAGCCTGCGTTTACTACTGCACGAGCAATATGAGTACGAGCAATAGGTGCATTTTTCGATTCTTTTAAAATATCATCAATTTTAAGACCCATTTTTAATGCATTAAATCGGTGGGTAATTCCCTCGGCACGCTTTAATCTTGCGATTTTATATTTTTCAAAATATTTAATTAAATTTTCATCACCTGAGTCAAAATTATAAGCCAATATGTGATAATCCTTCCGATTTTGATATGCACTCACCTCGCACCCAATCAGAAAATCTACCCCTTCATTTTTTGCCAACTCTATTTCCTCGGGAATATGCTCAATTGTATCATGATCGGTAATACTTAAAATATCTATTCCATTAGCCTTTGCTAATTTATATAATTCCTCAGCACTCAACAATCCGTCTGAAAATAATGTATGTGTATGAAGGTTTGCTTTTGACATTATGTAATGTTATTCAATAATAAAAAGACGTTTTAGTTTGCATTGAATTTGAAAATGTTATTATATAGTTCAGTTGAGAATTGATATTTTATTTCGATTAATATTTAATTTCTTTTTTATAATTTAGTAATATTATTAATTTGAAGAGGTGTTGAAATGAAAAAACTTTTTTTATTTTTTATTGCTATTTCTCTTGCGTATGGATTAAATTCCTGTAATACGACTAATAATGAAGGCCCAAACGAACTTGGTGGAAGCACTGACATCACAATTGCTCAAGTAGGTTATCATTTTGCATTATCTCCTAGAATCGATGGAGTTCCCATTGATTTGAAGGATACTTTGGAGGTTATTAAAAATGAAGGTGGAATTCAAATCATCAAAGTTAAAGCAACTGTCCCAAATGATCCAAAATTACAGCAATTAGCAGGTTATCTTCCCGCATCAGTATTTGATGAACAAGGAAACATCAATACTGAGTTTAAAATGAAAATGACTTCTGAAGGTATCCAAGATTTCTTTAATAAGGATCAAAAGGCTCATACTCTCGTAAAATATGATTGTAAAGTAGGGGACAAGTATCAAATTACAAAATCAAATGGTGTTACAATTACTCGTACTGTTGTTGCGAAATCCGATAAAGATGATTTTGATTATGGCTTTTATAAAATTAAAACAATCACAGTTGAACAGGATTCGCGCATCCCGGGCATAAAGAAAATTGTATATCGTGCGAATCACAAATTTGGTATAGTATGGGTATCATTTGAGATGGACGATGGGACTTCAAATAGCTCATATATTTTTTAATAGAACTTAAACAATTCTATAAATGAAAAAATCTGAACCTTTCTATTTATTGCCGTGGGTGTTTAAATATTTGAGTCTGGTTTTGCTAATTCCAGGTGTAATACTTTTCTATATACGTTTTATTCAAGATATCGAGTATAAATTTCTTGATTGGAAGGTTTTTGCAATTCATTCTAAATTTATTGAGACTAAAAGCTGGACATTTATTCAAAACAATATGAGCGAAGAAATCATAGGAATATTCCTGCTTGTAGGGCTATATTTCCTTGCTTTTTCACGAGAAAAAGTTGAGACAGAAAAAACAAATGAGATTCGTCTACAAAGTTTTCTCCTTACTATTTTTATCAATACAATATTGTTGGTCCTGTCAAATCTCTTATTTTTTGGTTTCTCATTTCTTTGGGTAATAATTGTTGATCCTTTTGCTGTATTTATTATTTATTATATAATTTTTAGAATTAAATACTCACGAATGCTTCATTCATACTAATGCTTGTTATTTAAATTTCTTATGCACTTATCTTTTGACCGTTTTTTAGCTTTCACAAAATGGCTCTATTATCGGCTTTATGATACTCGTTTTTTTTATATTGATTATTGGTCATTTGTGCATATTATCTCTGGATTTATGCTTGTTATCATACTTTTTGCATTTAATTTCAAATATAAAAAAGCTATCTTTGTAAGTCTTGTTGTTCTATGGGAAGTTGCAGAAATTTTATTCAAATATTTTGCTTTAAATATTTTTCATCCTGAAACAATTAAAGACCAAATTAATGATATTGCTATTGGATTCATTGGTGGATATACGACATATCTCTTAATTAATAATAGATGGAAAATACATTCAAAAATCCATCTATCTCCACAATTCTTATCTGCTTTATTTACAGCATTAATACTTGGTTTTTTGTGGTCAGGCACTTATCAATCGCAAGAAGGTATTGAAATTTTCAGTACAACTGGGTTAATTTTCCAGAATTTTTTCTTCTGGAGTGCATCAATAGCACTTTTTATTTTTGCTTTATTTTTTTTACATCGCTTTTTAAAGAAATATTGGATTTCATTCAGTATTGTATGCGCAATCTATTATATTTGTTTATTAGCAATAGGATTGATAGGTGGTAATTCTATAATAAATACTCCAACAGATTGTAGTACTTCGCTCAAATTTCTTTTTAAGCAAATTTACGGCAATCAAGTAATTTCCGTTGGTTTTGTTATTGCTCCGTTCATCATAATCTTGCATTTTATAATGTTAAATTATCTGTTAAAAAAAATCTTTTCACAATCAATTTCTGATTAATTTCATTTTAATAATTTTGGTATAAAATTTTCGTGAAGTAATTAATATTTGCTAAATAGAATTGCCGTCTCCCTTTTATATAATTGCTAAATGCTTATGTCTCATTAGAAATAATAAATTAAAATAATACAATATTTGGCAAATATTAATATATATAATTGGCTATTTTTCGACTAAAATCCAAATTTATGAATAATAATATCAATATTCGCTTGAATAATACAAGAAATGAAATTTGGGAATTATTAAATCAATATTATAATCTTACTCACCTTGAGTATTCTCGTTTAAAGTATGAATACGAATATCATTTTGGTAGCATCACTGAAAAGATAGATTATTATAAAAAATTAGAAGAAAAAATTAATCAGGATTATTCAAAATTCCAATCAAATGACCAATTTAGGATAAATTCGATAGATAAGTCACAATGCCAATCTCCAAATGATTTAGAAAGCAAAAATGATGATACCGCAAGCGTTCAAACCAATCAAAACGTTCGTAAATATTATATTGACCTTGTGAAATATCTTCATCCTGACGTTTCAGATGCTATAGATGATTTTATGCTTTTTTGGGACCAAATCCAAGATTCTTATAAAAATTCCGATGAATTTCGTTTGGAATTATATTGGCGTTTATTAATTAATAAAATTGAGAACCAAGATTTTGCTGATAATGATACCAAAAATTTAGCTATTGAAAATGAAATAAATATATTGAATTTTAAAATCCAAAAAATTAAAATATTAATCAAAGAACTATATTCCAAAGAACCCTATGTTTTTGCCGATAAAATAAATGATAAACTTTGGAGGCTCACTCATCGCAGAGAATTAGAAAGTAAATTATTCTATCTAAAAAGGAAATTCGTTCGCATTGAACCTAAACTTGCTAAAATTTAATTTTCTTTTGTTTTACTATAATAAATACTACTTCTTAACGTTAATTTTAATTATTTCTATTTATAATTCGAAAATGCAACTTCATAAGATTAACTTGTTAAATTTCAAAGTTTTTATAATTATTTCAATTTTTTTATTAACTTCTTTGCAATTACTTCCTGCTGAAATTATGACTTCAAATTGGAAATTATATTCCTCACAAATCGATTTGACTTGTGCAACGCTTGATAATAATAATAACATTTGGGCAGGGTCAATTGGTGGATTGTTTATTTATAATATACAAACAAAAGATGTGCATACTTTTAATAGTTTGAATGGTATTTGGGATAATGAGATTACTGAAATTTATTATGATTTTCAATCAGATTTAATTTTTGCTGGAAGTGCCTTGGGGGCGATTAATATTTTCGATAACAAGTTTCATTCCTCAATAAATCTTGATATTTATAATAGTACATTTGCAAATAAATCAATTTATTCAATAGCAGGAAGCAATGGTAAATTATTCATCGGCACAGGCTTCGGATTGGTTGTCTACGATATTTCACAAGGAATCTTTATTGAAACAATACTAAAATTTGCTGATTTTCCCGCAAATACAACAGTTAATAAAGTTATGATTGTAGATGACAATGTTTATGTTGCTACAGACCAAGGTGTTGCCTATTCCTCTATTAATGGGCAATTAGCAGATCCAAAGAATTGGAAAACAATTAGCCCGGCTTATGGATTTTATAATGAAAAATTTAAAGATATTATTATTTTTAAAGATACTATTTATACAAGTTCAAACAACAATATTTATAAAATCGAATCCGATAGCCTCGTTTTTCTTTATACAGCTACGGATGCAATTTTGAACTTGACAAAAGATGAAAATACAGTTTATTGGGCAACAAGCAATACAGTTTTTGACATTAATTTTAATAATATAAATCTCAATAAGCCTTCCAATTTAAATAAATTTGAAATTATTGATAATCAAAGAATTGCACTTTTTACTCAAAATGGAATTGGATTATATTCTGGAAATGAATATGAAAATATCGTTCCTAATTCTCCTGTTTCTAATAAATTTATCGATTTAGATATTGATAAAAATAATAATTTATGGGTTGCCACAGGACGTTATGGCGCGCTTGGTTTGATGAAATTTGATGGAGAAAATTGGGAAAATTTCACATATAATAAATATCCTATGACAATGGGGACTCAATTTATGTATATTTCATCCTTGAAGGATGGATCGGTTGTTGGAAGTGGTTGGGGACAAGGCTTAATTTTTATTGCTAAATCAGATACAAACTATATATTCTCCCAGCGAACGCATTCAAATTCAGCGTTAATTGGCATATTGAGTAGTCCTGACTATGTTGTGACAGGAAACGTTCGTCAGGATGATTCAGGGATTATTTGGGCAGTGAATTATGGAGAAACATCTGCAGGTCCGTTACTTGTTGCTTTTGATAAAGATACAAATTCTTATGGTTTTGAGAATTGTGCATCTCCTCTTGACCGATGGTATTTGGACCTTGCAATTGACCAGAATGGAACTAAATGGATTGCTTCAACTTCCTCAGGTGGGTTGCTTTATTATAATGAGAATAAAACGCTTGCTGATAAAACCGATGATATTTGTGGAAAAATTAATAAGGATAATTATCCTAATATACTCTCTAATATACAAACCTCACTTGCAGTTGATAAGCAAGGCCAGCTTTGGATTGGCACACCTAATGGCTTATCATCTATTTTTAACCCTAATGCCGTGCTATTCAATCAACAACCTTTCGTACGAAGCATTAGACAGCTAAATCAACAAACAATAAATTGTATATATGTCGATCCTGTTGATAATAAATGGCTTGCCACAAATCAAGGCCTATGGCTACTCAATTCTGATGGTAGCGAAATTATCAATGTATTTAATAAAAAGAATTCACCACTTGCAACCGATGAAATCATTTCTGTGATTGGCAATCCAAATACGGGTGATATTTATGTTGGCACTCAACTGGGATTATATAAATTTACAACAAGCTATGTGCAAGCTCTTATGGATTATAATATTACTTGTTATCCTCAACCTTTTAAAATTGCTGATGACGGTAGTCTTGTGATTGATGGCTTGACACAAAATTCTGAAATTTTTATTACAAATATCTCAGGTGTCTTGGTTAAGCGGATTTCGACAGATTCTCGTAAAGTTCTCTGGGATGGTCGTGATGAGCAGGGTAATTTTGTGGCAACGGGTATTTATTTAATCTATGCGCAATCAACTTCAAATTCACAATCGTCTGTGCAGAAAGTGGCAATAATTAATAATTAAAATATGGATAGTTCAGTTTTAAAAATTGCCTTTTTATGGCACAATCATCAGCCTTATTATGCAATGGATGGCAAATTTCTCCTCCCTTGGGTCCGCTTCCATAGTATTAAAGACTATCGGGATTTGCCTTTGCTTTTCAGGGAATTTCCGAAAATTAAACATAATATCAATATTGTCCCATCCTTATTTTTGCAAATTCTACAATATATACAGCACCAAAAAATTGATAGAGTGCAGGAACTTACTTTAATTAATGCTGAATATTTAACAATCGATGAAAAAAAGGAAATACTCTTCCAATTTTTTGTTTGCAATGAGAAGCATCTGATAAAACCATATCCCCGATATTATGAATTATACATAAAGTCAAAAAACGAAAATGCAATTGAACAATTTACATCACAAGATTATAGGGACTTGCAAGTTTGGTATAATTTATGTTGGTTTGGCAATTATGCTCGAAAAGAAAAGCCAATTGCCGATTTGTTTTTAAAGAGTAGTAATTTCTCAGAAGCCGATAAAATAATTTGCTTAGAATATCAATGTAAAATAATGAACGATATTCTTCCATTGCTTAATGAAATGCAGAAAAATTCACAAATCGAAATTTCAACAACTTCTTTTTATCATCCAATAATCCCATTAATTATTGATACAAATTGTGCTCTTGAAGCAAATCCAAATAATCCAAAGCTCGAGCAACCCTTTCAATTTCCTCAAGATGCTGCCTTGCAGATTATAAAAGCAAAGGAATTCTATAAAGATATATTTGGATTCTATCCAATTGGCGCCTGGCCTTCAGAAGGTGCAGTTTCAAATGAAGCTATATGCTTAATCGCAGATTGCAATTTTCAATGGATTGCTACCGATGAATCCATTCTTTTTGCTAGCGAAAGCTCTACTACAGGTCTCGAGAAATATTTTCCAAGAAAATATAAAAATCAAAATAGAGAAATTATGCTATTTTTCAGAGATCATTATTTGTCTGATAAAATTGGCTTTGATTATCAAAATTGGAACTCATTTGATGCAGTCAACGATTTTATTGGAAATTTACATAATATTCGCAATGCAATTTTAGAAAAATATGGTCAAGAAGGTCTCAATGCTGCTGTTGTTCCAATAATTTTGGATGGGGAAAATTGTTGGGAATACTACGAAAATAATGGCGAGGACTTCCTAAGTGAATTATTTAGTCGATTGTCAGAATCAAACTATTTTACCACTGTGCGATTTTCGGATATTCTAAATGATGGTTCAGATAAATTTTTACCTGAACTTTCCAATATACGTGCGGGTAGCTGGATTAATGCTAATTTCGATATTTGGATTGGAACAGATGTTCATATAAAAGCTTGGAACATACTAAAAAATGCACGTATTACTTTTGAAAATAATAGAAAAAATCTTCCCGAAAATATTGAAAACGAAATTCTAAATGAAATAATGATAGCTGAGGGTTCTGATTGGTTCTGGTGGTATTCTCCTTTTAATCAATCTGAAAATAAAAAGGATTTCGATATATTATTTCGATATCATATCAAAAGAATATATGATTTAATGCAAATTCCTGCTCCTGAGGATGTTCAATATCCAATCAATGGCAGCAAGGAAGCCAATCAACATGCTAATTCGACAAATGCAAATTCCACAATGCATAGGGCAGAACAATGATTTATTTTTTCTCGGATGTGCATCTTGGATTTAGTAATCCTGAAATTGAGAGGCAGAAAGAAGACTTACTGCTTAATTTTCTTGATGAAATTTCAAAAGATGCAGAAAAAATAATTATTGTTGGAGATTTTTTTGATTATTGGTTTGATTGGAAACGTACAATTCCTAAAGATTATTATCGAACTTTAGCGAAAATTGATGAATTGATTAGGAAAAATATTGAAATTGAATATCTAATTGGAAATCACGATTTTGGTCATTATAGATTTTTCAAAGAAAAATTCGGGATCATCCCGATTGAAAATGACATTGAGCGCACATATTATAATAAGAAGTTCTATATTTCTCACGGTGATGGCAAAAGCAATAATGATGGTGGTTATAGATTTATAAAACACATTTTGCGGAGCAAATTTAATCAGAGCATATACCGGATTTTACATCCTGATTTTAGCATTTGGCTTGCTTCCAAAAGTTCAAAAAAAAGCAGGGGGTTTACAAGTGAGAAAAAATATGGGAAACAGGATGGGATGCGTGATTTTGCCTTTAAAAAAATTGATGAAGGTTATGACTACGTAATAATGGGACATCGCCATAAAGTTGAATACTTGACGCATAATAGTGGAGCATATATCAATTTAGGAGATTGGTTGAATTTGAAACCTCATTATGCAAGTTTCGATGGGAATATTTTACAATTAAATGAAATAAATCTTGATAATGTAAGGATTTAGATATATCCTTACATTATCTTTTTTAAATTATTTCTTCTGTTCTTTCTCTTTATATTCTTTTAATATTTCTTCTTCAATGGATTTAGGAACAGGCTGGTATTTCATAAATTCCATTGTAAATTCTCCCTTTCCTTGCGTAAGGCTACGCAAATCCGAAGAATATCCAAACATTTCGCGCAATGGTACCTCAGCCTCAATAGTAATATATTTTGCGTCCAAAGTAGTATTGTGAATAATTCCACGACGTTGATTTAAATTGCCAATTACAACGCCTTGAAATTCTTCAGGAATTGCGACTTCCAATTTCATAATCGGTTCTAATATAATTGGCTTTGCTTTTGGTAATATCTCGCGTATCGCTGAACGACTTGCTAATTTAAATGCTAACTCAGACGAATCAACAGGATGAGTTGAGCCATCGTTGAGAACAACTTTAACATTGACAATAGGTTGCCTAATTATGAAACCTTCGTGCAATTGTTCGCGAAAACCTTTATCGCAAGCAGGTATGTATTCTTTTGGAATAACACCTCCAATTACTTTATTTTCAAATAAATAATGTTCGTCATTTGGTTCCTTCAAGGGTTCGATATAGCCCGCAACTCGTGCAAATTGGCCTGCACCTCCCGTTTGCTTTTTATGAGTATAATCAAAATCAGCTCTTTGTGTGATTGTTTCGCGATATGCTACTTTTGGTTTCCCGACAACAACCTCTGTGTTATATTCCCTGCGGATACGTTCTATGTAAATTTCCAAATGCAGCTCACCCATCCCTTTCATTATAGTTTCGCCGCTTTCTTCATCGCGATAAACAATGAATGTTGGGTCCTCTTTTTGAAATCTGTTTAATGCTTTTGAGAAATTAGCTTCTAATGTTCTTTCTTTTGGTGCAATAGCAAGTTCAATAACAGGTGTTGGTATATGCATTGATGTCAATGAATAATTAAGTCTGCCGTCGGTAAAAGTATCACCTGATGAGCAATCTACACCAAACATCCCAATTATATCTCCCGCATCTGCTTCGTCAATATCTTCCATTTGTGCAGCATGCATTTTAACAATCCGGGGAACTTTTAATTTCCTACCTGTATGTATATTAACTAGCGTATCGCCTTTCTTTATGCTCCCTTGATAAATTCTCATATAGGTTAATTGCCCATATTTTCCATCTTCAAGCTTGAAAGCAAGTGCAATTGTTGGTAATGATTTATCGGGAATAAGCTCCACTTGATTTTCATTATCATCAAGATCTACAGCATAATTTTTGACTTCATTGGGAGCTGGCAGAAACAAACCAACGCCATCGAGCAAGGTTTGAACTCCTTTATTCTGCTTTGCTGTACCAACATAGACAGGAGTTATATGCATTGCAATTGTTGCTTTACGTATTGCTGCAATTAGCTCATCATTGAATATTTTTTCATCTCCAAGATATTTATTGGCAATATTATCATCATAATCTGCAATTCGTTCTATCATTTTTTGACGTCTTTTCTGTGCCTCAGCTAGTAGATAATTTGGTATTTCTTGTTCAATAACATTTTCACCATTATCACCCTCATAATATATCGCTTTCATTTTAATAAGATCCACAATACCTTTAAAATTATCCTCTAATCCTATTGGCATTGTAATCATTACGGGTTTATGGTTCAATTTTTCTTCTAATTGGTTAATAACCCTGTCAGGGTTTGCGCCTGCTCGATCTACTTTATTTATAAAGGCAATTCGGGGAACATTATATCGCCTCATCTGCCTATCGACAGTAATTGATTGGCTTTGAACCCCTGCAACTCCACATAATACTAATATTGCTCCATCTAATACACGTAATGCACGTTCCACTTCTACCGTAAAATCTATATGTCCAGGCGTATCTATCAAGTTTATTTTATAATCCTTCCATTTGCAATATGTTGCTGCTGATTGAATTGTAATTCCTTTCTCCCGCTCCAAATCCATTGAATCCATTGTTGGACCATCACCTGTTTTGCTCCGCACTTCTACAATTTGGTGAATTCTTCCTGTATAATATAGTATCCTTTCACTAAGTGTGGTTTTTCCGGAATCAATATGAGCAGCAATACCAATATTTCGTACTTTTGATAAATCCATAATCTATATTTATATATCTTTTATTTGACGTTTAAAAAAATTAATATTTTAGATTCTTATATGCTTAAATATCCATCATTACGTGAAAGTTGTTCAAGTCCCTCCACTTTCTCTAACAATGGAAGTATTATATTTAAGTGATTTAAAAGATATTGGAGACGTTTATTTTCTGATTGCATCTCGAGCAGATATTGTCGTTCCTCTAAAGTTAACCCAGATTTCATAGCAATTTGGAATGATGGTTGATCGTATGTAATTTTTTCTATTTCTATTGGTTTTATCTTTAAATTCTTAGCTTTATTTGCAATTGTATTGAACAAATTGACCGTTTTTATGAGCAATTCTTGGTCAATTGATGTTTCGATATCCTCATACCTTTCTATATCTGCCATTAAATACGGTTGCTCTCCATCATAAATTTTTGAAATTTTAAATCTTTGCTTTCCCGAAATGATAATATCAAGATTGCCCTTTTCCTTTATATCCATTATATCGAGTACTATTGCTGTGCAACCTATACTATACATTTTTTTTGGTGTAAGTAGATTAATTCCAAATAATTCCTGATTGTTCCAACAAAGATTTATTAATTTTTTATATCTATCTTCAAATATATATAAAGGATATGATGATCCGGGAAATAATACTATTCCAAGGGGGAGAATTCCGATTTTTTTCATCTTTTTTTATTTAATAATTACCCTTAATTTACTGCTTCCTGTTGAGTTTCTGCTTGTTGTGCAGAAGCCTGCTTTGCTTTCTTTTTTTCAACTCTTTTAACTATTAAAACGCTAACTTCGTATAATAAAAACAACGGAATTGCAAATATTGATTGATTTACAGGGTCGGGCGTCGGCGTAATTACAGCCGCTACAATTAATATCAATATCATTGCATGACGCCAATATTTTTGCAAAAATTTAGAATTCAAAACACCAAATTGCGCAAGTATAAATGATAGTACGGGCAACTCAAAAACTAATCCTGTCCCAATCATTAATGTTGTGAAAAAAGATAAATATTCGTTTACATCGATAATATTTTGAATACCCTTTGAACCAAAATTTGCAGCAAATGCTACCATCAATGGAAGCATTACAAAATATGCAAATGTAATTCCTGCAAGAAATGATAGAGTCGCTGAAATAACCATCTTCAATCCCCATTTTTTTTCATTTTCGTACAAACCTGGCGATATAAATCGCCAAAGTTGGAATATTGTAAATGGCAAAGAAATAACTATTCCTGCTACAAATATTATTTTGAAATACAATACAGGTTGCCCAAAAGGTTTTAAATTTTGCAACTGCAACTGGTTTTGGATTGCAGGATTAAGTATCAATTTTTCTATTATAAAATTGACAAAAAAACCCGAAATTCCCATACCTACTGCAATACCAATTAGTGAATAAATAATCCGCTTCCGTAGCTCATCGAGATGGTCTAAAAATGACATGCCCTTTGCTTCTTCCGAAGCTGATTCATCTCCATTTACGGAAGAATCGTCAAGGGTTGCCTCTCCTGATGTTGGGGGGTCATCATTGTTATGACTTTCATTAGATTCGATCCCTGAATCGGTACTGTCTTTTGCTGTTCCGCTCTCTTCAAAAGTTGATTCTTTTGTAAAACTTGAATCACTCTCCTTGCTTTTAGGAATCTCTTTTTCGGGATCTAATTTATTTTCAAAAGTGTTTTCGTCCAAATTACTAATTGATTTTTTACAAAATTGGTGAATAATATTATTCAAAAAAAATAAAAATGTTGATTTATTCTCACATTTTCTTTTAAAAAACAAACTTATTTAAATCTTCAAAAAATTATTAATTCTCTATTATTTAAGTAAATTCAATCAAAATTGACGTTAATGAAAATAAAATATTAATTATTATAGTGCATTGGCATATCAATTGTCTAATTCAGAATAAATTTAAAATTGAATTATTGTGTTAAAAGAATTCTTTACGGCAGCTCTTGGTATGCAAAATCAACAAACACGTTTAGAGGTGATAGCAAATAACCTTGCAAATGCTAATACGAATGGTTATAAAAGTGAAAATGTGTTTGAACGCAATTTGATTGATGCGCGTGAGAATTTCTATAATGTAAGTGGTAATGTGGAGCAAAACGATCCGCCAATCGGTTCGTATTATGATCTTTCAGCAGGATCTTATACAAAAACAGATAATACATTAGATATTGCAATAGATGGTGAAGGATATTTTGTTGTTGAAGATTCTGAAGGAAAGCAATTCCTTACCCGCAATGGCTCATTTCAACTCGCTGACGATGGAACAATAGTCACTAAGGAGGGTAAAAAATTAATGAGCACGACAGGTGAGTTCAAAATATCATCAGAATTTTTTTCAAATCCAATAATTACGCAGGATAATAAGGGATTGAATCTACGTGTGTCGGAATTAGGGGAAATGTTCATTAACGATAAACTGATTGGCAAAATTAATATTGCAATTCCAACAAATCCCTACAGTTTGCAAAGGATTTCTAATGGTGATTTCATCCTCACAGGGAATGGTGACATTCAGTACCTTGACCCCACACAGGTCAAGGTACACCAAGGATGGATTGAAGGCTCGAATGTTAATGTCATAAATGAAATGGTTAATATGATTGAATTGCAAAGAAGTTATGAAGTAGGGGCAAAAATGATACAGGTTAATGACCAGACTTTAGACCGTTCAATTGCACTTGGAAGATATATTTAATTTAGTTATTAGAAAATATGGAATTAAAATATGGATAAAACATTAAGAACAGCTGCCACAGGACTTGCAGCTGAACAAAAATATGTCGAGATCATTGCAAATAATATATCGAATGTAAATACTACAGGATTCAAAAAAGTCCGTCCTGAATTTCAAGATTTGCTTTATGAAACATTGCAGCCGGCAGGTGCAGTTAGCCAAGTCGGAACCGAGCCATTGAATGAAGTGCAGATTGGCTCGGGAACTCGGCTTGTAGCGACCACTCGAATTCTTTCGCAAGGCGACGTCACTCAAACGAATAATACACTCGATATGGCGATAAATGGAGAAGGATATTTTATGATTCGCAAACCTGATAATTCTATTGCCTATACGAGAGATGGGTCTTTTCATCTTGATGCACAAGGCCAGATTGTCAATTCTCAGGGCTATTTGCTTGAACCTGGATTTTCAATACCTGATGATACAACTGATATTCAAGTATCGAGAGATGGATATTTGCAAGTTGCTTTGAACGGCGAGACACAGGCACAAGTTCTAGGGCAAATTGAATTGGCTAGATTTATCAATCCAGGAGGCTTGCGAGCAGTGGGAGATAATTTATTTGTAGAAACGCCTGCCTCAGGGCAACCAATTTATGAGCAACCAGGCGTAAATAATACAGGTGAGATTTTGCAAAAAAGTTTGGAAAATTCAAATGTGGATATTGTCGAGGAGATGGTAAATATGATTACTGCACAGCGTGCGTATGAATTAAATTCTAAATCTGTAATGACCGCTGATAATATTCTTGCAACAGCTGTTAATTTAAAACGATAATATTTATTAATAATTAAAATAATGGAAATTCTGAATACATATAAACAAAATAAAATGAAATTATCAATTAAGTTGATAATTGTAATCTTTATTATGTGTTCGATAATTTCAACAAAATTATATGCAAAATCAACATTTTCGGCTGATAGAATTCAGCAATATTGCGAAAATTATCTAAATACGAATTTACCAAATGTTCAATCCATAGAATTTCTTTTAAAATTTTCCGATATTCAATTTGCAGAAGATGATGTCAATGCAAAAATTGAATACGAGCAAAATCAAACAAGCTCTATACAAAAATTGAGATTAATTTTTACAAAAGATGAAAAAGATTTAAAAATATCTGAAATTCCATTCCGAATATATCAAATTCAGAAGGTCTATATTGCACAACGTGAAATACATCCAAACGAATTAATCTCAGAAAATGACTTTGCAATTTCAAAATCAGAAACTCTTGCCTCGCCTGATATTATCACAAGCACAAAGGATATTGATAATAAAATTGCAAAACGCACAATAAAAAAAGGTGAAATATTGAAAGCAAGCTCAATAGAATCCCAAAAAATTATCTCACGAGGCAAGCCAGTGCAAATAGAGGTTATATCTGGTTGCGTAAAAATACAAACAACAGGTACAGCCCTTGATGATGCGGGCATTGGCAGCTCTGTGCGAGTTCGACGTGATGATTATGATACTAAATCTGTATTGACGGGGGAAGTTAATAGTGAAGGTGTCGTTCAAATTATATTAAAATGAGAAAATGAAAAAGACAATTCTAATATTATTTATAATTTTTATTGCAACATTATCTTATGCAAATTCTCAATTTATGGAGAATGCTTCAAGATCCCTTTTTTCTGATATAAAGGCAAATAAAGTTGGCGATGCTGTAGTTGTGTTAATTATTGAAGAGACGCAAGCCAATAACACAGCAACCACATCAAACGGTCGAAGTACAACACTTTCAGGACAGGCAAGTGGACAAGTTGGAAATACAACAACATCAACAGGTGGATCAGCCCAGGGCAGTTTGGGTGCAGGTACTGAATTCAAAGGCAATGGAACGACAACTCGCAAAGAAACAATCAAATCCAAATTATCTGCCCGTGTAATGCAAGTTGATTCAAATGGCAATCTTAAAATACAGGCAACACGAAAAACCAAAGTAAATGGGGAAAATCAATTAATTACGCTTGAAGGATGGGTGCGTCCAATAGATATTTCAAGCGACAATACAGTGCCTTCCTATAATATTATGGATTTGAATTTGATTATTGAAGGAGATGGTAGCATTTCAAAAATTCAAGAACCGGGATTAATCACAAAATTTTTGAGGATATTATTCTGATGAAGAATAAACGAAAACATATTTTCGATAAAAATTTTAAATTAATCATATTGATAGCAATATCAATTTTTGCATTTATATCTAATATTTATGCTGCACGAATCAAGGATATTGCTGTGATTCAAGGTACAACTGATGTGCAAGCAATTGGTTATGGCATTGTTACAGGATTAAATAATACGGGCGATAATCCACAAACGTATTTTACAAATCATAGTTTGAAAAATCTATTGCTTCGCTTTGGAATTACAATATCGCAAGATAATTTACGAGTACGAAATATTGCTTCTGTGATGGTGACGGCTTCTATTCCCTCATTTTTAAAAAGTGGTTCAAAAATCGATGTGACTGTTTCATCGATAGGGGATGCAAGCTCATTGCAAGGTGGCGTGCTATTGCTTACACCTCTTTCTCTTTCTAATGGCAATGTGATTGGAACCGCACAAGGACCCATCTCGGTTGGTGGGTATGATTTTTCGTCTTATGGGTCAAGGATTTCCAAAAACATTGCCACAACTGCTCGAATTCCAAATGGAATGGTTCTGGAAAAAGATATAAATGCAAATATAATCACCGATAATAAGATTAAAATTGTATTGCGCGAACCTGATTATACAACAGCAATGCGTGTGAGAGATGCTGTTGCGAATTTGCCAAATATGAATAATTCAGCAAATACAATCGATGCTGCTACTGTTGAGGTACAAATGCCTGCGGGTGCAAATCAAAATCAAATTATTCAATTGATTTCTCAAATTGAATTGTTAAATATAGTCTCTGACCAGGTTGCCAAAGTTGTTATTAATGAACGGACTGGTACAATTGTGGTTGGTGGTAATGTGCAATTACTTCCCGCTACTATTGCACATAGTGGTTTAGAAATAACAATACAAAAGCAAGTGATTATTCCACAACCAGCACCTTTTACAATTTATCCCCCTTATCCTCCAATTGAAACTGCGGAAATTACTGCAAAAGAAGAGGCAACTACTGCAAATCCTTTAGTGGTACAAGGTGCAACTGTGCAAGATATGGCAAATGCTTTGAATGCATTAAAAGTTAAGCCACGCGATTTAATTGCAATTTTCCAGGCATTGAAGGCAGCAGGCTCGCTGCAAGGTGAATTAATTATTCAATAAGGAGTGAAGATGAACATCCCATCATTAAATAATTCGGAAATGTTAAATTCTCAACCTATTGAAAATACAAAGAAATTCATTGATTTGCCCGATAATTTACAATCTGTGAATTCGCAAGCAAATTCAAAAAATGAAGAAATTAAGAAAGCTGCTGAGGGATTTGAAGCTATATTTTTGAATATGATGATGAAAGAAATGAAAATGCCTCTGGCTGGGGATGGAAATAACGTATTGGGTGCTGATGGTTCAGATAATTTTGGTGCAAATACTTTGCAATCATATTTTTCAATGCTATTTGCCGAGCAAATGGCAAAAAATGGCAATGGAATTGGAATTGCAAATTTAATTTATAAGCAATTAACTGGTGAAGATTTGAAGCAAAGCACTGAACAATTTTCATCTCTCGAGACAATTCAAAAAAACAATAAAGAAACTAAATCTACTAATACAAATAATTTAAATACTCCAAGTATCAAATTAAATACTGAAAATCAATCGCAAAGTGATAATAAAATTAACGGCAATTTTTTAGAAAGGGTATTGAATAGATTATCAAATTATGATGATACAATTTCTAATGCGTCGGCAACACAACAAATTCCTAAGGAATTAATTCAAGCAGTAATTACCGCCGAATCTGCAGGACGTTCTGATGCTATATCTAAAGCAGGTGCAAAAGGATTGATGCAATTGATGGATGGAACGGCGCGTTCTCTAAATGTTAATAATTCATTTGACCCTGAGCAGAATATTCACGGTGGCACCAAATATTTAAGGCAAATGCTCGATCGATTTGATAATAATGTGCAACTTGCCCTTGCAGCTTATAATGCAGGACCGGGAAATGTGGAAAAATATAATGGCATTCCACCATTTGAAGAAACCCAAAATTATGTCAAACGTGTAATGCGGTATTATCAATATTTTACTAATAATAATGAAGGAGATAATATATAATTATGATAGAAAAAATATTAAAAATTGTAGAACTTGAAAAACAATTCATTCTTGAAATGAATGATGTTCTTACAAAGCAGCAGAACGCCCTGGTTCATTTGCAAATTGGGGATTTACCTGAACTTAATTCGTATCAAGATGAAATTGCAAAGAAACTGAAATCGCTTGAAGCTACTCGAATTAATATGATTGCCACAATGTTCAATATTCCAAGTAGCAAAGCAGTGGCAATCACAATGACAGATCTTGCTGCAATGAGTGACCCAAAATATACACCATCGCTCAAAAAATTGCGGGACGAAATGAATACTCTAAATATGAAATATTCAAATCTTTCTAATACTAATCGTATGCTTGCAAATCGTGCTAAAAATAGCTTTTCGCAAATTATTTCTGTTCTGACAAATGGTAATAATCAAGTCTATAATGTTAAAGTTTAATTTTTTTGCAATATGAATAATGATTTACTAATAACGCAAAGCAAATTATTAAAACAAATTACCGAAAATCTTTGTAAGAGGTTGCCTGAGGGCGGTATTTATGATGTTTCACGAAATTTGCAGGATTGCCTTGGTAAATTGCCTGAAATAATTCGAGAATATGAAAATGCAGAAGATAGAATTGTGAGAATTCATAAGGCTAATCAGATTCAAACTATACTAGATGAATGTATAGAATATATTGACTTTATTGCACTAACTCGGCAGTTCAATACGAGTCATTTACTAATTGAATTTAATGAATTTCTAATACAATTCAGAAAGGAAAAAATAGCAAATCTAAATAGCAAAGAGCTACGAGTAGATTTTTTAAATTTAAATTAATGTGTTATGTCAAGTTTTTCATCTTTGGAAATAGGGAAGAGAGCATTATTAGCTCAAAAATTTGGGATAGATAATACTTCAAATAATATAGCAAATGTAAATACTCCGGGATTTTCCCGTCGTACTGCTGTGATGAGCGAAACCGATGCGTACAAGACAAATGGAGATTATCAAGGTACGGGAGTGCAAGTTGATTTGCTCCGATCGTTTCGTCAGGAATTATTGGATAAAGAAATGCGTGGCGCAATTGCTCAGCAATCAGGCTATGAAATTGACCAATCGTATCTACAACAAATTACAACAGTTTTTGGTGAGCCTTCCGATAATGGAATTAGTGAGCTGACAGCTAAATTCTTTAATTCTTTTAATTCTCTTGCACAAAGCCCGGAAAGCGTTTCCCTTCGGCAATCAGTATTAGAAAATGCTTATGCATTAACAGATGCGTTTAATTCCACTGCACAGGGATTGACTCAATTGCGTGATGATGCGCGTTCAAATATTTCACAAGATATTACTAAAATAAACAATTTATTAAAAGATATTGCAAATTTGAACCAACAAATTTCACGAAGTAAGTCCCAAACAAATTCAGATGTTCAAACTTATGTTGATCAAAGGGCTGCGAAAATTGAAGAACTTGCTAAATTGACGTCAACTTCAACTTCCACAAATGATGATGGTAGTATTAATCTATTTATTGATGGTTCAAATGTTGTAAGTCAATCATATTCAAGCGAATTGAAAATAAGTGAATCCATTAATCCAATTACAGGCGAAAGGACATTACAACTATTAAAATATGATAGCGAAAGTGGTACAAGCTCAATAATTGATCCGCAATCAGGCGAGTTATCATCTTTATTAAATATATATAATGTGACGCTTGATGATAAGGATTCAACAGGTGGATTTTCAATTGCTAAATCTTTGGATAATTTTGCAAATGCAATTGCTCAAAGTGTTAATTCAAAAACTATTAATGGTTATGGGCTAGATGATACTAGCACACCGCCTGTGGGACGCAATTTTTTTGACCCCTCTGTTGGTTTTATTTCTGCAAAAGATATAAAAATATCTGCTGATGTTGCTAATCAACCCCGGAACATTCCATTATCCAATCAACCCAATGAACCTGGTAATAATAAAATAGCACTTGATATTGCAGGAATAATGAATGACCAAACATTTTTGGATAATCAGAAGCCTATTGATAATTATGCTAACTTTTTAGGACAAATTGGAACATCACTAAATTTAGCAAATAATGGGGTGAGCACAACTACTTCTATTCAAACACAATTGGAAACACAGCGCCAGTCTGCAATGGGTGTAAATCTTGATGAGGAAGCAATTGATTTAATCAAATATCAAAGAGCTTTCGAAGCCGCGTCACGAGTGATAAACACTGCAAATGAAATTTTATCGACAATTATTAATTTAGGGAGATAAAGATGAGAGTAACACAATATTCAGCGATAGAGCCTTATAAAAATAATCTTCAAGAAATAAGCCAACGCCAAGTTAATAATCAAATGCGTATAGCAACAGGAAAGGATATACAAAGTATCGGTGACGCACCCGATAGAATTCCCGATATTAAGAAATTAAGTTCTTTAATATCATCAAATGAAAATTTTTTGACAATTATAGAAAATCAAATTTCAGAATTTCAATATTCTGATAATCAATTGCAAAGTATTTCTAACATAATCCAGAAAACGCGTCAAACGGCAATCGATGCTACTCAAGTTGGTAATACTGGTAATATACCTGTGCTTGCAACAGTAATAAAAGGCTATATGGAAGATATGATAAATAATGCAAATGCAGATTATAATGGGAGCTTTCTATATGCTGGTACAAAAACAAATGCAGATTCCTTTGATTCGAGTATACCAAATTCAAACAATTTGCCTTTTGAATTAATACAAGATACACCGACAGCATCAAATCCATCAGGTCTCAAAGTCGTATTCAAAGGGAATTTTGAAGATAAAGTAATAAATAAAGACCAGAATTCAAATGAAGTAATCAATACAAAAGCAGATGAAATCTTTGGCACGGGCGGTACCGAATTTTTCGATATAATGATAAATTTATATAATCTACTGGAATATAGAGACGATGGGACACCACGTACATCATCAGATGTGTTTAGCAGGGAAGAAACAGGAAAATTAAGCAATTTGCAAAAACAGATTTCTGATTTTTCGGCACAAATTGACAAAACTATTGCTCAAAATGGAGCAAGGTCAAACAGATTTGATGCACTGCGGTTACAAATAACAGATGAAAATACTTATCTAAAGGATTTACTATCATTAAAGCAAGATACAGATGTAGCGAGTGTTTCGCTCGAATTGGCTAAAGACCAAAATGCCTTGCAATATGCTTTGAAGGTAGGGGGAAATATAATTCCCACATCACTTTTAAATTTTTTGAGTTAAATTTCTTATTTTGCTTTTTATGAAAGCGACAACTCTTATAGGATTATTAATTGGCTTTATTTCCATCTTTGGTGCATTTATCTGGGAAGGCGGGACTGTCGATGCATTGTTTATGCTTCCCGCACTATTGATTGTGATTGGCGGCACATTTGCGGCAGCTATTGCAGGAACATCTTGGGAACAATTTAAGAAATTCCCTACTTTGATTCGTGTGTCTTTTTTTCCCGAAAAATATAATACAGTTGAAATAATAAATCAAATTGTAGCATTTTCTGCAATTTCTCGCAGAGATGGCATTTTAAAGCTTGAATCACGGCTTGATAATGCCAAACATCCATATCTTAGAAAATTTCTCGAAGTATGCATTGATGGGGGTGATCCCGATACACTTGACCAAATTGCTACGCTTGAGATAAATGGATTGACAAATCGACACAATCAAAATATCAGTTTATTTACAAAGATGGGGGGTTATTCGCCCACAATGGGAATCATAGGTACTGTGCTTGGATTGATTTCGACACTTGCAAGTGCAGGTAGTGAACCAACTGTGCTTATCCATCATATTGCAACAGCATTTATTGCAACAATGTGGGGAATTCTTTTGGCAAATCTCGTATGGTTGCCAATTGCAGATAAATTGAGGTATTTACATAATGAAGAGATTGTGCTGCTAAATATCATATTAGAAGGTGTTCAAGCTATTCAAGTAGGGGAGGTTCCAATGGTTATCCAAGCACGTTTGATAAGTGCTCTGCCTATTAAAGAGCAAAACAAAATCCTTGCAGGCAGGCAAGCCCGCTACGTATCTCCCGATATAATAAAAATCCATACATCCAAAGAACAAAATCCACAAGTCCAAAGCCAAAGTGACTAGCGCTAATTGATTACTAATTTATCAGGAGGAACACCAAGTTTTTCTAATAAACGTCTAGAATATTCTATAAGTTGTTCTGTACCGGCGTGGGTTTCAATCCATAACCCATTTGAGAGTTTAGTTGCTTGCTTAAAAGGGGATTTATTTTTATGTTTTGGTTCTTTATTAATTAGATATCTTATATGGCCACCTAAATCGATAGGAGCGTCTGAATATTTCAATTTACCATTCTTTATTAACCAATTTGCTGTGTTCATTAATACATCTTTAGCGCTGTGAAGTTCATAGCTATCACTATATAACTTCATTCGTTTTGGTTTTGGAGATCTAACCTTATTATTTCTATAAGAATTAGAAGTTAATTGTGAGTCTTCATAATAATTCTCTACAATTTCATTTGTATCTTTAAATAGCTGTTGAACTTTTTCAACTAGTAAATCTTCAATTTCTAGGTCTTCAAATTGATATTCAGGGTAATTTTGTGCTATTAACAGCTTAACAACCGGTTTTAAACCATTTATGATTTCTTGAGGAGATTCAGATAAAGATTGCCAAATTTCGTCCAATATTTGCTGCTTTTTAACTAAAATTTCAATATTTTCAATATTATTTTTTGAAATTGTAGTGAGCTTTCGTACGATCGTTGGAAATTCATCATTTTCTAAATCAGTTTTCCAAATAGTCCTTTCTGTTAATTTAGTCCCCTCTTCGAAAGATCTTATTAATACCCAAGCAGCACCATTTGTTAATATACCATATTTTGTTCCTTCTCCAAAAGAATATTTTGCTAATTGCCGTATAGTATTACTTTGTCCAATGTCAACACTAAGTTTTTTAGCTTCTATAAATAGGATTTTTTTCTCTCCTTTCAACAAAGTATAATCTGGAAAACCTTCATCGAATGTCATATTGGGTTGAACATCTTCGGGATTTTCGGTATCCCAATCAAGCATTCTTAAAATTGGATTTATTATTTGATCCCTTACTGCCATTTCATTTTGTTCGTATAATGAATGGTATTTTTTGATCTTTTCAATTATATTTGGTAATAACTCAGTAAAATTGTTCATTTATAAATTCTTATATTTATATATCACAACAAAAATTTAATTTTTTCTTATATTTCCCCACAAAATTACAAATATTATTTAATAAATAAACATTTTCCGCAAAATATATTATTGTAGAGACAGGTCTAAGACCTGTCTCTACAAAGACCTGTCTCTATTTTTATCTATATAATGGATTGCTTCTTCTCTCGAGTTTCAAATCGCGAAGTTGTGGCGATTTAATATTAAATCTTAAATAAAATCCATTATTTATTCCCGATGGTATCCAACTAAAATATAATTCCCAGCAATGCAAATCCTTTGTAATTGTGATTTGAGGTGCAAGAAGTTCTTTATTTATAACATCGTATTGAGTAGTAGCAGATAACCTAGTGCTTTTTGTTATAGTTAAATTAAGAGATAAATTTAAATCTAGACTACGTGTAATATTATGGAGGCTATATTGCGAGTATCCAAAATTCCCATTTATTGTCACAGACCAAGGCATTAATATTGGCATATAGCCTGGTGTATGCTCCCCAAAATAATCAAATTCCTCTTCTTCTACATTTAATTTTTGCATAAATCTCTCGCCTGGTGGGATTGTATCTTGTTTTACAGCAACATTTTGTGCCATACTGGGTCCCAGCGATATTCCCTGCGATGAAAAACTAGTCGAAAATGATAAATTTATCGATGTCAATCTTGCTAATCCTTTTCCTTGAGATATTAAAAACTTATTAATTCGATTTGTACCTCTATAAGCACCATTTGAATCATAAATATTAGCTTCATCATAAAAGGTAAAATAAGAATTTCCACTAAAATTTATAAAATCAAGCAGTGGTGAGCGAAATGATAGTGATAAGTCTGATAAATTCATTGAATCAGCGGCGAAATTATAACCAGTCGAGAAATTCAATGTTAAAAGATCTAACTTTTTTTCGGGTAGAGTATCCTTTGATGGCAATTTTATCGAAAAAGTGTGATTATCTGAATAAGATAATGTTTGACTTAATCCCTGAGGAGCATGGGAGCTTCCTTCGTTAATAAATCGCGAATACTTTGTATATTTATTTAGTGAATAATCATAATATGTGCCATAGAGATTATAATTTTGTTTAGAAAAATCAGGAGTAAAAGAAAAAGAAAAATTTGGACTATATGTGTGGCGAAAAGCAGAAATACCAAATATTTTAGGCGATATAAATCCAAAAAGCTTATTCCTTGCATCCCATATTCCATACAATCTTGTCGAAACGCCAATGCCAATAGAATACCAATATTCCCAAAATAATCCATTTTCATATCTATCAGAGAATGTGCTGTCAAGGGGATTCATTTCTCGGGTTAATCTTCTAAAAAAATTATTTGCTGAAAATGAAATATTTGGATTAAAAGTGAAATATGAAAATTTTGGCGATATATTTATACTTGGTCTATATTCGATATATTTATTTTCTGTAATTTGAATCGTTGTATCAATTTTTGTCGAGTCGATTTTATTGGCTAAATAATTATGTTGGAAATTTTGAGTATAAGACCCATTAGTTCTCAAATTAAATGAAATATCTCTCATCCAGCTATCTCTTGGAATAAATGATAACCCCCGCAAAGGATAAATAATTGGAATAGAATATGAAATAGGCACATTTTGTGTATAATCGTTTGTAATTATATTTTGATTCCTACTATATGCAAGCGAAAGTGATGTGCCATTTTCAAAAGTTCTGTTATATCCGATATTCGACCGAAGATCTTGAACAACTCTTGAGGACAAATTAGTCAATGTATTGCGATTGAAATCCTGGGATGCAAAGGAAAAATTACCACTGATATTTTCCATAGGTGTGAAAATTTGATTATAGGTGCCATCAATACGCCAATTTGTTGAAAAAGGCATATCATATTTCTCGCGGGTTTTTCCATAATCCAACTCGATATTGGTATTTAAGGCGTCACCAATTTTTACTACTGTCTTATTATGTAGCATATATCCACCTTTGGTGAAATAATCAGCCGATAATTGAGTGTCCCAATATTCACTGGGAGCAAAATAATATCCAAGTTTTTCCAATACCACACCCCTTGAATTTGAGAAGAAAAATGTTGGTACCATCAATCCCGATTGCCTACCTGTCTTATTTGGAATATAAAATCCGAATGGTATAAGAAAAATCGGCATTTCCTCAACATAAAAAATTAATGGATCGACATATACTTTATCACCAAGCACGATTTTCATTTTTGGAGAGCCAAAATAATAATGCGGTTGTGGCGCATCGCAAGTAGTATAAAATCCATCTTTTACATTTAGTTCTTTATCAGAAACGCGCTTTACTTGTTTACCAAAATAAAATCCTTCAGAAAGTTGGGTTTCGCCTAATTCAATTGTTCCTTTTTGAGTTTTAAAATTATAACGAATAACTTTGCCATAATATTCCTCGCCTTTATCATTAAATACAGGGAAATTTTTAACTTTACCATTTGAATCAATTGTAGGTTCTGCAAGCAAAGTAGCATCTTTCATACTCATTTCGACATAATCAGCAGTTAAAATTTGGGTTTTATAAGTAAGTTTGGCATCGCCATATAATTTTATAATTTGCGATTTAACATTGAAAGTAATTGAATCACGTGCTTTTCCGGTCACAAGGCTATCAATCGATCCTTTTTTCTTTATTTTTAAACTATCACGTTTGATAGAACTCGTGTCTTTTTGGATATTTTGAACGATTGAATCGAGTGGAGGTATTGGTAACTTTATTTTAATATTATTTGTATCACTTTGAAAAGCAAATAATTGATATGTGCATAAGATAAAACAAATTAAAAATGTTCTGCCTGCAAATTTTAGCATAGCACTATTCTACAGTGACACTTTTTGCTAAATTTCGTGGTTTATCTATATCCCTGCCTAATTCTTTTGCAGTATAGTAAGCAAGCAATTGCAATGGAACAACGGTCAATATTGGTGTTAGAATTGGTAAAGTATTAGGAATATAAATGATATGGTCTGCAATATCATTCAAATCCTCATTTCCTTCGTCTGTAATTGCTATGACATTGCCTTTTCGAGATTTCACTTCAAGAATATTGGACAGGATTTTATCGTATATTTCATCTTTAGGGGCAATAAAAACAACGGGCATATTCTCATCTATTAACGCAATAGGTCCGTGCTTCATTTCTGCTGCGGGATAACCTTCAGCATGAATATATGATATTTCTTTTAATTTTAATGCGCCTTCTAATGCAATTGGATAATTAAATCCCCTGCCAAGATAAAGAAAGTTTCTAACGTTTGAATATTTCTTTGCAATTTGCTCAATACACGATGCTGTATCAAGAATTTTTTGGATCTTATCTGGAAGTTGCTCAAGCTCACGAGCAATCTGAATACCATCAATTTGCGATAAATTTCGCATTCTTCCCAAAAATAGAGCAAGAAGTGTCAATACCGTCAATTGCGATGTGAATGCTTTTGTAGAAGCAACCCCAATTTCCGGACCCGCGTGAATATAAATACCCGCATCAGTTAGCCGAGCTATTGAACTACCAACAACATTTACAATTCCTAGAACGCATACTCCTTTTTGCTTTGCTTCCTTTACAGCAGCTAATGTGTCAGCGGTTTCCCCACTTTGCGAAATCACAAATACTATATCATCATCATATAATATCGGTGAACGATAACGGAATTCAGATGCATATTCAACTTCGACAGGAATTTGAGCTAATTGCTCTATTAAATATTCACCAACTAATGCAGCATTATAAGATGTCCCACAAGCTGTGATAATAATCCGCTTGGCATCTCGTAATTTGTCTCTTACTGTGCGCAAGCCACCAAGCTTCACATTCCCTTCTTCGGTAAGTAAACGGCCTCGCATTGCGTCTTTGATTGTTGTAGGTTGCTCATTGATTTCTTTTAACATAAAATGGTCGAACCCGCCCCTTTCGATTTGCTCGAGTTGCATTTCAAGGGTATGTACCTCGCTGTTTGTTTTGATATTTGATATTGTCTTTGTGATAAATCCATCTCTTGTGAGTATTGCCATTTCATCATCTTCAAGGTATATTACATTTTTTGTATGCTCAATAATTGCCGATGCATCTGATGCTACAATATATTCATTATCACTAATACCAAGTATTAGTGGGCTGCCACGTCGAGCAGCTATTATTTTATTAGGTTCGTGTTTCGATATTATTGCAATCCCAAAAGTACCTTTGATTTCATTTAATGCTAAGCGAGTTGCATATTCAAGATCGTGAACTTGGTCGTAAAATCTCTCAATAAGCACAGCAAGAACTTCTGTATCAGTGTCGGTGCTAAAAAAATATCCTTCATTCAATAATTGCTTTTTAATTGCTGCATAATTTTCTATAATACCATTATGCACAATCGCAATATTTCCCGAATTATCAGTGTGCGGATGTGCATTTGTGTCGTTTGGAAAGCCGTGTGTTGCCCATCGGACGTGAGCAATACCGACATTCGATTTTGACGAAATACCATTCAATGTTCTTTCTAAATCAGCAATTCTGCCTTTTTTCTTTTTTATAATTAAATTGTAATCATCATCGAAAATAGAAAGTCCCGCAGAATCATAACCTCGATATTCCATACGTTTAAGTCCTGTAATCAATAGATTTGTAATTTCCTTATTTCCTATATAGCCAATTATTCCACACATTTTGTAATTTTTTTACTTTTTTAGAAATGCAAATTATTATTTTTTTCTTAATTTGAAATATTACAAACTGCAATAAATGAAAAACATTAGGAATTCCCCCGCATTTAAATTCCTTGTTTTCTTACTTTTAGGATTTATTCCTTCAAGTTTATTACAATTTAAATTATCAATAACGATTATATTTGTTTTTTGCTTTACTATAATAGCAATAATCTTTTATTTTCTCTCAAAAAAAGATCACATAAATTCTACGGAAATCGATTATAGACAAATCAACAATTCTAATCCATTCAATAATGAAACATCCTATGAAAAAAAAGATCTAGAAAGTTTGATGTTAATTGCTTCCTTTGCATTTATTGGAATAGCAACAGGATTAGCAATTTCTTATCAAGCTCGATCAGATTATATGATTAATGATAAAGTGGTTGGAAAGGAATTCAAAGGTAATTTCAATGGCTGTGTAACAACAATTATGAAGCAAACACCCAAATACACACGTATCCTTACAAAAGGCGATATACGTTTGCAAAATTTCGATGAATTAAAAAATCAAACAATTTATCTTACAATTTTTAATCAACCTTATGATAATGTAAAAATAAATGATGGGGATAGAATTACTGCTTTAATTAAGTTTAAGTATCCTCAACAAGCCAATTTACCACAGGAATTCAATGAGCAAGATTATTTAAAATATCTTGATGCTGATTTTTCGGCTACTTGCTCGGCAAAAACATTGCATTTCAAATCAAAAAATTTCTCAATTTCTATTAAACAGCGAGTACTTGATGCAATTGATAATAATATCAACAAAATGTATTCAAAAAACACTGCAGGAATTGCAAAAGCTCTGACAATTGGTGATCAGAGTGATATTTCTAAAGAAATGAGAAATGCATTTTCAATTACAGGTACAACGCATATTTTATCAGTAAGCGGTTTACATATCGGAATAATTGCAGGAGCAATACTATGGTTATTTTCTTTCTTAAAAAATGATTGGCTAAGATTTTTACTTGTTGTTCTATCTCTTAGTGCTTATATTTATTTGATTGATTATCCAGCATCTGCCGTGCGGGCAGGCTTGATGACAACGTTATATTTGCTTGTTAAAACTGTGCAAAGGCCTGTGACGCCTTTGAATATTGTATCGGCAACAGCGGTATTCTTATTGATAATCTCACCAATAATGGCTTTTGATACAGGATTTCAAATGTCAATGGGCGCAATTATTGGCATTACAATATTCTTTGAACCAATTCAAAAATTTTTCAAACAATTTTTCAAAAAGGATAACGCTTTTAATAAATTTTTTATCAATTCATTTGCAATGACTTTCTCATCGAGCGCAATTGTTTCGCCGATAGTTGCTTATTATTTTCATATATTTTCAATTATATCTCCATTGGCAAATTTATTGACAATTCCTTTGATGGTGGGGGCACAGATTTTTGCTTTGATTTCTATTATATTTTCATTTGTTTATTTGCCATTTGCACAGCTAATAGCAAACTCATCGCAATTGCTTATCGAGATTTCTGAAATTATAACAAGCTATGCTGCAAAAATTCCATTTTCCCATTTGACAAGTGAATCAATTTTTCCAATATCAATTTTTATTTCATTTTTTCTAGTTTATATATTTTTTTCAAAATCTAAACAGCAAATTTCATTTAGATTTGGTGTAAGTTGTGTTTGTATGTTAATGATTATTCCAATATTTTCAGAGAAATTCCCCTCGATGAAATATTATCAGCGCGATGGATTATCAATGCTCGAAATCCGGCGAAATACTCAACAGAATGATTATATTATTATATCCAATATCGAGAATACAAATAATATTCTGAGAGATTATGGCTTGTATAATTATCTGCGAAAAAATATTGGCTCTAACAGAATTTATATTGATAAATCTCTTTATGAAAAGGCATTAGATTTTGGTCGTAGCGATTCAAAAACAGGATTAAATTTAATTTTTATAGATAATTCAATATTAAAGCGGAAATTTTTTAATAAGACAAAAGAAAATTGAGAAAATTATCGTTAATTTTTCAATAATTAATAAAAATTAATTTATTTTATAAAAATAGTAAATATAATAAAATTAAACACTTGCAAATTATTTGAAAAAATAACGGAAAAAAAATTTAATTTTTTTTTAAAAAAAGTGTAACAAAATCGATTTTCCGTTGTCTTATAGTTAACTAAATGTGCAATTTTGGAAAAGTGGAAAAATTTTAAATATTTCAAAAAATTTTGACATAATGTTCGTTAAATGTTTAAAAATTGCTAAATTGAGTGTTTTAAATTTAACAAAATTGCAAAAGAAAAATTATGGAAATTGAGGGTAAAAAAATATTATTATTAGGTGGATGGGGGCTGGTTGGTTCAGCTGTTGCAAATGAAGTGATGAAATATTCTCCAAGTGAGATAATTATGTCGTCATTGCGTCAAAGCGAGGCAGAGCAAGCTGTTGCAAATTTAGAGAAAGAATTTCCAAATTCATCCACAAAATTCAAACCCGAATGGGGTAATATTTTTGTTCGTAAAGAGTGGAAAGATGAAGATTTCAATAAAGTTCTAGATAATGCAGCTGATAGACAAGCATTTATTAGCGATATCTTTATGGAGCTTGATGATAAAATTCTCAAGAATTCTTCATTATATTCAATGATTGTTGAACACAATACAGATATAATTATTGATTGTATTAATACTGCAACGGGTATTGCTTATATGGATATATATAGCACAACAGCAAAAGCTTTGAAGCAGATGGAAACAGGTGAGATCGAGGAAGGTTTAGCAGAAAAAATAATTGCAAGCACGTATATTCCTCAATTAATTCGACACGTTCAAATAATGTATAATGCTTTGATTGATGCAAAAGTAAAAATGTATTTCAAAGTTGGAACAAGTGGCACAGGTGGGATGGGATTTAATATTCCATATACACATAGCGAGGAAAGGCCTTCACGAGTTCTTTTATCAAAGACAGCAGTCGGTGGAGCACATTCTTTGCTTTTATTTTTATTAGCTCGAACCCCCGGTGGCCCAATAGTTAAGGAAATCAAACCTACTGCTGCTATTGCTTGGAAAAAGATTGCTTATGAAGAAGTGTTAAGAAAAGGCAAAGCAATTAAATTGGTGGATATGGATCCATTATCAGCAAAAGAAGCTAATGGAGAACTTGTTTTTGATGATTATAGCGCAGTACGAGAATTAACTGATAATTACAAATCGGTATTTATTGATACTGGTGAAAATGGTATATTTTCTCGTGCAGAATTCGAGACAATCAGTTCGCTTGGACAAATGGAATTAGTGACACCCGAAGAAATTGCAGCTTATCTAGTGTATGAAATAAGGGGTGGTAATACAGGCCATGATGTTATTCAAGCTTTAGACGCCGCAACTCTGGGACCGACTTACAGAGCGGGTGTATTGCGCAGCTCCGCCCTCGAACAATTGAAAAAATTGGAATTAGAAAACGGCGTAGAAAGCCTTGCTTTTGAGCAGCTTGGGCCTCCAAGATTAGCTAAATTGCTCTTCGAAGCTAATATCATTAAACATATTTGCGGTTCTATGCATAATTTACTTTCCTCTGATTCTTTAGAATTATCTAAAAAAGCTGAGGAATATATTAAGCAAAATGAAAAAATTCGCTCAGAAATGCTCTCCATCGGGCTTGTTTTACTGCTTTCTGATGGTAAAAAATATCTTAGGGGAAAAGATATAAAAATTCCCGTCCATAAAACCGAAACATCAGTACAATTAACAGAAGAAAATATTGAAAAATGGTGCTATGAAGGTTGGATCGATTTACGTCCGAAAAATTTTGATGAGTGGAAATTGCTAATTAAAATGATTATGGATGATGCAAATTCAAAAGACCCAATGAATACAAGTTCAAAATATGTATATACAAAACAATATTGGGACAATTTCGAAACATTTAATGAGGGTAAAATTGTAGCTTGGGTGTTTGAAAATATAGATAAAGGATGGAGATTTAAAAGATAATTATTTCTATTTGATAAATATTTGTTATTTTAGAATTTTAGAAAATTTAAATATGAAAAAAACAATTAAAATATGTTTTATTAAATCAAAGGATTTTTCAAAATGAAGAAGGTATTCTTAATACTGACAGTGGTCTCCTTATTTGCAAGTACAATCTTTGCTATGGCTGAAGATAAGAAAGGCAAAAAAGAAGAAGACCAATTATTGTATAAAAGTACGTTCAGTGTTCCAAACTTTCCTCCTGCAAATTCAAGCTTTCCACAACCTTTTAACGAGACAAATAATTCAAGAACGAGTCCCGCTATATCAACAGGTTATTATTGGATTGATGTTGATGAATCAATCCCTGAAATTTTTAAGCAGGGTGGGAGGACAACATGGAATATTAAACAAGCTTTTGTCGACACATTAGTTGAACCGGGTATGTGGACAAGAATTCTACCAGGTCCAAGAATATTGCCAAAGGAGCATTGGCAAGAGTATAAGGCTGATGGTCATCCATATTTTCGTAATAATGCGAATGTAAATGACCAAACAGTAGATTTCTTCGACCAAAGTATTTCGGGCGATGGTATGCTTGATTCTACCGATGATGCATATGCAGGTCCAATGCCTATAAGTATTGCAGGTGGATTCTACTTCAATGGAATCCGTTATGATAGTTTCTATGTTTCTACAAATGGCGTCATTGCATTGACAAATCGTCGCTATTTCTATGATGCCCAAGGTAATCGCACAGTTCCAACAGGTGCAATGTCAGCTTACGATCCTATGAGTATGGATTGGTTTATTACGGCAAGCGATCCAATAATTGGATGCACTCGATGCAGAAATTTTGACGATAACGGTGGTGGCTTAGGTACGGGTGATTTTGTGAGAGATGATTTTGGCTATACTCATTCTGTACTTGGACTTGATCCTTCAAAAATTACAGAAGCCCCACCTACAACAGGTCCATCAAAACATCTTGATGGTATTAGAGCCCGAGGTATAAGCTTCAGTTCTCTAAAACCTAACTTAAAACAGGCACTCATCGCTTTTGCATGGGGAGATATGGAACTTTCTCAATATAGTGCAACAAATAAAAAGACAGATGATTGGGGCAAAGCCTATTTCAAACGTTCTATTGCAAATGATAAATTAATCATTTATGTTGTCAATATGACCGCTGTAAGAAACCTTAGTTTATATCATTATGGAACTTATAACGAAGCTCTTGGAAAGCGGCCTGTTGTTGATGGAGATTTTCCATATTTCAATAGCCAAATTGTACTCGATGGCAAAGATAGTAGTGTGACAATATTGTTCCCACAAGTCGTAGGTCAGTTCACTATGGGCTATAGCCCTGATGATGCATATTCTGTTATTAGAAGAAATTCAATATGTGGTGTTTCAGGATGGGCAAGGCATGTAAATTACCCAACTGGAGTTCCAGCTCCAGATCCCAACGATCCTACTAATTACCCACCACAAGTTGGGACTTCACAATACTTCTATCCCTGGGCTGCAGAGTATCAACAATATTCAGTATACTTTGACCATTGGCTTAGAGAAGTTCTAACCCCGCAGAGTGGTCAGATTATTCTTTTCAAACAATTTAAAAATGTGTTGCGAGCTGCTACCGTTCAATATATGGTACGTAGCTCTACAGATTTAAACATCGACCTCGACCAATATCCAGTTCTTATTAAAGATGCAAGCAATTATGAACTTTTTGCAGGTGTACCAAGAATTGGCGCCATTCAACCTGTTGCATTAATTCAAAATCTTACAAACGATATACAAGGTCCTAATGGTGTGAATTTTACAGAGCAAGAACTTAACTTTCGTGTAAGGTTCAGAATTGAAAATCAAGTTACACAGAAAAATGTATATAATCGTTTAGTCCCAATTGACCAAAATTGCTTATTAGTGGGCAACAGCAATGATCCTGCTGAAAGAGCTTTGTGTCAAGGCGAACCACAAGTACGAGTTTATCTTGCCCAATCTGTAACTAAATCGGGCTCTACTTATACAATTGTACCTGAAACTAATTTTGCAGGAACAGGGTATAAAGGAATTCCTCCTTATCGATTTGTGCAGGTGTATTTTCCACCATTTGAGCCAAATGAATTTATGCCGCAACATATAGGAAGATTGCGCGCATATACAACAGGTGAACCTTACAAACCTGACAATACAACTCTTTATGATGCATGGCCATTTGATGATGAGTTCTCGGTGGATTTATTTGTGTTAAGGCGTTTACCTGATTTCAATTATGATGGAACAGAATTCCATAATGTTTATGGCACTAATATGCCATCAGTTTGGAAATGGGTGAATATTAATGCGGAAATGGTAGATGGAGAGGTCAACTCAGAGAATCCTCTTCCACCACGAGGTCCTTTCAATTCAGCTTACGAAGCTGAATATAATGAACTTGGATATTTAAAAAATATCACATACACAAATATTTATGTTAACTCACCTGTAATCAAAATGAACAGGGTCACTTTAACAGCCGATGAACCAAACCCGGCAACTATTACTGGTCGAGAGGGAAATGGCGATGAATTGCGTTCCTTCCCAATCAATATGATCGGACTTTATAATTCTATTCTATCCGTTTCAGTTCAAAGAACACTAAAGCAATCCGATTGGCCACGTGGTTGGTGTGATAGACAACAAATAGGACCTGAGCCTAGAGTGTTTTCGCAAAGCAATTATTTAAATCAGTACACATATAATGCAGATCCAGATGTACTTTCAGTTGAATTTGCTTTACCAAGCGATGATGGGCTAAATGGAATTACTAATATCCCACAAGCAAATTGGAGCGTTCATCCGCGACGGGGTGGAGCTGCACCTGTAAAGGATATCGCAGCAATCAATATTTTTGGCGGTGGAGGTTATCGAATTGGCTTCCTTGAATCAGATAAAGATTCGGCTTTAGCAAAAGAAGATCGTAACACTAATAAAATAAATGGATTACGTGCTAGCGAATTTGATGATGGTATTGACCACGAGTTTAAGAAATACTTTGTGACTATTCCTGATACATTCATAAGATGGAAAAGTGAAGGAGCTAAAAATTTCAGGTTTAGGCTTCATGTTTATGCGCAAAATGATCAAAAAATGTGTCCATTCCCAGGAATAGCTGATGATTATGATGACTTCCTTATAGACAATGTTTATATAACAATTCCTAAAGAGGTTCCAGATATTGAAGTTAATTCAATTAACATAATCTGGCCTTATACAATGGCTCCTGCAAGCCAAGCAACAAACATTCCAATTAAGGTAACTGTTAGTAATAATAGTAAAATTAATGCAGCTAATGTTGCTGTGAAAGTTAAAATATTCAGAAGTGATGCTAAAGGACATCACGAACAAAATCCTATTTATTGTAGAATTGAAAACATCGGCAATTTTGTTGGTGGTATGTCGTTGGAAGTGCCAATGCCATCCTGGAACGCGAGAAAATCCCAAACTGCTGATTTGAGCTACTATTATATTCAAGCAATCGTTATGATGCAAGAAAAAGATATGAATAGTATCAATGATACTAACTTTACAATTTACCCATTACAATTTGGCGAATCTTATGCATACGATCCCCCTGTCACTGATGCAACAAGTGATGTAGGTCCAATGATCAGAAACGGACGTGGTCTAACTTTACCTGGTTATAATTTCACTGGTAGTGGCTCATTTGATGCTCCACAGAACTTTGATGCTAATCGTGAACAATATGAAGCAGGCTCAACAGCTGGTATGGCTGGTTCCGGTTCCTTTGCTATTAGATTTAATGTGCTTAATAAAGATAGCTTGCGTGGATTTGAAACATACTTTACTCAGCTTAGTTTATCGCCTGATCCTATTCAAGTTTTAGTTTTCACAGATGTTGGTGGCAAACCCCAAAGTATAGTAACAGGTACCCATTGGCAGACACAACGTATGTATGGCAATTTACTTGGCGCTGAACAATATGTCAGACTACAATTCCCACAACCTGTAGAATTGCCTCCGGGTTCTTATTGGGCAGTTATTGCACAACTTGGTGAAACAGGTCTCGAACTTGGCGCAAAAGCTTCCCGTATGGGTATGAGAGTTGTTAACTTATCTATTACACCAGATGGAATCTTAGGAACAGCAGCCAATTATCTTAACCTCGATAAGAATTTCAGAGTTAAAAATAATCAAGGTAATAGAGTTAATGCTAACTACTTTATGTTTGAGAATCTTTATTTATCAGGTACATGGTACCAGATGACTCCTCCATTAGGAAATCCTGGCTATCCACATTTGGACCACGTCGGAAGAGTCTATGATCTATGCAGAACGAAAACATTCTCAAATGGTTCTTGGATTCCTATGCATAGACCATATTTTGGACCTCGTGAATATGGGCAGAATAAAGATGAATACCAGTGGTGCAGTGATGATATTCCAATCGAATTATCATATTTCAACGCTGAAATAAGGAAAGGTGCTGTTGATTTGATTTGGGAAACTTCGTCAGAAACAAATAATCTTGGCTTCTATATCGAGAAACGTGATATTACTGCAGATCAGAATCAAAATTGGTCAGAAATCAATTTTGTCTCAGGTAAAGGCACAACAACAATTAAACAAAGATATAATTACGTCGATAAAGATTTGTTGTTGAATCATACTTATGAATATCGCTTACGTCAAGTTGATAAAGCAGGCTTGCAATCTTGCTCAGCTACAGATCCTGTTCGCGTAACATATATTGGCAATGATAAAATTATTCTTATGCCAAATTCACCAAACCCATTTAATGGATTTACAAAGATATCATTTACATTAGCTACAAAGCAACACGTTAATCTTGATGTTATTGATATTTACGGCAATGTTGTTAAAACTATTGCAGATGCTGATCTTGATCCTTCTACTTATGAATACTACTGGGAAGGCAAAGATCAAAATGACCAATTAGTTCCAAGCGGAACCTATATTTATCGCTTAACATCTGGTTCAGATATATTAACAGGCAAAATGACTTTAGTTAGATAATTAAAGGCATTGACTGGAATTATATTGCTCCCTGTTTACATTAACATTAAACAGGGAGCATTTTTTATGAAAATAATTATATTTTTTAAAGGTATAGATTATGGAAGATACTCTTTTTGATAAGATTATAAGAAAAGAAATTCCATCAAAAATTGAATATGAAGATGATAAGTTTATTGTTATTGATGATGTAAATCCGCAAGCACCTTTACACCTTTTGATAATTCCTAAAGACAATATACCAACTTTGAATGATGCTTCAGATGGCAATAAGCAATTACTTGGAGAAATGTTATTGCTTGCTAAAAATTTAGCAAAAAAATATAGAATTGATGAAAAGGGATATAGACTTGTTCTAAATGTAAATGATGACGGCGGACAAACAGTATTTCATCTACATTTGCATCTTTTAGGTGGGCGTGAGTTCGGCTGGCCTCCAGGCTGATGATTAACAAAATTTTCTTAATTTGCATTAATGAAAGATTTAAAATTATTACAGGATTTTGCTAATGTCTTCGATATTGAAATTGAGTCATTAATTTTAGCAAAATCAAAAATAGGAGAAAATTATCAATCAGCTGCGGAACTAATTGCAAATTCTAATAAAGTGATTTTATCTGGTATAGGCAAATCAGGCTTAATTGCAAAAAAAATTGCTGCAACTTTATCAAGTTATAATTTATCTGCTGTATTTCTACATCCCGTAGAAGCATTGCACGGCGATATTGGTATCATTCAACACAACGATGTAGTTATATTTGTATCCAAAAGCGGAAGCACTGATGAAATTGTACGCCTCGTCCCATTCATTAAATCACGTAACGCTAAGATTATCTCGATTATTACAAATACAAAATCCTATCTTGGTGCAAATTCCGATATAGTGCTAGAAGCGGCAATTGAACGTGAGGCTTGCCCATTTGGAGTTGCACCTACCTCAAGCACAACTGTTGCCCTTGTTATTGGTGATGCGATTGCAATTGAAGCAGCCCTTATTTCAAAAGTAACGATTCAAGATTTCTCACGCACTCATCCACTTGGTACTATTGGTAAAACACTTACCCTGCAAGTGAAAGATATTATGCACACAAATAGTAATATTCCAATTATTAAAAATGATGCATTTTTCAAAGATGCGATTATTGAAATATCCAAAAAAAAGCTTGGTTGCGTTTTGGTTGTTAATAATTTAGATGAACTAGTTGGTATAATTACAGATGGAGATGTCCGTCGCACTTTGCAGAAATTCGATGAGATAAGAAATATCAAAGTCTCCGATATTATGAATGATCAACCTGTTACAATTAAAGAAGATATCTATCTTGATGTAGCATTATCTATTATGGAAAATCGAGAAAGCCAAATTAATGTTCTGCCTGTTGTGGATGAGTCAAAAAAACCAATCGGTGTTATTCGTTTGCACGATATTATATTGAGTGGGAAATAATTAGAGATTCTCTAATCACTTTAGTATGGGCTTAACAGGCTCTATCTCTGTTGGTTCAATTGAACGAATTTGTTGTTCAGTATTATTTTGTTTTCTTTTTATTTTTGGTTTTGGTAATGAGTCAATTTGTGAAATAACAATGCCTTCTCGATTGATTCTAACGTTTTTTGCAATATAACCTGGTTTTGCAAACGGTTCAAGTTCCCTATCATTGAGGAAAAATTTGATTTTGCCTGCATTGCCGTGAGTTATTGTAAAACTTTTTGATGCCCTCCATTCATATTCTTGACCTGGTAGTAGTATTGTATTAATTCTTTTGGCACTATCAATAGTAATATTTATCCATACAGAATCGCTAACATTCGCCCTTAGAAGTAAACTATCAGAGCCTTTGAAATACTTAATCATCGATTCTTCATTATTATTTTTGATTACAAGGCTATTACCTTCATTTTGAGTGTTAGTTTTATTATCTTCGGTGGTCTTTGATTTATGAAATGGCGAAAATGTAATAAATAATATTACAATGACAAATATTATGATTCCAGAATAAATAAGAAGATTTGTGCTTAGAATTGGAGCTATGCGAGTAACTTTTTCACTCAAAGTGTTTTTATATTCAGATTCATATTCGGGAATATCAGAGATTGATATTTTATTAACAGGCGTTGATTTCGAAGATGATTCGACAGGTTTTGAGGGTCTTAATCCATTAATAAACTGCTGATATGCTTCAAGAAATTCAGGATCGCTTTCAATTTGCAATTCCTTTGCTAGATTTCTGATATAAGCTTTAAGATATACAACTTGGAAATTGGAAAAATCATTCTTTTCAATAGATTCAATAATATTAGGGCGAATTTTTGTTTGCTCGCTTAAATCTTCAATGCTGAGATTTGCTCTTTCTCTTGCTGCTTTTAATATATCAGAAATATTAGCCATTCTATTTCTTTAAAGATTACTAATTTTGCAAAATTAAATGAAATACATCTCCAAAATATATATAATAATCATTTTTTTCTTCAATTTTAACTTTTTATTATCAAATGAAGAAATCAATAATATATCCTTTACAAATTTACTAAATATAATTAAATTAAAGAATAATAATGAATTTAATAATAAACAGAATTCAGTAAATTTCAATTATTTTGCTAATTCTAACGAGTTGAAAAAAGATTCAACAAATAATTTCAGCCAAGAATTTAATCCCTACATTCATATATCAAAAGAAGAATTTATGTATGCTGATGATCCTCGTTATACAATTACAGGGGAATTGCCTTTAAAATATACTCATATTAAACCATTAAACACAGCAATAGTAAGTGCCACAACTTTGGGGATTTTCATTGTTCAGCACGAACTTCAGCAAAATTCAATATGGAAAAGAGTTGGTAAATTCCACTTTGCTGAAGATATACAATATGCATTATGGGTGGATAAGTTTGGACATTTTTATGGTTCATATTTTATAGGTGGCATTTTTAACGAAGCATTATTGGATTGTGGCTTCTCAAATAATTTATCAAACATTCTTGGTGGTGTACTTGGCTTATCTTATCAAACTTATATTGAAATCCTTGATGGGATGAGTGTTGATTGGGGATTCTCACCGAGTGATTTTTATTCTGACCTTGCTGGTGCTGCATATTTTGTTGCTCAAAAATATATCCCATTTTTGCAAAATTTTACGCCAAAATATTCTTATGTAAATCCTAAATGGATAGGGGAAAAGGATAGGAATCCTCATGAATCTTTTATTGACAACTATTCAGCGCAAAATTTCTGGATATCAATAAATATTCGAAATATCTTCGGCGGTGCAGTGAGGCGTTATATTCCGAGTTGGTTGCAATTAAGTATTGGATACGCTGCATATAGTATGTGTAGTCCTGGTACAGGACTTTGTAATCCAAAAGTTTCAACTCCAATTACTAATGATGTTTGGGGTAATCGAAAAATTATAATTGCATTAGATTATGATTTTGTTAAAATGCTCCCCGATGGACCACCAATTTGGAATTGGTTCAAGCAAACACTAAACTATTTTAAATTTCCAGCCCCCGCCATAGAATTTAGCTTTGAAGGTAATACAAAATTTTATTTTATCTATCCATTTAAATTTTCTAATTTTTAATAATCTTTGCATTATAAGTTTTCGAACCACAGCTTACCCTTAAAAAATAAACACCACAAGGTAGCATTGATATATCAATCACATTATTAATTTCTATTGGGTCAAGATTTTGTGAAATCATAACATTTCCCACTTGATCGACTATTTTTATGCTTGCTAATAAAGAATTAGGCGACTCGAATCTGACATTTATATAATTATTAGCTGGATTGGGGTAAACATTTAAAGAAATTACTCCTGGCGCAGATGTAGTATCTTCAATATGTTTATAATTTCGTGGTATTGCTAATATTGTAAATGAATGTGGAGGTAATTTGTAGGAATCGGAGACAGCCCACTGATATTGTCTTGGTACAACAAAATTTGGATCCTCACAAGTGTTTGCATCCAAATAGCTTTTGCTTGCAATTTGATATACATTCAAAGAATCATAGCGTGAGATTTTGTCAATATCTAGTTTGACAATAGCAGAATCATTTGGATGTTTATTAATGATATATACAAATAGTGTATCAGTATTACCATTTGTTATAGCATCAACCCACGGATAATTATTTGCATTGAATAAGCCATCAATTGCACGCATTTGTATAAGTGGTGAACTTATATTTGTAGTATAAACATTTGCCCCGAGATGATTAGACATCATAGCCATTATATGATAGGAAGGTGTACCGAAAATAACTCTTTGATTAGTGTATTTATTATATCCACCTCTGATAAAATTCATCTCGTATGTAATGTTTGCCATAACTAAACTATTGGCACACTTTATAAATGTAAATAATTGGTCCGCAGTATAAATACCAATTCCTAAAGATGCTCCTGCTTCTACACGGTCGAAAGGTGCCCAAGGCCAATATTCATATACATACCCCCATTCAGTACTGCCTTGCTTTATTTTGGGTAAATATTTACCATTATTTAACCATTGTTCAAATCTAAGAATAGCCCAATGAGTTTGAGATGCAACTGTTGAATTACTTATATAGAATTCTTCATCTGTAGCTGGTTCTGAAGGTGTATTAAAAATTATTGGATGATTTGTTACTATTTGAGTAATAGGTCCAAGAGTATCCATAGCCTTTTGGAAATTCTCTTCTGTACCCCATATATCTAAGCCTGAAATAAAAGTAATCGTTGGATCTTTTTTATACATAGCATCATGAATGGTCTTATAATTTGTTGCATACGCTGGATCAAAATAATATTCTTCATTTCCAATTTCAAAATATTTTACTTTATATGGATTTGGATGCCCATTTTGAGCCCGTATCTTGCCCCATTTAGAAGTTTCACCCCCATTACAATATTCGACAAAATTAGCAGCGTCATCAACTGTCAAACCATGATATCGTACAGAAAAATATGGTTCTATATTCAAATCTTCACATAATCGCATAAATTCATCATATCCGAAATCCATTCTGTGGTATCTATCACCTACTATTAGGGCTTTCCTTTTATCTATATCTCCTATTACATTATACCAAATTTGATCGACTGAGTTTGCAAAACCTCCTCCGGGATATCTTATCACTCCTGGCTTCCAATTCTTTAGCAAATCATATTGCTCTTTTCTTACCCCATTAATATTATCAGATGGCATACAGGAAGCATCGTCTAATTCGACCCATCCATCTCCATGAATAGCAATCATTAAAAGTACGCGATTATATCCTTTCGTTGGAGATATCTTAATACTCGATTTTTTCCAATTTACACTATCTGGTTTGCCAAGTGCGTAGACTCTTAACACTCTTGTCATTGTTGTATCATATATATATAAATAAAGACCATCATAGCTAGTATTCTTATTGATTTTCCCACGAAAATAAATATAAAAATCCATACCTACTGTGTCATTTTGAAATATTGTTTGATAAACGCCTGCTCTTGAACCAGCTACTGTGTTCTTTGCACTAATATACTGAGAACATAATCCCTGTGGATTATATCCCTCGAATCTTAATTCAAATTTAAATTCTCCACCTCCTTCTTGATGCGTGTTCCAATATTTAGAAGTCGCTAAATTATCCCATACGCACACATCAAATCCTCTGTCCATTAAATCTTCTGCCCATATTCCCGTTGGAGAATCGACAACGTTAGTGACAAATTCTACAAATCCGCCAAAGAGTAAATTTGAGATTTTATAAGGCTTTATCTCTTCGGTTTTTACACTGATTTCAGCATTAAATGTGTCACTGAGCGCAGGTAAAAATTCAAAAGCAATAAAAAATAAAAAAATCAATAATCTTTTCATAGTTTTTAGTTCTTTATTTTTTTTATAATACTTGTAGTTGATTTTCCAACCAAAAATGGGATTATTACGACCCTCCCATTCTTTTGTTTCATAAAGTCAGAGCCGACTATTTCATCGGGATTATAATCCCCACCCTTAACCAAAATATCAGGCGATATTTCTTGAATTAGCGATAGGGGAGTATCTTCATCAAATAATACAACAAAATCAACAGGTTTCAGGCAATCCAATACAATTGCTCTATCTAACTCTGAATTGATTGGCCTGCTGTTACCTTTTAGTCTTTTAACAGATGAGTCAGTATTGAGTCCTACAATTAAGTAATCACCCAATTTCTTGGCTTCTGACAAATAATAAATATGCCCACTATGAATTATATCGAAGCATCCATTTGTGAAGACTATGGTTTTGTTCTGTTTTTTAAAATCAGATACGACTTTTGCAATATTTTCACGAGATAAAATCATTCCGGAATTATATCTCCAATAATAATAGGATTCTCGTTTTTAAGCAATTCAATCGCTGTATTGATGTTTTCATTTGATACAATAATAATCAAGCCTATTCCAAGATTAAAAACTCGCCTCATTTCCTCATCATCAATATTCCCTGTTTTTTGGATCATTCTAAAAATTGGAGGAACTTCCCAACTTCCCCAATTAATATTTAATTTATATCCTTTGGGTATGATTCGATTTGTATTGCCAACAATTCCGCCTCCCGTAATATGTGATATACCCGAAATCAATTCCTTTTGTAGCAAAGGGGTGATTATTTTAAGATAAGATTTATGAATTTTAAGCAATTCTTCTCCCAGCACTTGCCCTAATTCAGAAATATATTCATCAATTTTAAATTTATCTAATAATACTTTCCTTGCCAATGAATATCCATTTGTATGTAAGCCGTTTGATGGAAGTCCAATAAGAAAATTGCCAGACTTGATATTTGCACCTGTTATGATTTTATCTTTTTCGACGATTCCTATTATTGTTCCCGAAACATCATATTCGCCATTATTATATAATGAAGGCATCTCAGCAGTTTCGCCACCAATTAGCGCACAATCATTTTCAAGACATCCATCAACAAAACCGGAAATAACCTGCTCAGCAGTGCTTACTTCTAAATTGCCCGTTCCTAAATAGTCGAGAAAAAATAACGGCTTAGCACCTGTTGTAAGAATATCATTTGTGCAATGATTGACAAGACAGTGGCCGACTGTGTTATGGATACCCATCTGGAAAGCAATTTTTAATTTTGTTCCAACCCCATCTGTGCTTGCAACAAGCACAGGATGCTTGTATTCAGGAAATCTTGCATCATAAAATCCTGCAAATAAACCTATATCAGAAAGTACATTTTGCGAATAGGTCCTTTTTATTAATGGTTTAATACGGCGAACGACTTCCTCCCCTGCTTCAATATCAACTCCTGCTTGCTTATAATTAGTATTCATATTCTTGTAATTATCTAAATCTCTGATTTCCATCATTAAAAATTGAATTTGGTGGTTCATATAGGTTTGTGCTTTCAAAAATATCAGTCCTAATCATATATAGGATATCCTCGATAAATTTGACTTTTATTAATGCAGTTTCATTTGCGGGGTCAATTTTTAGGATATTTTGCAAATCGTCAATTGCTGCTTGAAAATCCTGAAGTTTAAAATTCAAATCAGAACGTTCCAATAGTATCTCTATATTTTTGGGTTCTATTAATAAGGCTTTATTTAATGCTTCTTGTGCTTCGGGTATTTTTAACTCATTAAGAAACTGTTTATACACTCCAAACCAATAACTTGCAGTTTCCATCAAACTTTTATTATCATATTTGTAAAATCAATAATAACAAAAATATATATTTTTACTTAAATAACAAAGTGATTATAGTAATTTGCTATTTGATATAGATTTTTAATTAATTACATGCTCATTTTTTACACTAGATAATTCGATAAGCTTGTCCCTAAAAGGAATGATTTACCTCCCTCCTGAAATTCCAATGCGAATATCCAAACCAAATTGGAATGTGTGGAAACCTGGCTGAGCCGCTCCTTTATTGAAAGTACCTTCATAACGGAAAAATAATGAAGCTGTGACTATATTGCTTAATGAATATCTTGCCCGAGGCTCTACAATAATCTGCTTTGTACCATTTACGGTCCATCCGCTATTTGAATTCCCTTGGTAACTTGTTGAGTCTAAAATATTATAGGCGTTATTGTCATTTGTTTTGAAAGTAGCAAGAAAACTAAACTCTAAATCATTCTTCAATTTGATTCCTAATAATGGAAAATCAAATCCACGCATTACATACGATGCTTGTGCTGTAATATCGTTAGTAGATTGTGATGCAATCATACTGCGGGTTGCTGTGTTGACCATATAAGATTTTTGAGTGCTCCATCGCAGCGATGCAGTTAAATTGCCACCTACCTTTTTCTCATCAAAAGCTGTCGTTAAACCAATCAATGGTGAAAATGCATATTGAACAGTCTGCCCCAAAATAAATTTGCCTATATCTGTCATTTGGATTTGCTCTTGGTATGTCGATTGATATGCATGCTCCAAAGATACTCTTTTCAAATAATCGTTCCATAATCCCCATTTTTCCAAGCCTTCCCAACGAAATGCCCAGTTAATATCAGGTAAAAATTTACCTACATCGCCGCTGAAAAACTTAAAGGTCCTTAATTGATCATAAAATGCTGCTGATAGTGCATCCTGAAGCATAGCATTTTTGCTGTTTGTGTCCAGATTCATCTGCCCGATTCGTGCTTTTTCTGTATTGTATTTTTTTACAACACTCTCAATTGTGTTCCCAAATGGATTTAATCCAAAAACAGAAGGAAATGTAAAAAATGTTCTATTTATTGTTTTTAACGCAATAATATTTGTATAATGTGGTATGCCTAAACTATCCGAAATAATTGTCTGATTGCGATTGTATCCTAGATCTGTCTTAAAATTAATATCAAGAGTAGCGCCAGGCCATAAGACTCTTGATGTTTTTATTTCGAAAGTTGATTGTTGCCTAAAATTATCTTGCAATACTGCATTTGGTGGTCGGCGGCCATCAAATACTTGAAATGAAAAGTAAGGAAAATTGCTTGATGATGCAATTTTAAAATCGCTATGAGGATTTGATACAAGGCCTAATTGGTAGGGAACAGAGGGACCAAAAATATTAAGGCTACTTCTAAAAGTGGCACCACGTGACCAGAAGTTATCAAATCCCGTTCCCCCAAATACACCCGGGTCAATACTTGAATTTGTTTGATTAAAATTAAAATCAATTTTGTCCCAATCGAAGAAAATAGTTTTAAGAACTTTTCCAATAGATTTAAAAATCGAACTAGAACTATCTATCTTTTGTCCTGCTGATAATTTCTTTTGGCCAGTTTTAAACCAGAAATTTCCAAGTGATTTGAGCTTCAAAGAGTTATTAATTCTTATATTATTATTAAAATTCGCTGTTTTTGCAACATCGCGTATAGTTGAATCAGGCTGTAAGGGGTTATTCATTGAATATGTTGTTGAATACGTTCCTGCAATATCCACAAATTTGGTGATATTTAAAATATTTGGTAATTGAGGTCGGATATTCAATGTAAATACCTGAGAATGTAATGTGTTGTTTCCAAATCTCAGTAATTCGCCTTCTTTAAAGAACATTTGATTGGCAATCTGACTGCCCGACCGTTGCTTGCCTGTTTTATCTAATTCAAACGGGACGAGAGTACTTGTAGTATTAAAAGAATAATCAAGGAGTGGGTTTAGAAAACTCCCTTCAAAGAATTTCCAGGAAAATTGCGCTTGTCTTTGCCCATTAAATTCACGCAATACAGGACTTGGAAAATCTAAATAGCGTGATTGCTCAGTCTGGCGGCGTCTCATAAAATCAAGTGTAGCACTAAGACTGGCAGGCAGGAAATTAATTTTGAAATTATTATAAATATTGAGTACAGGAGCATTCTTAAGCCACGGAAAAGGTTTAAGAGATAGAACATCGGGAATATTAATGCCATATTGGACATTTAATTTCCACATCCAGTTAAATCTTTGTACATAAATTGGCGACCGTTCATATTCCTGAGAATATGAATATCCGATTGATAATGCGTTAAGAGAGTATTTCATTAACCAATGATTAATTGGTATACCCAATTTCGCTTGTGTTATTGCCCAACTGTCTTGAACTTTTAAAGATTGAGAACGAGCTTTTACTGAATTTTCTTCATTTTGAGCATAAGTATTTGCCTCAGCAACTGACATTCCCGAGCTAATTGCTGACTGATACGCCGAGTTGCGTGCTTGCAATGCCGCTTCATTCAAATTAATATCGCTATTAGCTACATACTCGGGATTATCGAATTGCTCTGAATGTGTATATGTTATTGGCACTCTCATCTGCGAAAAGCTTTTAGGAACGAATTTTTCCAAACTTCCATTTGCTGTTAGAGACCAACTCGATGATGTAATTCTATCGCCAAACCTATCTTCTAATTTATGAAAATTAGGCTGGTAGTGTGAGAAATTCAAAGCAACCTCTCCCAAATCTGCCAATTTAAGAGTAGCATTGCCAACCCCTGCCCAGTCCTGACGCCGTTCGGGGTCAATCAATCTTAATTCATCTACCCACATTGTTGTAGATAATTGATTTGGAAATTGTTCCTTTGGATTTTCTATGCCAAATCCAAAAAATTGTACTCGAGTTAATATAGGATTCCCTCTTATAACAAATGTGGCAAGCGAATCATTTTTTACAGGAAATGATTGAATATTATAAAGACTGGATGTGTCTCGCATTTGCTTGATTGATGTAATCTCATTCAAATCAATTGTTATATCTTGCCAACCACGCAATAATGGCTTTCTATATTCATAATAATTCAAAGAATCAATACCAAAACGAATATATGCATATGCTTTTGGAATCGATTTTCCCCATATTTGTGATGGCATTGTTCCATCGCCGTGAATAAAGAATTTTAAAGTTTTATAATAAAATATATCAAGACTATGGAATATGCGTGTTGCCATTCTTGATTCGCCAAAATTCAGATTTTGAACTGAAAGATTTAATGATTGCTCATTTAATTTTATGTCATTATATGGGTCGGGATTATTTAGCACACGCGGGGGGGTCACACCCGGTGGCATTTCATAAAAATCTGGCGCCTGCGCATTTTCCCATAAATTTAAAAATGATACCTGCAAAACACTGTCATTTGCAGGGATACTTTGAAAATCATTTACCCTTTGCCAATTTGAACCAACCAATCGCCAATCAGCAATTGTTAGCCTTGCTTTCCCGCCTTTAAATCTTACTCTTACATATTGAATATTTGAATATGATGGATTCCCAACTGTAGAGCTTGGCTTTCTTATAGGTATCCGATAGAGAAACCAGCCTTTATTGGGATTTCCTCCAACAATTTGTGGATTTAAATTTGGTATAGGTGTTATATCAATATCGTACGAAAAATAGCTGTCAGTTAATGAAATTGTTTGTCCATTATTTTTATTTAATATTTCCTGGTCTGGAAATTGTCCTAATTCTGAATATTTTGAATTACCTTCAAAATTATTATACTTAACAAAATCGTTTGGTACTCTGGTTTCGTCTGATTTGCCGAAATCAAAATAATAATCATCCCTTGCAGGGTCGCTTTCCTGATTTAATGGGTATGGATATTCTTCTTTTTCTTGCTTATCCTCCCATGCATCAATTCCGATATCCTCACCTGCATCAATAATCCCATTAGGGAAAGGACTTGCCGCTGTTATCCCATCTTCTGTATCTAACCTACCATTTGCAATAATATCCTCACTTATTTGACCTAAATCGACACTCATTTTTGTTCCAGGTTCGTAATCATCGACATGCATCATTATTTCGATATATTCTATATTATCAGCATCGAAGTTTGTATAGAAAGATGATAATAATCGTTCCATTCCTCCCCAGATTTTCTTCCTATTAATAGGATTAGCACTAAAAGCATTAGCAGGGTCATAATATTGACCATCCAGAGTATCAATGAAGTCAGGGTTCATATTGTAAATTCCACGAAAATCAGGATTGAAATCTATGTATAAAGTAGGTTGAAATTGTTGGCCTTGAATGTAATTCTGATTATTAGGATAAATATCTATAATGGGCACCCTTGGGAGAAAATATTGGTACCAAAACATACGTCCGCGGTAAAAATTACGTCCCGCACCTGTCGTATCAATATCATTATCTACAGGTGCGGAGCTATGTTGCCATTGTGTAGGAGTAAGCCCCAATGATATATACCTTTGCGCTGCTTCGAAATCATCAATATATACAACAGGTGAATTATTGTCGGATGCAATTTCGGATGTCCTTTTATTTGGATTCGGCATCATAAGTGCCCATTCACCTTGTACATTTAAATTAGATGGCACTTTTGTATCATAAAATGGCAAAATATCTAAAGCTTTTGTGAGCCATGGCATATCAAGGTTAAATTTAGCATCGAATCCTGCCATCATATTCTTTACAGGTTCATCGCCAAGCCTCACTCGATCCATTACAGCAGATTGATTATAAAACATAAATGTTCCACCAATTGACGCATTGCTAAATCGAGTTTTAAATATTTGATAATCTGCACGCAATCCTGCAAGAGTTTTTGTGGAGGTCAACATTAAATCCTGCTGTTCGTACTCGACTTTAAGATTTGCATTTGGAAGCGAGGCTCGTGGATTCCTGATTGTTAATATTCCTGAATAATAATCAACAATATAATCTTCATATTCTCGAAGGGGTGCACCGTCCAGCGTTACTCGCACACTACCAGGCGAAAGATTAAAAGCTCCTAAGGCAATTCGATTTGTCGCTCGCCCCGAAACTTGCCCTGATATTACAAATCTATCTCTTGCTGTATTCCTTGCTGCAATATCGTATGTTGTATCATAAACTTGGTCAAATGTATATTGTTCGGCAAGCTCGGGATTCCCAATCTTTTGGAAATACGTTCGAAGCCCATTTGAAAATGGTTTGGAGCTTGGAAATGTTAACTCGCCTGTTGTTGCATCGAAAAATGGTTGTCGTAGGTCAAAAATTCCATCCGGTGGTGCTGTCCCTGTTGAATTATTAACTTGATCAACACCAAATATTGTGACAAGTTTATCGGGTGCTCCTTGCAGTACATCAGCCGAATCATTATTAGAATTTATATACCATAAATTAATAATTGTGTTTGATATATCAACATTTGTAATAGCATTAATTTGGTATATGTTTTTCATCTGGCGATCCCAGATTAATTTATAACTTGGAAGCATATTTGGCCGATAAACAAGCCTCAATATCAACGTGTCTCTATCAGCAGTATTTCGGCTGAAAGTGCCATAATATATATCATCATCTTTCGAAAGCGTCGGGCCCTCAATTGCATAAGAAACTGCATAATATCTGTCTTGACGTAAATTTTTTATATTAAGAGTTCCCAAATTTGCGTCAAATGAATATTGAGTTGAATCAAGTAGCATAAAATTCCCACGCTCGACAATTCCCGTCTGTATTGGCCTGGATTTCTCTGCTGCTGTATATGTTTCATTAGGACGTAAACCCCGCAAATCTGCTATTGCTACACTTGTGCCTGCTCGCAATACACTCTCACCTATATCATTTGTAGATTCCCAAACTTGAACATATTTCACTCGATTATATTGCGCTGCTGGTGTATTTGGTATTACAGGTGTGGAATTTTTAAAATAGGCATCATAAATTTGCTGATATATTGTATCGAGAAAGAAATGGTTCTTTGCAAAATCGTATGCACGAAGAGTAAATGGTTGAGTGCTTGTTCCACCACGTACATCAATAAATTTCCGCTGGGCTCTTCTCTGAGAAAATACAGATTTTAAAAATAATGGACCAAATTGGAAATCTGCCCTTACACCAAAAAGTGATTGACCACCCCCAATTAATGTTGATGGTATAGGAAAATTGATATTACCAACTTCTACCAACCTTATTATATCATCATCATGGCCATCATAGCTGAGTTTGAATTGATTATTGTAATCAAATGTAGAACGAGTGTTCCAATTTGTTCCGAATTGGAGCTTATCCCCAATTTTAGCACTTACATTTACTCGGATATCCTGATTGAAAATAGGACTCGATTGATTTTGACCAAATGCAGAAACAGTCCCAAGATTTTGAGTGTCAAACCGCCATCCAACCCTTAAATTTATTTCTCCATTCACTGATAAACTTAATTCAGGTTTGCCAAAAATACTCATCAATGCTGTTTGAGGTATAGGTATTGAAATACCTGTCGCTGAAGCAATCATTTTTGATATATCACCCTGAGATAATGCCTGAGCTAAATCGTGGCGAGTTAGTATTGAATCCCATATCTCATTATTAATTTGCTTCTTTCTTAATAATAAATAATCATCGAGAGGTAAAGTTAATGAATAACTGATTTGATTAGAATCGATTTGGTCATATGTTGTAATATTGCTGCCAATAGAATCAATTAAATTACTCTGCTCATATCCTTCAGGATTTCGATTCTTGTTCAATATAGTGACTGGATTTTGGAAATTGCTCCGTTGGAAACTATTTAAATTGAAAAATTTAAGCTGTGTGTAGTTCGTATCAATATTCTTTTGATATATCGTATCTAAATTTATTTCGAGAGGATTTTGAAAAAGTAGTAAAGAATTTAAATAATTAAATAAAATATAATTCAAATGCGAATTATATAATACATTATTATGCAAAATAATGGAATTATTATTGTTTAGCTCTTGTGGAAATGCATTGTATTGCAAAAGAATAATTATGCATACACAAAATAAAGTGTAATATTTGGTTCTACTCTTCAATCAGAAATATATTTGGTGAACAATAAAGTTTTGTCTTAGAAACTTTTGTAAAGTTGAACCAATTTTGCCTCTTTATATTTTCTGCAAATTAATTTTTTCCAAATTAATAAAAAGTTTAAAATAAAAGATTATTATATATAGCTTTCAGATGTATTATTCTCGGTATCTTCAGGAATCTCAAAATGCAATTTGTCTTCAAATAGCTCTTTCATTGCAATAAATGTAGGCTTAGGCAAATCATCAAAATCCCTACTGATTTCCTCTAATTCCCGCCTTGCATCTTCGGATTCTTCTACATTTCCAATATAGTCACGTGCTCGCAAATTATATTCACTTCTGATTTGGTCATTGATTTGCCTTGCTCTCATTCCAAGTGCAACTATAGATTGATAAATTGAGCCTTTTTCAGTTTCCTTCATTCTCAATAAAATTGGATTTACAGGATATTTTGCCATAATATTATATTAATTAAAGATTACAAAATTACAAAATTCTTTCTAATTATTTTTGCTTAATATTTGGAATAATTATTCCAATCTTTAATAATTGTTTATTTTATTTCAAATTTTTTTATTAATTTTAAAAATATTATAACGAATTAAAATGAAAAAACTTTATTATTCGATTGGCGAGGTTTCTGAATTGCTCAATGAAGAGCAATATACATTACGATATTGGGAAAAAGAATTCCCAATTATTAAACCCCATAAGAATCGTGGAGGTAATCGCGTTTACTCACCTATCGATTTTGATTTACTCTCATTAATTCATAAGTTATTGAGAGAAAAGAATTATAATATTAAAAAAATTAATGAAATTTTTTCTTCTTTTAATTCTAAAAATGAAATAATTAAAGAACAAGATAAAATTCTTCAATCAATTATGCCAATAAAACCCCCATCTGCTCATCAACTTACATCACCCGTAAAGATGCAAACATTGCAAAATGCCCGTTCCTTAGAAATTATTAATGAAATTCTTGAAATTCTAGAAGAATAAATTCCAATTCGTAATTTTGTATTTTTTAAAAATTGAGAAAAAAATGAAAGAAAAAAAAGATTATTTAAATCCCGATAAGATTGTCAAGCATATAGATATAACAAGCTTTAATTCAATTCCAATAATCGAAGCGATGGCTGACACAGCATTTCAAGCACGCAATTTGTCTCGAGCTTGCCAAATTGCAAATCGAATGGTTGCTGATTCAGAATGTTCAATATTTCTAACTCTTGCGGGATCTCTAATTAGTGCAGGTATGAAATCCGCAATTGTCGAATTAATGAAGAATAATATGATAGATGCCATTATTTCGACAGGAGCGAATATTGTCGACCAAGATTTTCTCGAAGCTCTTGGATTTAAACATTATCGAGGCACTCCATTTGTAAATGATAATGAACTGCGTGAATTAATGATTGATAGAATATATGATACCTATATTGATGAAGATGACTTACGCGTTTGCGATATGACTGTCGCAGAAATTGCAAATTCCCTAGATCCTCGCCCATACAGCTCTCGTGAATTTATTAATGAGATGGGACGGTGGCTAATGTTGAATGATAAAGGGGAGGGTTCTATCATTCGTACTGCTTATCAAAAAGCTATACCTATTTTTGTGCCTGCATTTTCAGACTGCTCAGCAGGATTTGGATTTATCCATCATCAATATAGCGCAAAAGGACCAACTGCATCAATTGATTCGGCTAAAGATTTCCTTGAACTTACTAAAATTAAAATTGATGCCACACAAACAGGAATTCTGATGCTTGGAGGTGGAGTACCTAAAAACTTTACTCAAGATGTCGTTGTTGCAGCCGAAGTCCTCGGCTTTGAAGTGCCAATGCATAAATATGCTGTGCAAATAACTGTGGCTGATGAACGTGATGGTGGATTATCTGGCTCAACTCTCAAAGAAGCAAGTTCTTGGGGTAAAGTTGAAACAACTTATGAACAAATGGTCTTTAGCGAAGTCACAATTGCATTTCCTTTGCTTGCTTCGTATTTATTCCATAAAGGTGAATTTAAAAATCGAAAAGAAAGAAGATATTCAGATTTCCTTGGATAGATACTAATTACTTATTAGCAATTTTATAGCCATTCTCTTTTCATAATTTTCAATTGTAAGGAAATAAACGCCCTTTGCTAATTGAGATGTATTAATTTCAATAGTGCTTTCTGTTATTAAATAATTGAAATTTTTTATTTTCTGTCCAAATATATTATATAATTCAATATTTATAGCAGAATTTAGAAAATCGAAATCTCCAAATTCAATCCTTTGTATATCTCCCGTTGTATATATCTTATATTCATCAACAGGTGTAATATCTACTGAATATGGATTAGGATACGGTTTGCCGATTGCGCCAAAATATTTTCCGCCTGCTGTTGAATCAAAACATTTAAGCACAATTTCACCATTACTTGTTATTCCCGCTTCTATTCCCGTGACATTCTTCATATTTATAAATTGTGGAAATTGAACCATATAAAAATGGTCCCCATAATCTGATGAATAAAAAAGCGAATCATTATTGGTTATCAAAGATATGTATTGTCCTTTGTTGTTTAATTTAGCTGTTGAGCTATTTAAAAACATATTATTTGGTTGTGTATATGTATGAAAAACTGTATCAATAACTCCTTCTTCACTTTTGAGTCTTATAATATATATGTTAAATAAATCTATAATTTTTGGTTTTCCATTAAATAATACTTGTACCTGAAAAGTAGATCCCTGCCTGCAATAGTAAAACATTCCATTATTTGATGGGAATGCTCTTAAGAATGTATTATAATCGTGATAAAATAAAGTTATTGAGTCGCCCAAATTATCTGAATAATAAAAATTTCCCTCATAATTAATGAAGCATATACGATTTGGGACACTACTTTTATATACATATTGTGTGTGTTGGAATTCTTCACAAATTTCCCCTGTCGAATCCCTTGGGCCTAATGGACGGGCAGTAGAATCATTTAAATTGATTAGATAGGCTATATTTGTTTTAGCGTTTATGTCAAATCGAGGCATTGCAACAAGAAGCGAGTCGTTCAATTCAAAAAAGGCATCTCCAATGTATATTGGTATGTTTATCATTTTGCCACGTTTGAACATAGTCCAAGCGTTAATTATATTTAATCGAGGAATGGGTCTATCATAGACATAAATTTGATTTTTACTATTAAGGAGATAATTACCTGTATATAAAAACGAATCCCTTTCCCAAGTGTTGCCGCGGTCAGATGTATATGATAATATTAAATTCTTATCTTTTGTCCTCTTGCTGAAAAACAACATTTCATTTTTAGATTTTTCGATGATTGTTTCGGCATCATAGAAATTTTTATTGTCAAATTTTATTTCTTTCCAATCACATTTCCAAGTTGGGTAGCTTGCTCCAAAGCAATATTGATTCCCAAAAATAATGGTTAAGACGAATGCTAATAATATAAATACTTTTTTCATAATGCGCATACTCCATTTTTACAAAAATTATCAAAAATTCTCTATAATATGTAACAGAAAATTTGCAAAAAAATTACAAATTACTACAATATTTTTTTAAACAACCATAATTCTTAAAATATTCTCGAAATTTTAAAAATAGAAGATTTAATATTAATTATTCTGATTGATATTTTCTTCTTGCATCATATTGTTATTATCTTCAAGTTCTTTCTGCAATTCAAGTTCTTTCTGCTTTTTAATTCTACGAATTTTATTGAAATTTACTGATGGTGTGATTGTAACGCCTTCTCGAATAACACCTAACTTCCTAAGTGAATCCTCTGCTATTCTATATCGCGTGATATTTCGCAAGCTGCCTCTGACATCTTCAGGAATTTGAGAGATTGGAATTAGCGGTTCGTCGTATGAAAGTGGATCTTTTGGCAAATTGATTCGCGGTTCTTTGTTGCTTGCCAGATTCATCCACGGCCTATAAGCTTTGCCAAATTCATAATAATCAAGAATAATTACGGGTGTTCCTGTATAAGGTATAGGCCGACGCGAACTATCATATTTTGCTGCTTTCCCCCATGAAAATAACCACTTCGCATCTTCCTCGAACATTCGCATACAAGAATGTGATGCAGGATAGCCAGGCATAAAAAATTGATGAAATGCCATTCCAGCTTCTGCATTGAAATTGAAATAATAATTCATTTCCCAATTGCTATCAATAGATGATAGCCGAGTCCTCTGTTTAAAATTTAATTGATAACGTCCAGGATATGTCTGTGTCCTTTCTTTTCCCGAATTGACTGCTGTGAATCGCTTTAATATGCCATTTTCATAAAATGCTGCTGCCTGGTATTTCGCCGATACCAATATAATCTTTGGTATCTTTTCTGCATCCGGATAATATATAGGAAAAAACGAATAGGCTCTCAAATCGCTTATAAAAGTGTCGGGGTAGATCACAATATTTGATTTTTGCACTAATGACCATTCCTTGCGATTGAGTAATTTCATAACGTTGCTACTGAAATTTACTTCTTGCATCAATTGTCGAAAGAATTCCTTTCGTTCTGAATTGCTTTTGAACTCAATTGTGTGATATTTTATTGTTAGGAACGTATCAATTTTAGGTTTTTTAATTGTGTCTTGTTCAGTATAAGGTTGATTACTTGTTTTGTTATCATCACAAGAAAACAACAAAAGTCCCGCTAATACAATAGAAAAAATAAATATATATATTTGCTTAATTTGAAAAATACTCATAAATAATTAGAGATTAGGAAAATTTCAGACTACTTTTTCCATTTCATCCAAATAGAGTTATTAAAATCGTTCGATTCATTACCTAAATTAATAATTCCCACTTCAAATGTTTCTAACCAATTTAAAAATTTCTCAACATCATCACCAATAAAAATTGACCCGTGCTGAGGAGCAATAATCGACGGATTTAATGCTCGCACTCTTCTAATCCAGGATTTTAAATATGTAGACGATGGCATCCAACGTTTATGAAAACCTTCCATATATTGAATATGTTCATTAAAATTTTCAACGATTAATGGATATTCAGGAGGTACTAATCCCGCTCCAATATCGCCTGAAAATAAAATTTTCGATTTTGGGTCGAATAGTGAGAAATTGCCCGCAGAATGACAAAAATGCGCGGGGACGCAATAAACCGAAGTATTTCCTATTTTCAATTCCATTCCTTCATCAGGTATTGGATTTAATATAAAATCTGTGCCCATCCCGAAATGTGATATGAATCCAATCCATATCCACGGAGCATAGATATTTACATTTGGTACTAAATCCAACCACATTGCAAGCGATGAACTAATATCAGGGTCTTGGTGAGATGCAAATATTGAGCGTATTTTATTAATATCTACAAATTTTGTTAATTCAGTAAGTACTGCAGGGAATATTTCAATTCCGCCCGGATCAAGCAGCATTGCTTCGCTATTGTCAATGATTACGTACTCATTTGTATCAATTACTTTCTCCTTTTTGGTATTGTCGCGACCCATTACAATCCATTTATGAGCGCCATCATCGTAAATTACTTCACTTTTCATATCTTTTATAAATTTAAATTCTTTATTATATTCTTTGCCTTTATTATGCTATCATTCATAGCATCTAAATATTCATTGAGATTATTAATTATTTTCAAAATATTATCGACTAATGATTCAAAATTACCCCTTGATTCATCTAAATATGATGATTCTATTAGTATGTTTGTTCCCATATAATTTGCTATTACACCATTGCGTTTTATACTCTCAATTTTTTCCTGAACTTTATCGAGCAGCATACTCGATGATTGTAATTTTGAATGGATTTGATTGATTTTGTTGATGTTGTTGTGCGTTAGATAAGCTAAATTTGATAATATTATTCCTGAATTATTTGCAAATAATTCATTAGTAGGGATCTTTTTTAGATCCTTAACATTTAACAAATTGAAATCATCCACTTGGAAGCTTGAATGCAAATTTGATAGTAACTGGTTAATGAAATTTATCAGTGTATCTGTGTAAAACAGAATGCGAATCAATGCAAGTAATGACTCAGTGAGATCTCGAGTTAATTGTATAGTGATTGATTCAAGCGCATCTAGTTCGGGTGTGATATTCCGAGGCAGGTCGGATAGAAATCCTGAAAGAGTAATCAATGACTGTCCCTGAGCAGTACCAATCTTGCTTGCTTGCAGTAATCCATTGATTGCCAATAGTCTCAGTTCTGAACTGACATTTGTAATTTCCCTAGCATTATTCAATATCCTTACTTCTTCCGTAAAAAGTGTAGATATCTCTTGCCTATATGTTATAATTTGTTTAGACATTATTTATTATATGTAATTTTTTCGATAAAATAAAATTTGGCATTACCCGATACTTTTTGTTTAATGATTTGGAAATCGGGATGAATAATTTCATTCCTTTTAGATTCTGTCTCATAAATTATTATTCCATTATCATTTAGAATTTCTTTCGTCATTGCTAACTCGCAAATTTTCCATAAATATTCAAAATTATATGGTGGATCGGCAAATATAATATCAAATTTCTCTAAATTACAAAGAATCGAAAGAAATTCAATCGCTTCTGATTGAAATATTTTAAATTTATCCTTTGGAATTTCCAAATATTCAATATTTTTTTTTATTCGAATTAACGATTCTTTCGATTTATCAATGAAATAAACCATATCTGCACCCCGGCTCAACGCTTCCAAACCAATTGCCCCACTACCTGCAAATAAATCGAGAAAAATCTTACCTTGTATATTAATTATCGAACAAAGTGTGTCAAATAATGATTCCCTTGCAAAATCTGTAGTGGGCCTGATTGATCGAGGCATCTTACCTATCAAATTTCTACCACCATATATACCTGAAATTATTCTCATAAATTAGAAAGTCAATTCTTCAAAAAATGATGGAAAAGACGCCCCTATGACTGGTGGGAATATGTGCATATTCCTCTTGCAATAATCTATTTCTCTTTCATTGAAATTTGCCTTCATCATTCTAAAAGCATTTAATTTATGTGTCTCAATATCTATTATGTTCAAAGATTCCTTCATTTCATTAAATAAATCATCATTTAAATCCTCCCCATAACAAAATAATCCTGTATCGATTTTATTTGTTATTAATTTATTTACTTTTAATATTTCGTTTGTTAAAATTTGAGTTATAGCTACATCTTGTTGATATGAAAGCAAATTATAATATGAAATTTTAGAATTTGATAATATTGTAAAATCCAAAAAATTCCCTTGGATTCCTACAATTGCAGATACTGAATTTCTATATTCCGGATAATTGTATAAAAAGCAATTTACTGCAGAAATCTGTGAAACATTGATAGATATTATTTCTTTATTATATCTGTTAAATAACTCTTCGTAACGTTTTATATCAATCTTTGGATATATTACACACATTAGAGTCTCTTGATTATCGGCTCGCTTTTCTAATCGAAGTGCGTATATCACAAAGTTATTAATATCAAGTGTCGGAAATGCTTTTGTAATTTCTACATTTAATAAAGATCTTATATCTTCTGCTTGTAAATCAGCTGCGATTGGAAATTGAGATACCATAATTAGTTCTGCTGGAAATACAATTGATATTCCATCTACTTTATTTTTTATTGATTCAAATTGATTCTTAAATTCCTGAATACTTTTTTCCAAAAAAACGGCTCCATTTTCTTCATACTCAAATGGGGTGCTGATTATGCTGAACCAATCAAGTTCTAATCCATTTGGATCATTGCTGACTAATGTTGAATATGTATTTTGCAAGCTATTATAAATTGATAAAATTCGTCTATTTTTCATTTGTTTCTCTTGTTGGTGAAATAAAAGTAAATTTTGTGCATTTATTTATTTTGCTATCAAGGAATATTTACTATTATTCTTATCAGAAAATCTTCTACTAATTTTATGCCAAATACTGTACCTTTTTTTCTCATTTCAAATAAAAGGAAATAGCACTTAAAATACTAAATTAAGGATTTTTTGGGGATTTATTTTAAACTAATTAAGTTATTAAAATATTCGTCTTAAATATCCTTAATAATTAATATTATTTAATTTCTTAATTTTATAGATTTTATTTTATTGAATATTATAAATGTCTAAATATAAATATAAAAACATCCCTAATTCTGAATTCGATAAAATTATTATTCGTGGTGCGCGAGAACATAATCTCAAAAATATTAATATAGATATTCCGCGAGATAAATTTGTTGTTATTACAGGTGTGTCGGGTTCAGGGAAAACCAGTTTAGCGTTTGATACAATTTATGCTGAAGGGCAACGACGTTATATTGAGTGCCTGTCTCCTTATGCTCGTCAATTTATGGATGTGTTGAAAAAGCCTGACGTTGACCGTATCGAAGGACTTTCCCCCGCTATTTCCATTGAACAAAAAACAAGTGGAAACTCTCCACGCTCAACTGTTGGAACAATCACTGAGATTTACGATTACTTGCGTTTGCTTTTTGCTAAAATTGGAGTACAATATTGCGTTGATTGTCATTTACCGGTTGTCGAGCATTCCCTTGATGAAATAATTAGTGAAATTTTAGAAAAATATGATAGCAAACTTGTTCAAATTCTATCTCCATTAGTTCGTTCTCGTCGTGGGCATTATAAAGAGCTATTTAATCAATTGATTAAAGAAGGATATACAAAAGTTCGTGTGGATGGTAAAATTCAAGATTTGCGAAATGGTATGCAGGTTGAACGGTATAAAATTCATGATATAGATCTTGTTGTTGATAGATTAGAAATTTCAAATCATCAAGCAATGCGACTGTCTAATTCAATCGAAATTGCATTACACCGCGGAGAAGATGTTTGCTCATTAGCAATTCAAGAATCCGATGGAAGTTGGACCGAAAAGACTTATTCTACAAAATATTCCTGCCCTAATTGTGGCAAGGCTTATGACAAATTATCCCCAAACAATTTTTCATTTAATTCTACTTATGGAGCGTGCCCTACTTGCCAGGGACTAGGGGAAATTGATACTTTTGATATTGATTTGCTTGTCCCTGATAAGAATAAATCAGTTGCAGATGGTGCTATTGCAACACTTGCTAAAGGTAAGAATTTTTGGTTATGGAAACAACTGAATTCCTTTGCTTCAAAGCATCGAATAGATATAAATAAGCCTGTAAAAGACTTAACTCCTGGAGAATTGAATATGATACTTTATGGCACTGCTGATAATACTGTTATTGTAGATTATTTAAAAGGGGAGCAAACCCATTCGATGACTCAAAGCTATCACGGTATTATCCCATTGCTACAAGAATTGCTCAATAATCCTCCTATGCGTGCAGTTGAAACTCACGTTCGCAAATTTGTCGTGAGAAAAAAATGTCCCGATTGCAATGGGAAACGTTTGAAAAATACTTTTTTAAATGTATTTATTTATGGCAAGAATATAGATGATATTGTCTCGCAAGATGTTGAACATTTAATTCCGTACTTCCAAAATTTGCAAAATCAATTAACACCCCGAGAAAAAGAAATTTCTCAAATTATATTCAAAGAAATTATCTCACGCCTGATATTTCTTAAAAATGTAGGATTAACTTATATTTCCATTTCACGTTCATCTCAATCCCTATCGGGTGGGGAGTCTCAACGCATTCGACTTGCCTCTCAAATTGGGTCCCAGCTTGTGGGAATTACTTATGTCTTGGATGAACCAAGTATTGGATTACATCCTCAAGATAATTATAAATTGATTGATTCATTGAAGCAATTGCGCGATTTAGGCAATTCCGTGATTGTTGTTGAACACGACCGCTCAATGATTGAAGAATCTGACCAATTTATTGATATCGGACCACGTGCGGGCGTGCTTGGTGGTGAGGTGATTTTGCAAGTAGATACAAATAAAATTGATAATTTAGCGGATGATGATGTCGATAAGTCATTGACAATCCAATACCTCAAAAATTTGAAGCAAATCACACGCAATAATGGTTATGCCGAAAAGTATCGCGAGGGTAATGGTTTATTTATAAATCTTTATGGATCCCGTGGCAATAATCTCAAAAATTTAGACGTGCAAATTCCCCTTGGCAAATTTATATGTATAACAGGTTTATCGGGTTCAGGGAAATCGAGCTTAATTAATGATACTTTATATCCAATACTCGCTAATCATTTTTACAATTCCAATCTTAATCCTTTGCCTTACAATAGAATTGAAGGTATTGAAAATATTGACAAAGTCATTGAAATTGACCAATCTCCAATTGGTAAAACTGCTCGCAGCAATCCCGCTACTTACACAGGTATGTTTACATATATACGGGAATTTTTTTCAATGCTTCCCGAAGCAAAAATACGTGGCTATCAAAGTGGGAGATTCTCTTTTAATGTCAAAGGTGGGCGATGTGAGGCTTGCCAAGGTGCGGGAATAAAGAAGATTGAAATGAATTTTTTGCCCGATATTTATGTCCCTTGCGATGTTTGCCAAGGTAAGCGTTATAACGAAGAGACTTTGCAGGTTAAATTCAAACATAAATCAATTGCCGATGTGCTGGATATGACAATTGATGAGGCGTATGAACTTTTTACAGATATTCCTAATATACAGAGAAAACTTGCTACTCTTAAAGATGTTGGGCTTGGATATATTACACTTGGACAGCAATCCCCAACTTTATCTGGCGGCGAAGCTCAACGTGTTAAGCTTGCTACTCAATTATCGAAACGCAGCACGGGTAAGACGCTTTATTTACTTGATGAGCCCACAACGGGTTTGCATTTTGATGATGTTCGAATCCTTCTGAAAATGCTTGATAATCTAGTCGAAAAAGGCAATACTGTCATTGTTATTGAACATAATTTAGATGTTATAAAATTTGCAGATTGGATAATTGATCTTGGTCCAGAGGGTGGTGAAAATGGGGGATACGTTGTTGCAACAGGAACACCTCGAGAAATTGCAGATAATCCTAAAAGTATTACAGGAAAATTTTTAAAGAAGGAATTCCAAAGATTATTAAAAATTTCATAATTTGAATTTTCAAAAATTTACTAATTACATTTTAATTTCAAGGTGCTGAAATGCAAAATTCTATGAAAGAATACCTTCGAGGTGAATTAAAGCAACTCGAAGATAAAAAGTTATATAAAAAAGAAAGGATAATCGAAAGTCCACAAGGTGCTGAAATTATCGTAAAAGGCAAGAAAGTGTTGAACTTTTGTGCTAATAATTATCTTGGGCTTTCTTCTCATCCGTTATTAATAGAAGCGGCACACAAAGGTATCGATTCTCGTGGATTTGGTCTATCATCTGTTCGTTTTATTTGCGGAACGCAGGATAGACACAAAGTCCTCGAAAAAAAATTAGCTGATTTTCTTGGAATGGAGGATTCAATACTGTTCTCATCCTGCTTTGATGCAAATGGGGGAGTGTTCGAACCATTATTTAAAGAAAATGATGCAATAATAACCGATTCTCTCAATCACGCTTCAATTATCGATGGTGTCAGATTAGCAAAAGCACAACGCTGGATATATAAGCATAGCGATATGCGTGATGTTGAAGAAGTTGACCCTGCAACAGGCAAAATGGCAAAAGGATTGGAACGTTGTTTAAAAGAAGCAAATGCTGCGGGTGTCAGATTCAAAGTTATTGCTACGGACGGTGTGTTTTCTATGGATGGCGACATAGCAAAGCTAAATGAGATATGCGATTTAGCTGAAAAATACGATGCTCTCGTAATGGTTGATGACAGCCACGCCACAGGTTTTGTTGGAAAGACAGGTCGTGGAACTCACGAATTAAATAATGTGATGGGAAGAGTTGATATTATTACAACTACCTTTGGCAAAGCACTTGGAGGAGCATCGGGTGGCGCAATTGTAAGTTCAAATGAAATAGTGGAATGGATGCGGAACAATGCTCGTCCATATTTATTTTCAAATACACTTGCCCCTGCAGTTGTAGAAGGGACTATTGCAGCACTTGATTTGCTCAGTTCATCCACTGAATTAAGGGATAAATTGGAAAGAAATACCCAAGTTTTCCGCAAAGCAATGACTGATGCAGGTTTTGATATTCTTCCAGGAGTGCATCCTATTACCCCCATTATGTTTGGAAAATTTGAAAATAGCTCGCAAATTGCCGTAGAATTTGCAAATAGATTACTTGACGAAGGTATTTATGTCACCCCGTTCTCTTTCCCCGTTGTGCCATTGCATAAAGATAGAATCCGCGTGCAATTATCAGCTGCGCACGAATTGGAGCATATTAATACCGCAGTAAACGCCTTCATCAAGATTGGCAAAGAAATGAAAATCATATAATTTCGTGTTTATAGGGGGCAATTTATGTATTGCCCCCAACTTATTTGCTCTCTCCATACATCCATCTTATACCTTCCCTGAATTTATATCAGAGCTTGCTCGGGCGAATCCCTGCTCAATTAAATAATTTATAGCGTGTTTTGCTTTGTCTTTCATTTCATTCACAAGAGGCATTTCCGCTTCGGGAAAATCTGATATAACATAATCAATCAGCTCGCCAGGACCGAAATTCCGCGATATTCCACATCGCAAGCGTATGAAATTCGTATTTTCCAATCCCACTATAAGATAGTCGATATTTTGATTATAAGTAGGCTTCAAGTTGGCTTTCACTGTCTAGAAGAACATCACGAGTTTTGCTCCCTTTAGAAGACCCGACAATTCCTGCTGCTTCAAGTTCATCCATAATACGCTCCGCACGAGTATATCCGATTTTCATACGACGTTGCAAATTGATACAGATGCTTGCTGCATTTGAATTCAATCGAGCTGCATCTTCAAACAGAAGTAAATAAGGTTCTGAATATCCCTTTTGATTTCCAATAAACTCGCAAATCTTTTCTACTTGTCACCTCTTTTGCTCAGTATATGTCCTTAGATTATCAAAAACAACTTTTGTATTTTCTGAGTATTTTGGTATAGTGATGTTCTCAGGAAAACCATCTACTCGCTCTTCTATAGGGCATCTTGAACACCATTTTGATTTTATTTCTAATAAATAATAGTATTCATCCAACTGATAATTGGAGTAAATTATCCTTGTCCAATATGACGGCGTTGAAGTTTAATTATACATTATCATTATCCTTTGCTGAAATCTACCCCAGAGGATTGGTAAATGCTATCACAATATACGAGGAAAATTTGGTTCGTGTCTGAAAGAGATAAAGAAGACAACCGAGCTACCGCAAGATTATGCTTCAGAATAGTATAGTCACATAAGATGATAAAGAGAGATGCTCAATCCCATATAAATAAAAAAAAGAGACACGATAAACGTGTCTCTACTTTTTCATTACAACCTATTTTATAGGTTCATATTTCGATTAAAAGAAATGAACAAATAATCCATCCCGCAATTTCGGTTCAAACCATGTTGATTTCGGGGGCATAATTTTTCCTGCATCAGCAATTGCAAGTAATTCATCTATTGATGTTGGATACATTGAAAATGCTACTGCCATTTCTCCCGAATTCACACGCTTTTCGAGTTCGCCAAGCCCACGAATTCCTCCAACAAAATCAATTCGTTTATCAGTACGAGGATCCTCAATGCCCAATATTCGAGATAGCACATATTTTTGTAAAATTGAGACATCGAGTTTCTCTACGGGATCGGAAACATCAAGAATTTCGGGTTTTGCATCCAACTTATACCATTGATGGTTAAGATACATTCCGAATTGACCTTTATGGTTTGGTTTTACTTGAGAGGATGATTTTTCAACAGTAAAATTGTCGCTTAATTTATCCAAAAATTGCAATTCGTTTAATCCATTCAAATCTTTTACGACGCGATTATAATCAAGTATTTGTAAATGCGATGCGGGAAATGCAACAGCAAGGAAATAATTATATTCTTCATCACCGCGATGATTGGGATTGGATTCTTTCATTTCTCTACCGACAATTGCTGCAGCAGCAGACCTATGATGACCGTCAGCAACATATAGATTGGGTATTTTCGCAAACTGCTCCTCAATTTTGCCAATTAATGAAGAATCTTTGACAACCCATACTTGATGTCTAACGCCATCTGCTGCGACAAAATCATCTTCGGGCTTATTATTTTTAATTTGCTTAATTATATCAAGCAAATTTGGTTCATCGCGGAAGGTAAGGAAAATCGGACCGGAATGTGAACGAGTATAGCGAATATGATTAGCGCGGTCTTCTTCCTTATCTTTGCGAGTTTTTTCGTGCTTTTTGATTATATCATTCCAATAATCTTCGACCGATGCTACACCAACAAACCCATCTTGGGTTCGCCCATCCATTGTCAAACTATATAGATAGAAATATCTACTATTGTCGGGAACCAAGACACCTTCTTTTAGCAATTTATCCAGATTTTCTTTTGCTTTCAAATAAACTCTTTCATCGTATAAATCAATATCGCGTGGCAAATCTATTTCGGGTTTCCCGACGTGCAGGAAAGAATATGGATGCCCTTGGGCTTCTTGGTAGGCTTCTTCGCTTGATAAAACATCATAAGGTTTGGAAGCAACTTCTGCTGCTAAATCAGGTTTAGGCCGATATGCTTGGAACGGTTTGAAGACAGCCATATTATCCTCAATTCACATTTTTAAATGCATCGACTATCTTATTTGCAATTTCAATTGCAATGCGTGTTTGAGCTTCGGGTGTAGAACCGCCAATATGTGGACTTAAACTAACATTTGGATGATTGATTAATTCTTTTTGAGCTTCTGTGGGTGGTTCATTTGCAAAGACATCAATACCTGCTGCGCGAACTTTGCCTGAATTCAAAGCATTTAGCAAATCTTCTTCGGAGACAACGCCACCGCGTGCACAATTAATCAGCACAACACCATTTTTCATTTTTTCAAATTCTGGCGCTGCAATCGCATAGCCATCCTTTTGCTTTGGAATATGAAGTGTAATAATATCTGCTTGTGCAAGCAATTCATCTTTGCTAACAAGCTTGACATTCATATCAATTGTCGTAATAAAAGGATCATAAGCAATAACCTTCATATCCAAACCAAGTGCACGTTTTGCGACTTCTTTTCCAATATTGCCAATACCAATAATACCGAGTGTTTTGCCGGTTAATTCAAAGCCTTCGCTATATTCTTTCTTGGGCCATTTGCCTGCTTTCATTTCGGCAGTACTTTTATAGAGAAATCTTGCAATAGCAAACATATGAGCAATTGCAAGCTCAGCAACAGAAATTGAAGATGCACCTGGGGTGTTCATCACCTTAATACCTTTTTGCTTTGCATATTCTACATCAACATTATCGAGGCCAACGCCACCACGAGCGATAACTTTTAAATTCTTTCCTGCATCTATAACTTCTTTTGTGACTTTTGTAGCGGAACGAACAAGAATTCCATCATAATCGCCAATAACCTTGAGCAATTCTTCTGGTGTAAATTTTTGATTTAATATTTCAATACCAGCATTTTGAAGGATCTCAATACCTTCCTTACTCATACCATCAGAGATCAATAATTTCATAACTACCTCAAATTGTTTAATTAATAAAGTGAAAACTGCAAATACAAAATTATAAAGAAAAATGATAAGAATAACCTTATAAAAAGGATAAATAATTAAGGGAAGCAGAAATAGAAAGTTAGGAAAGAAGAAAGAAAGAAATAGAAAAATATAATAGGAATTATTAATTTTGAATTTATATTTTCTTGAAATTTAATTATATTAATGTGAAAGAATTACTCGAACAATATCTTAAGAATCTGGTAGGTGAAGTACAGCATGGTGATGCACGGGAGGAGAGCTTTTATGAGCATTTAAAAGATTTGATTCATTCATATGCTGCATCTAAAAAAATTTCGAAAATTGATATAACCATATTGCCAAAACAAACCGAGGCAGGTAATCCCGACTTTCGTATCTGGGATGGCAAAAATCATATCACAGGCTATATCGAAGCAAAAGACCCATCGGTCACCAATCTTGATTATGTAGAGAATACTGAACAATTAAAGAGGTATAGAGAGACATTTCCGAATGTTATTCTCACAAATTTCTATGAATTTCGACTTTATCGCGATGGGGAAAGAATAAAGCAAGTAAAAATTGCTCACCCTGCGATTGCAAATAAATTACGAACAGCACCACCATTAGAACATATTGAGGAATTCCAAGAGTTATTGGACTTATTTTTTTCATTTTCATTACCAAAAGTTCAAACATCCCGCTCTCTTGCAAAGGAATTGGCAAAACGAACACGATTTTTGTGTGATGAGGTTATAACAATTGAATTGGCTGAGGAGACAAAGAATGGCCAGAGCATTTTACGTGGTTATTATGATGCATTTAGGAATTTTTTAATTGGAACATTGACAGAAAAGACATTTGCTGATTTATATTCTCAAACATTAACGTATGGATTATTTGCAGCGCGGTCAAGGACAACAGGGGAATTTAACAGGCAATTAGCCTTTCAATACATACCTCAAACCATTGGTATATTAAGGGATGTATTTCGATTTATTTCATTAGAAGATCCACCAAAATCAATGCAAGTGATAATTGATGATATATCAGAAGTGCTTGCAGCAACAGATGTAAATAAAATATTGCAAGATTATTACCAGGAGGGTAAGGGACTGGACCCAATCATACATTTTTATGAAACATTTTTAACAGAATATGACCCAAATATACGAGAAAAGCGAGGTGTATATTACACACCCGAACCTGTTGTAGATAATATTGTTCGTTCAATTCATAAATTATTGAAAACACATTTTGGGATAGCGGATGGATTGGCAGGAGATGGGATAACATTGCTTGATCCAGCAGCGGGGACTTTAACTTTTCCCGCGGAAGCAGTAAAATTAGCAGTTCAGGAATACAAAGAAAAATATGGTGAAGGCGGAATATCAAATTTAATACGAAATAAAATTTTACCTAATTTTTATGCATTTGAATTGATGATGGCACCATATGCCATTGGACATATAAAGATTGGATATTTATTAGAGGAGCTGGGATACAAGTTAAGCGATGATGAGCGATTCAAGCTATATTTAACAAATACTCTCGAGATGGAAGAAATCAAGCGTATCTCAATTCCAGGTTTATCATCTTTGAGCGATGAGAGCCATTCCGCGGGTGAGATAAAAAAAGAAAAGAATATTTTAGTTATACTTGGTAATCCACCCTATAGTGGTATTTCTGAAAATAAAAATGAATGGAGTAAAAAAATAGTTAAAACAAACTTTGATGGAGCACAAAGTTATTATATTGTAGATGGAAAACCGATAAATGAGAAAAATCCAAAATGGTTGCAGGATGATTATGTTAAATTTTTACGTTTTGCTCAATGGAAAATTTATAATGCTGGATTCGGAATTGTTGGTATGATAACAAATCATAGTTATTTAGACAATCCTACTTTCCGAGGAATGCGTCAAAGTTTGATGGGGACATTTAATGAAATCTATATAATTAACCTTCACGGAAATGTCAAAAAAAAGGAACAATCTCCAAAAGGGGACAAGGATGAAAATGTATTTGATATTCAACAAGGTACATCAATAACAATATTTGTTAAGCAAAAAGGTAAAACAGGATGCCTGTTGTATTATCGAGATTTATATGGACCGAGAAAGGATAAGTTTGAATGGTTAAATAAAAATGAATTAAATAAAGAAAATTATGTGAAACTAAATCCCGAAAGCCCTTGGTATTTCTTTATTCCAAGAAATACTAAGGATATTATGCATTATCAGACATGGAAAAATGTGAAAGATATATTTACAATTAATTCAACAGGTATTGTAACTGGTAAGGATAAATTTATTATCGGTTTTGAGAAAAATGAAGTAAGAAAGAGGATAATTCATTTTAAAGATGTTCAATGGCCAGATGATAAAATAAAAGAGACATATAATTTAAGAGATACATTTATCTGGAACTTATCTGAAGCACGCAAAATATTAATGAATGATCCTAATTGGGATTCATATTTTCAATCTTTTTATTATCGTCCATTTGATAGAAGAATTATTTATTATTCTAGAATAATGTTGGAGGGTAGTAGATCTAATGTTATGCAAAATATGTTAAAGAATAATATTGGATTGACTTTATGTAGACAAGTAAAAACGACACAAAATTGGAAACATTGCTTTATAACAAATAGCATCATTGAAAGTTCATATGCTTCCAATAACACAAGCGAAATTACCTATATTTATCCTTTATATATTTATTCCTATAAATACATTAATCATATTACAGATAATTTTGACATAGAAAACAAAGAGCCAAATCTCAATCCTCAATTAATAGAAAAGTTATCGAATGGATATGGCAAGGCTCCAACCCCTGAGGATATTCTCTATTATATTTATGCAATTTTATATTCTAATACCTATCGGGAAAAATATGCAGAATTTCTGAAAATTGATTTTCCACGTATTCCATTTACCTCTAATTACAATACATTTTTGAAATTCGCAGAATATGGCAAACGATTAAGTGATTTGCACTTGCTCAATAGTCCAGTTCTTGAGCGACCCATATCGCGCTATCAAGGCATATCTGCTAACGATAAAATTGAAAAAATTGAATATAACGAGCAAGAGCACAGAATATATATTAATAAAGAAAAATATTTCGATAATGTTGCTGCTGATCTCTGGAATTATTATATTGGTGGTTATCAAGTGTTGCAAAAATTCTTAAAAGACCGCAAAGGAAGAACAATGGATGATCCTTCCCAATATTGCCGAATTATCACAGCAATTGCAAAAACAATTGAGATTCAAAAGCAAATTGATGAAGATTATTCTAATATTGAATCGGAGCTATTGAGTTTATAATTCTTAATTTTGAATTTTATTATAATAATCATTTAACAGATGAACCACTTTATTAAAATTACTCTATCGCTTGTTCTGATGATTTTCTTTGCGGGCTGTTCCCAACAAGCGAAAGAAGATAAACTGCTTAATGTTTATAAACAAATCCTGATTGTGCGTGCAAGTGAACCCGATAGCGTTGCCGCGAATACAAAAGTGCGTAATATTTTGCAACAAAATGGCTATACACTTGAATCATTCAAAAAGGAATTTATGGATGTGGCAAAAGACAATAAGGAATTTTTTGCTCGGCTGGATTCTTTAAGAAATTCATTGAATAGAGAATATAATCAGAAGGTCGATTCAATTAGAAAATATCAATCAAGCCCCACACAATAATCTCTTATTGTATGGAGCTTTAAATAAAATTAAGAATACGCTTCTTTAAGAGAGAGAACTGCAACAAGTCCAAATCCAAATAAAAACATCAATTGGAAGGGAATCGCAGCAATTTCAAGATAATAGATTGACACCCCCACGCACACCACAAAATACAAAGCAAAAAGAATTTCCGCAATTGTGCTTTTAGGTATTTTACGTGGTTTGTAAATGTTTGATTTAGCAGTTTGAGTTGAATTCCCATTGCCTCCGACAATTCCCATTTTTGGAGTACGAGTGAAGCTGGATTTTTTCCCGATTAAAGCTTCGATAACAGCACGTGTGTTATTCACTGCAAATCCCATACTTCCTGCCATAAATAAAGGAAAGAGCAGCAAACGTTTTCGCCAGTCATTATGTATTGTCATCTGTGAGAAAGTATAGAATAAAAAAGTAGATATTGATGCTAGCACGAATATTGACATTACAGCATAAAAAGTGTCATACGCAGAAGTATAATTTTTAATCAAAAGCACAGGAAGATTGAGTAATGCTACTATTAAAATAAATGGATAGACAATATTGCTTGTAAGATGAATAGCGCCTTCGATTTTAATTTTAGCGGGGAGTTTAGACGTAAGCAATTTGGGAAGTAATTTTCGAGCAGTTTCGACCGCACCTTTTGTCCAGCGGAATTGCTGGGTTTTCAGAGCATTAATATCAGCAGGCAATTCAGCAGGGGAAGTGACATCGTTGAGATAAACAAATTTCCATCCCTTCATTTGTGCGCGATAACTCAAATCGAGGTCTTCAGTTAGAGTGTCTGGTTGCCAATTACCTGCATCTATAATGCAAGATTTCCTCCATATTCCTGCTGTGCCATTGAAATTAATAAAACATCCTGATTTGAACCTTGCATATTGTTCAACAGCAAAATGGCCATCAAGCGAAAGTGCTTGTGCCTTTGTTATGTAAGAGTATTCTTCATTGAGATGCTCCCATCGGGTTTGCACCATACCAACTTTAGGGTTGGTGAATTGGGAAATTGTTTTAAGTAAGAAATCAGGATTTGGCAAAAAATCAGCATCAAAAATAGCAACGAATTCTCCCTCTGCTACTTCCAATCCTGCTTTTAACGCCCCCGCTTTAAATCCTTCGCGATTTGTGCGGTGGATATATTTAATATTCACACCTTTTTCCTGATATTCTTTTACGCATTTCTGCAGTATTGCTTGCGTTTCATCAGTCGAATCGTCCAAAACTTGAATTTCTAATTTATCAGCGGGGTATTTTATACTGCATACTGAATTAATTAACCTTTCGGCTACATACTTTTCATTATATAAAGGAATCTGGATAGTTACTCGCGGTAACTCGTCGGGTAACGGATATTCAGGCGTTTTTTTGGTATCATATTTCCTTAGAAAATGAACAAGCAAAAGGCTGTGAATACCAAACCCGAACAACACCAAAAGTGAAAAGAAATAAAAGACAAGTATAAATGTTTCCATAAATGGATTTATTCACCCCTTTTATTAATAATACTACCAACCTGAAATAACAGATAGTAAGATGTCGTTTGCATTGTTTTTTAATATATTTTTAATTGTTTCATTTCTTGCTAACATACCACCAGCAAGATCATAAAAATTATAATTTGAAAAACTCTTTTGCCAGATAAGCTTTTTATTAACATTATCATAATACTCTACCTGGCAAATTACTGTTATTTTTCTTTGTTTTTCTAACTCTGCTTGAGTTAGAGCTTGAATTTCTTCGCGAATGTCCGAAATCTGAACATTCAATATTGCATCTCCCTGATTTTGGTTGATTTTAAAGGTTCCATCCTTTTGGAACGTTGATATTAATTCATTAGTCATATAATCTTTAAACTCAGGTACACCAAAAGTAGTCGCATCGACTACTGTCGGTATTGATATTGTTTTTAAATAATCAGGGACACTACTTCCTTTAAACGAATAACAACCGCTTAAAATAACGGTAATTATCAAAGAACTTAAAATATATTTTTTTGTTTTTATAATCTTTTTCAAATTTTCTAAAAAGAACAAATTCAAAATTAATAATAAAATTCAATTTGCAATATATTATTCTAAAAAAATTATTTAGATAATATTTGACGAATTTAAATTATTTTAATATAAATTTATGATAATATTTTTCATTATTTGTAATTATTTCTATCAAAACTATTTGCCTTGAGCCTTGTGAAAACATAATCTTAGCATAATTTTGGTTTTGTAAATTTTTACTCATCATTTGGATTTTTCGACCTAATATATCATAAATATTTATTTCATTTATAATTTCTGCTTTATCTGATAACTGTATAAATAATTCATTTGTCTCGGGATAATCTATATATTTAATCTTTTCAGTTATAGATTGATTATTTTTTATTCCTGTTGTAATCAAATACGAACTTAACGAATTTGTTAAATAAGTTCTATCTGTATCGCCAGCAAAAATAAAATGAAATTGCCTTGTCTCATTTGGGGCAAGAGCTCCAAGGAATTTCATTCCAACAACCATAGACCTATCGTATATTCTATTAGATTGCATTGTTATACCGCTATTTAAAGTTGCAATCTGCTCACTTTTCTCAAATAATTCAGTATAATCATAATCCAAGCCCGCTGCTTGCGCTTCAGGATTTATATCATCAGAATATGCTACTACTGCACAATAAATTGGAGCTCCTGGCTTATATGTAATTTCACTCGCTATTGCTTTCCCAAATTTATTTGCAATGTCGTTTGTAATTATATCAGAATAATATTCGCATTGATTGGAATCGGCATCGTCTGCCACATCAAAATCAATATAATAACCAAAGGCAATATCATTTAAATCTATACTATTAATATTTGTTAAAGTAACTTTAAAATCAAAGAAATTACTTCCTTGTTTATATTTTTCTAATTGTACTTGAACCCCTATTTTATCATCTGAACTTGCATAGTCATCATTAAATATATTTACATTTTCATCAGGAGATACAAATTTTTTAACTACATAAAAATCAGGCGTAAAAATTGATACAACTCGTTGCGAATTATTTGAAATCATAATACCTGAACTTGGGAAGTTACCACTACCATATATCTGATTTCCATAACCTTTCACAGCAAAACCGTCACCTAATAATGCTGTATTGCCAAAAACAAATCCAAATTCGCCCGCATCTCCAAGAGAGAATTTTATTTTGTCAGTTTCAAAAGTTTTATAGCTCTTAGTTGGAAGAAAATTAAACCTAACAAAATCATGATAATTATTTTCAGCTTCAATATCAAGGCGAAACATAACAGTTGTTAAATTTTCTTGTGCAATTATAAATTTAAAATCGCCTATTATTTTATTTTCTTGAGAATTTAAAGTGTTAACAACAACTACACTATCAAGTAATTTAAGACTTGGAATATAAGCAGGGTCATTAACTATACTTAAAGTAAATTTTAATGTATTTGCAGCTCCCAAAAGATTTGTGACATCAATTTTAAGTAAGACAGTATCACCAGCATTAAATCGATCTTGGAGAACATTCTTAGTATCATAATATAAATAATTATTTGGCACTATTGCGGGAATACTCATTGGATTTGTTGATACTATTTTTAACAAATTAACTCTGCCTGGAATAATATTTAAATTTGTCAAACCTATATTTTTTGACTTTATATCATCTGTACATAATCGCACAAATTCTAATGCTTGCATAGGGCTTAAATTAGGATATTTCGAACGTGCCAAAGCAACAGCTCCCGATATGACTGGCGCAGAAAAGGAAGTGCCACCCATTGCATTTATATAATCATTATTATTTCCTGTGCCAAGATTCCCCTGCCCAGGAGCAAAAATTCTCATACAAGTTGCTAAAGATGAACTTGAGACAACATAATCACTACCGTCAACTTCACCAACACCTAAGACACCACGGCAACCTGCAGGATAAAATGTGTCGTACCAACTTGTTCCACTTCCTACATTACCAGCTGCCGCAACAATTGCCACACCACGAGCTACTGCATAATCTATTGCATTTTGTTCTATTTCTGAAAATGGGCGAACTGAGCCCCAACTCAAATTTAGAACTGAAAATTGATGAACCCCCGCAAAAACAATTGATTCAGTCCCATAAAGTATATCATCAGAGTTATCACTTGCCTTTATTGGAAATATTTTACTTTTTCCTGCAATCCCTGCAATTCCAATACTATTATTAAAAGTCGCTCCAATAATTCCCGCTATTATACTTCCGTGGTCCTTATTCCCCTTAGTATAGCCCCATTTTTCACCTAATAGAATACTCGAAAAATTGAATCCATTATAATCATCTATATAGCCATTATGGTCATCATCAATATTATTATTTGGTATCTCTCCTGTATTGATAAAAAGCGAATTCACTAAATCGGGATGAGTTTGAGGAACACCATTATCTGATATTGCTATCACAATATTTGAATTGCCCTTCTCAATTTCCCATGCTTCTTCGGGTAAAATGCTATCAAGTGTTGATTGCATACTGAATAATGGATCATTTGGCGTGTATTTTAGCAATTTATCAATATAGGAAGGTTCTACCCTTTCAATGCCATTATATAATTTCTGTAAATCATTTATTATTTGCTTTGTATCGACATTATTTGCAAATTCAAGAATATATGTTCGTAGCAGTGGTTCCTCAGCTTTCAGCACTTTTTCGCGGTCATAATTAATTGATTGAAGTTCGTTTTGAATTCCCGGATTATATGTCTCTGCGGATTCACGTGCAAGTAAATGTAAAAGTTGTGAATTTACATAACTTTTTTGAATTTCAGGAATGATTTGCTCTGCGTCTGCTTGCGATTTGAATTTAATAAAAATTCGGTTTTGTGAAATTTGATATTCCGCGAACAAATTTATTGTTGGAAATATCTGAACAATTATTGTAATAATAAATAAATTAATTATTACCCTAATACTTTTCAACATAATAGAATAAAATTAAAAAACTAAATTAAACAAAAATTATTTAATAACAACAGAAATTTGTTTTTGAATCTCGCCAAATTCACTTTCAAAGGCAATTTTGGTAGTGCCTTTCTTTTTTGGTATAAGCTCATTTAGGTTTTGTGAGAAAAATTGGTCATCATAAATTATTTGAATCGAAGGATCTAAGCCATTCTGAATAATTTGTAATTTTGCTGTTAATGGAACAATGACTTTGGATGGCGCTTGTAAGGTATAATCATCATTAATTTTATATTCTAAGGCAACATCCCCTTCCTCAAAATCAATCAGTGGTGTCTTCCGCAATGGAATTGATTTCACACGGTCCTTTTCCCAATAGAGTAAAGAAGTAAATAGGTTCTCAAATTCATAAATTTGATAATTTGTCGCATAGATAAATCCATTTTGTATAGGTGCAGCAGGCTCATAAAGCGTTTTTATTGTGCTGTCTTTATAGCCATAAATTTTATATTCAAAAAAATTACCACTTCCTTCATAAAATCCCACAATTAAAGCGTTAAATATGCTATCAATAAAGTAATTAGCTTTAAAAATCTTTAAATTTGATGGGTCAGGTGCAAAATAAAAGTCATTATAAATATTATTATATTCCCCTCTTGATTGGTTCATTGAGTAAATACTCATAAATGAAAATTGAACAGATTCGGCGGGTCGTAATCGAAATTTTCCAAGATATATTATGTCTTCTTTATTTTGTTGAGTCAAATTATAATTAAATGATGAGTCAATATTTATGGGCAACCAGTAGATTTCTTGAGTATTCTTTGAAAAAGATATATATATTTTTTTGTTTTTTATATCACAATAACGTATCACTAATTTTTCAATGGTTGGCATTGTTGATGTTGATTGCAAAACTTTTGCATTCTGGATTATAGAATTATCGATGAATTTCAAATTTTGTTGTGGTGAAACTTGTATTTCTTTTTTGCCTGTCCGTCTACAAGAAGTTGTTGATAGTAGTGCTGCAATAGATAAAAAAATGATTAATTTAAAATAAAAATCTTTATTAAAATTGATAGTTATTGCCTCTTATTTATTCCAAAATGATTTCTTTTCTTGCAATTTTATTTATGGTTTCCACATAAAGCTGATGCTCAAAGGGCAAAATCCTTGCTGCAAGTGTTTCGGGAGTATCATCGGGCAATACTTCAACTTGAACTTGATTTAGTATCCTGCCTTTATCATATTCCTCATTTACAATATGTACAGTCGCTCCTGATACCTTTTCCCCTGCTTCAATTACTGCTTTATGCACGTTCAATCCATACATACCTTTTCCGCCATATTTTGGAAGCAATGCAGGATGTATATTTAGAGTATGATTTTGATATTTTTTGATAATTTCAACGGGAATTCTTTTCATATAACCCGCTAAAATAATCAAATTTACATTATGCTTATTTAAAATATCCATTAACGCTTTCACATATTCTTCATTATTTCCAAACAATTTCTCGCTTATATGATATGCGGGAATATTTGCAACTTTAGCACGACGTAATGCTCCTGAATCAGAGTTGTTCGATATAACACAGACAATTTCTGCAAGCAATCGCCCTTCTGATTGAGCATCAATTAATGCCTGGAGATTTGTTCCTTCGTGAGATGCAAACACTGCTAAACGCAGATTAGCCATAAATTTTGTAATTTGCTTATTTTTAATAATACAAAATTAAATAATTTGTATCATCTATATATAAAATGCAAAATAATCCAATGCTAAATCAATCATTAGCAGGTTTACTAAATATTCCCAAAAATATTGTCCTTGCTTCTTCATCGCCACGACGTAAAAAACTTCTGGAAACTCTTGGCATTACTTTTTGTATTATGCATCCCAAAATTGATGAAAATAACTTCAACACCACAAATCCAATTGAAATTGTTCAAGAGCTTGCATACCGGAAAGCAAAAGAAATTGCATCGCAAATTGAAAATTCCTTAGTAATTGGTGCCGACACAATTGTGGTTTGTGATGGTAAGATATTTAATAAACCCACGGATGAGCAAGAAGCCTATAACTATTTGAAATATTTAAGTAATCGAATCCACACTGTTTATACAGGCATTGCATTATATGATAGCGATACAAATAAGTCCCTTGTTGCAAATGAGCAAACGCAAGTTAGCTTTCGCAAATTGGATGATGACGAAATTTGGGCATATATTAGCACAGGCTCGCCACTTGATAAAGCGGGTGCTTATGGAATTCAAGACGATTTTGGAGCTGTATTCGTTAATAAAATTGTTGGTGATTTTTATAATATTGTTGGATTGCCCTTGACTTTGTTATATTTAAAGTTAAAAGAATTCTCGGATAATTATTACAAAAAATGAAATCGTTCAAAGAATATTTGCAAGAAAATAAATTTGTGGTGGTTGCTCATCGCGGTGCATCAGGCAATTTTCCTGAAAATACAATTTCTGCTTATAGAGAAGCTTTGAAATATGGAATACAAATATTGGAAATTGATGTGCGATTGACCCGCGATAATGAAATTGTCGCTTTCCACGATGAAGCATTGAATAGAATTGCAAATATTAATTCATCAATTGAAGAACTTTCAACAAACGAAATTTCAAATATAGATGCAGGGGAATGGTTCGGCAATAATTTTAAAGAAAAAATTCCAACATTAAGGGAAGTTATTGATATAATTAAGGATAATGCATATTTAATTATCGAATTAAAATCAAATAATAATCGCGAGATATTTTCTCAAAAGTTATTTGAAATCATTGATGAAAAAAATTATAACGATTTCGTTTTGCTTGCTTCATTTGATGCTAATTTAATAAAATTAATCAAACAAAATCATTCATCAATTCTTGCTTGTATTATTAAAGATCCTAATTCAAATAAATCACTTAATGAATTAATTGCCGAAACAAATGCTGATGGTGTAATTTGTTCTATCGAGGAATTGACCGATGATTTTATTACTGATATAAAAAGAAATAATATTTCCCTTGGTGTTTATGATGTTGATACCGAAGAACAATTGATAAGATGCAGAAATGCGGGTGTTGTAGGAATTGGAACAAATTTCCCGCAAAGGATTTTAAAAAATTTGAAAAAATGAAAATAATTTAATGAAATAGATTCCTCGCTATGCTCGGAATGACTCAACATATTCTCTGTCATTCCGAACGAAGTGAGGAATCCAAAATAATTAAAATAAAAAATATAAAATGAACCTAATACCTTTAAAAATCTCAAGACCTAAACCATATCTACTTTATGCGGAATGGGATGATGGATTCAGTGGTACTATAAAACTTGAAACATTGCGCGACAATTGTCCTTGTGCAGAATGCCAAGGTGAAGAAATCCCAAGCCTAGACGGCAACAAGAGAATTGCAGTGTCATCCTTCAAAACTATAACTCCTGGAAGAAACGAACTAAAAGAATTAAAGCCAATTGGAAATTATGGATTGCAACCCTTATGGGGCGATGGACACGACGCCGGACTTTATACTTGGGAAATTTTTCGACAAATTTACGAATCTAATAAACTGACAGATGAAGATATTCAGAAATTAGAAGAAAAATATAATAAGAAATAGAGTATAAAAATGAAAGATAATTTAACAAAAGAAGAATTTGCTCAATTAATTAGTGAAGGAATAGGAGATGAATTGCCTGAAATGCAGGAATTTGACCCTAATATTTCTCGCGCTCCAAAACGGAGAAATATATTATCATTAGAAGAAAAACGATTAGCCCTGAAAAATGCTTTGCGTTATTTTCCCGAGAAATTGCATCCTATTTTAGCAAGAGAATTTGCTGAGGAATTGAATACTTACGGGCGTATTTATATGTATCGCTATCGTCCGACATATCCAATTTATGCTCGTCCGATTGATGAGTATCCCGCGCGTTCTCGCAATGCTGCTGCAATTATGCTAATGATTCAAAATAACCTTGACCCAAATGTTGCACAACATCCTTATGAATTAGTCATATACGGTGGCAATGGGCAAATTTTTCAAAATTGGGCGCAATATCGCCTGACTATGAAATATTTATCCGAAATGACTGATGAGCAAACGCTTGTTATGTACTCAGGCCATCCATTGGGGCTATTCCCATCATCGCCCGATTCACCAAGAGTAGTTGTAACAAATGGGCTTGTGATACCAAATTATTCAACATTGGATGATTATGACAGAATGAATGCGCTTGGTGTAACACAATATGGACAGATGACGGCGGGTTCGTATATGTATATTGGTCCGCAGGGAATTGTCCACGGAACCACAATTACAGTGATGAATGCAGAAAGGTTACGAACCGGCGAAACGCTTGCAGGTAAAGTATTTGTTACATCAGGTTTGGGTGGAATGAGCGGTGCGCAAGCAAAAGCTGCCCAGATTGCAGGAGCTGTCGGTATTATAGCAGAAATTAATCCTAAAGCATTGCTTAAACGCTATAATCAAGGTTGGCTTACTGAATATTATGAAAATATCGATGATGTATTAATACGTGCGGATAAAGCTCGCAAAAATAAAGAAGCTATTTCAATTGGCTATCTTGGAAATATCGTAGATTTATGGGAAAAAATTGCAGAAACTGATTTTGAGGTTGCTTTGGGTTCTGACCAAACATCATTGCATAATCCTTATGGCGGCGGCTATTATCCCGTTGGATTAAGCTTTGAGGAATCAAATAAAATGATTGCGGAAAATCCCGAAGAATTTAAGAAATATGTGCATTTATCATTACGTAGACAAGTGGATGCAATAAATAAAATATCTCCTAAGGGAATGTATTTTTGGGATTATGGGAACGCTTTTTTGCTGGAAGCAAGCCGTGCAGGTGCTGACGTTATGATAGACGGAAAATTCAAGTATCCCTCTTATGTCGAGGATATTATGGGGCCGCTATATTTCGATTATGGATTTGGTCCTTTCCGTTGGGTTTGCACATCAGGCAATCCAAAAGATTTGACAATAACTGATAAAATTGCAGGCGATGTGCTTGAAGATATGCTCAATACTGCGCCTGCGGATATCAAGCAGCAATTGCAAGATAATTTAAAATGGATTCGGGAAGCTGATGATAATAAGTTAGTTGTAGGTTCGCAAGCACGTATTTTATATGCGGATGGCGAGGCAAGGATACGCATTGCAGATGAATTTAATAAAGCAATTGCACAGGGCTTAATATCCGCTCCAATTGTGCTCGGACGTGATCATCACGATGTGTCGGGGACTGATTCTCCATTCCGAGAAACTGCTAATATCTATGACGGTTCAAAATTTACGGCTGATATGGCAGTGCATACATTCGTTGGCAATGCTATGCGTGGTGCAACGTGGATATCGCTTCATAATGGTGGTGGTGTTGGCTGGGGCGAGGTTATCAATGGCGGTTTTGGACTTGTAATTGATGGCACTCAGGATGCGGAACGACGATTAAAGCAGATGTTATTTTGGGATGTTAATAATGGGATTGCGCGGCGGAGCTGGGCACGCAATACAGGGGCGCTTTCTACATTAGCTCGTACAATGCAAGCAGAGCCAAATTTCAAAGTCACAATCCCCCATATTGCAGATGATGAATTAATATCATCAGTAATAGTGAAGTAAAATTTATTTATTATCATTTATAATTTGAAGTATATCTTCAATCCATTCTTTTTGAGGATATTCTACAATTCTACCGATTTCTTTCCCATCTTTTAATACAATCAATGTGGGAACGCGTTCAATTTTATATTCAAGATATTTGCCTGATGGCTCAAATTTCATTCTATCAACGCCAAGCAATTCATATTTGCTTTCGTTCAAATTTGCTTCTTTAAATAATTCTATTATTTTTGGTAATTCAGAACGGGAATCTGGACACCAGGAACCTGCAAATATTAAAAATGAAATATTGTTTTTTGCAATTAAATCATCTAATTCATTTATTTTGTGAGCATCAATATGATAATTAGTATCTAATTGCCAATTCATTTCCCTTTGCCAATTTTCGAACGAGAAGCGTCCGACTAACATCAGGCTATCTTGTTTAGGTTTTTCTTCGTTCACATTATCTCGATGATTTTGAGACTGTGCAATAATACTTCCTACCATTATGCAGAACAATGTGCTAAAAACTATTTCCATTTGAATTCCTTTTTTTAGTTATTTTAAAACGAAATTTAATAATAAAAATTGTATTTTTAAAAAATTTGTTGTTCATAACGGATTTGAACCTACGACTTAAGTCGTAGGTTCATTTTGACTGATATTCTCAGCATTTTTCTTATACAAATGCAAATTTCTCCACATCAAACAATCCTTGATCCCCTAATTTCAATTTTGGGATAACAAGCAATGACATAAAGGAAAGGGTCATAAATGGTGATGTAAGATGCGTCCCTAATAATTTTGCACTTTGATTTAGCTCCTCATATTTGCGTGCAGCATACCAGCCATCATCATTGCTCATCAATCCTGCAATTGGCAGTGGCAAGACATTCGCTGACGTACCATCATAAACAGCCATCCCGCCTTCTGTATCGATTAAAGCATTAATTGCTTCTGTGATTGAAAAGTTATCAACGCCAACTGCTATCAAATTGTGCGAATCGTGTGCGACACTTGTAGCAATTGCTCCACGCTTTAAACCGAAATTATTAATTAGCCAAACAGCAGGTTTTACATCCTTATATCTATTCACAACCGCAATTTTCAAAATATCATTGGATAAATCGCATTTTACATCATCTTCAATTATCACGGGCTTATAATCAAATCGTTCTGTAATAAGTGAGCCATCAATTGCTTTGATAACAGGAATAGTCGTATTTTTAATTGATAATTTGAAATCATTAGGGTTTTTATAATTTGTTTGGAAATTATTGATAATACTGCTATTTTTGAATGATAATAATGATTTGCCATTGTCAGCAACAAGCTCGCCATCAATATAAGTTTGCAAGATATTGAAATCATTGAAATTATCAATTACTATAAAATCCGCTGGATCGCCAACTTGCAATAACCCAACATCCAACCCATAATGTTTAATCGGATTGAGTGTTGCAATTTTAAGTACTTTTATTGGGTCAGTGCCCATTGCAATTGCACGTTTGACAAGCAAATTAATATGACCCTTTGCTAAATCATCGGGATGCAAATCATCACTGCAAAGCATACATTTATCAGGCGATTCATTCAGCAACGGAGCGAGTGTCTCAAAATTTTTAGCAGCGCTGCCTTCACGGATAAGTATGTTCATACCATAACGGATTTTTTCACGCGCTTCCTCCAAATCAAAGCATTCGTGGTCAGTTGAAATTCCTGCTTGAGCATATTTTCGGGCATCTTCACCTCGCAATCCAGGTGCGTGTCCATCAATTGGCTTGTTGAATTTTTTTGCAATATCAATTTTTGCAAGCACATCAGGGTTATCATAAATAACGCCTGGGAAATTCATCATCTCGCTCAGATATTTCAAATCATATTCGCTAAAAAGTTCTTCAATATCCGCTGCTGTTAATTTCGCTCCCGAAGTTTCAAAATCAGTAGCGGGCACACACGATGGAGCGCCAAAATAAAATTTGAAGTGTGTTTGCTTTGCATTTTCAATCATAAACCGAACACCATCTTTACCGAGCACATTTGCAATTTCGTGAGGGTCAGACACCGTTGCCACCGTTCCGTGGACGGAAGCCATCCGTGCAAATTCAGATGGAGGCAGCATAGAACTATCTATATGAATATGTGCATCAATAAGCCCAGGGAGGATATAAGTATCATAGTGTTCTTGCTGTGGCTCAATTGATACGATTTTTTTATCTGCAATTGAAATTTTTGCAGGATAAATTTTCGAATTGATTAAATCAACAAGATTACCAAAAACCGAGAATTGTTCCATAGTTATATTTATTTAATTAACATAATTTTCTCTAAATAATTCAAAGGAAAGCCACCAATCTAATTCATTTATTTGGGAAACAGTTAATTCGTTATTTTGAAGTGAATTAGATAATGTGATTAGTTTTGTATAATTATATAATTCACATTGCTTGACGCTTGAAGAATTAATTTTGTCTAAAATATAAGGAGATAGCAATTGTATTAACTTCTTTGGATTATTATCACTATATAGATTTACTTTTAATTTCCTTGATAATATTTTCCAAACTCTCGATAGGGTAGTATTGAACCAAAAAGGATATGTTATTTCACCTTTAGCTAATGGATAATGTTTTAATTTATTATAATTTTTGTCAATCAAATACTTAAATAATTTACCGTTCTTTTTATGTGAAATATTTAAATTAAAAATATTTTCTAATAATATTGGTTGAACAAAAGGCATAAAACCATAAATAATCGTATCTAAACGTGCCTGTTCGTAGGAATAATAATTAGCCAATCTTGTTTTAATTGCAAATAAATCTACCCAATTCTCAGCACCAATAACTTCGATTGCGGGCAATTCCGTAAATATCTCTTGCAATTGTTCGAGCGATCCTGAGTACATTAAATCATTAATATCCTGATTAAAAATATTTGATCTATGATATTGCATAAATGGTAATATTTCACGTGCGTCCTTTCTCAGTAAGGATTTATAGCCCGTTAGCAATAATCTATTAAAAAAATCACGCCGCCATACTTCCCCAAAACCACCATCAATAACAATTTCGTCTCTCCCCGACAATTGATTATAGTTTCTGAGTTGTAAAATTGCTGATGCCTCGCTATTAATTATAGTTGCAGAAACATACTCTTTAATTTCTGCAATGCATCCTTCAATGTCGGGAAATGGCATATCAATTTGTTCGTGGCGAATATTCAGGTCGGAAATAATTGTCTTAACAACAACCGAATCAGCACTCCTATTATCTCCAAAAGTATGACTATACCAATTAGAATGACTGTTTTTTAACAAAAAAGACAGGAGTAATCTTGAATCCATTCCACCTGATAAACTTAATGAAATCATCTGATTATTTGATAATGGGAATGTCGCAAGTTTTTCTAATAAATTTGAGAAAGTATTTGGAGTAAATTCCTCTTTATGAAAATTGGGGACCCAGTAATTTTTTTGATTGGATAAAGAATTTGTTAACCTATTAATTAATACGCTATCACCCGATGACACCCTTTCAATTTCATCAAAAAAGCTTTTCCTTGAAATTTGATTAAATAATATCCACCTGCTTCCAAACTCCTTGAAATTTATTTTTGCCCCTGATATTTTAACTAACCAATCTAATCTTGTTGAAAATATTATATTTTGTCGAGAATTTTGAAAATAATAAATATCTCTTAATCCAAGTTTATCCGTTGATATTCTAATCTCATTTTCATCCCATTTAATTATTACGAAATGACCATTCAGTCTTTCCAATGCATTGTCGCTTGTGTGCTTATGCCAGTCCTCGTCTTTTATCAAATGAAATTCCTCATCCGTATGGCTGATACCAACACCTACTGAAAGGATACTTGATCGATTTTCCAAATTATTTATATAATGGCAAGTAGGTTTGATACCACCTGCAAGAATGAATAAATTCTGTTCCTCAATCTGATAAAGTGGTTTTTGAGCTGAATTTTTTAAAGCTTCTTGCAAATCTTTATCAATAAATCCCGATGCTCCAATTATCCAGCTCATAGCATTATTTAATCTAGTTTATTCGGAAAAATCCACTTCATCCTTTTCTGTTGTCAGCATTTGTATGAATTAAACAACATCAATCCTTCTTTAATGATGTATTAAGTTCATCTAAAAATTATATAAATAAAATATAAAGAAAATAAAGCACTGCAATATACCTTTATAAAATATCTTCTCGGTCACCAAAGTATTTCATAAATTGAATACGCTCGAGAAATGCGGGGTCAGATACATTTGAGTAATTTGCTTTGCCACGAAATTCATCAATAGAATTGAAATTCTTTTCTTCCATCCACTGGGAAAGCCCCGATATTACTTTTTGCAAATGCGTCGGTCCATATTTGTAGATTGCAGACACAATTTGGCAAGTCTTTGCACCTGCTAATATTAATTTAATTACTTCATCAGTGTTATGAATGCCTGTCGATGCTGATAAGTCAACATTCACACGCCCCGACATCAGCGCAATCCACCTCAATGGCAGAACATATTCCCAATCTGAGCTAAATATCTTTGCGGGAACAAGCCGCATCGTATCTAAATCAATATCAGGATTATATGTTCGATTGAAAAGCACTAATCCCTTGATACCTGTTTTCGAAAATTGAGTAATTATATTCGCAAGTCCCGAAAAATAATGACCAATCTTCAATGCTACGGGAATTTTTACATATTTTAGTATTTGGTTTATAATTTCAAAATATTCAGCTTCAATCTCGGCACTTGTTTTATTTGGATCAGAAGGGAGCAGAAAGGCATTGATTTCAAGGGCATCAGCGCCGGCTTCCTCAAATTTTGCTGCATAGCTAATCCATTCCGAATGAGATACTGCATTTGCACTTGCAATAATTGGGATATCAGTTTCCTGTTTTGCTTGATAAATCAGTCGGGAATACTTCTCGAGATTTTGCTCTTTTATTTTATAATCAAAATAATCATAATATTCGTAAAATTCGTGGCCTGTGGATTCTAATGCTATGTTCTTTTCGTATTCATACGCAATCTCTTCTTCAAAAATAGATTTCAGCACAACTGCACCTGCACCCGCATCAGCGAGTCGCTTGATTTGCACAGGAGTGCTAGTCAGTCCCGAGCTTCCCACTATGATTGGATTGCGTAATTTTAATCCTAAATAATCTGTTTCGAGGTTTGTCATTTTATCACCAATTTTAAAAAAATACAAATGCAAATTACAAATTTTTTGATGAAAATATTACGTAATTCTTAGTAGAGACACAAAATTTTGTGTCTCTACATCTAGGGTGTATTCAATCCGCACAACAAAGCAACAGAGGGCTTTAGCCCTCTGCGAGACATCCCCCTCCTTTTTTAAGGGAATAGAGGTTATAGCATCTTTTTTAAGGGAGAATATGTGGTGAATGAACTTTGTCATTCCGAGCATAGCGAGGAATCTATCCTCTCGAAGTATGGATTCTTCACTTCGTTCAGAACGACAAGGTAGCACAATCAAGGATGATTGCGCCACTTACAGAAACAGGGTACGCGTTTCTTCATAAGGTGGCATAAGCGTCCCCGCTTGTGCAATTCTGTACCAGGATGGTGCAGGAAATGGAAAAGGTGGAGTAGTAGTATAGTTGAAAAAAATTGTCATTCCGAGCATAGCGAGGAATCTATCCTATTAGAGTATGGATTCTTCACTTCGTTCAGAATGACAAGGTAGCACAATCAAGGATGATTGCGCCACTTACAGAAACAGGGTACGCGTTTCTTCATAAGGTGGCATAAGCGTCCCCGCTTGTGCAATTCTGTACCAGGATGGTGCAGGAAATGGAAAAGG
>Ga0208695_1000042_pt1 | contig 190013 bp, 160 predicted proteins | sample AD_UKC111_MetaG_FD_184449 | JGI IMG/M metagenome (GOLD analysis project Ga0208695, IMG submission 184449) | Active sludge microbial communities of municipal wastewater-treating anaerobic digesters from Hong Kong - AD_UKC111_MetaG (SPAdes)... | ecosystem: Engineered > Bioreactor > Anaerobic >...
ATTACATTGAAGGCTTTTATAACCCCAAACGCACCCATTCGGCTTTGAATTATCTGAGCCCCAATGACTTTGATAAACTGCACCTACCAACATAATTTTGGTGTTCGTGAAAACCGTACCAGATCAGTTCGTCTGCGCGCACCCTGCATTGGCCGTGACGATCCACGCCCCGCTGATGCTGCAGGCGGTGGTAGGACTGGAGGCCGCTACCATCGCACAGGCCTTTCTCGTCTCGCCCTCTGGGATGGCGCAGCGCCTGGTACGGGCCAAGGCCAGGATCAAATCACTGGGGCTACAGTTTGAGGAGCCAGAGGCGCGCGCGCTGCCGCAGCGCCTGGCCGCCGTGCTGGAGGGCATCTATGCCGCCTACAGCATCGGCACCAGTGCCGCGGCCGATGCGCCACCAGCCGGCCTGCTGGCCGAGTCCGTGTTTCTGGCGCAGCTGGTGGTAAAGCTGCAGCCGGCCAGCGCCGAAGCCTGGGGGCTGCTTGCGCTACTGCTGTACTGCGAGGCCCGGCGCCCGGCGCAGTTCGACGCGCAGGGCGGCTTTGTGCCGCTGACGCGGCAGGACACTGGGCAATGGGATCACGCGCTGCTGCAGGAGGCAGAGCGCTGCCTGCGCAGAGCAGCGGCGCTGCGAAGCCCGGGGCCTCTACAGACGGAGGCAGCCATCCAATCCGCCCACTGCCAGCGCGCCTTCACCGGCCGCACGCCATGGCGCGCGATCGCCCACCTGTACGGCACCCTGCTCGCCCAGGCGCCCACCACGGGCGCACGCATCGGACAGGCAGTGGCACTGGCCGAAGCCGGCGATGCGCCGGGCGGGCTGACGCTGCTCCAGGCCATCGAGACGCAGGAAATAGCGCAGCACCAAAGCTACTGGGCGGCTGCGGCCCACCTGCATGCCGCGTGCGGTCAGGCGCGGCAAGGCCAGGCCGCGCGCGCCCGCGCCATCGGCCTTACGATGGATCCACGGGTACGGGCCTGGCTGCAAGCGGGCGTCGGTCCAGCCACTGCCACACCGTGCCAGCCACCGCTTCCACCGTCATCCCCTTGACTCGGTGCTCATCCAAGAGAGCAGCGTGGGTCAGGGCGGCAGTCTTCCGCTCCGCCAGTGTGGTAGCTCCCTCTCTCACCCCGGATTGCTACAATAATCCATTGATTTTGAAGCGCTCTTACCAGGTTGTAGCTCCCTCTCTCACCCCGGATTGCTACAATCTACCCGCTACAGATGCAGGAGTAAAAATTGTTGTAGCTCCCTCTCTCACCCCGGATTGCTACAATCTTGCGCCTGTTTGGGCTTGCGTCGAGCGTGTTGTAGCTCCCTCTCTCACCCCGGATTGCTACAATGCCACCAAGTGAGCGCAGGTTAACCGAGGCGTTGTAGCTCCCTCTCTCACCCCGGATTGCTACAATGAGGCCGTCTACACCTGTCCACCTAGCATCGTTGTAGCTCCCTCTCTCACCCCGGATTGCTACAATCTTGTATTAGCGCGGCAGGCAGGCCCTAAGGTTGTAGCTCCCTCTCTCACCCCGGATTGCTACAATTTGCCGCTTGTGGGCTAAAGATTGGGAGTCGTTGTAGCTCCCTCTCTCACCCCGGATTGCTACAATACTCAAATCTGCGACCCTTGTATAAACATTGTTGTAGCTCCCTCTCTCACCCCGGATTGCTACAATGATTATGGCACTCGGTGGGTACAAGCAAGTGTTGTAGCTCCCTCTCTCACCCCGGATTGCTACAATCTGGTAGGCAAAGCTACCGATTGCTAGCGAGTTGTAGCTCCCTCTCTCACCCCGGATTGCTACAATCACATTAAAACAATTACGCACCGAAACAGTGTTGTAGCTCCCTCTCTCACCCCGGATTGCTACAATAGCAGCTTGATAATGGTTGCTGCATTGTCTGTTGTAGCTCCCTCTCTCACCCCGGATTGCTACAATCATGTATGGTTGGTTTATCAGTCATGCAGAGTTGTAGCTCCCTCTCTCACCCCGGATTGCTACAATGGAGGCGCTCGCATTGGTGATGCGGTTGTAGTTGTAGCTCCCTCTCTCACCCCGGATTGCTACAATATAACGCTGAGTATCAATACGTACAAGACGGTTGTAGCTCCCTCTCTCACCCCGGATTGCTACAATTGACCTCGGCGAAACCCGCTTTAAGCCTAGCTTGGAGGGGGTTCTTTTTTTAGAAGAAAGTTTAAAAGAGTAAAATTTGCTGGGCATTTACCTTTTTTTCTTGAAAAAGAGGCATGCCGACGAGCAACTTCATACTGGCGTATTGTTTTTCTGTCACTGTTAAAACGCGAATCGACCCTTCGGGAGGTAAATGGGCGATGAGCCTTTTCATGTGTTTATCTTCACCGTCACTGCCGTTGAGAATCCGTCCATACACGGACAGTTGAAGCATGTCATAGCCATCGTTAAGCAAAAACCGCCGAAACAGGGCATACGCCCTGCGATCCGCTTTGGTGAGTACTGGCAGATCAAAAAACAGCAATATTCTCATGAAACGCCTTGTCTCTTGACTCATATGATTTGCTCAACAAATTACATCTCAAATTTATGTTGTTTCAATCCGATAAGTTGAGGCAGCTCTAAAACCTCTTCACTTCCCCCGTCATACAGCCGCATCAAAGATTCGGCAGCTTGCTCAATGGAAGCCAGTACCGACATTACGCCGCGTGGCATCTCGACATCTATGTTGAGTAGAGTAACGAGCAAGGCTTTGTCCGTGGGACTAAGTTCAGCATCGGGTTCTGAATTCTTCTGCTTTACCGCTGTGCCGACCTGTAAATCAACAATAGCGCGGTAGGGTTCAATCAAGTCATCAGCCAAGTTGAAGGCATTTTGTTCACTATCGTGAAATAAGCCAATCGTAGGGAGCAAGCCATGCGCCACCAAAGCGCGGGCACAAGCACCGCGCATCACGGCGTAGCCGTAGTCAAGTGCAGCATTGACCCAAGTGTTTTGGCTACGGTGAAAGCTGCGGCCAAATACTTGCGGAAAGTAGTATGCACTGGCTTGCGCCTCCATATTGCCCGTATCACCCGAGCGCACACGGCGTGCGTAGGAGTCCAAACGTTCAGGGTCAAGCACGCCCAGTTGCCGCATACAGCTTGCCTGATTGTTAATCTTGCTTTGGATAATGCGCGCCCAAGCGCGTTTGGTGGTGGGTTTGTCCAAATTCAATTGCAGCCTGAGCATACGGGTGGCGCGGCTGTGGCTTTGGAAGGGCAAGAATACTCCGCTGGGCTGGTGATTGTCACCCGTAGCATAAAGGCCAATGCCGTATTCGGCGCAGGCCGATAACACAGGATGGGTTAAGGTGATTTCACGGTGGTTCAACACAATCACCGCAATATCTTCAAAGGGTACCCTTGCGGCTTGCTCTTGTTCAATCAACAGCGCGAAGTGTTCGCGCTTGAGCCGTGCAGGTTTATTGATGACGAGACTACGCCAAACCACGGCGCTGCTCCTTGAGGGCAGGGTAAATGCGGCCTAGTACATCTACATGGAACTTTTCAAAACTAATGGCCATTTTTACACCAATCCCTCGGATCAGACCTTCTTTCCCTATGGCAATATTTCGATCATGCGCCCAAATGTTGATTGCACCTGTAGCGCGATCGCAGCCAGAGAAATAGCCAATATAGCTTTCTTTTTTTAGTTGAATTTTAACAAGATCATTTGAACAAAGAGCAAATAAAAATTCGTAGTCGTTGTTGATTTCCACCCATTCGTTTTCATCTTTATTCGCCACGATTGCCCTATTCGGTAAACCCGAAACCAAATGGTGAACATACGCAGGCACCAGGTGATATTTTCCATCTTTCTTGCCTTTGAAAACGTCCACGCGAATCATGCTGTCGTTTTTAGCTAGGCCTCCACGCAGATCAAGGCCACTCATGTTTTCGGTGTATAGCGTGACGGTGCGAACAATAGGCCCCGTGGGTTGGCCATATTGATCGGGCTTGTACAATGGATTGTCTACCGGGAAGGCTTTATTGCCAGTTTTATCAAACTTTCCTCCATTGGCCGCATAAGCTTCAAGTCGCTCTTTGATGGCCGCATAAAGTTTTTCATTGCGGTGCGGGTCGATCAAACGATCCAAGTCTTTGAGGGTCAAACTCGACAAAGCCACTTTTTCTGTCACCCGCTTAGGCAGCTCATGGCTTGGCGCCTTGGCATAAACGGTATCTTTATGAGCCGCACCTGAACCCCGACGCTTGGGGGCACGGGATACAAATAAGGGTTTTGCTGCCTGTCTTGCCTGCTCATCGTAAGTACCGAACGTAGCGAGTTTTTGCCGCAGTGCTTCGGCATCGTTAGTTTGCAAGCGAAGAAGTACCTCATCTCTAAAGTGATGCCAAGGACGTGGAAAGTGTTTTTCTAGCAAACGGGCTGCATCGACATTAATGACTTCACCTGTTTCAGGATCGGCAAAGCCTTCCTTCAAAAATTCGACTTCTTGCCGTTTTGAATAATTGGCCAGGCGTTGCACCATGGCATGGCTACAGGCAGCAATAACAATCGCATCCAGAGCATGGTGGCGGTCACTTTCTTCGCGCACTTTGGCAAAGCCCCAGCGGGCCCGTAAAAATGCTGTCAATTGCCCGTTGAGCACCACACAACGTTTGGACGCGCTCTCTTCGTGCAATTGCAAATGGTTTTCCACAAAATTTTTAAAGAAACGGCAGATGTAGCGCGTGTCATTCAGGTTGCGCTCTCTGAACTCTGCACTTTGTTCTTTTCCAAAGTTTTTGCGCAGCAGCTTGTTGCGCTTGGTTAAGCGGTAAGTTTGGTTACTTTCAACAAAGGCCACAAAGTTGCGCCAGCGCTCTCCATTTTCCCTACCGGGAAAGCTGCTGAGATATTCATAGCAAGTTCGATTGCCTTTATTTTGGTTCTCTGCTTTTAAAACCAAAATTTTGTTGGTTTTGCTATCGTCATAACTACGCGAGTAGGGTAATGCGTGATCCACCTCTACATAGCTGGGGTCGTTAACGACACGATTCAGATCAAGGTCTTGCAAGCTGTAGCCACATTTGCCTTGCTGCTCCTTGTAGAGGAGATATTTTTCAAGTTCCCGACCTGTCGCTTCGCGGTGAAAGCACTCCTGGAACTGTTCTTTGGCAACATTACTGCGCTCTTTGTACTCGTGTTGTTGCTTTTCAATGTCTTTGCGCTCTTGGTGGGGGCGCGATAAGTCGCGCGCCATTTCAATATGCACAGCGTGTGGTGAGCCATATTCACGAATGAGTGCATTCACCACTTTGCGGGCTTGGTTTAAAGCCCTCAGCACGACAGGGTTGCGGGGAATATCCAGGCCGTCTTTAAAGCGCATCGAACCTACCCGATCGCTTTTGCTTTTGTAATGACGCGTGTTTTCGTAAAGGGGTGGCAATAAAAGGTGTTTTTCAGAAGTGTTGGCAAGGGCTTGTCGATGGTCGCCGTAAATCGCTTTGGCTGCTTCGTCATAGCGCATGCCTTGGGCCATAAGGGGCAGAATGCTTTGCAAAGCCTTGAGCGACAAATTGCTGAATTTGTCAAAACGAATACCCAGCAACACATCCACCGTGTTGCGGCCCCCGGGCAAGGGTAATTCGCTCAATTTTGCTTCAATATCAGCATCGTCTTTGTAAACGCTGAGAACCTGGGCAATAGTGTCGATCAGCGTAGGATTACCATCAATGGCAGCGGCTGAGATCTGTTCCCAAGCGCTCTCTTGATCCGCTTTAAGGAGAACCTTTTTAAGGGCGTGCCAGCCTTGTAGTTTAACCAAGACTTCCGATTCGGCCTTTTTGATTTCCTTTTTATCTTGGCCGTAATTCAGGCCCACAAAGCGTGTGTCTTTATCCAGCAGGCCTTGTTTAATCAGGGCATCTTTCAAATGGCTGTATGTGAATTTTTCTGCCCCTAAATAAGGTAACCACAGCGCCGCTTGCCGTTGTGCCGCATCTAAAGCTTGAATGTGGCCTTTGTTGTTGATGCGTAAATTGTTCAAGCGGGTCAGCCAGACATGACGCTCTGCACTGAAGCTGGCTTTTGCTGCGCGGTATTCGCTCCTTTCAAAAGTACATTTGCCCAGCATATGCAAAATGTTTTGCATGGGTCTTTGTTGCCACAGCAAACCGCTTTTACGGTCTCCGGTGCCACGGATTTGGGCTTCAAAAGCCTCGCCAGCGTATGGGTTACCTAAACCACGTTGGGCAGCGAACAGCAAACCCATTTCTTGGTCAAGCAAAACACGGGACAGGGATTTTTTATATTCCCCGCGCTTGTTTCTTTGTGCTTCTGGAAACTCTTTAAGCAGCATTTCTGCCGCTGTTCGATAGCCCTTTTCTGTAAAGAGGAGCCGGGTTTGCTCAAGTGCTTTTTTAACTTTTCCCTTCTCGCTTTTATCATCGGCTTGAGCTTGTTGCTGTTCGGCTTTGCTGACCCAGTGAAAACCTCTATGTTTACACAGATGGTAAATCACTTGGGCCCATTCTTCGGGTAGTAACAAACGATCCAAACCCTCCACCCGGAGTTGCCAGGGTGAGCGTTGCACTTGTTTTTGCAGGTTGCTTGCTGTGAGCAGAAAATTAGGCGCTCTCTTAAATAACTGCGCGTCACCAATCAATCCCTGCCTTTTAAACAAGCGCCCTAATTGCGTGAGGCGAGCGCTGCGCCGCCAAAGTCTACGCCGCATCAAGCGCGCGTCTCGACGCACTAAATTTAGAGACTCCCCTTTGTCTGCGGTTTCGGCTTTATCAAAGCAACGCACACCCAAATCAATAATACGTACCTCATCCAACACCGCCCAACCCACAGAAGCGATACCGATGTCAAGCCCAAAAATATACTGCGCCATACGTGTTCCCCTGATATACTTCACCTCGGTTGTAGTAATCCGGGGTGAGAGCCGTTGCTGCAATAAGGAAGAATCGAAAGATTCCATCCGTACCCAAAGCCCAGCAGTTTCCTGCTGGGCTTTTTCTATCGCTGCTACTGTAGCAAAACAAACCCTATATTCAATAGAAATTTAGTGTGCGGCTCTCAAAGAGACATGGGTTAACTAAATAAGCCTTAAGTGGTATGTTGAAACCATAGCTGTCCAGCAATAGAAGTGAGAGAGCTCACATTAAAGAGAGACATAGCCTTCACTTCTTATGAGATCTTCCGCAAAGCCCACTTCACGTTTGGCCCTGAGAGAGAATGGCCGATACGCTATGCACTACTACTGGTTTTAGAGATTTTCCTGCTCCGCAAGGGCTAATTTATTAGCGGGCAGACCAATGTTTATACATATACCGGCTACAAAATGAAGCGTTACTGGTCATAGTAAATGCCAGATATTCGTTATCAGTAGTAACGGTAACACAAACTCTACTTGCAGCCCATCGGGCAGTCTCCGAATCTTTGTATGTCAACACGTATCGGAAGCCTGAATTCAGATATTGATCTCCTTGAGAAGCAGCCACATCGGGCCTTGTCAGCACTTCAACCGAGGAGATAAGCGCATCTTGCTCTCCCAGAATTCTTACAAATTGTTGTGTATCTTGATCGCCTACGGACAGCCATCCGCTTAAGACTAATTTGTTATCTTCCTGTCTAATTTCTTCAAGAAATCCGCCATAATCGCCCAAAAAAATACCCCAGGGAGGTTGAGCCCCCACCTGCGAGTAGTTTGTATGTCTCATAAAAGGGAAGGTGCTGCCTGATATTGGAATTTGCTTCTTTTCAAACTGATGTTTCTCGGGAATATAGGTCCAGACCCCATTACGAGCGGCCGTTACGCGTGAAGCCTCATCCAGGTTAGCTACGACAATTGGTGCCGAGTGGCCCTCATAGCGAAACGCACTGACGAGGTCACTATTAGTGACAAACATATATTCTTCGTCAAACAGTTTAGGTAAAAGTACGATTTGCGGATGAGATGGGGTACTGGGTACAGTGCGTAGAAACCTTGCCAGATGATCGAATGCTGGGTAGATATTTTTCCATTTTTTATAAGATTGGTAAGTGCCGTTCGCTGTAGAAAATATCATCATTGTTATGAACAGAGCAGCTACTTTTCTGCTTTTTTCACGTTCTATACAAACCCCGGTCACAATGGCTACACACGTCCAGATCGCGAGTAAATAGCGATCTGGCTGACTAATACCTGGAAATTTCAGCAGTGGAATCAGGGGAAGCAACAGGGCTAAAAGAACCCCTGCGAATACAAAAGAGTTTTGTACGCGAGTCTTAAGTGGGCGATAAATCATAATGATCAGAAACAGAGTGAGCATCCACCCCAGTCCAGCCCACCCAAACAGCAGTTTGGGGATGCTTTTAAAACCTGATAAAAGCAATAGAGATTCATTTAGAGTAACGGAACTGTAGCCTCCTAAGCCACCCAATACCTGATATCGAATCGCTAAATAGCTAAGTGCTGCAATTGCATACGGCAGCATACGCCCGATACGAGTGCTCCATGAACCATTAGAAATAACAAATAATACAAGTGGTAGGGTGGCATACACTTCTTTGCAAATCATTGCAAAAAAATACAGAAAACTAGATAAACCCATCAATAGAAATTTTCTAAATAAACTATTGCTTTGATAAGCTAAGACAAAACTGTAATAACAGAATAAGGCAGCTACTAAGCCCACTAAATAGTGTCCAACCGTTAGCTGATTAGTCACATGGTAAATAGGAGCCCCAGCCAAAAAAACTATGGTGCTAAGCAAGGCCCAGACTGGTCGGCAGTAAAGAGCTGTGACTAGATAAACGCCGAAGGCCGCTAGCAGAAGATAAGTAAGATGCAGTGCGTAGTATCCGGCCGGGTTTACACCAGAGATTGTGTGGGCGATATCGTAAAGCCAGGGATTAACGGGGGTGAGATTGGTGCGGCTAAAGGCCCACAATCCCTGCTTTGATAAAAGGTAGTAGCTTGCTTCGTGTCTGGCAGAAAAAAATAAATGGTGACCATCATCAAATCTAAATTCACTGTTAATGACAGATCCGTGAAACAAAACAATAATTAGAGCAATGCAGAAAAAAAGCAGATAGCTCTTATGTGATTTTTGATTTATCCAGTCAAATATAAATTTATTATCCATTAGATTAGTTGATTCAACAGGCTATCTCTAAGCGATTTTCCCTCGTCATAAAACGAAAAGCAGCCAGTAAGAAGGAGTCTGGATTAGCTTTGAGTCGACTAATTTTTCCGGTGGCTTAATCAGTGAAAAACAAAGTCTAAAACATACGTCATCCAGCACTTAAGTCTTGAAGTTTTCCCTTTCTGAGCAAACTTCTACAAAAGCATTCACTATAAATCTTTACAATTACCCGTTGATTGAGCTTCCTCAGAAAAGTAGCAACTTGTTCGAATAAATTGGGTGAAGTAAAGAGGGCGTAGTTTCGTCTCATTAAAGATACGACCCAGATATTCTCCTAACAGACCAATGAAGAATAATTGCAATCCTCCCAGGAGCATAATGCTGACCATGATTGTTGGGTATCCATGAACAGCTTCCCCATACATCAAGGTTTTGAAAATAATCCATCCGCCAAACAAAAATGCAGTAAATGAGGCGAGCAAGCCGATGTAGCTTGCAATCTTCAGCGGTGCAATCGTGAATGAAGTAATCCCTTCCAGAGCAAAATTCCATAGCTTCCAGTAATTAAATTTACTAGTTCCAGCGCTCCTTGCTGCCACCTCGAATTCAATAGCTTTGGACGGAAAGCCAATCCATGCAAATAAACCTTTCATAAAACGATGATGTTCACGTAATTTGAGTAAAGCATTGACAGATCTACGGCTCATCAATCGAAAATCGCCAGCATCGCGCTGAATTTTTACCTGACTCATTTTCCCTATGAGGCGATAAAAAGCAGCGGTTATTATTCGTTTAATAAAACTCTCATCATCTCGCCTTTTACGTTGGGCGTAGACAATGTCGTAGCCGGCTTGCCAGTGGGTAAGCATTTCCGAAATAAGCTCAGGAGGATGCTGTAAGTCTGCATCCATGATTACGATAGCGTCGCCCTTTGCATAGTCCAACCCAGCAGTCATCGCAATTTCTTTTCCAAAATTCCGTGAAAGATCGACACTAGTGATTCTGTCATCTTTTTCACAGAGATTATGGATTAACTGTTGAGTACGATCTGTACTTCCATCGTTAACCAGGACCAGTTCCAGATAAAAGCTCTTCAATTGATCGAATACCTGGCTAACACGCAGATAGCATTGTTCGATCGAGAGTTCTTCGTTATAAGCAGGAATAACCACCGAAATTAAAGGTTTTTTGGTCCTTTCTGCGCTGTTTGAAAAACCCATTTGCTGCAACCTAAATAGTTAAAGAGAAAGCTGACTACCGTACTCATAAGTTGTGCTAAGAGATAATGAAAATCTAGCCAGGTATAAAAGACCACCATTGCCCCGAGGTTTACGAGCCATCCTAAGAGGGCAATTACTATAAATCGAGAGACAGCCTGCTGATGCTGTTGTTTGGAACCGAAGGTAAAATGATAGTTGGAAAGATAATTGCTGATACCGCCCAGCAATGATGCAATCGCAGAAGCCAGTAGCGGGCCAGCAAGCTTGATATTAACCAGTATTAAATAAGAGGTGTAATGGATAACTGCCCCAACGACACCTGCAGATACATATCTGACTAGACGATATTTGAAAAATATAATACATCCTTTTATTGAACGTTTAAAGACGAAACTGAAGATCTTAAAAAAGCAAAGAATCTATAGAAGGGTTTTCATATTTTCCTTTAGGCTGCGCTTAGTTTTATTCTTACGTATTCTGCGCAGTCTTTATAGACCTACATACCGAAAGTTTCCACTGTTTTTTCCAACCTGGCAGTTTAGGCCTTGTGCAAGCTTAATCCCGCATGTTCCCGTAAGGGATGAAAAGTAATGTTTGGGTGTCGCTCTTGTGTCAAACGCAAATCGTAAGGCGATGTCAATAGATAAGCCAAGGTATTAGCAGCATCATAAGCCAGTTTGCTAGCGTTACGCTCAGTGAAATTGCGTAGCTCTTGCTCAGAATCAGCACTCACCCAACGCGCACCCACAAATTGGCTGTTCATTAAGCGAACATCAACCCCATATTCAGCCATTAGCCGATGCTGGACGACTTCAAATTGCAATTGTCCAATAGCCCCTAGGAGCATGGAGCCTCCTATAGCCGGCCGGAACACTTGTATAGCGCCCTCCTCTCCTAGCTGCAACAAGCCATTTTGCAATTGCTTACTGCGGAGCGGATTCTTAAGCTCTACCACTCGAAACATTTCAGGCGCAAAAAACGGCAAACCCGTGTATTGCAGCGCTTCGCCTTCTGTAATCGTGTCACCCAACTGCACACCGCTGTGAGTTGTAAAACCAATAATATCACCTGCATAAGCTTCTTCTACCGCTTCTCGCCGCTGTGATAAAAAGGTCACCACACTGGTTGGACGCATTTCTTTAGCAGTACGATGCACTTTTAGTTTCATACCCTGTGCGTAACGGCCGGAGCAAACCCGCACAAAGGCGATGCGGTCACGATGGCTGGGATCCATATTAGCCTGCACTTTAAACACTACGCCGGAAAATTGCGGTTCTTCAGGGAGAACTTCACGGCTTGCCGTTTCTGTTAAGCCAAGACGACGATGAGGTGAAGGAGCAATATCCACGAGAGCGTCAAGCACTTCTTGTACGCCGAAATTATTGACTGCCGAGCCAAAAAATACAGGTGTTTGCCGGGCAGCTAAAAACTCTTCGCGGTTAAACTCGGGAGATGCTCCACGTAAGAGCTCGATGTTTTGCATAGCCAATTCAAACTCTTTTCCAAAACGGCTTGTCAACGCTGCAGTATCCGCCAAGGCAATGAGTTCTTCATCGTCTGAACGTTTGTCCGCCCCGGGTTTGAAAATTCGCATATGGCTGCGGGTTAAATCAATAATGCCAGCAAAACTTTTACCTTGTCCTACAGGCCAGGTCATGGGCACGCAAGGCATTCCCAGCTCGGCTTCAATTTCATCTAGAATTTCTAGTGGATCACGTACTTCCCTATCCATTTTGTTCACAAAGGTAAGGATAGGAGTATTACGCTGTCGGCATACTTCAATTAAGCGGCGTGTTTGTGCCTCTACCCCGTTAGCCGCATCGATGACCATCAAAGCGGAATCCACGGCAGTTAACACTCGATAAGTATCTTCAGAAAAATCCTGATGGCCAGGAGTATCCAATAGATTAATGACATGCTGGCGATAATCCATTTGCATTACGCTAGAGGCAACCGAAATCCCCCGCTGCTTTTCAATCTCCATCCAGTCACTGGTAGCATGGCGAGAGGCTTTACGGGCTTTGACTGAACCAGCAATATGAATCGCTCCTGAGAAAAGCAGGAGTTTTTCCGTCAAAGTGGTTTTACCTGCATCAGGGTGAGAAATAATCGCAAAGGTGCGTCTACGACGCGTTTGTTCTAAAAAATTTTGATGACTCATGTAGATATAGAGAATATTTTAAAATATTTGTAGATAGATTGAATTTAAGAATGGATATCTATCTGTCAACAGAAAAAACTATACACTGGTAACTCAAAAAAGAAGGTAAACAGCTAAACAGCAAATAGTAGCGCAATAAGAAAATTTTATGGCCTAACAGCGAGGCGATTTCGAAGCCATTTTTGCCTGAGCCTCCCTATACACGGACCTTTGAGTTAACAGAGATTTAATTAGTCAGTTTGTAAGCTTGCTTGAATTAAATAAAATTAAAAATTAATCAATTACCAATATGTTTGTTATTACTAAGCTAAAAATACTCCTTTAAAAACCTGCTTGATTTAATTATCTCTGTTTGCTGCTTTCTCGATGCCATCCATACAAATTATTGCAGGGTTGGGTAATCCCGGCCCGGAATATGAACTGACGCGTCACAATGCCGGTTTCTGGTTTTTGGATCACCTGGCTGCACATTTAAAGATTAACTTTCACCATGAGCGTGCCTTTAATGCTGCGCTTGCAAAAACAAGGCATGCCGGAAACGAGGTATGGTTAATCAAGCCGCAGACTTACATGAATCGGAGCGGTCAAGCCATTGCTGCGCTACTACGGTTTTATAAACTGAATATGGAGCAACTATTGGTGGTGCATGATGAGCTGGATTTACCTCCCGGTACGATTAAGCTGAAAAAAGGAGGGGGTACCGGAGGACACAATGGATTAAAGGACATTCAGGCACATCTGGGGAGCAGCGACTGGTGGCGACTGCGCATAGGTATCGGCCATCCACGAACAGTACATCTTATACAAGAGGTTGCAGACTTTGTGCTACATAAACCGAGTAAAGAACAGTTGGCTGAAATAGAAAAAGCGATCGACCGTGGGCTTGAAATAATGCCGCAGTTATTCACAGGTGATACTGCTCGTGCAGTTGCCCAACTGCACAAAGCTGCATAAATTCTTATGAAATCCTCTTCCCCTGCCCTACAGATCCTGGCTGGTCCAAAAGCGCTGCAGCATTTACGCGAGAAAGGTTTATCCCCAACAGATATTGCTTGTATTCCCGGAGCAGCTGGTGGACCAAAAGGTTTATTGCTGTGCGAATTGGACAAATATGTATTCGGGAGCTGGTTGCCTTCCCAACCTAGAAGCAGAAGTCTGATCGGGGCTTCCATCGGTGCCTGGCGCATGGCTTGTGCTTGCGCGAATAACCCGGTAAAGGCTTTTGATGATTTAGTGCAACTTTACATGCAAGAGCAGCGTTATAGCGCAACTCCTAGCAGACCAGAAATTTCGCGCGTGATGCGCAAGCTGCTAAGCCAGGTAATGCATCCGCTGCGTGAAGCGGCCCTGAATCATTCCCACCATCGCTTGCATATTCTGGTCAATCGTGGTGTGGGGGCTTTGCATCCCGCCACACAGCGGCATAAAGCGGGTTTTGTAAGGGCTTGTATAGCTAATTTGAGAGGTCGTCACCATCTGGCGCAACACATGCAACGGATCGTCTTTCATCAAGGGCAAACCTCTACCCCATTTTTCAGTCAAATGTTTGATGCTTTTACCACGCATCGTGTACCTTTAACTGCAGATAATTTTGATGATGCGCTGGTTGCCTCGGGCTCGATTCCCTTGGTGATGGAGGCGATGCGCGATATTCAAGGGGCTCCTCCGGGATGGTATTGGGATGGGGGAATTATTGATTATCACCTGCATCTGCCTTATGAAAAACTGGATGGTTTAACCCTTTACCCACATTTTTCAGATCGAATCATTCCCGGTTGGTTAGACAAGTTTCTTGCTTGGCGTAAAGCCCGAGGAAGCTGGTTGGATACCCTCATATTACTTTGTCCTTCAAAAGAATTTGTAAAAAGCCTACCCAACGGGAAGATTCCGGATCGTAAAGACTTTAATCGCCATGGTAATAACTGGCAGGCCCGGGAGAAGGAATGGAAAAAATCACTTTCAGCTGCCCAGCAGCTTGCAGATGATTTTCATGAAATCATCGAAAAAGACCGTTGGGCCGCACTAGCTAAGCCATTGCATTCTTCTCTAATGCAGAAGTGAAGAGAGAAGAATATGCATCATGTCATCATTATCGGTTGCGGCTTCGGTGGATTGGAGGCCGCTAAGGCGCTAGCAGGTAAACCAGTGAAGGTAACGGTGCTAGATCGTACCAACCATCATTTATTTCAACCGCTTTTATATCAAGTAGCTACCGCAGGTTTATCTGCCCCCGCCATTGCTGCCCCGATTCGCCGCATTTTGCGAAAACAGAAAAATCTAACGGTTTTGATGAAAGAAGTAAGCCGTGTGGATCCCAGCACTAAGCAGATCTATTGCGAAGATGGAGAAGTATTTCATTACGACAGCGTCATCATTGCTACGGGAGCTACCCATAGCTATTTTGCTCATGATGAGTGGGCTAAACATGCGCCGGGGCTGAAAACCCTGGAAGATGCGATGAATATTCGTCGCCGGATTTTGACGGCCTTTGAGAGAGCGGAAGATGAACCCACTCAAGCTGGAGAGTGGCTAAGCTTTGTTGTGATCGGGGGGGGACCGACAGGTGTGGAAATGTCCGGTACCATGGCTGAAATTGCCCGTCACACGCTTCGGGGGGAGTTTCGTAATATTGATCCGACCAAGGCTCAAATACTGCTGATTGAGGGAGGGCCGCGGATATTGGCCAGTTATGCCGGTGATTTAAGTGAGAAAGCACTTAAACAGCTTAGTAAGCTAGGAGTGAAGGTGCGCTTAAATGCCAAGGTTACCCATATTGACGCGCAAGGGGTATGGATTGGACAGGAGCAGATTCTTGCCCGAACGATTATCTGGGCAGCTGGCGTACAAGCTTCACCTTTAGCTCAATCCTTGGGTGTTCCCTTGGACCGGGCTGGCAGAGTTACTGTACAGTCCGATTTATCAGTAGCGGGTTTAAAAGATGTGTATGTGGTAGGAGATCTGGCAACCGCACTCAGCCGTGGTCTACCTGTGCCAGGGGTCAGCCCTGCAGCTAAACAAATGGGCCGTAAAGCTGCAGCTAATATTCTGGCTAAACTGGCCGGAGGCACTACTCAGCCTTTTCAATATATTGATTACGGTTCTTTAGCTACCATTGGCCGTAGTAGTGCGATTGCGCATGTGGGACCGTTTAAATTCTCAGGTTTACCCGCATGGTTATTTTGGTTGTTTGTACATGTTTTTTTTCTCATTGGATTTCGCAATCGGCTCATGGTAATCGCTGATTGGGCTTGGTCTTATCTGACTTTTGCACGCTCTGCGCGAATCATGCAATCTCCAACGCGGCCGGATGAATGAAAGATGAAACTAGTTATTGACACCAATATTTTGCTGGACTGGTTCGTGTTTCAAAACCCCAGTGTGAAATCCCTTATCACAGCTTTGCAGGCCAGCCAGGCAAAATGGCTGGCGACAGAACCCATGCTTGAAGAGTTGAATAGAGTGCTCCATTACCCTCTCCTACTTGCATGGAAACCTGATCTGAAAGCGATTGAAGGCTTGATTAAAACCTATGTCTGCCTTTGTTCTGTACCCAAGGAAACTGCACCGACCTTTTGTGCTGACCCGGAGGACCAAAAGTATCTAGATTTAGCCTGGACAGCGCAAGCCAATCGGCTTCTGAGCAAAGATAAACTGTTAATAAAAGCAGCTCGCCGCTGTCAGCTGCCAGTCAGCCATTATTTATGAAATAAACCATAAAAATCCTGAAAATTACGGAAAATGAAGCCTAAAGATAAGAAGGAGCAACTAAGTTAGCTCATGCTCTTCCTGCGGGATAACGCTGATTTTTTGCAACTTATTCTTTAAAGGTATGGTCTTATAATTGCTGTAAAGTAGATTGAAATCTACCTGTTTAACTTTAGGAGAAAAAAGATGGCTGAACTGCAAACCGTTAGTGGCTATGGTCAAGGCGGGGTTTCCAGTATTGAACGTAACAAAGTACTGCGCAATACCTATACGCTGCTAGCGATGTCTTTAATTCCAACTATCGCGGGGGCATGGCTTGCCATGGCTTTGGGTTTGGATAAAACCATGCTTAAAAGTCCAGGCTTAACACTGATCCTTTTCCTCGTAGGGGCTTTTGGGCTGATGTTTGCGATTGAGCGCAATAAAAATAGCGGCTTAGGAGTAGCCCTCTTACTGGTCTTTACCTTTTTTATGGGAATCATGCTTTCCCGAATGCTCGGTGTGGTGTTAGGGATGAAAAATGGTGCCGCACTCATCATGTATTCCCTAGGGGGAACTGCAGCGATTTTTGCTTCCATGGCGGCTCTGGGTACCATGATCAAAAAAGATTTGTCCAGTATGGGTAAATTTTTGATGGTTGGAGCGCTGGTGGTATTTTTTGGAGGCTTATTAAGTTTCTTTTTCCCCATGCCTGCCTTGCAGATGGCTCTACTCTTCATGTGCTTGGGTATTTTCTCCTTGTACATGATGTATGACATTAATCGAATTGTTCAAGGCGGTGAGACCAACTATGTAAGCGCTACACTAGGTTTGTATCTGGATATTTATAACGTGTTTCAAAGCTTGCTGGCTATTCTCGGCATCTTTGGCGGAGACCGAGACTAGTTTTTGCTAGCTTAGGTAAGCAAAAAAGCCCATTGTTTAATGGGCTTTTTTTTATGAGTTAGCTTTTATGATTTGGCATTCCCATATCTAAGCATTAATGCCTGCTGCGCAGAAGGTTGCTCTGACAAAGCACGGATGTAGTTCCCATCGCTATGCTGCTGCCAGGCATCTACCCCATCCTGTAAGTAGGGAGTCAGTACTTCGTCAATAATACGTTGTCGAATATTTTTATCTAGTACAGGCCAGGCGATTTCAATTCGGCGAAATATATTTCTACCCATCCAGTCAGCACTCGCTAAATAAAGCGATTCTTGCTTAGCTGCTCGGAAATAAAATACCCTGCTGTGTTCTAAAAACCTGCCAATTACTGAACGCACCCGGATTCGCTCACTATAAGCTTTTAAGCCCGCTGGGAGGGTACAGGCCCCCCGAACAATTAGATCAATATCAGCTCCTGCACAGGCAGCTTCTACTAAAGCTTCAATTACCGAGTTATCTAATAAAGCGTTCATTTTGGCTACAATGCGGGCTGGTTTTTTTCCACGGGCCGCATCCCGTACAGCAGCAATATGTTCTATCAACTGTTTATGTAAGCTAAAAGGGGCTAACCATAAATGCTTAAGAGTTTGGATTTTGGACTGACTGGCCAAATGCTGAAACACCTGCTCTACATCAGCAGTGATTTCCGGATGTGCAGTAAACATCGCTACATCAGTGTATAAGCGTGCAGTCCGGGGGTTGTAGTTGCCCGTAGAAAGATGCGCATAGCGCATTAACTGCTTACTACCCTTTACAGATTCACGACGGGTAATTAGCAGCATCTTGGCATGGGTTTTTAGACCTACTACCCCATATACGACCTGGGCTCCTACCTGCTCCAGTCGCTCTGCCCAATTAATATTGGCTTCTTCATCAAAACGGGCTTTTAGTTCTACCACCACAGTGACTTCTTTACCGCGTTGAGCCGCTTGAATCAGCAATTCCATTAAGGCAGAATCGCTCCCCGCCCGATAAATAGTTTGTTTGATGGCCAGCACTTGTGGATCAGCAACTGCTTGCCTTAAGAAGACTAATGTAGGTTCGAACGATTCAAACGGGAGATGCAGCATAAAATCACCCTGTTTAAGTTGTTCAAACAACGATAACTGGGGATTAACAGAGCGAGGCCAGGCTGGTTCGTAAGGAGAAAAGAGGAGTTCTTTTGCAGCCGAAGGGTCGATAGCCTCAATGAGCGCATTCAGTCGAACCAGATTGACTGGCCCGTGTACTTTAAACAAAGCTTGTTCTGGCAACTTGAACTGATTCAGCAAAAAAGAGGAAAGCTCTGTAGGACAGGCGCTAGCCACCTCTAATCGAACTGCATTACCAAAGTGACGCTGTACTAAGCCACTGCGCAAGGCCTGGCGCAAATTGCCGGCTTCTTGTTCATCTACCCATAGATCTGAATCGCGCGTAACCCGAAATTGTGAAAAACCATCTATTTCCCGCCCCGGAAATAATTCAAATAGATGTGCTCGAATGACACTGGAAAGCAAAACAAATGCCTGTTTGCCTGGTGCAATTTTTTTTGGCAAGCGAATAACCCGAGGTAATATCCGGGGAACTTTGACAATCGCGATATGGTTTTCACGACCGAAGGCGTCCTTTCCTTTGAGACGCACAATAAAATTAAGGGATTTATTGGCGACTTGAGGAAAAGGATGTGCGGGGTCTAATCCTATCGGGATAAGCAAAGGTCGAACTTCCCGCTGAAAAAATGCCGCTACCCATTCCCTCTGAGCCTCATTTCGCTCCCCATGCTGCAAAATTTCTATTCCAGCCTTTGACAAAGCCGGAATCAATACATCATTGTAAAGCGCATATTGCTGTTCTACTAAGGTTTGTGCCAGTGCACACACCTGTTCAAAGGTTTGACTCGAGGAGACACTACTCGGATTTTTTACTCTATTCACCCCATTGACTGGAAAGAGTAAAGGGGGCATCCGTACTTCAAAAAATTCATCAATATTCGAAGAAACGATGCACAAGTAACGTAGCCGTTCCAGCAGTGGCACATCCGTGCGTTGAGCCTGGGCCAAAACCCGGTAATTAAATTGAAGAATAGCTTCTTCCCTATTCAAAAGCACTGATTTTGTAACGTCGGCCGCTGCCATAGAAAGAGTCTTATGGGTTGTAGAGGCTTTTTGTTGGGCAAACGGACGATCTATCATTTTTTTCTTCGAGACAGTTTTCACCTCATTGTGTAAGGCCTCGGTTTTTTTGAGTCGTTTAGCTTGAGCAGCAGGAGTAGGGTAGTTTGACTGCTTGATTGCTGATTTCATCACTATGCTTACTATTGAGAGGAGTGTTTAAGAAATGACACAGCGTAAGTTTGATGCTCTTTCCAGAGACTTTTTATTGAACAATTTGATAGATAGTAGAGTAAAAGGAATATCCAGTTTTAAATAACCACTCCAAACAGTCGCCCTACTCCCGCGCTGATTGCCATAGCTAAAGCCCCCCAGAAAGCTACTCGAACAGAGGCTTTAAGCACGGGTGCACCGCCGGTACGGGCAGCTATTGCACCCAAAATTACTAAAAACAGCAGTGAAGTAATAGCCATTAAAGCCACTACATAGGCTGTAGGAGTAAGCAGCGCAGTTAAAAGAGGTAGTGCGGCACCAATACTAAAACTGGCAGCAGAGGCTAATGCAGCCTGTAAGGGCCGCGCACTACTGGTACTGGTAATCCCTAACTCATCTCGGGCATGTGCAGCCAACGCATCATGATTCATGAGTTGACGAGCAACCTCCTCTGCCAAGCTTGGGCTTAAACCTCGCTCTCTATAAATTCCCGCTAATTCTTGTAACTCTGCATCCGGTTGAGATTGCAATTCTGCATGCTCCCGCGCAAGATCTGATTTCTCGGTATCGGCTTGGGAACTCACCGAAACATACTCACCCGCCGCCATCGACATAGCCCCAGCTACTAAACCTGCAATGCCAGCGATAAGTAGCTGATCGGGTCCACTACTAGCCGCGGCTACTCCAATCATGAGGCTAGCAGTTGAAACAATGCCGTCATTGGCCCCTAATACCACAGCCCGTAACCAACCAATCCGATCATTACGATGCAATTCACGATGAATGGAACGAGGCATAATCATCCTAAAAAATAAATGTACACACGCGATTTTAAAAGGGCGGGATGTTTTGTTGCCTCTTATCTTGAACGGCAAGAGTGCAAGATATCTAAAGAGGTTTGATAGGATTTAGTTTGAATACCCACGAGCCCTACCACAGTATGAAAGAGGTTATCATGGCTGAATGGTTCATCTAATTTCTGATGCAGACAACCATAATCAACTCCTTTGGAAAGTCGGGTAGAAGGGGGTAGCCAAAAAATCATTGGCACCTGCTTTTGCTCTTTTGGAGCCAATGCATAAGGCAGTCCATGTAAATAAATATTGTTTTCTCCTAAAGATTCGCCATGGTCAGACAGATATAACATTGCCGTTTCGTAATTCGTTTGTTGTTTGGATAACCAGTCAATGCCCCGAGAAAGCAAATAATCGGTATAGACAATCGAATTATCAAACGCATTAATGATTTGCTGGATGGGGCAATTTTGCAAGATATTGGTTTTGCATTCAGGTTGAAATGGTTTATGTGTAGGAGGTGATCGTTTATAGTACGCTGGACCATGGCTCCCCATCTGGTGCAGCACCAATACTACACCTCGGTTACGCCTGACTTCGGGTAAGCTCGCCAAACGGGCATCCAGACCTGTAAGAAGTGCCTCATCTAGACATTCCCCTTCTTGGCAAATCCCTGCAGCATGTTGTATTCCTTTAGGGGGGTGCTTTGCAAAACTATGGGGAATGCGATCACAAACCTCCTTGCATCCTGCCTGATTCTCCAGCCAAAATACAGCCAGGCCAGTTTGCTGCAAAAGATCTAGTAAATTCTCATATTCTTGCTGACGGGCCACAAAATCCTTTCTCCCCAAATGCGAGAGCATACAAGGTAGAGATGTTGCAGTATTAGTACCGCAAGAGCTCACATTTCGGAAACTCATGACATCTCGCTGGCCGAGCTCTGGATTAGTAGCTCGGGGGTAAGCATTAAGTGAAAAATGATCAGCCCGGGCAGTTTCTCCTACTACCAGTAAAAGTAAGAAAGGCTTGGTTTTTGCAGGGCGAGGGAGCAGTTTTGCAGTACTGTCAATGATTGCAGGTGGTTTGTTAGGCATGGCATTTGCTTCATGAATCAACATTCCCAAAGCGTAAAAAGAATTGAGAGGGTTAATCATGTAACGCAGCGAGCGATGGTTGCGCATTGTAGAAGATAAATCTGCAAAGGAGAGTATGCCGATGATCAGTACAAGTGTGAGCGAACCAGCTAACACTAATAAGTTACGTGTCAATTGCTGTGCAAGCGTAGCTGGCCTAAGCTTTACCTGCCATACAAATACAAGGGGCAAGCCTGCCAGGAATAAGACACTTAGCAACAAACGAAAACTGAGTAGGTCTCGAACCTCTTGTAAGTCGGTCACCAGAACATTTACCATCATGGAAGAATCAATGACTACTCCATAGGTTCCCATAAAGTAAGTACCTAAGGCTGCGGCCAGTAAAAATAGGGCAATGACAGGCTTGACAGTAGAGTGCCACGCCAGCAATGACAAAATGGCGCTGAGCAGTGCAGCTACCATTAAGGCGAAAGCCGTAATAAAAAAAATCCCCCGAATCTTCCCCATTTCTGGCAAATTTGCCATCGCCTTCCACAAAGGCCAGTTTGCAAGCAGTGCAATCCATACACTAGCTAATAGCACTAGTTTCCAAGAACTTAAATAAAAAGCTAATCTAAAAGTTTTAATCTGCATAAAAATCAAAGATCTGAAATATAGTCTATTTGCAACACCGATAAGCCAGGCCGATAGAGCCTCCAAGATTATTTGTGTTTTTAGTTAAAGGGCTATGAGCCGCCTGCCCCATTAAACGGAATAAATTAAATTCGCCATAAACAATCCAGTTCTCGGACAAACGTTTTGTAAGTCCGATGACCGCATGCAAATCGTAAATGCCCGCAGAAGGCTGATACAAAGGTAAGCCTGTTTGCAATGAAGACGTCTGAGGTATCCCAAAATAGCTACGCATATACTGAGTACTCCCAAATCCCGCACCGACTCCTCCCCGTAACTCAATATCTGAACTCAATCGTGTGCGATAGCCGGCATCGATAGACGCTGTAGCTCCCCCTTCCCTTCCTAATATATCTTGTGTGAATGCTGCTGAGAGAGTCCACTGCTCTGTAACGGCATAGCTTGCATACACCCTAGCACGTAAGGTTCGACGAATTTGAGGTAAGCCGGCCAATGAAGGATCATCCTCGACAGAGCGACCTCCATCCATACGCAAACCTGCCCCGATTTTGAAACGGCTCCGTCGAATCAGATCAGCACTGGCTCCGGCGCTAACAGGTTCACCAGATGTACTCATGAAACTTCCCGCTCTAGAGGTACTAATTCGCAAGCGGCCGTATTGCAGGGCCCAAAGAGGCCGTAGCTTAAATGCATGCTGTGTACTGCCTGCATAGCGCGGGGACAAGCTTGTGGCCAAACCGAGAACGTAGTTGATATTTTCGTTTGAGTCGTCCTCTAGTCTTTCTTCAGCCAAAGTAGGACTACTTGCTAAAGTAATAACTAAAGTTAACAAAATGTGAATAGTCGCTAGCTGTAAGGAATTCAAATAATGGTGCATGAAAAGCTTTCGTTCATCATAAAATTGGCTACAAAAGCCGGTAGCTTTCCAAAAAAGCACTAAAAGTTTAGAGCTTAACAATAATAAACACCTTATCCCAAAACAAGTTTAGGTATGGCCATATTCGCAATATTTTCTATCTATAGTTGAATAAGTTATGTGCTAATTTTTATCAGTCGTTTAGGCAACAACTGTTCAAAATTTCGTTGCTGTTCGGGACTTTCAAATATCCGCTTTGGAATTAGTGTAAAAGAGCGTGGTCCGTAATAAAGCATATAGGAACGGGCATTGATAAAAACGTGTGTATAAAGATCCCATTGAATCTTGGAGTCAAGATGGATGGTACGAAAATGGATACCTGCAGAAGAGAAGCTAAGAAAATACTGATCCTTGAATTTCGGCTCAAAACGAAATACCAAAACTGGCACAAGGGTGAAAATCGCAATAAGGATTAAAGAAAAGCTTACAGAAAGCAGCAAAAAAATTAAACCCAGCCAATCAAAGTTGGGTAAATACCAAAGCCTTACAATTCCCATACTTCCAAGAATAACAATTACCGCAATATCGAGTTTTAAATTAAGCTGTTTTGCATAATGACTTCGTAAGGCGCGATGGTAATCGCTCAGCTGATATTGAAAGGTGAGAGGGAGGGGCATGGTCATCACTATTTTCTTTTAGAAAAACGGCTCAATATCCACCCCACCTTTAACGAATAGCATCTTGAAGATTCATGCGCGCTTGCTCTTCCAAATGGGTGTAAAAATACGCTGTGTGATAAAGACGGGGTCGATCTAAAAACCTCTTAAGAATCAGGCGCCGTTTGTGTCGAAATATCCAGCCGGGCACAAAAGCATATTCTTCCCGAATTTGGCGTTCATATTCCTCAAACCGGTCTTTTGAAGCGCCTAAAATAGAAAGATCAATATCTACTAGGAGTTGTTGATCCGCGCTGATAGGGATGCCAGTATGCTGCGTAACCCGTATTAGCTCACTCACGCGATCAATCACCGCTTCAGGGACGTGAGCATCAGAAAGAACAGTGCGTGCCCAACGGGCGCTCTGCTCTTCGTTATCACTTCGTTTGGTTTTATAAATGGCGTCATGAAACCATAAAGCAATTTCAATCTCTGCAGCATTTTTGGCTAGCGCTTGCACTTTTTCGAACAGCTGAAGGCATTCTCTCAAATGTTGCAAAGTATGATATTTACGATGGGGTTCGGAGTAGGCTTGCATTAGCTGATCCAGCACAGCGCTAGTCTCCATCCGCGCACCGATGCCCTTACATCCCCGCAGCCATGAATCAAGAAAAAGGTTTTTCTGCACTTTCTCTACTCGATATCCTCATATAAAGGCAGTGTTAAAAATTCTTCAAAAGCTTCTTGCGTGCTCATTTTTATAAAAATCTCTGCTGCGCGATCAAATTTACCTTCAAAACCTTTCGCCTTAATCTTGGCAAGCTCTTCTGAAACTAAATTTTGGACTAGATCGGCGGTTACTTTTCGGCCATCCTCCAAAATCCCTTTAGGACTGCGAATCCATTGCCAAACCTGGGAACGTGAAATTTCGGCAGTAGCCGCATCTTCCATCAGATTGTGAATGGGCACGCAGCCATTGCCGGCAAGCCAAGCGCCCAGATAATGAATGCCTACATTAATATTCATTCGCAAGCCGGCTTCGGTAATGGGGGTTTCGGGCTGAAAGTTCAGCAAATCGGCTGCGCTGACAGTGACCTCGGGTTTCTGTTTAGTCAGTTGATTTGGCTTCTCGCCTAATACTCCAACAAATTCTTTCATACAAGCTTCTACCAATCCTGGGTGAGCAACCCAACCGCCATCATAACCATCAGTAGCATCTCTTCTCTTATCTGCAATGATGCCAGCCATAGCAATCGCATTTTTTTCAGGGTCATTTTTAATAGGGATGAGTGCAGACATACCCCCAATGGCGGGAGCTGCGCGCTTATGGCAAGTTTTAAGCAAGAGTAAAGCATAGCTGCGCATAAAGGGTGCAGTCATGGTGACTTTCGCACGATCCGCCAAGCAAAAGTTTTTGTCTAGCTTGAATTTTTTAATACAGCTAAAAATATAGTCCCAGCGGCCTGCGTTTAATCCCGCACTGTGTTCTCGAAGCTCATAGAGCATTTCTTCCATTTCAAAGGCAGCCAGAATGGTTTCAATCAGAACCGTGGCTTTGATAGTGCCGCGCGCAAACCCTAATTCTTCCTGCGTCATTACAAAGATATCGTTCCACAGACGCGCTTCAAGATGGCTTTCTAGCTTAGGCAAGTAAAAATAAGGGCCTGCACCTTGGGCAATCTGTTCTTTGGCATTGTGAAACATAAAAAGTGCGAAATCAAAAAGCCCTCCCGAGATACGTTGGCCATCTACCAATACATGTTTTTCATCCAAATGCCAACCACGTGGCCTTACTTGTAAGGTAGCGATCTTCTCGTTGAGTTTGTAGGTTTTCCCTTTTTGTTCCAGGGTTAAGCTGCGACGGACGGCTGCTCTCAGATTAAGCTGTCCTTGAATCTGATTACTCCATGAGGGACTGTTGGAATCTTCAAAATCCGCCATATAACTGTCTGCCCCGGAATTCAGGGCATTGATAATCATCTTGGCCTCAACCGGGCCGGTGATTTCAACCCGACGGCACTGTAACGCCGCGGGAATAGTGTTGATCTTCCATTCACTGTCGCGAATAAATTTTGTTTCTGGCAAAAAATCGGGTCGCTCACCTGCATCCAAGCGTTGAGCGCGCTGTTTTCGAAGGGCAAGCAAACCTTGACGGCGAGCCTCAAAGTTACGGTGAAGTTTTACAAGCAATTCCAAGGCCTCGGTAGTAAGAATTTGAGTAAATTCCGAAGGAACAGCTGCAAGAATTTGCATACCTTTAGGAAAAGTCATAGAGAGCTTTCAACAAAAAATAAAAATGAGAGATTGATTAGTGTAATTAAGGAACGCCGGAGTAAAAGCTCTAAAAAAAGTTAGCCCAAGATCTATGAGGTTTTGCAGGCTTTTTTCTTTCAAAACAGCCTTAGATATTAGGCTCATGCGCTAGAGTCCAAGGATTTTTATCATAAATAAAAGAGTGGGTTGGCTTAAGCGATGCGCACGTGCCCTATTTTAACCAGTACTTAAAGTGGTTTAAGGAAAACCCATCATTCTTAAAGCGATTCTTGGATTCAGAATTACCCCAGGCATGTAAATCATGCTATTGCCCACAACAAACGCGCCTCTAAGTATCAGCAAGATGAGGCACACTTATCAACAATAGAACAGAGAGTTTTCTGATCCTTTCTTTGAAACCCCACTCTTCTCTCCTCTTTTCAAGAAGAGAATTTGAAAGCTAAGGCCTACGTAAGAAAACGAAACTAGCCTATAAATCTTTTTTTCTCTTAAGAGATAATCAGTAAAGATCTGTGATGACTTTTACTAAAGCAATTAAAAGTTTTTTGCAGAAAGATTTTCTTATTTCCTTTCGTATAGAGAAGGAGGAGATTATGAGGCGAAAACTATTGGCGGGAGCAGGAGTCTTGAGCTTGATAGCGATAGGATATAGCGCAGTGAGCGAGTATCTAAGCAATAAGAAAAAACAATTTAAAAAACCTGCAGGAAAAACCGAAAAGATTCAACGTTGGGAAGGGGAAGGTGGAGCTTTACCTGTTACGGGCAGTCAAACGGGGCCTGAACCTAAGAAGTCTTCAGAAACCTAAATTTTTAATTTTTTCAAAGCACTCCAAAAAGACGTTTGGCACTGCGTAATTTAATCTTTTGATACTCAGCATAAGCTTGAGCAGCACTGTGGCGCATGAGAATTTCGGATTCATTTCGAAGCCAGCTTTCTACGGCCGCTTCTACTACATAAGCTTCTGGCGCCATCAGACCATAAGTAAGTACTACAGGAGAGGCTCCCGCATTTTTTATTGCAGATTGAAAATAGCTTGCACTAAAGCAGGCAAATACCATTGCATCGGTGGCGTGGGAATGGGCTGTGGGAAAGTTTTTTGCAATGGGAGCGAGGGGGGCATCCATAAGGCCGTTGTGCCCAACAAAAATTGAAAGATGCTTCTGACCAGAGGGCAAAGGTTGCGCAAGCTGGCTCATAAAAGCTGTGATTGCTGGACCTATTGCAGGGCCTCGATATGCTTCTGCCACTAGCTCAACCTGGGAAAGCCGATGTATGAACACGCAACGTTCCAAAAGATGTTCAGATTTCAGTTGCTCGGTGCAAGCCTTCTTTTGCCAGGCATTTGACTTTGAGAAATAATTTTTGATTCCATATCTAGCCCCCCAATATAAGTTCCGTGCTCCATCCTGACCATTTCCAATCGCGGCAGGGACTGGAACAATCCCTTGAGCCGCATTATCTGCAAGCGCCACAAACAGATGGATGGTGCGTTTTGGAAAACTTGCAGAAATGTCACTACTAAAAAGAGCTGATAGGAGACAGGCTATAAGTAGACGCATCCAAAGACTCATCTTTTAAAGAGTTAATAGAACAAGAATTAAACACTTTCTTACTCTTCTTCTTCCTTATTTTCTGTAATTAACAATTAAATGCTTTAAACGCATTTTAATGCTATAAACATACATCTGTATTTTTTATAGACATTGCCCATGAAAAAGCATATCGGTAACTTGATTTTCACAGTTCTTTTAATGCTAGGGTTAGGAGCTCATGCGTTTGGGCAGTCCACCTCTTCCTCTATAGCTACTTCACAATCTAGTCTTACAAACTCTGCAGTTTCTCCTGTTGATTCTCCTGTACCGCAAGATATAGGAAAGTTAGCCCAGCAATTAGCAGACAGCACGCTTTACGTAGAACTGCTCATTATGGTCTTTGCAGGAGCGCTTGTATTTTTTATGCAATTAGGTTTCGCTTTTTTGGAAAGCGGAATGTCCCGTACAAAAAATACCGTCAATGTATTAATGAAAAATTTTTGTGATTTATGTGCGGGGAGTCTAGCTTTTTGGTGTATAGGGTACGGATTAATGTACGGGGCCAATATGAGTGGCTGGGTAGGTACTAGTCATTTTTTTCCTACCCATCTGCCAGCTAAAGAAGCGGGGATTTTATTTTTTCAGATTATGTTTGCAGCTGCCGCTGCCACGATTGTATCCGGCGCGATTGCAGAACGTACTCGCTTCAGTGCTTATTTCTTAGGTTCAGCCATCATTTGTGGATTTATCTATCCCATTGTCGGTAGTTGGGTATGGGGGGCTAACCATGGCGGCGCAGGTTGGCTGAAACAGATGGGTTTCATAGATTTTGCAGGATCTACTGTCGTGCATAGTGTAGGGGGATGGTGTGCCCTTGCGGCATTAATTGTAGTCAAACCCCGCCTCGGGCGTTATGGACCAGATGGAACACCTCGTTTGATACAGGGACATAGTTTAAGCAATACGGTATTAGGAGGGCTGGTACTATGGGTAGGCTGGTTCGGTTTTAACGCAGGTTCTGCCGTCAGCTTGCAAGGTAATACCTTGCAGGACATGGGAAGGATTGCGCTGAATACACACCTAGCGGGGTGTGCAGCTGCTCTTGCTGCAATGGCTGCACTTAAAACATTGCAAAAAAGAATAATGTTAACTGTAACGGTTAACGGCGCTATTGGGGGCCTAGTTGCTGTAACTGCAGGCAGCGCGGTCATGGAGCCGCAGTGGGCAATCTTAACGGGGATAGTGGCTGGGTTTTTAGTTACTTATATGCAACCTCTATTAGAGCGCTTACAACTGGATGATGTAGTGGGTGCGGTAAGTGTGCATCTGATCGGAGGGATATGGGGAACACTAGCGGCTGGCTTGTTTAGCGCATCAAATTTCCTCAGTCTCACCCAGCTGTATACACAAGTGATTGGCATTTTGACTGTGGGGGCTTTTAGTTTCAGTGTGGCTTATATAATGTACCGCTTAATTGACGCTACTTTAGGTATGCGGGTAGACCCTCTACAAGAACAACGGGGGTTAGATATCGCAGAACATGCAGAAGTAGGTTATCCCGAATTCCAACGCGATCAGTTGCATACTGGGGCAGCTGCAGCACAAGCAATAAGGTAAGCCTGTGTCTGATTCTATAACCCCCGAAATATGGCGCAGAATGATCCGTGCCGCGTTCGAAAAAAAACTCGGACTAGAAGGCGTACAGCAGGCTATAGGTCTTTGGAAGCAGCATTTTGCAGAAGAAACTGATGTGCAAAAAAATATACGTCCTTTTGCACAAGCCTATTCCGAATTTATCGGACAACCTTCCTCTAAGTCTGAATTAGCCTTGCTCTTGATCTCTTCCTTGCATACCAAGTTGGAGATGCTTCCGCCTGATCCACAACCCCAGCCGCGGAACATGAGCCAAATCGCAACTTCCCCAGCCTCACCAATAGCTAGTACCCAGACAAGTACAGCGATAGACGCTACGCTTGCAGCATTAATCCTTGAATTACACGAGGCGCTCACTCTTGATTCCCAGGGCAGTGCATGGACTGCACAGTTCCTGCAAACTCTTCAAGCCTCCTCCACTGTTCAAACTTTAAAGCTTGACGACACGCAAAAAGATGCCTGGGAAGCATGGCTACGTCTGTCCCAACCTTTAAACTTGCAAGCCCATTTATCTGTGCAACAGGCTACGAAACTGGTTAACTTGCTTTACGTTTTCTTAACTGAAGCTATCGGTCCTGTGGAAGCTGACCGTTTACTTAGCCGATCAGTCCAGCAAGTAGAAGCCACTCCAACAGGACGCAGCCTCTCACCACGCACTTTTTTATAGCTGCTATAAACAGTGGGATTCAGGATAGCGCTGCCAGAGTCAGACCTGACCTACTGCCTTTTTAGAAATCCGCCGATCTACTATCTACCTGAGAGGGAGCATAGTTGGGATGCGGATTCTCTGCGATATCGATTTAGTAAATCGCAACTTCTGGGAAATCTGCTTTCATAAATTCCATGGAAAGGACTCAAAAATGAATGAAAGATATTCTAGAAGGAACAACGATTGGCAATACAATGATCAAGACAATAGTTGGAGATTTAGTGATCAATCCCGTGGAGGCGGTCGACAGTTTGAAAGTCAGCGAAGCTCTGGTAGTAATGAATGGCCAGAACAATATGGGCACGAGCAACGCTCTCAAAATAGAATGGGAAGAGACTATAACCCTTCCGGTAGAAGCCAGGATTTTGGCAGCGATCCTTGGGGCAACGATAATAATGCCCGTGTAATCAGAGGAGACGAAGATTCCTACGGCTCTTCCTCTTCCAGTAGCTACGGACTTTCAAGTGGGTATTCGGGCCAGCACAATAGGCCTTATCAGTCTCGGCAGAATTTTTACTCTGGCGAACAATTCTCGGGAAACCAACCCTACAGATATTATAGAGATAGGGATGAGCAGCAAGGGCAAGGTACTTCGTCGTATAGCGATGAAGGTCCCCATTCAGACTATTACCGATGGCGTGAACAGCAACTGAAAAAACTAGATGAGGATTACCGCAGCTGGAGGGATGAACGTCATAAAAGATTTTCAGAAGATTTTGATGAATGGCGCAAAAACCGCCCCTCTACCTCTGAACCCTCCCTTTCTCAAAGTAGTGGAGAACTTTCTACTAGCTCCGGAAGTTCTGGAGGTAGCTTCAGTAGCAGCGGCTCTGGCAGCAGTGGAGGCAGCTCAGGCAGTAGCGGCTCAGGCAGTAGCGGATCTGGAGGGAGTAGTGGTTCAAAGAGTCATGAAAAAGGATCGAGTAGCTCTTCTAAATAAGTGAGGTAAACCCCTGAGAAAGCTGCATGTTTTCCGGGGGTTGATTCAAAGTCCTTCAGAGAACTTCTCCTCTTAGGAGAAATTTTGATTAATTCTCGCTTTTACCCACTCTGGAACGCTTGCTAACGCTTCAGGTAGTTTTGCGGCATCATTGCCTCCTGCCATAGCGATATCAGGCTTACCGCCGCCTTTACCTCCTACTTGTTGGGCTACAAAGTTAACAAGGTCCCCTGCTCTTATCTTATTCACTAGATCTGGAGTTACCCCTGCAGCAAACTGTACTTTGGCCCCCTCGCTGCTAGCGAGGACAATAACAGCAGTTTTTAGTTTGGATTTAAGCTGATCCGTAAGCTGGCGTAGCGTATTGGCATCTGCTCCGTCGAGCTTAACGGATAACACTTTCGTATGGCCTATCTCAAGTGCTCCCAAAACCAGGTCTTCAACTGCAGAAGTGGCCAACTTGTTTTTAAGCGCAGCAAGTTCTTTTTCCAGAGAGCGCACCTGCTCTTGCACTTGAACAATACGTTTTACCATTTCGCTGGGTTGAACCTTTAGAGTTTGTGCGGCTTCGCTTAATTGAGCCTGCATTTTCTCTATTACTTTCATGGCATTTAGGCCTGTGACGGCTTCTACGCGACGAATACCGGCTGCAACAGCACTTTCCATGACAATTTTGAAATAACCAATGTCCCCGGTGCGGGTCACGTGAGTACCGCCACATAACTCACGGCTTGTACCAATATCCAGAACACGCACTTCATCGCCGTATTTTTCACCAAATAGCATGGTTGCACCCAGCATTTGTGCTTGCTGCATAGGGACAACTCTGGCTTTTGTTTCAACATTTGCCATGATTTCCCGGTTAACGATTTCCTCTACCTGTCTAATTTCTTCATTAGTCATTGCAGCGTTATGAGCAAAATCAAAGCGGGTTTTTTCAGCATCTACCAAGGAACCTTTTTGCTGTACATGCTCGCCTAGAACTTGACGCAGGGCCTTGTGCATTAAATGGGTGACACTGTGATTGCGAACAGTAGCCGCACGTAATTCTGAATTAACTTGTGCCGTAAGGGTATCGCCCAATTTCAGCATACCGTTAAGCAGTTTTCCTTGGTGACCAAAGACAGTGGATTGAATCTTTTGTGTATCCATCACCGCAAAGGAAGCACTACTACTGTTGAGTAGACCTTGATCTCCCACTTGGCCTCCGGACTCAGCATAAAAGGGCGTTTTATCCAGAACGACCACCGCCTCTTGCCCAGGGTTGATAGAAGGTACGGCATTGCCTTCTACATATAAAGCCGTAATTTTGGCGTTTTGAACAGTTAAATGTTCGTAACCTTCAAAGCTGGTGGGTACTCCACTGTACTCCAACACACGATCCATCTTGAACTTACCAGAAGCTCTTGCGGTTTCTCGCTGCTTTTCCATTGCCCGGTTAAAGGCTGCTTCATCAACGGTGAGATTGCGTTCCCGGCAAACATCGGCCGTTAAATCCAGAGGAAATCCATAAGTATCATGCAGTTTAAAAGCTACATCACCGTTAAATACGGTGGGATTTTTGGCGAGTTCTGATTCAAGAATTTCCATGCCATTGGCCAGCGTTTCATAAAAACGTTCTTCTTCTGCCGCCAATACACTCTGCACTCGCTTTGCATTTTGAGCCAGTACAGGATAAGCACTGCCCATAAGATTTACCAGATCTGGCACTAGCTTATTGAAAAAAGGAGTTTTCTGACCCAATTTGTAGCCGTGGCGAATAGCACGCCGAATAATACGGCGCAAGACATAGGCTGGGCCCGCGCCACCAGGAATGGTGCCGTCTGCGATCAAAAAAGCACAGGCGCGGATATGATCAGCAATGACTTTGAGCGAGTTATTTGACAGATCTGTGGTGTGAGTCTCCCGTGCGGCAGCAGCCAGTAGCGTTACAAATAAATCTATTTCGTAATTGCTATGCACATGCTGCAGTACTGCAGCTAGACGCTCTAAACCCATTCCGGTATCTACGCAGGGTTTAGGTAGCGGTGTCAGTGTGCCGTCGGGACTACGGTCAAACTGCATAAATACATTGTTCCAGATTTCAATATAACGATCACCGTCTTGATCCGTGCTGCCAGGAGGACCCCCGGCTACTTCTGGACCATGGTCATAGAAAATTTCGGAACAGGGTCCGCAAGGGCCAATATCCGCCATTTGCCAAAAATTGTCTGAGGCATAGCGGGCTCCTTTGTTGTCCCCTATACGTACTACACGCTCAGCAGGCAGGCCAATTTCTTTAGTCCAGATATCAAATGCTTCATCATCCTCTTGGTATACCGTTGCCCATAGCTTTTCTTTAGGCAAGCGGTAAACTTCGGTTAGGAGCTCCCAAGCATATTTGATCGCATCACGCTTAAAATAGTCTCCAAAGCTGAAGTTGCCCAACATCTCAAAAAATGTATTGTGACGGGCAGTAAACCCTACGTTTTCCAGATCGTTATGTTTTCCTCCTGCACGTAAACAGCGCTGGGCTGTAGTGGCGCGTTTGTAAGGCCTCTGTTCCTTGCCTAAAAAGACGTCTTTAAACTGCACCATACCGCTATTGGTGAAATACAGGGTAGGATCATCTGCACTGACGAGCAGGCTGGAAGAAGGCACAATAGTATGGCCTTTGGATTCAAAAAATTTGAGAAACTTTTCGCGAATTAGCGCAACGGAGAAAGCTGGGTTCATGGAGATATAACCTTATGATTTAGCTTAATTTTACGGGATAGCGAGAAAATACGTCTTAGTTTAAAAAAGTGAGGTAATCGCACCGAAGCGGGTTTGGCAAAGCATAGGCGGGATAAATTATCGAAGTTACCTAAAAAGTTTCTGCGAAACTCTTTAGAAAAACTTTAAAAGCAATTTTTAATTTTGGATTATTAAAAATAAAAAATTAAGAATTTTTTATTTTTTCTTAAATTATTCTTTAATATATTAATGTTTCAAGATTTTAAATCAAATAGAAATAAGGGTTAAAAATGAAAATTTTTGCATATATCATCCTTTTAATTTTATCAGGAGGAGCCTTCTTTTTAGGGCTTTTATGGAACGGCTTAAATGCTCCTAATGCTTTTTCAGGTCGAGACGCCCAGGGGGCAGCAGGTTTAGTTTATTTATTATTATTGGGAGTAGTAGCAGTAGAAATAATTTTATATCTTATTTATTTTTGGATTTCTTATCACCTCATTACACAAGGAGCATGGTCTAAGCTTACATTGCTCTTTTCTATTGTTCCCCTACTCATACTTTTAGTAGTGGTATTTTTTGTTAAATTATGAATTCCCATGTTTTTACAAACGATAAACCATCTGTAGTATTTGCAGGAACACCTGAGTTTGCGGCAACTGCCTTGCAAGCTTTAATAAGCGCTGGTATTAATGTGCCACTTGTATTAACTCAGCCAGATAGACCTGCGGGCCGAGGCATGAAGCTAACCGCTAGTCCAGTTAAGCAAATTGCACAGAAAGAGGGACTTGAGCTTATTCAACCTCGCAGTTTGCGCCTAGAAGGAAAATATCCCGAAGACGCCGCTCATGCACACACCCAGATTGCTGCAAGCAAAGCAGATGTAATGGTAGTAGCTGCTTACGGTTTAATTTTGCCACAAAGCGTACTAGAAATTCCTGCACACGGCTGCCTTAATATTCATGCGAGTTTATTGCCCCGTTGGCGCGGGGCAGCACCCATTCAGCGAGCTATTGAAGCAGGCGATATGCAGACAGGGATTACTCTCATGCAGATGGATAGCGGTTTAGATACGGGAGCAATATTGTCCCAGGAAACACTCAACATTATGCCTAGTGATACTGCCGCGACTTTGCATGATTCGCTGGCTATGTTAGGCGCTCGTATGTTAATACGCGATCTAGCAGCCATCTTAAAGGGACAGATCAAACCCCTGCCGCAACCGCAAGAAGGGATAAGCTATGCGGAAAAAATAAAAAAAGAAGAGGCCCTTATCGATTGGCAACAGCCTGCGGAAGTATTGGCCCACCGTATTCGGGCATTTGACCCTTTTCCTGGAGCGTCAACCCAGATAGCGGGCGAGGATGTAAAGATCTGGCAGGCACAGGCAATCCCTAGTTCTGCCTCCCCTGCCCCACCTGGCACGATAACCGCGATCAGCAAAACTACTCTTGTTATTGCTACAGGCTGTGGAATGCTAGAAATACGGCAAGTCCAACAGGCCGGTAAAAAGCGGCAAAATATAAGCCAGTGGTTAGCAGGCAGACAGACACCTCTACTTGTGGGTTCAATGGCAGGCCCTATTAAAGAAGAGCCTGACCTCGTTTGACGATGAGCCTCTAATTCTAGAGACTCATAAAAATTTGTAGTCTAAGGTTAATCGAATAGTGCGCCGTTTCACATCTGCCAAATCTTGTGGGATGATGCCACCTCCTCCTTCTTGCATGGCACGCAGGTCAACTGGAGGGCGTTTATTCAGAAGATTACGGATATTGACTCCTAAGGCAAGATTTTTGATACCGGTATAGCTAAAGTAGTAATCCAGCGTGGTATAAGCCTTTACCTTGCATTCTGTTTCGACCCAACCTCTGTCGGCACAGCCTGCCACGGTATAAAGAGTGTCATAGAAATCTCCTTGCAGAACCATGCTGCTCGTATAGTTGGCTTTCAGCGCATTGACCACATTACCGGTTTTTAACGCGGCTGAAAGGTTTGCCTGCAGTCGCGGATAGCCATATCGACCTGCAAGGTTGTCACCAAAACTACCTTTCACCAGACTAAATGTTTTGTAGTTAATGAGATAAGTACTGTTAAATCCCAGCTCCAAGGGACCTACACCGGTGTTGAACCTTGCATTGGCTCCCACGTCAATACCGCTGGTTTGTGTCTTATTAATATTTTCAAATTGGCCAACGATGGATTGCAGCGGACCCACAGTTATCCCATACTTAGCCCGCTCTGCCGGTGTAAAGCTACTGTCAGCATTAAAGTCTGCGCGGTTGACAGTGCCGAGGGTTTGGTCATCTTCAGCATTAAGCAGTTCAGAAACACCTTTGTAGCTAATCTCATTGCGGCGCTTGATGTTCCAGTAGTCCATAGAAACATTCATTCCCGTCACGGGTTCAAGTACAAAGCCAACAGTAAAACTGCGAGAATCCTCTGGTTTGAGGAGAGGATTATTTTTCATAATGACCGCTACCCCTCCAGCACATTCTGAGTTCACTACCGCATCAGCTCTGGCTTGTAAAAGCGACTTATTGGGATCATTTTCCGGCAGTGCGCTGGCCGCGGCTAACAAATCTTCGGATAAGGTCTGTGCTTGAGGGCAGCGTTTAGGATCATTGGTTCCATTATTAAATGCAAATTTAGTAGAAGGAGCACTTTCGGTTAAATTGGGAGCACGAAAGCCGGCTTCCACTGTACCCCGCAGTAACAAAGATTTCATGGGCTCAAATCGAACCCCGATTTTGGGAGAAACATGCGCAGAAATACCCGGAAACTTGTCTACCCGTGCGGCTGCCTGAAACTCCAGTGTTTTGCTAACAGGTAAATTAAATTCACCAAACACTGAGCCATAATTACGTTTTGCATCAACGCTGCTTAGACCATAGCCAACAATATCGCCAGCACGCAGTTCTGCTGAGGGATCCACTTTGAACTTCTCATGACGCAAATCAAATCCCAGAGCAATCGTAAGAGGTAGATCATTAACCTTCATAAATTCACCAGATATTTTTCCATCGAAAAATATTTGTGAAGTTCTACCCTTGAAACCAAAACTTGGAAACAAGGTATTCAATACTTCTGGCGAATTCTCCTGCCCAATCTTGTAGCCGCGATTAAAAAAAGTAGGATCAACCTGATTGGGATCATATTCGCCAATAACTTTTTTGAATCCACTATCACTGTAAGTGCCTCGTTGTCGGTCGTTGGTCGTGCTTCCCATATAGCCAATAGCCGTTTCCCAATCATAGTTCCCAACCGTTCCTTTTAAGCCGGTTAAGGCGCGAAAATTTGTACTTTTAGCGATGCTGCTAGATCCTGCATCTACAAAGCGATAGCGAAACTCAACATCATCCTCTCCCGTCGGGTTTAAAGGATGAGCTGCAGGAAGGCCTCGGTAGTAAAAGGTTTTAGCCTTTCCGGTAAGAGGATCGCCCCAAACCGTTGTACCAAGATCAAGACCATAACTTGGAAATGGATTTAAATATTCGGTCTTGGTTCTGGAATAAAGCAACTCTGCAAATGCTTGAGTATCTGTATTTATTTGCATCTTGCCTGAAAGCAAGAAATTGACCCGATCCGCAGCAGGCTGTGCCTGAAATCTTTCGTAGCGATCATAACGACACAGTTTGCTGATAATAAAAGCTGGGTCACAGCCGGGAACTGGCCCAACACCAATGATATTCCCAGGATAACTGTAAGTAGAGGGTGTTCCGAAGCCGGAAAAGAATTTGGTCATTTCGGGATTGACGTCTTGCAGTACCCTGCCCCACATTACGCTGCTGCGTTTAAATAATTCCACATTAGCTAAAATATTAAAACGGTCATTATCCAGATTCCCAAAGCCTGCGGTCAGGCTAGCCGTGGAAACCTTAAACTCTTCATTTACCAAAGATTGCTCATGACTGGCCCGTCCTTGGACGCCCTGATAGTCGCGGCGCGTAATAATATTGATGACACCCGCTACCGCATCAGAGCCGTAAATCGCAGAGGCACCGCTGCGCAATACCTCAATCCGCTCTATTGCATCCAGCGGCAAGGCATCTAGGTTGGTAAAAATTTCTGAGTAATCTGCCAAAGCATAAGGCGCAACACGACGGGAATTCAGTAAGATCAAAGTCGATTGCTTGCCAAGATTACGCAAGCTGGCGGATGAGGCTCCAGACGCAAAAGAATTGCTACCACCAATATCAGAGAGGCTACCGGTGGCTGCAGTTAGCGTGTTCACTAATTCTTTTACGGAAGTGGCGCCCGTGCGTTGAATTTCTTCGCGTCTGATAATTTGTACAGGCATAGAAGTTTCAGCATCGATACGCTTGATATTACTGCCGGTAATTTCGACGCGTTCTATTTTTTGAGGCTCTGACTCTGACTGCGCGTTAACAACCCCGGAACCCATCAATGCAAAAATTGCCAAACTAATTTTTTTGTAATGCATAAAATTTGCCTCTCATAAATTTGTTTTATTAGAGGCAAACTTTATTGGGAAATTATTGAGGAGTCAGAAAATCCGGCTGAAATTTATGTAGGAGCAAGGCTAGTTTTTATACTCTCTTATTCTACAAAACACTCACTACAGACGCGGTACCGCTGCCAAGAGCGCTTTTGTATAAGCATGCTGGGGGCTTGCGAGAACTTCGGCAGCACTACCCTGCTCCACGATCAGTCCTTTTTGCATGACCGCGACTTCATGAGCAAAAAACTCCACGACACCAATGTTGTGCGTAATAAAAAGATAAGCAATTCCTAATTTTTGCTGTAGTTCCTTGAGCAGGTTTAGAATTTGTGCCTGTACCGAAACATCTAGTGCTGAGGTAGGTTCATCACAGACAATTAAGCGAGGTTGAACCGCCAAGGCTCGTGCAATGGCTATGCGTTGACGCTGCCCTCCTGAAAATTCATGGGGGTAACGATCTATTGCTTCAGGACGCAATCCCACCTGCCCCACAATCTGCTCAAGCATATGAAAGCGCTGCTCACTGGACAAATGGGGATGCAGGGTAATTAAACCTTCTTCTAGAATATCTTTTACCCGCATTCGGGGGTTTAGGCTAGCAAAAGGATCCTGAAAAATAATTTGAACCTTTTGTCGCATCGCATGTAAGGCGCTACCGGAAAGGCTTCCTAAGTCCTGACCTTCCAGCTTTACACTACCGCTGATATGAGCATTATCTCGTAAGAGCTGTAAAAGTGCTTTTCCGATAGTGGTTTTTCCACAGCCTGATTCCCCTACTAAAGCCAGGGTTCTTCCAGCCGATACATTGAATGAGACTCCATCGACTGCCTTTACATAGTCGACCACTCGACGCAATATTCCGGCACGAATGGGATAATGCACCTTTAAATCCTGAACCTCTAGCAATTTGGAAGTTTCAGCTGCAGGAGACAAACCCTGCGGGTTTGAAAAGGTGGGCTCCTGCGTTGGAGGAGCACCTTCTCTTCCCGGTTTATACAATACACATCGTACCCAATGTCCTAAGCTAGGCTCCAGTAAGGCAGGAGGGGCGCTGCGACATTCGGGCATCACAAAATCACAACGGTCAGCAAAACGGCATTCTTTAAATTCTGTAGTCAGTGCAGGCACCGTACCCGCTATAGCGCTAAGCTGATTGCCCCGTTTGCTTACGTCGGGTAGGGCATTAAAAAGTTTTTGTGCGTAAGGGTGAGAGGGTTTAGCAAAAAACTCGGCCGCAGGGGCCAGTTCCACTATTTGACCCGCATACATCAACGCCACATGATGGGCCATTTGTTTAACTACCGCTAAATCATGGGTGATCAATAAGATCGCCATCCCCTGCTCTTTTTGAAGCGATTTAAGCAGATCTAAAATTTGAGCTTGAATTGTTACGTCTAGGGCAGTCGTTGGTTCATCTGCGATCAAAAGATCAGGTTCAGCCGCTAGTGCGATTGCAATCATAACCCGCTGTTTTTGTCCGCCAGACAATTGAAAAGGATACTCGTCTATCCTGCGTTGCGCGTTAGGAATACCCACTTTATTAAGCCATTCTAAGGCTTTTGCACGCGCTGCTATCCCTTTTAATAAAGTGTGTGTTTCAATGGTTTCAACAATCTGATCTCCAATGCGCATGACCGGATTCAAGCTGGTAGCGGGCTCCTGGAAGATCATCCCGATGCGCCCCCCCCGCTCTGCACGCATACCCGATTCGGGCAAGGCGTTTAAGTCATGTCCCCCTAACAATATTTGTCCGCCGGTGATGCGACCATTGTCTGGCAATAGACGCATCAAGGCTAGGGCGGTCATACTCTTGCCACATCCGGATTCGCCTACCAGTGCAAAGGTTTCTCCTTTTGGAATTGCAAACTGTACTCCGTCTACAGCATGAACCAACCCGGCTTCACTGTCGAGTTCAACTTGCAGATTTCTGGCTTCTAACAGCATAGTCGGCTCCCTTAAGCAGCTACCGGTTGGGGTTTAATAAAGCTCTTACGGAACTTGCGTGCCCGTGGATCAAAGGCATCGCGTACCGCATCTGCCAGCAAGTTAGCCGACAGTACCAGGGTGACCATAAATACAAAGGCTGAGGCAAAACTCCACCAGACCGTCGGTTCCCGACCCATTTCACTACGCGCCAGGTTGATCATGCCTCCAAAGCTATTCATGCTGGGGTCTACCCCAACTCCTACATAAGAGAGTACGGCTTCATACAGCACGAGTTCTGAAAAACTCAGCACAGTCGTAATCAGAACCAAATGCATCACGTTGGGAACAATATGTTTGGCCATAATCCGCCAGGGACTAGCTCCAAAGGCTCTTGCAGCTTGCACGTAGTCCAATTCTCGCAATTTCATGGTTTCAGCGCGCAGTAAACGGCAAAGACTTGCCCAGCCGGTAACCCCAAGAATAATACAAAGAAAAAACAGCTTCAGGTCAGCCCGCTCTATGCCCGTTTCAAATAACTGGGGATTTTTATCAATAAACACTTGAATCATGAGTACACAAGCCGCGATGAGCAAAATACTGGGAATAGAGGAAAGGGTTGTGTAAAGATATTGGATTACATCATCCACCCAGCCTTTGAAATACCCAGCGGCAACACCCAGCACAAGGGCAAAAGGCAAGGTAGCGATGGTGGTAAGAGAACCAATTACAAAAGCGGTACGAACGCTTTTGAGGGCCTGATACAAAATATCGTTGCCGGTGCGGTCTGTACCCAATACATGATAATGACCCGCTAAGCTAAGGATGGGCCCAGCAATCACACATAACGCGAAAACCGTGATCAGCATGGCCCGCCAGGGGATAGTAGTTTGGTTTGTTGCAATAGCTTCCCAGGTTTTAGCAATATTTTGCCCTTGTTTCTGGGCCAAAGCGGCTGCCACTAATAAGGTAACTAAAAAAGCGAATAATGCCCCAGCTACCACTCCTTTTGCTGCTCGGGAAATCACATCTTGTTGCCATTGAACTTGAGGGTCGGTTAAATGGCGTCCACCATGTTCTAGTCTTGGAAAAATCCGCTCAGTTTTACCGTTTACCTCTTGTGATTCTTTTAAAAAACCTTGATAGGCAAGCGGTAAGGAATAACTTTTTTCCCGCATCTGGATTTGCCTACTCATGATTACATCTAAAAGCGATTCCGTTTTAGTAGCATAAGAAGCAATTCGGGCACTGGTTTGCGTTGTGGTTGTTGGGGCGTCTGGCAAGAGACGGCGAAAATGTACGGAATCCAACAAACCAATAGCCACAAAGCAAGCCATTACGATCAAAGCCGCCATGGCCGAAGGTTCTTGTCCTACATAAGCCCAGTTTTTTCGCAAGTTTGGGCTACGTCTAGCATGCCAAATGACCACCATGCCAGCCACAACCATTAGCCAAATAACAATATCCGTCCACAGCAAAACTATCTTAGGCATGTGCTATCCCTCAGGTTTAAGCTAACCGTACACGTGGGTCCACCACGGTATAAAGAATATCGATGAGGATGTAACTCGTGATGTAAAGCACACTACCGATAAAGACCATGGTGCGCACAATCGCAAAATCCTGACCTCCAATGGCATCAATCACATAGCTACCTAAGCCTGGAATGCCAAAAAAACTTTCAAACACCAAGCTACCCATAAATACATAAGGTAAATAGGCTCCAATATTAGTAATGATCGGAATCAAGGCATTTTTCAGCACATGTTTAAATAACACCGTTATTTCAGATAAGCCTTTGGCGCGCGCGGTACGTACATAATCCCGGCTGATCTCTTCTAAAAACATGGCGCGATTTAAGCGTGCATCCCCTCCCAGACGGGCCAGCATGGACAGTATTACAGGCAACACTAAAAACTTCAGCAAATCAATGCCGGTGGAAAAGCCAGAAATAGGAAACAGTTTCATTAATTTTGAAAAGAAAAACTGCCCCACAATAATGTAAAAAAGTGCTGAAATCGAAAGCATCGCTACACACAGTACGACACCCCAGAAATCCACCACCGTATTCCTGAAAAAGGTCAGGAGCAATGCAAAACTGACGGTTACCAGGACTGTGAGAATTAAAGTGGGTAAAGCCAGTAAGAAGCTAGCGACCATACGGGTTTTAATCTCATGGCTGATATCTCCGCCCGCTTCTCCATCGGCACGACCAAACTTTAGTGCAAAAAGTGAGACGGAGCGCTCCCAAAAAATGGTTTCAGTAAATTTTGCACTGCCCTGCTCTTTTTCATTGAAATAAAGAGGTTTGTCATAACCTCGTTCAGCCTTCCATTTTTGAATCTGGTCTTGCGAGACCCGTTTGCCGCCGATATTCAGGCGCGCCATATCGTCGGGGGTGTTGACTGTAAAAAATAAAAAGAAAGTAAATAAGTTCACCCCTAGCAATACCAAAACCCCATAGAGCACGCGTCTGACCAAATAAGCGCCCATTTATTTCTCCCCTACCATGGAAACCGAACGCGCCAGACCAGTAGTTTCTTCACGCCTGCGCCACAGCCTGAGCACTGGAATGATCGCCAGTGCAAGCAAGCCAAAGATGACAAAAAGTGGCCAATAGATGGGTTGGTTCCATTCACGCTGCTTTTGAGCACGCATAGCGGCATCGATCCGGTAGTACTTAGCCATATCACGGATCATGATGGAGGCTTTTCCGTTAAATACCCAGGGAGAAAAAGAACCTGCAGCATAAGGATAATAGCCAAAACTCCAGGGTGCATCTTCCTGGACTATACGGACCATTTTATCGATTAGTTTTTGTTTCTCTGGCCCATCTTCTAGAAATTTAAGCTGCTGAAACAACTTATCATATTCGGGGTTTTCATAGTTAATTAAATTATCCCCATCTGCTTTTGCTGAAGCATTGGGCCCATACAGTAAAAATAAAAAGTTTTCAGCATCTGGATAATCTGCAAGCCATCCCCCTAAGGCCATCTGTAAAGCACCCTTGCGCTTTTTGTCCTGATACTGGTTGAAATCCGTGGCCCGGATTTCAACCTGAATATTAAGTTTATTAAACTGTTTAACAATCCAGTCCATCTCGGCTTTGAACTCGGGAGTTAAAACGCGTTGAAAGTCATAGTTCAGCACTAAAGGACGACCGGTGTTAGCATCGCGACCATTAGGGTAGCCTGCCTCTGCCAGAAGTTTTTTGGCATCTTCAATGGGTCTGCGTACTGCTTTGCCGTCTTTCCAGATGTGCGTGACTGGATTGATGCCTTCGGAGCTTGCATGGCGTGAACCAAAAATACCTGCAGGGATGGGCCCATGGGCGGCTTCCCCCCCTTTTGTAGGAAAAACTCGTCCATATTCTTCCCAGTCTAAGGCAATGGAAATGGCTTGGCGTAATTTGCGGTTTTTAATTTGCTGCTCAGGAGTAGAACCTTTTCCTACCACGGGATCCAGCATATTAAAGCCAAAGTACCAAATGGAAGTATCTAGAAATTGAGGAAACTTGTAGCCACGCTCGTTATAGCGTTTCTCCACCTCTGGAGAATCGGATTTATCAATATTGAGCTCAACCCCCCATTCAGGTCGTTCGATTTCTGGAATGTCTAGAAAGCCACTTACAAATTTTGCTTTCATAGGTACTTTTTCTTTTTCACTTAAATGATAAATTTTGTCCACAAAGGGCATGGATTTACCGCAGTCTTTTAGTAAACCGGCGGCTTCATCTTGGGGCTCTCCCTCACAAGGATATTTTTCTCCGTGATAATTAGGATTACGGCTCATCACATGACGCCGGTCACGCACATATTCGGTCAGCATAAAAGGCCCGGTACCGACAGGCCAGGTGTTAAGGGATAAGCCGTTAAATGCGAAATTAGGATTAGCATAAAACTTGTCTGCTTCCCAGGGTACGGGTGCAAAAAAAGGCATGGCCATCCAGTACTTCATTTGTGGATATTTCCCCTTGATCCGCAGACGAAAAGTGTAAGGATCCGGGGCGCTGGCTCCTTCCAAGGGATATTTACGGAAATCTAAAAAGGGTCTGTCCATGCTGGAAGGGTCGTCATTAGCACGCAGCTTTTTATCTTCGGCCTTAATAAGATCCATATACTCTTTTAATCCAACAATGTATTCGGCAAATACAGAAGAAATAGGCGCAATAATGCGTGTTGTGGCATGACGCTTGGTAGCATAAACAAAATCTTCTGCTGTTAGCTCGCGAGTACCCATTTTTTCAAAATCAAAAGGGGTTCTCTTTTTAGCGGTTTGTGCAGGCGAAAGTGTGTGGTAAAGATACTGACCCGCCTCATCTTTAGCAAAAGCCGGATGAGGAGCATAGAGGACACCCTTTTTAATTTTGATGTCATACACACTTTGGGCTATCTGCTCTGCTGGTGCGTTATCAGGCAAACGATTACCATTTTTGTCCAGATAATAGGGTTGTGTTACTTCTTGCGCTAATTTGGGGATTAGCTCAAAAGGACGTTTCAGATAATGGTAGCCAAATAAAGGTTCGTAAACCTGATAAGTGATCGGAGTTTCATTATTTGAATACGATGCGGTAGGATCCAGATATTTTGGAGAGCGTTCTGCAAATGAGGTGAAAATCGCATTTTCTTTTTCTGCGTCTTTAGGATAAGGACTATTGGCAATACCACAAGCTGCAAGCATCACAGCCGTGCTTGCCAACAGCAGGCTTTTGGGAAAAATAGAACAAAATTTCATGATCACACTCCACTACACCGATCTTTTGAACCGGATGGCACTACAGGACAAGCGCGAGATATTAACTGCAATTACACTTTCTTGAAGGTTTTCGCGTAAAAAAATCTGCCTGCGCTGCTATCCTTTGCGCCAACTAATTTTGATAAATACATAAAAATTTAACAATTAAAGCGACTCTTAAGTTTATTTCAACCTTAGCTACAGAAAGTCATCATGGGCATACTTACTGGAAAACACATCCTGATCACGGGCTTATTATCGAATCGTTCCATTGCTTACGGTATTGCCAGGGCCTGCCACCGCGAAGGCGCTGCACTAGCCTTTACCTATCAGGGTGAACGGTTTAAAGACCGTATTACAGAGTTTGCTACGGAATTTTCCTCCAAACTCGTTTTTGACTGTGATGTTGGTGATGATGAACAAATCATCGCGGTGTTTGCCAATTTGAGGAAAAGCTGGTCTCAGCTAGATGGTTTAGTACATTCTATCGGTTTTGCCCCCCGAGAAGCGATTGCAGGTGATTTTTTAGATGGCTTATCCAGGGAATCCTTCAGAATCGCCCATGATATTAGTGCCTATAGCTTTCCCGCTTTAGCCAAGGCTGCTATGCCTATGTTATCACCTAACGCTGCTCTCCTCACTCTCAGCTATCTGGGTGCAAAAAGCGTGGTACCTAACTATAACACCATGGGCCTAGCCAAAGCCTCTCTGGAAGCCAGTGTGCGGTATCTAGCAGAATCATTAGGGCCAAAAGGCGTAAGGGTCAATGCCATTTCAGCAGGGCCTATTAAAACCTTGGCTGCCAGCGGTATCAAAGATTTTTCAAAAATGTTGCAGGCTGTTCAGGCCAATGCCCCCTTACGCCGCAATGTCACTATTGAAGAGGTCGGTAATGCCGCCATGTTTTTGCTTTCTGATTTGGCAAGCGGTATTACCGGTGAGATTACCTATGTAGATGCGGGTTTTAATGTAGTCACACCAGGAATGATATGAAAAACTTATAAGCTGCCTTAAAGCGCTATTAAACTCTCTTCACTACTATTGATGTGACAATTTTGAGCTTATGCTGGCCCATTCCCTCAAAAATTTGCGCCTTTGCGCAGGCCACCTCTCTAATAACTCAATTCAAGCATTTATCAATGCAAGTTAGGAAAGATTTTGCAAGTGCTTTAGTCACTGCTATATGCGAAAGACAATTACATGAATAGCCCCAGTCCACAATTAGCGCTGGAGACGATTACCCAATGTATCTTTATGCTACGAGGGCAAAAAGTATTGCTCGATGCAGACCTGGCCACTCTGTATGGGGTAGAAACTCGGCGACTAAATGAACAGGTACGCCGTAATTGGGAGCGATTTCCCCATGATTTTATGTTTGAACTGACTCAAGACGAGTTTTCCAACTTGAAGTCGCAAAATGCGACTTCAAGTTGGGGTGGACGCCGCAAGTTACCACTGGCTTTTACTGAACATGGTGCCATTATGGCAGCGAGCATATTAAGCAGCCCACGTGCTATAGAGGTTTCGGTATATGTAGTACGGGCCTTTGTACAACTCAGGGAATTGGTCGCTACGCATCAAGCCCTAGCCAAGCGGCTAGCTACATTGGAAAGCAGGCTGGAGGAGAAGACTGAGCTATTGGCAATGAAACACGATACACTGAGCCAAAATGCGCGTACACAATTCAAGCAAGTATTTGATGCATTACGCGCCTTGATGGCTCCACCTGATCATCCCATCCAACGCCCCATCGGATTTGTAATACCTGAGGAACAGAAAACACCGAAGAAGAGTGACAAAAATCCCACTGAGAACTCCATAAAAGGAAGGAAGGATAAATAAAAAGCAAGGCAGGCACTCTCAAGGGCACTTTCTACCCCAACTTTTGGGAGTCATCTGCACGCCTACTTTCGCAGGCACCTGGTTTTTAACTCCACTCGTAATGCCTGATGGATTGCTTAGCAATTAAGAATGCTTCACCCTAATATTTATGCGGGTCTTAAGCCAATTTTCTCTGAAAAAGCTTATAAATTAATAGGAAGAGTGAAAAGCTTACTGTAGACTTGCCGAATTGCTTACTGTTTTAACCCGGCTTTCTTTAACTGCTCACAGATAATTGTTGCTGAAGTACCGTGATGTTTTAAGCTCATCTTTTCGCTTCCTTTTGAAGATAGCTATACCACACGACTAGTCCAATGCCACCCTGCCAGTGCGATACCCTGTTGTGCATTGCGTGCTCGGTTAGTTGATGTCCTCATTGGAAGCCTCTTAAAAAGATAAAGTCCTTTGAATCAAAGTAGTACCACCAATCCCACAAATAGGTTTAATCTTTTTGAGAGGAAACTATTCGGAGGTCTACTGCCAAGGATTTGCGCTTTGCTCGCTCAGCACTCAGTTCTGAACGATGCTTAGCTAGCAGCTGTGCAGGGTCAATTTCAGAAAACGCTCGCAGATACGTTGTTAACGGGCTATCTGGAGCTTCTTCACTCCTCCAATATTCTCTCCCAAAGGGATCGCGTTGCCAAAAACCGTAGTCAATCAAACTGCGCCGCAGCTCAACATGATCAATGCGCAGCATAGAGCCTGTGTTGGCAAGCCATTCTTGAAGCAAACTGTTAACCTGCTTTTCGGACAATTTTACGGAGCTAGGAAGGCATACCGATACAGCAGTCAATGTCACCATCAGATCGATTTGGCTCATGCGGCCCAAGCTGATATTGCGTTTTGCTGCCAGTTTTTTCAGAATCTCTATTGCCTGCTGGGAAGAGAGGGCGGGAAGCTTGCTGTTTAATGACACGGGTTTGATTTTTATAAGATCAGGTTTGCTAAAAATGAGGGTAAATAAATCTCGGATTTTTCAAGCCCTTATGAATCCAATTCTGAAACCATCCATCTCCAAAAAAATCCAAAGTTAAAGAATTCAATCCGTTATTAAAACGTAAATAGGTTGAAGCTTTATTTAAACTTTCGTTATATAAGTCTTGATGATAATAAGTTCCCTGATACTTTTTTCCACCAACAGGTGCAGTTCTTCCATCAAACGCTACCCCTGTTCCAGTAAAATTTTGATAACCAATTTCAAAAAGGGGTGTATAAAGAATCAAACCCCCAGTCCAGCCATTATCCGTTCCACCTCCAACAAATGGAAATTTTTTTGTATCATTATTTGAAGAAAGTTTTATGATATTACCTAATCTAAGACCTAAAAATCCTTGTCTTTGAATATCGTGAAGAGAAAAAGAGCGATGATTCAGCTCTGAATTCCAATTCAATATTTGCCCCCACATAGCAGACCATTTATGTCTGTCAGGAAAGGGTGATAGGGTATTATAATTCAGCAGATAGTTTGGCATCGGTATACCCGTTCCACCCCCACCGATCAGATAAGCAGAGGCAGTCACATCGTAAACCATTCTTTTCTCCCTGGCTCGTGTTCCTAAGCCATGGTTATACATACTAAAGTGCAGAGTAGTAGCTCCACCAAAATTTTCTCCACCCACCCTATATCCCATACCAATATCAAAATTAAAACGGATCTTGTAATCAAGTTTAATTTTGATTCCAAGGGTAAATCCAAAACCGTTTCCAGACGCTGGAGGATAATTATTGCCTATACCTAATGATGGGCTAATTAAACCTTCATTTGATCTACTTAAGTTACGAATCCATGCATCAAAACCATCTCTTAAGTTGTTTTCAAAAATCTGTCTCATCTGTAAATTAGATGGATTTTCTATATTTACAAAAGAAAAAGATCGCTCAATAGACCGAGCAATAGCTAAATCTAGGTTTTTATCTATATTAGGAATAATTAAATTAAAAGCTTCCTTCTTATTTATATTCATTTTTATTTTCCTTGTTCAAAGTTTTTAATTTTGAATTAAAAAATAACTCTATTTTTAAAAATTATTTAATTTTTAAAATAGTTAAGAATGTGAATTAGCTTCATCATTATACTTTTTGATATAGTCTCTCTCATTAGGTCTGAAAGCCCGGATTCTATTTAGCAGAGAAAATTTGAAGAAGCAGTTAATTTTATGAAATAAAAATCTTGCTCGCTCCTGCCCCGTCTCTTTTTATTTAGCCGCCATCAAGGCTACGGTCGTATCCAGCATGCGGTTGGAAAAACCCCACTCATTGTCATACCAGCTAGAGACCTTAACCAAACGGCCCGACACCTTGGTTAAGGTGGCATCATAAATGGAAGAGGCAGGGTTATGGTTAAAGTCTACGCTAACTAGCGGAGCATCTGAATATTCCAGTATGCCTTTCAAAGTTCCCCTGGCGGCTTCTTGAAGAATGGAATTAATTTCTTGCACGCTGGTATCACGAGCAGCAATAAAAGATAAATCCACAATCGAAACATTGATTGTGGGAACACGCATCGCGTAACCATCAAGCTTCCCATTTAACTCAGGCAATACTAGTCCTACGGCTGCGGCTGCGCCGGTCTTGGTGGGAATCATGCTCATGGTAGCGCTGCGGGCACGGCGAATATCTTCATGATAAACGTCTGTTAGACGCTGATCGTTAGTGTAGGCATGAATGGTGGTCATCAATCCATTGACCACGCCAATCTTGTCATGCAAGGGTTTTACGAGGGGCGCTAAGCAATTAGTGGTGCAAGAGGCATTGGAAATAACGGTCATGGCGGAGCTTAGAACGTGATGGTTAACCCCATAGACGATGGTGGCATCTACATCTTTACCCCCTGGTGCAGAGATGATTACTTTTTTAGTCCCTCCTACCAAATGTTTGCTGGCATCAGCCTTCGTAGTAAAAAAACCTGTGCATTCCAGCACTACATCCACCCCTAGCTCCGCCCATTTAATCTGGCTGGGGTCACGCTGTGCAATGATCTTAATCTTGTCGCCGTTCACGATAATGCAATCATCTTGAGCGATTACGGTACCAGAAAATTTACCGTGGGCAGTGTCATATTGGGTCAGATGGGCATTGATTTTTGCATCCCCCAGATCATTAATCGCAACAATCTGCAGATCATGCTTTTTTCCACCTTCGTAGTGAGCCCGCAAAATGTTACGGCCGATACGCCCATACCCATTAATCCCTACTTTGATAGTCATGTTTTCTCCTTATTACATTTTTTTGAAAGGGCTGAGATATTTCAACATTACGCCAGTACTGCTTTTACTGTGTCTGCCACATTTTGCTCTGTAAAACCAAAATGCTTGAACAAGACTCCGGCAGGCGCAGACTCCCCAAATCTGTCAATCCCCACAACAGCAGAGCAGCCATATTTCCACCAAAAATCGGTCACTCCCATTTCAACGGCCACCCTCGGCAGGCCTGCAGGAAGAACTTTCTCTTTGTAGGAGACTTCTTGCTGATCAAATACTGTTGTGCTGGGCATGGAAACCACCCGCACATTTATTCCATCGCGGCTAAGGATGTCGCGGGCACCCAGGGCCAGAGCGATTTCTGAACCCGTAGCAATAATGACCGCATGTTCTTTTTTACCGGGCCCCCCTCGAAGAACATAGGCTCCTTTTTTAATCTGATCCATGGTTTGTTCTGCACTTTCCTGCCTGGGAATGTAGGGCAAATTCTGGCGGCTAAAGATCAGGCTACTAGGCCCTGTTTTGTGTTCAAGCGCTGCGATCCAAGCCACCGAGGTTTCCACGGTATCACAAGGCCGCCAAACCTCCATATTGGGGATGAGGCGCAAACTGGCCGTATGCTCCACGGATTGATGAGTAGGCCCGTCTTCACCCAGGCCAATAGAATCATGCGTAAAAACAAAAATACTGCGTAGCCGCATCAACGCCGCCATACGCAAGGCATTGCGGGAGTAATCTGCAAAGGTTAAAAAAGTGCCTCCAAACGGAATAAGCCCACCATGTAAAGCTATTCCGTTCATGATGGCACTCATCCCGAATTCCCGCACCCCATAATTGATATGCCTGCCAGCTTGAAACCCTTCTTCTTTACTAGACCGTAGAGGAACTGCCCCGATCCAATCTGTAAAATTTGAACCCGTTAGATCCGCAGAGCCGCCCAGTAGTTCAGGTAAGGTTTGAACCAATGCAGTAATGGCTTGCTGAGAGGCTTTGCGGGTAGCCAGCGTTTCTTTTTTGTCCATCATTGCCTGCACGAGGGCAAGAGTCGAAACTTTCCAGTCATCAGCTAAATCCCCCTGCATGCGGCGTTTAAACTCTGCAGCTTTTTCAAGATACTGCGCTTCATAACTTTCAAAGAGATTCTGCCATTGCTCTTGAAGAAAAGCCCCCCGTGCCTTTAAGTCAAACAGATCGTAAACAGCTGGTGGAACTTTAAAAGGTGCATGAGGCCAGTTAAGCGCGACTCGGGTAGCGGCAATTTCTTCTTCACCCAATGCAGCCCCATGTACCTTGTCTGTGCCAACCATATTAGGAGAGCCTTTGCCTATGGCAGTTTTGGCACAAATTAAAGTAGGACCCTGATCGGTCAATGCATTCAGGCGAGCTTGTTTGACGGCTGCGTCTACCGCCTCAATATTGTGACCATCCACATTAGAGATTACATTCCATCCATAGGCTTCGAAACGTTTGGGAGTGTCGTCTCTAAACCAATGCTCTACACGGCCATCAATGCTGATACCGTTATCATCGTAAATTGCAATGAGCTTAGATAAACGCCAGGTACCCGCCAGTGAGCACACCTCATGACTGATACCCTCCATCAAACAGCCATCGCCGAGAAAAACATAAGTGTTATGGTCAACAATAGGAAATTCTTTGGTATTGAACTGTGCGGCTAGCAGTTTTTCTGCCAGGGCCATGCCTACTGCGTTGGCTATCCCCTGCCCTAAGGGACCGGTTGTGGTTTCAACTCCGGGGGTAATATGCACCTCAGGATGCCCCGGAGTTTTACTATGCATTTGCCGAAAATTTTCTAATTCACTCATAGGCAGGTCAAAACCGGTCAAATGAAGCAAAGCATATTGCAGCATGGAGCCGTGACCGTTAGACAAGACAAATCGATCCCGATTAGGCCAGTGTGGATCGGCTGGATTTACCTTAAGATGTTCAAATTGAGGGGCCCACAGTGCCACTGCAATCTCTGCCATTCCCATCGGCATACCGGGGTGGCCAGAGTTTGCTTTTTGGACAGCATCCATAGCCAAAGCTCGAATAGCGTTAGCCAAATCGGAAAAACTAGGGGAGAAAGAGTGGGATTCAACAGGCATTTTAAGAGGCTTTCGGGATGAAATTTTGAAATAATAGCTTTTGGCTAAACCTGATAGGGTGGATAATTAATTTTACCTGTTTCATAAAGCTTCACCGCCATTAATTATGGGTAAAGAATGCATCGATTTTTTGTTGATACCGCTTTATGCGATAACGCTCCAATAGAACTTGACTTGAACGCTAGCCAACATGCCCAGGCATTACGCCTGCGCGAAGGTGATCATGTTGTAGTGTTTAATGGCCAAGGCGGGGAGTATCCGGGAAAGATTATTTTTGAAGGCCGAAAAGTCCGGGTCCTTTTAGGAACCTGTTTGCAGCAAGAACGTAAATCTCCTTTGCATATTAGCTTGGCGCAAGCAATGCTCAGTTCTGAAAAGATGGACTGGGTCGTTCAAAAGGCAACGGAGCTGGGAGTCAGCCAGATTATGCCTTTTTCTGCGGCCCGCAGTAGTGTAAAACTTGATGCAGTGCGTAGCATAAAAAAACTAGCACACTGGAAAGCAGTTGCACAGGCTGCTTGTGAGCAATGCGGAATGAACCAGATCCCTATTATTACTGAAACTTTTTCATTGCCTGCACTGATTGCAAATACCCAACTGAGTCATAGACATCGTTTCACCTTGGCTATCGGTGCCAAAACCCCTCTTTATTCACAGCCCAAACCAAAACCTAGCGAATCTACCTTAATTGTGGTCGGGCCGGAAGGAGATTTCAGCCCGGAGGAGTTGGATTTACTGGACAAAGCAGGTTTTACTCGGGTTTCAATGGGACCCCGCATCTTGCGCACAGAAACGGCTGGACTCGCTGCTCTAGCCATGTTGAATGCTTGTTGGGAGTTGCTGTGAGCCTATTGTTTTATAGAAAAGAAATTCCGATGGAAAACTTCTCGTTTTTTAAAAAAACTATAGTTTTTGTAATTTTTTTAGCAGGAGTGTTTTGCATGCTTCCCTTGTCCGCAAACAATACACTTGAAGCGAATGAACAGCTGTGGCGCTCGATTCAAACAAAAAACATGCAAGGTTTTGATTCTGCACTTCAGGCAGGAGCTAATCCTCAGGAGAAGGATATCATCGGTCAGACTGCCTTACATCAAGTGGTTACTTTTTGGGGAGAGGCAACTGCTATTGAAAAACTTTTGTCAAAAGGAGCAGACATTAACGCCACAAATGCTGATGGAGCTACAGTTTTATTGCAAGCGTTAAAGCATGCTCATTACAGCAGTGATCGCGCTCAACTGGAAAGCGTTGTCAAACTGCTTTTATCCAAAGAAGCACGCGCTGATAGTGCCGATAAAAATCAGCGAACACCTCTTTCTATAGCCCTTGAACTTGGTCATCTGCCTATTATTGAGGCTTTACTGAAAAAAGGAGCCAGATTACCTGCAGATGCAATGTTAAAAACCCTTGCCCTAGGCATTAACTTACCGCTAATTGATTTGTTACGAAAACACGCTACCGATCTAGATTTAAATTTACGTAATTCCTCTGGGCAAACGGTATTGCATCAAGCGGCAAAGACTGAAAAGCTTTTATTTTTACTGCGTTGGCTAACTGAACGTGGAGTAGATCTGCAGGCCCGTGATAATAGCGGCAGCTCTGCATTTGCTGCCGCTGCCTTGGGGGGCAATATACCGGGTATGGCTTATCTTTATGAACGTGGTTTGAAAATGGATGCGAGAGATCATGATCAACAACAAGCTATTCATCTTACTGCCTATGCTGGAGATTACGCAGCGCTTAAATGGTTGATAGAGCGTGGTGCTGATTTAGAGGCAAAAGACCGTTGGGGGCGCCGGCCTTTAGATATTGTGATCGAAAGTCATACTTTTACCTTTGCTTCTGAAGAGCAAAAAAAGCTACTGGTAGCGTTAGTAGGTGGAAATGAAAGCGATATTGCACGAGGCCGTTTTCGAAAGCATCCTCTGCATGTAGCCGTATGGTCAGAAAACTTAGATGAAGTAAAACGTTTGCTCCAAAACGGGGCCAATGTAAACGTCAAGGATGAATCAGGCCGCACCCCGCTTGCAAGAGCGATGGAACTTTCTACAGGAAAGCTAGCAACTCCTCAGCAAGTTACTTTTGGTCGAAAACTGCTTCCCTTACTGCTTCAATATGGAGCGGATACCAGCCTGCGTTTACCCATCACGATGAAAACTTATGAGGAGTACGCGGACCAGCTCGGTATTCGAAAGGAACTGGACCGCTTGAAAGAACGTTATTCACCGCAGCAGGGTAAATCCATCAATCTGAATGATTAGCCCGCTGTAAATATGAACCTTCCTTCCCCTACGTCCACCTGCACGGTTTGTTTAGGCATATATCCCCCCTTGAGTAATTCTTTAGAGAGCGGGTTTTCAATCTCTTGCTGGATATAGCGCTTTAAAGGCCTTGCGCCAAACGCTACATCGTAGCCTGCATTTGCAATGCGATCTATCGCAGCATCAGTGATGGAAAATCCAAGATCCAGCTTGGATAAACGCTCTTGCAAACGCTGCAGTTGAATGCGGACAATACCGGCAATATGTTCCTTAGACAAGGCGTGAAAGATCACCACTTCATCAATACGGTTTAAAAATTCCGGGCGAAAGTGGTTTTTAACTTCTTGCCAGACGACGCCTTTAATACGCTCGGCGGGTTCATCAGCCATGCTTTGGATTAGATGAGAGCCTAAATTGCTGGTCATAATAATGACCGTGTTTTTAAAATCTACCGTGCGACCTTGGCTATCGGTTAGCCGGCCATCATCCAGAACTTGCAAGAGTACATTAAATACATCTGCGTGAGCTTTTTCTATTTCATCAAACAAAATAACACTATAGGGTTTGCGACGGACTGCCTCGGTCAACATCCCACCTTCGTCATACCCTACATAACCGGGAGGGGCGCCGATGAGTCGAGACACCGCATGTTTTTCCATGTATTCAGACATGTCAATGCGGATTAAATGATCTTCACTATCAAACATGAAGCTAGCAAGAGCCTTGGTCAGCTCTGTTTTTCCTACACCTGTAGGGCCAAGAAATAAGAAACTACCATAAGGTTTGTTTGGATCAGACAAACCTGCGCGGGAGCGACGAATCGCATCTGAAACAAGCGTTACAGCCTCATCCTGCCCCACTACCCGCTTGTGAAGCGCATCTTCAATATGTAAAAGTTTTTCTTTTTCTCCCTGCATCATTTTGCTAACGGGAATACCGGTAGCACGAGCGACTACCTCGGCTATTTCTTCCGCACCGACCTGAGTGCGTAGGAGGCGCGGTTTCTCGCTTTTGGCATCCGAGGCCTCTGCGGCTTTTAATTGGGCTTCTAGTGCAGGTAGCTTTCCATATTGAATCTCTGCAACTTGTTCAAATTGCCCTTTGCGCTGCATATCAGCCATTTGAGCACGTAGCTTTTCAATTTCTTCTTTAATATGCGCAGAACCCTGGACTGCAGCTTTTTCTGACCTCCAGATGTCTTCCAAATCAGCGTATTCGCGACTAAGCTTTTCAATCTCATCATCAATGAGCGCCAGACGGGCGCGAGAGGCATCATCGCGTTCTTTTTTCATGGCTTCCCGCTCAATTTTCAACTGAATCAGCCGTCGATCAAGTTTGTCCATTACTTCAGGCTTGGAGTCAATTTCCATTTTGATTCTCGCCGCAGCTTCATCAATTAAATCAATCGCCTTATCGGGTAAAAAGCGATCGGTGATGTAACGATGACTTAACTCAGCGGCAGCAACAATAGCCGGATCAGTAATTTCAACGCCGTGATGCAGTTCATATTTTTCCTGCAAGCCTCGCAGAATGGCAATGGTTGCTTCCACAGTGGGCTCATCCACCATTACCCGCTGAAAGCGGCGCTCCAGTGCCGCATCTTTTTCAATATATTTACGATACTCATCCAAGGTAGTGGCGCCGATACAATGCAATTCACCGCGCGCCAGGGCGGGCTTAAGCATATTGCCCGCATCAATGGCGCCCTCTGCCTTCCCAGCTCCAACCATGGTATGCAACTCATCGATAAATACAATGGTGCGGCCCCCGTCTTTACTAAGATCTTTAAGTACCGCTTTAAGGCGCTCTTCAAACTCGCCTCGATATTTTGCACCTGCCAGTAACAGAGCCATATCTAGCGCCAGGACGCGTTTACCTTTTAGACTTTCGGGTACTTCATCATTCACAATACGCTGAGCAAGCCCTTCAACAATGGCAGTTTTACCGACTCCTGGCTCACCAATAAGAACGGGGTTATTTTTTGTGCGGCGCTGCAGAATTTGAATGGCACGACGTATTTCATCATCCCGTCCAATCACCGGATCTAATTTTCCCTGGCGCGCCCTCTCCGTTAAATCTAAGGTGTATTTAGCCAAGGCCTCGCGCTGGCCTTCGCTTTCGGCATCTTTTACCGCTTCGCCGCCTCGTACTGCATCAATAGCCGCTTCCAAGGCCTTTTTAGTCACCCCGCAATCCCGCAATGCGCGACCTGCATCTGACTTATCTTCAAGCGCAGCCAACAGAAAAAGTTCACTAGCAATAAATTGATCACCGCGCTTTTGGGCTTCTTTATCGGTTAGATTCAGCAAGCCAGACAAGTCTCGACCTACCTGTATTTGTCCGCCTCCTCCTTGTACCTGTGGCAAGCGAGCCAGGGCATCTTTAAGAGCCTGATTTAATCGAGGCAAATTCCCACCAGCGCGTGAGATAAGTGCACGAGTACCGCCGTCTTCTTCAGCCAATAAGGCTATGAGAAGATGTACTGGTTCAATAGCCGGGTTATCTTGACCGGCAGCAATGCTTTGCGCCTCACCTAGGGCCTGTTGAAAACGAGTAGTTAATTTGTCTTGTCGCATGATGTATTCCCTTAAGAATTAAGATCGAAATGGGGGCATGCTGATTTATTTCAACAGCTCCTTATGAGTAAAAAGCACAAGGACGCTTGGGCGCGGGAACTACCCCCAGCAGCAATATGTATACAAGATTTCTCTGAATTTCAGACACTTAAAGTAGCTGGAATTTAACCTTTTAAGCAGGAAAGAACCTGATCCACACGTTCACCCACACTGCCCGATACCCGAAAAAACTTAATTTTTCGCTGGGTTAACTGTTGTACATACCAATCATGTTGACGCTTGCGAAAAGTCTCATCACGACGGGTACCGTCCTGTACAAAGGGAAAATCGGGTTCACACAAAAAAACATAGTCATATTTTTCTTGCACCATTTGCTCGAGTAAAGGATCTGCAGCGTTAAACATTTCCCTGCTGTAAAACAAAGTAGTTAACGCACAGGTATCACAAACAAGCCAAATGTTGGCTGACTTACAAAGCTCATATTCACGCAGAGTTTGCTCTAAAGCTATCTTTAGCATGTCTTCAAATTCAAGTCTTCCATTCTTTTCTATCCATAACTGCCGTCCATACTCTGCTACCCAGACGGTTTGAAGACGTTGCGCAAGATGCTGAGCTAGGGTAGTTTTTCCGCTGGATTCTCCTCCAAGAATACAAATTTTTTTTATAAAACTGGCATAAACAATGGGGGAAAGAAAAGCACGATGAGCGTGGGGGTTAGGCCGAATTTGACTGCCTGAAACAGGAACCATCAAACGCTGTTGATCTACATTAACATGGGCCACTACAAAGTTTGTATCAGGCTTATGCGCTCTAAAATATTCAGTTAGCGCTTTTGCAAAACCCTCTCCATAGCTTTCACTGGTAAACACGACATCCACGGTTTTGCGCAAAACGTTCAGGCACAACCAGGCTACAAAATTACGATGTTCCTGATCGGGAGCATCATTATTGGGTATGGTTTTTTTCTCAGAAATGCCGTGAATATGTAAAAGATGATTAAGGGTACTGTCATTAATGACCAACTGAGTGACTTGTGGAAATAAACTGCTTAACCAAGCGCTTCGAGTTTCCCTTTCGCAGCCCTCAAACTCTGGCTTGGTATAACTCATCACTATTAACTCATGGCAAGAATCCAAAGCCCGTTTAATTAACAGCTCATGTCCCTGATGCAGAGGGCAAAACTTTCCGACGATCAAACCCCGATGATATTGTTTACCCATTTTTGAATACTGTTGTGACATTTGGGGTAGCGACATGCAACTGACGATGCCAGAAGTACCAGCCTACAATTGCATTGATCCAATATGCGGTATACAACAAGGCGGTAATCTGCAAACCCCGGCTAGCATACAGAGGAACAGCAATGGTATTAACAAGCAACCAAAATACCCAGGTTTGTAAGCGCCGCTGCATTAGCAACAATTGCGCAATCACACTAAATACTAAAACTGCTGAATCAATAAAAGGCGCATAAGCATTGGTCCAATAATGCAAAATGGCACCATATCCCAGTGTGGTAAGGATTCCTACAGGCAGCAGCCAAGCCAGTGTAGACAGCTTTACACTAGAAATGGGCAAGGCCTGTCCCCCCTGCCCTTTTAGCCACCTGCGCCATCCTATGATACTTGTCAGAATGAAAAATAATTGCAGCACTACATCTGCATAAAGCTGTGTCTGCCAAAACAAAACAGCAAATAAGATACATCCCAGGATGCCGCACCACCAGGTATGGATACTGTTACGACCGGCTAAAAATATGGACAGCGTGGTTATCGCGTTAGCAAGAATCTCTAGGCTAGAATTCATACACTAGGCTGCTTTAAGTCTGAGGAGTATTGAATAATCTTGTCTTGTGCTGTTAGTAATTCAAGACTAATGCCCTCGCTACCAAATAAAGGAATGAGGGCTTCGCGCGCAGAAGAAGCCAGATGCATGGATGTTGCATTTAAGCGGAGCACGCAATTACCATCAGCACGCTGATGAAAGCCGTATTGGGCTAAAGGAAGAGATTTCAATGCATGAGTAATCTCAATATTGTTAATCCATTCACCTGTTTGAATGCGAAAACGCACAGGAGGACGCCCCGCTAAACTAATTAATACTGCTTCCCCAGAACGAGTCGATAAAGATGCATAATCGCCTGTACGATAACGAATTAAAGGCAGGCAAAAATTAAAACCCCCCGTGACCGTAATCTCGCCCCGTTCTCCACTTTGCACGGGCTTGCCTTGCGAATCCAGTATTTCTACATACAACTGCGGTTGCAACAAAACATGCCCCTGAAGCTTCGGATCAAATACTGCTACAGGGCCTACCTCATTAAGAGAGTAGATATCTAATACTGGACACTCAAAACGTTTTTCTAACATGTGTCTGAGCCCTTCAGATAAAGCCATTGACACGGAAAGCAAGGCTCGAGGTCTAATTTTTAATGGCAGGCGAGCTAGTTCCGTAAGCGAGAGGGGATCACCCGTGATAATTTCAGGAGCCAAAGCATCAAGATAGCAGGCTCTATCCGCTGGATCTCTCCAATCATCGGGATGCAAGTTAATTTTGGCAAGGCCAGACTCATTCATGGTAGGAGTGACTGAAACATAAGTAAAACATCGACGCTGATAGCCGACTAGGACCACTCCAACTTGACCGCGTCCGTATTGCAACTCAATACCAAAGCGTTTTAAGGCACGTTTATGGAAAGTCAGATATCGACCCGCTACGACAGGATGGGAAGGAACGCGTAAAGGGTGACCCGTAGTACCCGTCGTGCTAAATTGAATTAACCTTTCCAAATCTACTGAATCAGGTACAAAGCGGGTAATGTCTGCCGCAAAGTCCGCCCGGCTTACGGTCTGCAAATCTTCAAACCGTATACCAGATGATCTTCCAAGGTCTCTGTAGTAAGGCACTTGTTTAAAAACATGGGCCAAAAAATCATCCAACCATGCAGGTTTTTTATCATGCAAGCAGTCAATGACTGCATTTACATTTTTTTTCTCAAACAGTTGTAGCTCAGTGACCTCGGCTGCAGTTAAACGGTTACCGCTTTTATTGCGATAAATGGGTGCGGCAGGGTGTTCACGCATAAATCTTAGTATCCCTTGACCGTGCTTAGTCAAGGTGGGATATCGAAGAGGATCGATACTGCTTTGAGTCTTCATTCCCGTGTCCATTTATCGGCTGATTCCTCTGCAAGCTTTTTCTCTAAAGCCTCCCGAATCGCACGAGCCCGCTCCTGACTTGCGCGGCTTGCTTGCTCTAACCTATTTCGCTCAACACCGCTGATACTCAATAAGCGATCTGTAGCTTGAGTAAGTGTTTCGCCCTCCGGCCGATAATCCAAACTTGCTAATACAACTCTTGCCAGTTCCTCACGTCGATCTGGATCGGTAACAAATTTATGCGCGGGTGGGGCTCCTTGTGCTAAATCAAATATTGTTTCATCCAGAAGCTTTGTGATGGAATGTGCTGGAAGGTTCTGTTTCAAAAACCATTCATCCGTTAGTAACCACAATACCACCATGATCAGTGCAAGCCAGGGGCGGTGCATTTTTGCATGAGGCTCCTCAAACCGCTCTAGATTCTCTACAGGCGCAACGTTACCTAACATATGCAAAGCATCATTAACTAAGGCAGCCACACATACTTTCCCCGGATATCCGATAATGCGAGGCTCCTGAAGAAAATCAGCGGGCGTTTCCGCTAAGCGACGCGTTAAAGTCTCAATGATCGGGCCAACTCGATTCATGATTTGTACATGGGATTACCCTACTATGATTGAGATCTTTAAAAGGAAATACTCTGGGGAAACTTATCAAGCTTAAAGTTAGTCTTAAAAAGTATTGATGAGCCATCAATTTTAGAAACACAGCACCATCAGCTCTGTTTTGCATTCTGGCCTATAAACTGAAAATCAATATCCGGGGACCGGCCAGACAAAATATCAGCCAATGCCTTACCGCTACCGGGGCCCATCGTCCATCCTAATGTGCCGTGTCCACTGTTTAGATATAGGTTAGGAATACGTGTTTGGCCGATAAACGGAATATTGGAGGGTGTTGTAGGACGCAAGCCAGTCCAATATTGAGGATGGGCGAAATCACAAGCCCCCGGAAATAAGGCTTCAGCCCGTTGGGTTAAGGCTTGGCAGCGCACGAAGTTTAGCGTTCGGTTATAGCCGCTTAATTCAGCGGTGCCGGCAATTCGTAAGCGATTCCCCAGGCGGGTGAACACCATTTTGTAGGCTGAATCAGAAATGGAAACGGTTGGGGTGAGGGCAGGATTAGTAACCTGCAGGGTAGCCGAGTAGCCTTTGACAGGATAAATGGGCAAAGAGATGCCCAGCGGTTTGACTATTAAAGGAGTATAGCTTCCCATCGCCACCACATAGGCTTGTGCTGTCAGAGTGTGATGCACCCCTTTATCGTCAATCACCTCAACACCTGCAATCGCATCATATTTGCTTGGACCGGGGATAAGGCGCGTGACCTGATGATTAAATTTAAACTGTACCCCTAAAGATGAGGCTTTTTCAGCCAAGCGTATGCTGAATAAATAAATATCGCCTGTCTCATCATCGGAAGTAAAGTCTCCGCCTACAATTTTCTCAGCACTGGGTTGCATGGCAGGCTCTAACTCTAGCACACGCTCTTTACTGATTACTTGGCGATCACATCCTAGCTCGCGCATTACTGAAGCGATTTTTTCCGCACCTGCAAGATCCTGCTCGGAGGTGTAGAAATTTAGGATTCCCCTTTCTAATTCATCATATTCAATACCGGTTTCATGGCGAAGTGTTCGCAATACATCTCGACTGTAAGCACATAAACCTACTAAATGCCGTACGTTGTACTCTACTCTACCAGGTAAGCACTCTCTTAGAAAATACATCCCCCAGATCCACTGATTCAGCCTTAACTGTGGTCTGAAGAGCAAGGGAGCGTCTTCTTTACCCAACCATTTGGCCATTTTGACTAATGCAGAGGGGCTTGCCCAAGGTTCCGCGTAACTCACAGAAATCTGGCAGCCATTTGCAAAACTCGTCTCTTGAGCAGGGCCAGGTTGACGATCAATAACGATCACTTCATGACCGTCTTTTGCAGCAAACCACGCTGTCGCCAAACCAATAATGCCCGAGCCCAAAATAATAATGCGCATGCATAAACTCCGTAATGCTGTGCGATAAATTGTAGGATGAGAAAGCAAAATATAAAAAATCAAGTACTTTATTTTTCTTCTGCTCACAAGCTTTTTTAAAAATTTGCCTTATTTTTCATAAAATACGAAAAATTTTTATAAAACAACAATCAATTCCTGGCCTTCAATAACATCATATTTTTTAATGCTAATTTTCCTCTTTACCTAGCCTTTCATCTACAAAGACTGATTCTACTAATGGCCATTGCACCAAACAGGCAATAAAGGAAACCCTCTCATGGAAGTATTTTTGCAGCAACTGGTCAATGGCCTCGTATTAGGCAGCGTTTATGCGTTGATTGCATTGGGTTACACAATGGTTTACGGTATTTTGCAGCTGATCAATTTTGCCCATGGGGATGTGTTAATGATAGGGGCAATGACGGCGGTAACCGTTATTCAACTCGTGCAAACCGCTGCCCCTACTACACCCGGCTGGCTGTTGTTAGTGCTAGGAATCAGCGCAGCAGTACCGACTTGTATTTTACTGAATGTAGTTATTGAACGGGTCGCTTATCGACCGCTGCGCAACGCCCCTCGTTTGGCCCCTCTTATTACAGGTATTGGCTTGTCTATCATTATCCAAGCAACCGCCATGATTATTTGGTCTCCAAACCCCCGTGCTGTCCCGCAACTGCTATCGGCTACTCCAATTGAAATCGGTTGGGTACAGTCCGGATGGGGAGCTTTAATCTCACCCACACAACTAACCATAGTCATAGTGGCTGCCTTATTGATGGCAACTTTAGTCATACTCGTGGAAAAAACAAAACTGGGGCGAGCTATGCGAGCCACAGCCGAAAATCCTCGAGTTGCGGGACTAATGGGTGTTAATTCCAATAATGTAATTGTTTTTACCTTCGCAATCGGGGCAGCCCTGGCAGCTTTTGCCGGTGTTTTAGTGGCTGCTAATTACGGACAAGCTCAATTCGCGATGGGCTTTCTTCCTGGTTTAAAAGCGTTTACTGCAGCCGTGTTAGGTGGAATTGGCAATCTTTATGGGGCCATGGTGGGAGGCTTATTACTGGGGATTATTGAAGCTTTGGGAGCCGGTTATATAGGGGATTTAACCGGTGGTTTTTTAGGGAGCCATTATCAAGACATTTTTGCATTTGTTGTACTGATTATCGTGCTGACCTTGCGTCCCTCGGGTCTATTGGGTGAACGTGTTGCGGATCGTGCTTAATTCCCTTTCTCAATCATTCAAATGATTCTGCCTTAGACTTGCCCTGCTGAAATACACTCGGTAGCTTGACGCAAAATACAAGTACTTTAGAAAAGGAATAAGCAAGGAAGTGTCCCATGGTGAATATAAAAAATAGCGCTACTCTCAAATTTTTCATTTTTGCTATTGCTACCTTGGCCTTACTACTAATGCCCTTTTTCTTGGCACAGTTTGGGAATAGTTGGGTACGGATTGTGGTACTTGCCTTACTGTATGTCATGTTGGCGTTGGGCTTAAATATTGTGGTTGGCATGGCAGGGCTACTAGATTTAGGCTACATCGCTTTTTATGCAGTAGGCGCCTATATGTATGCCTTGTTAGCAAGTCCCCATCTCATGGAAAACTTTCAAAACGTGGCAGCAGCATTTCCAAATGGGATGCATACGCCTATTGTATTTGTGGTGTTACTGGCTGCAGCCTTAGCAGCCTTTTTTGGAGTCATGCTCGGTGCCCCTACCCTTAAATTGCGCGGCGATTATCTTGCCATCGTGACTTTAGGGTTTGGAGAAATTATCCGTATTTTTATGGTTAACCTGAATTCACCCATCAACTTAACCAATGGACCCCAAGGAATCAACCTAATTGATCCTCCATCGATTTTTGGTCACAGCCTCTCTAAACCCCTACAAATAGCGCATTGGGAGATTCCCTCTTTAGCCCAGTATTACTACCTATTCTTGCTGTTGGTAGGCATCATTATTGTGGTGAATTATCGCCTTCAGCATTCACGCCTGGGTCGGGCCTGGATGGCTATACGAGAGGATGAAATCGCAGCCAAAGCGATGGGGATCAACACTCGTAATGTCAAACTGGCAGCCTTTGCGATTGGTGCTTCTTTTGGAGGTGTTTCCGGAGCAATGTTCGCTTCATTACAAGGGTTTGTTTCTCCAGAATCATTTACGCTGAACGAGTCCATTGTTGTACTGGCCATGGTAGTACTGGGTGGTATGAGCCATATTCCTGGAGTAATTCTTGGTGCTGTAGTTTTGTATGCCTTACCAGAGGTTTTACGTCACACAGCAGGGCCAGCCCAGCAGGCTATTTTTGGTCAAGAAATGGTTTCACCGGAAGTATTGCGCTTACTCATCTACGGCTTAGCCATGGTGCTTATTATGTTGTATCGCCCTAAAGGGCTCTGGCCTGCGCCAGAACATGGGCTTAAATCCCCCCTGCTAGATACCAATACCGGCAAGAGTTAAAAGGGATCCGTATGAGCGAGTCGTTTTTGCTGTCTATTAAAGGAGTAAATAAACGCTTCGGTGGCTTGCAAGCCTTAACGGAGGTAGGTTTACAGATCAAGCGCGGCCAGATTTATGGCCTGATCGGCCCTAACGGTGCAGGTAAGACTACTTTTTTTAACGTCATTACGGGTCTATACACCCCCGACTCCGGCAGTTTTATACTCAACGGCAAAACCTATACGCCTACTGCCGTGCATGAAGTTGCCAAAGCAGGCATTGCCCGCACATTTCAAAATATCCGTTTGTTTCCGGACATGACAGCGCTTGAAAATGTCATGGTTGGCCGTCACGTCCGCACCCATAGTGGAGCTTGGGGAGCCATATTTAACACAAAAAAGCATCGTGAAGAAGAAGCGGGAATACTCAAACGCTCCCGAGAGTTACTGGAATATGTAGGGATTGAAAAATTTGCTGAATATCAAGCAAAAACACTTTCGTATGGTGATCAGCGGCGGCTGGAAATTGCCCGTGCACTGGCGACCGACCCCCAACTGTTAGCTCTGGATGAACCTGCGGCGGGGATGAATGCGACCGAAAAACTGACTCTGCGCACCCTACTGAAGCGTATCAGCCAAGATGGAAAAACTATTTTATTAATTGAACATGATGTTAAGTTAGTCATGGGTTTATGTGACCGTATTTCCGTGCTGGAATATGGCAAACTTATTGCTCAAGGAAAACCCGAGGACGTACAAAAAGATCCTAAAGTGATTGAAGCCTATCTGGGTACAGGTCATTAAAAGGCAGGCTATGATGAGCGACACTATTTTGAAAATTTCACAGCTCAAGGTTAATTATGGAGGCATCAAAGCCGTTAAAGGAATTGACCTACACATTAATAACGGTGAGTTAGTGACACTCATTGGAGCCAACGGTGCTGGTAAAACTACAACACTTAAAGCGATTACCGGCCTGCTTAAACCTGCACAGGGGGAGATTTTCTATTTAGGCAGCAATATTAAAGGGCTGCCTTCTTTCAAATTAGTCGAAAAAGGTCTGGCCATGATTCCTGAAGGTCGAGGCTGCTTTACCCGCATGACTATTCTTGAAAACCTCAAAATGGGCGCCTTTACCCGCAAAGATATAGAAGGCATCAAGCAGGATATTGAAAAATGGTTTGGCATTTTCCCTAGACTGAAAGAACGCGCACATCAGCTAGCCGGTACTTTATCCGGGGGTGAGCAACAAATGCTGTCCATGGCGCGTGCCTTGATGAGTCGCCCGAAATTATTGCTGTTGGATGAACCTTCCATGGGCCTTTCTCCCATTATGGTGCAAAAGGTGTTTGAAGTAATTCATAACATTAAAGCAGAAGGTATTCCCATGCTGCTGGTCGAGCAAAACGCAAAACTTGCTCTGCAAGCTGCAGATCGGGCTTATGTAATGGATTCTGGTCTTATCAGCATGCAAGGGCAGGCTCAGCTGATGTTGGATGATCCCAAGGTGCGAGCAGCCTATCTGGGAGAAGTAGCGTTTTAATTATTGCTTTATCTGCAATATTTTATTACAGCCACAAAATATGGGCTGATTGATCTTACCCTTCTAGAAAAAGCTGCTATTGTCCAAAATCAGATTGGTTATGGATGGCATAAAATATGCCGCTTGATGCCTAATAAAGTCCTCTAGTAAATATATGACAGAAGTAAATACAAATTTCTTGCTGTCTTTTTGGTTGGTTCTTTCCACTTACTGGCCAATTTTTTCTGCTTTTTCTTTTCTGGCCCTTCCTATTTTGATTTCCATGGCTGATTTTCTGCCTGGGTTCAAAGCTTCAAACAAAAAAACCATCTCCTTGGATAATCAGCTCACCAGTTGTGAAGATTTTTCCATTCTGGTCCCTATCTACGGAAATATGAAGTATTTAGAAAATTTGGAATTTTTAAAAACCTGCCCTACTAAGGTTTTTTTGTGTACTACAGCTAGTGAATCTGCCCAGTTTTACCAAGAATTAAATGCTTTAAGCAAAAAGCACGGTTTTAGAGTTTTAAAAGCGCTTATTCACCGAAGCACTCACGCTTCAAAACGCGCCACCACCGCTCCTATAAGAGATGCCATTATGCGCGAAGCAATACAGCATGTCTCATCGCGCTATGTGGTGTGCTTAGATGCGGATTCTTGGCCAGAGACAGATTTTCGCTACTATGTAGGCGCGATGCGCAAACAGGATATAGAGGTTACCTCTTCTTGTCTGATTCCTATTAATCGGGAGACTTTTTTAGGAAAGCTTCAAGTAATTGAATATTTATTGTCTATGAAACTCAGGCGGATTATTCCCTGGCTGGTTTCAGGCGGTTGCCATGCAGCAAGTACCGAAGCATATAAAGCCATCATGGCAAAACACAGCATGTTTTTCCAGGGAAATGATGTAGAAGTAGGTGTTCTGGCTACCCGCATGGGATTTAAGGTGGGATATGTCCCTTTTAAAGTGTATACCTCTGTTCCTGATACATTGAAGTCTTGGTATCGTCAGCGCTATGCTTGGTCAGGCGGAGAATGGCGCTTAGGTATGGCCAATATAAAGCTGGCACTTCAGTTTCCAATGTTTTTCGTTTACTTATCGGCCATCATGCTTGGCATGTTTCCGATACGATGGATCAGTGTGTGGTACTCACCCTGGATATTACCCTATGTTTATCTGATATACATAGCCATCGTGGGCATCTTATGCCGAAAAAGTTTTTCTTGGTTTGTATTCATTTATCCGATTTATTCATTTTTTAACTCCTTAATTATGACGCCCCTTGGGTTTTTGGCTTATTTTCATATGTCTATTCAGCATTCAAACTGGGGGCAGATTGATTTAAATCGACAAAGAAACATAAACGAAAAATCTGTTTTAGAGGTCTTGGATCGGGTATATCCTCAAACGGAATTCATGAATAATTCAGACAAGGTAACATCTTTATAAATCAGGTTGTATGGTATGGTGAGTCTCAGGGAATTCATTAGTGAACCCAGCTCAGTGGAGCTGCATGCTGACGTTACAGAGCTTGATCTGTTAAAAACTCGGCAAACCCTTACTGACCAAGCTGCCATTAAAGATTTATTTTTAAATAAGCGAATACTCATCACCGGTGCAGGAGGTTCGATTGGTTCAGAATTGTCCCGTCAGATTGCCTCCTATCACCCCTCTTATTTAGGTCTTCTTGATCGTGATGAATCTGCCCTGCATGCAGTGCAATTGGGTATTCGAAACAAAGCGTTTCTAGATGAAAATTCACTAGTTCTGGCAGATATTCGAGATCCTGAACGAATCCTGGAAGTCTTTAAAGAAGTTATGCCTGAATTAGTCATTCATGCAGCCGCTTTAAAGCATATAAGCTTTTTGCAGCGCATGCCTTCGGAAGCGTTTAAAACAAATGTACTGGGAACCTTAAACGTTTTAGAAGCTGCCAAACAAGTAGGGGTCAAGGTATTTATTAATATTTCTACAGACAAAGCAGCCGATCCAACCAGTGCGCTAGGCTATTCAAAGCTGATTGCAGAAAGGCTTACTGCAGCTGTTACGCAAGGGCGTTTTCTCTCCGTTAGGTTTGGAAATGTACTGGGCTCTCGGGGCTCTGTGCTCCCTACTTTCCAGACCCAAATTGCCTTAGGCGGTCCGCTAACAGTCACGCATCCGCAGGCCACCCGATATTTTATGACCATTCCGGAGGCGGTACAGCTAGTATTGCAGGCCGCTAGTATGGGCAAAGCCGGTGAAACATTGATTTGGGATATGGGGAGCCCCCTGAAAATTGATGAGATTGCTCGATTGCTGGTAGAACGCTCCAAAAAACCTATTGAAATTATTTACACTGGTTTGCGGCCTGGTGAGAAACTGCATGAAACCTTACTTGCACAGACAGAAAAAGGAGAGCGTTCTTCTGAATTACCTACTACCCATGTAAAAACCTTAGGCCTAGATTCTAAAATTGTGCGGGCATGGACTGATACTTCTTTAAATGGATTAGCTCAATTATCTGCTAGGTGAGGATGAAGAACGGTCCCATAAATATTTCTAACTGAGCGGCCCAGATTCATGAAAAAGAAAAATAATGCACTCATCAGCGGTAAAACTCCTATATTTTCTGACAGATAAAAGCTAAAGCCATGCCCTTTCTTCTTATTTCTATATTCATCGGAGTTGTACTAGGAAGTAACTTGCCCGCTATCGCTCAGACCGATAGAACAAAACAGCCCTTTACTGTAGAACTAAGTTTTGATCATCAAACCCTGAGTAATGAGAGTCCAAGTTTTCAAGAAACGGCCTTGCGCTTGAATCGCTGGTTAGGCCCGCGCCATGTAGTAGATTTTTCGTTTCTGAATTCCAAACGCTTCGGATTGCGCGATAGCCAGTTACTGGCCAGCTATGTACACCCGGTGGATGATAAGCTTGGGCTTGCGATAGATGCGGGGTTTAGCCCCAGTCAAAACTTTTTGCCTCATCACAGTCTGGACCTCAGGCTGCAATATGAATTTGCACCCGCATGGGTAGCCTATGCAGGTATAAAAAACAGCCAGTACAAAACTTTATCGGTTAGACAGGGCCTGCTCATGGTGGAACGCTATATAGGCCCCTTCAGTTTCGCTCTGTCTTGGCATCCCGTCCAGGCCTTAGGTAAAAGTACATCGAACCAAGTGCTCAAAGCCTATTACTATTATGGGCAGGATAATATGCTTGGGCTGATTTACTCCCGCGGTCAGGAAGCTACCCAAATTAATGATGCGCTCATTACCCTGGCCGATGTACGCTCACTCACCCTGAGCGGGCGTTACTGGTTTGCCCCTGAATGGGCTGTCAATTATTCAGCAGGCTCTACCCGCCAGGGAAATTTTTATACTCGTAAAGGAGTGCGTTTAGGTATCCAGCACTCTTTCTAAGCTGTCCGTCTGTATCTGCCTAATTTTTTAAGTTGATCTACTTGAGTGAACCATCTTTAAAATATTCCTCTTTTTTCTGAAAATTACCATTTTCATCAAAAAGTTCTGCAAACTCTAACGTCCCGTTTTTATACTGCACTTTTTTGTGCAAAGAACCGTTTTCACGGTAAATTACCCCCGCACCATCGGGTCTCCATGTGGATGTGCCACCATAAGGAGACTCCACTTCGAAATAGCCTTGCTCCAGTAGTTTTACCCCACGGTCTGAATATTGCACAACTGCTTTGCGTACCGGTTGATCTTTGCCTTGCCGTTGATAAGTGGCTTCTTCGCGCAGCTTACCGTTTTGGTAATAATGGGTTTCGCTTTGAACCTTATGGTTACGTAAGACGTAAGTGCTCTTAAGTTGGCCTTCTTTAAAATTTTCAGTAATCGTGCCGGTGCCGTTTTTTCTATCATATTCACTCTTTGTTAGCATTTGCCCAGCAGAATTAAAAGTAGACCGGCGACCGGTTGCCTCGCCTGCCTCATATTCCCGTTGTTCGGCTATCTGGCCATTTTCAAAATAACGCTCATGAGTACCATGCCATTTATTGTTTAAAAAAGAGCGTTTTTCCTCAGGACGACCTTGCTGATCATATAGCACGACTTGACCTATCGTACCGTTACGTCCGCACCATTGTTCATCACGCTTATCTACTGATTGAGGTCCACAAGTAAGGCGCTTTAACTTGCCATTTGGCCAAAATTCAATATCCGTTTTATATTCAGCCCCACTAACTTCATAACTGATATTTTTAATAGACCCATTACCATAATAAGATTTAGCCAACCCTTCTGGCTGGCCGTTACGAAAAGTGGTTTCGCGTTCTAAGTAAAATTTTTCGCGATTAAAATATTGGGCAACTCCATCAATTTTATTTTCCACGTACGGTTCACGCGCTAACACCTTTCCGGTACGCACGTCAAAACGTTCTTCCCAGCCGTGACGTTTGCCATTTTTAAAATTCACTTTACGAATAACCGTTGCTGTCGCTCGATCCCGACAAGTGACCAAACCAGAAATCTCCTTATAAGAGAAACCATTATTTAAATTGACATTGCGGTCGCAGTCTTCCACCCCATAAGCCACTGGAATTGCAATCATTAGCAAACCAACAAGAGGAAAAAATTTAAAGCTCATAATCTGCCCCACAAGAATAGATGAACCAAGGAAAATTTGACGAACGTCTTTTTCAGTAAATAATGAGTAAACAGTATTTTACGCAGGAAGCTTTACACAAAGAACATGAGAACTGAGTTACATGACCTCAGGGTATACCTAAAAAATAGTGCACGTGCTTTGGGGTTTTCAGAATGCCGCATTACTGATGTAGATCTGGGGCAGGCCCCAGCACATCTACGCAGCTGGCTTGCTGCGGGGATGCACGGCAGTATGCACTACATGGAAGAGCACGCTGATCTACGCAGCGCACCTGCCCTCTTACAACCCGGATGTGTGCGTGCAATTTGCGTACGGCTAGACTATTTACCGGCAACTTATGCACGGCCTCAAGAAAATACTCCTCTTAATCTGCCCGATCCCAACTGGGCACATCAGCATTGGCAGCGGCTGGCAGATCCAGAAGCCGCCAATGTGTCTATATATGCACAAGGCCGGGATTATCACAAAGTCGTACGTCAGCGCCTCCAAAAATTGGCTGACATTATTAGTAAGCATTTGCCACATCGTTACCGCGTGTTCAGTGATTCTGCCCCTGTGATGGAAGTAGCCTTAGCCGCCAAGGCTGGGCTAGGCTGGCGTGGTAAACATACCTTGTTGCTTAACCGTGAAGGGGGAAGTTTATTTTTTCTAGGAGAAATACTTACCGATTGTCCTTTACCCATAGACGAACCTATTAGCGAACATTGTGGAAGTTGTAGGGCCTGTATAGATATTTGTCCCACCAGCGCTATTGTTGAACCTTATAAGCTAGATGCTCGTCGCTGTATTAGCTATTTAACGATCGAACATACAGGCAGTATTGATAAGGAACTGCGTCCCCTCATAGGCAGTCGTATTTATGGTTGCGATGACTGTCAGCTGGTTTGTCCCTGGAACAAGTTTGCGAAAATCGCGCAAGTGCCTGATTTTATGCCCCGGAATAATCTAAACCAAGCTACGCTTTTGGAGTTGTTTGAATGGACAGAAGAAGAGTTTGAGCAACGTTTACAGGGTAGCGCCATTAAGCGGATAGGTCATGCACAATGGTTGCGCAATATTGCAATAGCCTTAGGGAATGCTCCAGCTAGCAGAACAATTTTTAATGCTTTGAAAGCCCGACTGCATCATCCGGATGCAATAGTACTTGAACATGTAGCGTGGGCGATGCAACGCCAAGAAGAAGGGTTAATAAAAAAACTCTGCCCCTAATATTTATGCAGCTTTTCAAGCAAAAATTCTTAGAGAAGCGCATAAAATCAGGGGAATGTTAGAAGAGTTTAATTTTAGGGTGCTCTCTATAGTGGATCGATATTGGCTTATTACCAAAATTTATATTTTGCACGCAAATAATACACACGCCCTAAAGGATTAGTATTTTTCTCGTCATACCCTACCTGGAAACCAGAAGATTTGCGGGAAGAAGGGGGATCTTTATCCAATAGATTTTTGATGCCAAAAGTGATATCCAAATTTTTGATACCTGTCCAACTAAATTGGGTATCAATAGTTTGGTAAGCCCCAACGGTACGGTTTTCTGGATAATTAGGTCCGATCGAAGCAGGGTCTGTAAAATCTTTATAGGAGGCTGTGTAATTATGAGTTAGAGATGCATTCCAGGGGCCGGTTGTATAGTTAAAGGTCAATGCATGACGCCATTTTGGAGTAGATCCAAAATCTTTATAACTTCCATTGTCACTTACGGAAGGCAAGCCAGGATATTGATACCCATGCTTTGTATAGACGGTGCCATCAAAGTTAATGGTGATTTTGCCTGCACCTTCAATTTTTTGCCTGTAATTCAGATTGATATCTATCCCGGCTGCGAAGATAGAAGCTGTATTCTCAAATGGCAAATAAAGATAAGCTAAAGGAAAGTTTGGATTAGTACTGCCCTGGATCGCGCCGGTACGCTTTCCATCATCAACCCATCCTCCCGGGTACTGTAGAGGATCAAACCGGTAAAAATAGCTAGCGTATTTAGCGGGGTCGCTCATGACCTGGATTTCCGACTTTTGCACAATAGCATCGGAAATCTTTACATCCCAATAATCTACAGAGCCACTCAAATTATTGCTAGGCTGGAACACTACTCCCAAAGAGAATTGCTTGGATTTTTCAGGTTTCAGTGTTTTATCACCTTCAGTAGCTGTAGTGAGTTGAACACCACATTCATCGACTAAATCCCCTACAGGATTAATATTACTAATCGGAACTCCGTTAGGACAACGGATAGGATCATTAAACACCCCTGAAGTTGCTCCTCCCGAGGTAAAAGGACGCAGATTCTCATATAAGGTTGGAGCTCGATAGCCTTGGCCATAAGAACTGCGCAACAGCACCTCTTTAATGGGCTGATAGCGTAAGGCTACTTTGGGGCTAAGTTTGCTAAACGAGCTGCCAAAACTGTTTTTCAGCTTGTCATAGCGTGCAGCTAACTGCATTTCTAAATCTTTATACAAAGGAACAGAGAGCTCTCCAAATAATCCATAGACCTTGCGACTTCCTGTGACACCAGGCACTGGACCATCGCTGCCCACCGCATCTCCACTGGCTAAAACCGGATAAGAAATTTGATCTAAATCTTCTTGTCTAGCAGAAGCTCCTAAGGCTAAGGCAAGCGGACCATAGGTCCATTTGCTCAATTCTTTAGAAACCTTTACATCCACCTCTTTAGATTCAGAAACAGCACTTCTTTGAATTCCAGTAAGCTGGGCACCTTGCAAGGCAGCTTTACTGACTTCATCTTGCGGACCAAAAATATTGATTTGTCCAGACTCTAACAGTGGAGTGAGTTTGGCATAACTGTATTGGCCAGGACCAAAAGAGATAGTGCCTTCATTCCGGGAATAAGCAAAACCAGTGTCATAATCCCAACCCGCAATTATCCCCTTGGCGCCAAACAATACCCGGTAATTGGTGGTTTCGGTTTCATCATTGCGCCCTCCCCCGGCCACCGTACGCCAACGACCCCGAATAGGACCGGTGGGGGTCACTGCCATATCTGCCCCCAAAACCGTATCAGCTTGTAGAACTGTTCCATTGGGCATTTTGTAACCGGCAGGAAGCGTCATGCCTTTAGGCAGAGTGATGGTGGAAGGATAGAAACGGCCCCCTACTGGATAGCCATTAAACGGATTGGTAAAAGGTGCAGGCGAATAGGCTGCAAGCAGTTTATCTTTGGTATAGGCTGCTTCTGCATAAAGCTGGTGATCATCGTTAAGCTGAAACACACCACGTGCTACAAAATTATCGTGATTAGCTTTTGGAATAAGGTCTATATATTTAACATAGTCTGTACCACATTCGGTCGCACTCCGGATATTTAATGCAAACTCGAGGCTATCACATCCTTTGTATCTCAAAGGGTTTAATGCGGTATAGGCATTACCTAAAGTATCCGTAAAAGTAAGGTTAGGAATACCATTTCGAGGTGAAGAATTATCTATTCCCAGATCATCCCGCTTTGCACTATTGGCAAAGCTACGGTCTTTGGCCTGCAAGCGCTGGTTTTCTTCACGATTAGCGCTAAATAAAACATTAAAACGTTGAGTGCTAAGGTCTCCAAACCCCCCACTTAAGTTCACACTTCGCGTGTTTCCTCCTCCAGCCTGATCCACCTTAGTTCCATAAGCAGAGATTTCAAGCCCTTGAAAATCTTTACGCAAAATAAAGTTAATCACCCCTGCAATAGCATCTGCACCATAAATAGCAGAGGCGCCATCTCTAAGAACATCCACACGTTCAATCGCAGAGACTGGGATGGAGTTTAAATCTACAGGCGAATTACCAAACGCATAATTGGCAACTCGGCGACCGTTAAGTAATACTAGGGTGTATTTAGATCCCAACTGGCGCAAGTTCGCTGTGGAAGCATTGCCGGTAGACCCCACATTTGTGGAGATTACTGTACCGCCAAAATTTGAAGGAATCATACTCACTAAATCTTGCGCAGTGGTAGCTCCACTGCGGTCAATATCTTCTCGCGTAATGGAAGTAATGGGCAAAGCAGTTTCAGAAGCAACGCGCTTAATACCAGAACCTGTAATTTCCACACGCTCTAACTTGGAATTGTCCGAGGTAGAAGCATTCTCTTGTGCCCAGGCAGAGGGGGCCATAAAAGCCCAAGTAAGTACCAAACTCCCTGAGAATATCTTGTGTATGGAATAAGACAATGTTGTTTCTTTTATCATTACCGTCCCCTTTTTATATTGAACTAATCCCTTGTTTGGCTCAGCTTTAAAGCGTTGTGGCGCAGGTGTTCACTTAAACTGTGAATTTTTCTATTCTCGTAGATTTACCGCGTTTATGTAGAGTTGCAAATGCAAACAAGGTTGTTTGTTTGCTACAAAGTAGCTACAAAAAGAGAACTGGGAGCCCCACCCTTAAGGAATTTCATGAAGGTTAACAAGACACCGAGATATTGACCCTCCTTGAGAACAACCCAAAAATTTTAAGAATAAATACTACTTTTAATCTGCAGGGTGATCCTACAAAGCAGTTTGCATTTTCTAGGGGTAAATTAGCAGCACTTTAAATTTAAAAATTTATATTCTAGCGACGGCTACTCTACAATTTTCATGCGGATGGCACTTGTGTATAGGTTTTAAGAACAATAGCGCGATCTTGTTGATCCGTGATGGCAACAAGACTCTCCGTAGCAGCTTGATAAGCCTGAGCGTGCAATTTTTTCTCTCCTGCCACATAAGCAGCATGGGCATAGATACTATATACAAAAGCTTTTTCCCAATCTGGAGTATCAGTCTTATTAAGAAAATAATTTTGCATTTCAGTGGCATACTCTAATGCAATTTTTCCATTACCAAGTAATGCATGTACGTTAGCCAAAAGCATCTTTGCACGCATTTTTTGAAGAGGTGTGCCTACTGCTTGCCAATGCCAAGCAGAGGCATTGGCAACTTCTAAAAGCTCAGCATCGTTTGCATTATTTGTGCGCTCTTCTGCCAGTGCCCAAGCTTTATTGTTGCTTTCAATTGCAAAAAACCGATGCCAACTTTCAGGATGAGTATCTTTAGGAAATGTAGCCATACTAACTATTTAAAGATCAGAATCACATATTTTAACGAATAAGCCCTATCCAACCCGGCAATGCCACAGCAGAAAGTAAGGTCCCTATAGAGATAATGGCTGCCACAGGAGCTGCAGGCGCACCCATCCGTGCGGCCAAAATATAGGCACTAGAAGCGGTAGGTAAGGCTGCATAACTTAGGATGACTATACGAGAAAGAGCATCAAGCGGCAAAACTATCAAAATACCTAAGGCTAGCAGGGGAAGTATCAACGTTTTGGCTAATAACATCCAGCCCACCATGGCCTTAGCACTCAAAGTTCCAGCCCAGTTTAACCCCGCACCTACTGCTAAAAGGCCTAATACCAGCGCAGCCTGGCCTAATCTAGACAGGGTTATCCATGCTAGTTCGGGCAAGGATAAATTAAGAAATTTAAATATAAGCCCGCCCACCGTTGCAATAATTAAAGGATTGCTGGCAAGGTCTTTGTATAAAGGTCGACGATCTGCATGAGCACGTTGACCTGCCAAAGCAATCACTGCGAAAGCATTACAGACCGGAACATTAAACCCTATCACAAGCGCATAAAGAGCTGTCGCTTGACCTGTGCTATCTAGCCTGGTGGCTAATGAAAGCGCAACATATGAATTAAAACGAAAGGCTGTTTGAGCACAGCCTGACCATATCAACCGGTCTGTGGCTGATCTAGTCAACATCCAGCGACCCAGCCAAGCCCAAAGGATTCCCGCAGCCGTTATGAGATAACTGCCCATAATCAAGGTAGAAGCGGTGGGTGTATTGAACGGACTACGGGCTACTGCCACAAAAAGTAAAGAGGGAAACAGTACAAAATACACTAGCTTTTCTATGGCATCCCATACCTCTCTACCTAAAAAGCCACTACGGAACAATAAAAACCCCAAAGCGATGGTGACTAAGTCGGGCAATAAAAGGGAGAAGTTGGACATTTAAAAAGATGGCAGGAAAAAAGCACTTCTCCTGTCAAAAAAACAGGGCTTTATAGTGTTCCTTTTAAATAAAAAGCGTTAATAAGCTTGCGCAGGCAACTCAATGGGTTAAAACAATATAAGCAGCGTTAGCCTGAAATGATATTTGCATAAGAACCCAAGCAGCTAAATTATTTTTTAGTAGCAGAATTAGACGGTGTATCCGGATTAGCAAAAGAGGTTTTAGTAATGACCGCTTTATGCTGCACCCGTAAATCACTCACTACTCCTTGTACTTCCTGCTCTGCAATAAGACGAGCAATCACAGGGGTAAATTGCGCTCTTTTTGCATCATCCACACCTGGCTTGGCTGACAAAGCCACTAATCTATACAAACCATAACTTCCATCTGCTAAAGTTGTGCCCACTAGTGATGGAAACTTTCCTGAAACAGAGGCCTGCAACACAAGAGGTAATGCAAGAGGCGGCACACCGTTGGGATTGGACCGCGAGATAGATTTTTTAGCGGAGAAGCCAGTAGTATCAGTCATTTCTTTTGATAATTTTGCCAAGGCTTCTTTACCGGCTTCAATGGCTTTTTTGCTGGCTTCTCTTTGTAAAAACTGTTCTTGCACTTTTACCCGGACCTCATCAAACGCAGGAATCTTTGCGGGCTGATAGTCGATCACACGCGCCGACACTAAAGTGTTGGGAGCGACTTCTATGGCTTCAGTATTTTTACGCGATTTCAGAGAGTCTTCTTTGAATAAGGCCTCAATCAAACGAGGCCCCAGCACCTCACCAGGCTGCGTGGGAAGTTTTGACTGTGCTCTGTTTATTCCTTCAGCTTTTTGTACTTTGACTTTAAATTTATCCACAACAGGATTAAAACTGTCGGCCTGCTCATAAACAAGATTGCTAAATTGTTCTGCCGCCTCCGCAAACATTTTGCTTGCTTTAGATTTTTGAAGCTCTAACTGAATTTCAGACTGAACTTCTTCTAAAGGCTTTACGACCCCAGGCTTAATCTCGGTAAGCATAATGATGTGAAAACCAAAATCAGATTCAACCACTTTGCTGATCTGTCCTGGATTCATTGAAAACACGGCATCCTCAAAGGGTTTAACCATCGCCCCTCTAGCAAAAAACCCCAGATCTCCACCTTGACTGGCTGAGCCAGGATCTTGTGATTTTTCTTTGGCTATTGCTGAAAATTTGGAAGAATCTTTTTCTACTAGCGCGAGAATTTTCTCTGCTTCTTGCTTGGCTTTTGCTTTATCTGCTTCCTTAGCCTCTTTGGGAGCATTAATTAAAATATGACTTGCCCGACGTTGCTCTTGGGTGCCAAAACGTGGCTGATTTTGATCATAAAACGCTTTTATTTCTTCTGGACTCACCGACACGTTTTTAGTCAAGGCATCATTATTAAGTACTACATATTCTGCGGAGAGTCTTTCAGCAATTTCAAAACTCTTTTTATTTTCTTCATAAAATTTTCTTAGTGCAGCATCCTCTACTTTGACCTGTGCGATGTATTCTTCAGGTTTAAAAAATCGCTCCTGAATCTCCACCGCCTGCTCATTAGCCACAATCAATCTCTCAACCACCTGTTTGGGCAACAAAACTGAGTTTGTCAACGAATCCAAAATTCTTGCTTGTGCAAGATCATTGCGCATTTTCGCTTCAAAAATCTGCTCGTTAGTTCCTTGGGCAATCAATAAGGAGCGATATTTATCGTAATCAAATTTCCCGTTATTTTGTAATTCCGGATAACTCTGCAGAGTGCTGCGTAAAAGCTGGTCAGAGGCTACGATATGACTTTTACTTTTTTCTGTAGTGAGTACTTTCTGATCTACCAGCTGTTCCAATAAGAGTTTACGGGCCTCAGGTGTATCCACCAGTTTGGGATCCAAGGTAGGACCGTACTGCTGGCGTAACTGATCAATACGGTTACGCATTGCTGCTTCTAATTCCTGCTCAGAAATCTTCTGGCGACCCACCTTGGCAATAGCATTGTCATTGCCCATAAAACTGCTATAGCCTTGCACCCCAAAAAACGCAAAGGAAGGCAAAATAGCCAGTAAGAGAATGACCTGAAGAAAGCGGCGATGGGTACGGATAAACTCAAACATAGTGACTCATGTATTTAAGAAAATATTTTTAAAGATCGCTATAGCAAAGATATAAAAGCATGCACAAAAAAAGCGAACCGAAGTCCGCTTTTTTGACTAATTCTAAAATTGTCTGTGCTGGTGGGTGCTGAGAGGCTCGAACTCCCGACCTACGCCTTGTAAGGGCGCCGCTCTACCAACTGAGCTAAGCACCCGCACAAACAATTATCTTTCTAGTTTAGCGAATCTTTCAAACCTTTGCCTGGACGAAATTTAGGTACTTTAGCTGCCTTGATCTTAATGGGTGCTCCAGTCCTGGGATTACGGCCAGTGCGCGCTGCCCTGCGACCAACGGCAAAGGTACCAAAACCTACCAATGTCACTGTGCCACCGCGTTTAAGCGTTGTTTTGACCGCACCTATCACCGCATCTAAAGCACGTCCCGCCGCAGCTTTAGAAATATCTGATTGTTTGGCGATGTGGTCGATCAATTCGGTTTTATTCACGTTGAACCCCCTATTCATTTGGTTGCAATGTTCAATCTTTACAGAGAATGGGTAAGTCAGCTATTAAAAACTAACTTAACAAGTTTACAGCTTTTTACAGAAGGCATATTAAACGTGCCGTACCAAATATGTGTCAAGTTGTTTAGTAGAAACTGCAAAGTTCGTATTTTATATTTCGATCGTCTACAAATCATCAAAAAACTGTGCTAGCAAAATGCAGCATTTGTGGCACAAACCGCATACTAACTCAAGCCCTTGAGATTTGCTATAGATGAATGACCCAAATTTTTATTAGTGTTTAATAGCTTCTGCTGAGGGCATAACCTCCTCAGATTTAACAGCTGCCATGCTTGAGATACTTTCCTCCGATAAAGGTATGGGAGCTCTGGCCAAGGCAAACTCCAACACTTGGTCTATCCATTTCACAGGTTTTATCTCCAGTGCATTTTTAACGTTATCGGGTATCTCTGCCAGATCCTTAATATTATCTTCAGGAATAAGCACGATTTTAATACCTCCGCGCAACGCAGCTAAAAGCTTTTCTTTGAGTCCTCCAATAGGCAATACTTCTCCTCGGAGGGTGATCTCACCTGTCATCGCGACATCGGCTCTCACGGGTATCCCCGTTAATGCAGACACAAGTGCAGTAGTCATGGCAATACCTGCACTCGGTCCATCCTTGGGAGTAGCTCCCTCTGGTACGTGTACATGAATATCGCGTTTTTCAAAAATATCATCTTTAATACCTAAACGGGTAGAGCGCGCTCTTACAACGGTACGCGCTGCCTCTACGGACTCTTTCATCACATCTCCCAAAGAGCCTGTACGTTGAATCGCCCCTTTTCCTGGGATGGTGGCTACTTCTATGGTTAATAGATCCCCCCCTACTTCGGTCCAGGCTAAACCAGTGACCTGACCTATCTGGTTTTCTTTGTTAGCGACACCAAAATCGTATCGGCGTACACCTAAAAATTGATCCAAATTTTCAGGAGAGATAGAAACTGTACCTTCTACGGTTTTAGTTAACTGCTGCTTAATGACTTTGCGGCAAATTTTCGAGAGCTCACGCTCTAAAGAACGAACTCCTGCTTCACGCGAATAGTAGCGAATAATATCGCGTATCGCCGCTTCACTGACCTCTAGTTCTCCAGGTTTTACACCGTTGTTTTTAAGTTGTTTTGGCAACAAATGGTTTTGAACAATATGCACTTTCTCGTCTTCAGTGTAGCCAGATAAACGGATAACTTCCATGCGATCCAGTAAAGCGGGGGGAATATTGAGTGAATTTGAAGTTGCTACAAACATTACGTCTGATAAATCAAAATCTACCTCTACATAGTGATCTTGAAAAGTATGATTTTGCTCAGGGTCAAGCACCTCTAGCAATGCAGAGGAAGGATCGCCACGGAAGTCCATGCCCATCTTGTCTACTTCATCTAACAAAAATAAGGGATTACGAACTCCAGCCTTAGCCAAACTTTGAAGGATCTTGCCTGGCATAGACCCGATGTAGGTACGACGATGCCCCCGAATTTCTGCTTCATCTCGAACGCCTCCTAAAGCCATGCGAACAAATTTACGATTTGTAGCTTTAGCTATGGATTGACCCAGAGAGGTTTTGCCCACCCCGGGTGGACCTACAAGACAAAGAATGGGAGCCTTAACCTTATCTACCCGCTGTTGAACTGCCAAATATTCCACTATACGGTCTTTGACTTTCTCCAGACCATAATGATCATCGTTCAAGACCTTTTCAGCAAAAGACAGATCAGCATTAACTTTGCTTTTTTTACGCCAGGGCAAACTGATTAAAGTATCAATATAGTTACGCACAACGGTGGCTTCAGCACTCATAGGCGACATCAAGCGCAGTTTTTTAAGTTCGCTTTCCGCTTTTTTGCGTGCTTCTTTTGGCATACGGGTTGCTTTGATCTTTTTCTCGAACTCTTCAAGATCAACCCCTTCTTCTCCTTCGCCCAGCTCTTTTTGAATCGCTTTAACCTGCTCATTCAAATAGTACTCGCGCTGGCTTTTTTCCATCTGACGCTTAACACGTCCACGAATGCGCTTTTCTACCTGAAGAATATCAATCTCGCCCTCCAGCAAAGAAAGCAGTAACTCTAAACGCTGAGGTATGTTCAAAAGCTCTAATATATTTTGTTTCTGTTCAAGCTTGATAGGTAAATGCGTAGCCACTGTATCGGCCAGTCGCCCTACATCATCGATACTGGTGACCGAGGTCAAAACTTCAGGGGGTATTTTTTTATTCAGTTTTACAAACTGATCGAATTGGGCAAGCACAGCACGCCGCAATGCTTCAGATTCGGAAGCATTGGTATTAACAGATTCCAGAAGTTCAGCAGTGCAACTAAAATGTTCTCCGTTGTCATGAATTGAAAGCAATCTTGCTCGCTGCGTGCCTTCGACGAGTACTTTGACAGTCCCATCGGGAAGTTTGAGCATTTGCAAGATATTGGCAATACATCCAATCTGATGTAAATCTTGCGTTTCTGGCTCATCTTTAGTTGCATTTTTTTGGGCAACTAACATGATGCCTGTCCCTTCCTGCATCCCTGTTTCCAGGGCTTTAATACTTTTAGGCCGCCCTACAAAGAGGGGAATCACCATGTTGGGGAATACCACTACATCCCGCAAGGGCAATAATGCTATGGATAAAGGAGTGGAATCAGTCATGATCTGTCTTCATAAAATAGCTTGTGTCGCACAATTGTAGGGCGCTGCGCTGCAAATCAAGACATTCTCAAGAATGCGCAGAATTCACGGTTTTTATCTGCTCGCGATAAACGAGCAAAGGTGCCTGCTCGCTGGTAATACAAGCCTCATCTACCACGACTTTTGCTATATTCGGCTGCGCAGGCAATTCATACATAGTTTGTAGTAAAGCGTGTTCCAAAATAGAACGTAAGCCACGAGCTCCTGTTTTACGTTTCAATGCTTTTTGCGCAATAGCTTTAAGCGCAGAAGGCCGAATTTCTAGTTCAGTACCTTCCATCGCAAATAGTTTCTGAAATTGCTTCACCATGGCATTTTTAGGAGTAGTCAAAATTTCAACTAATGCTTCTTGCCCAAGTTCTTCCAGGCTAGCTATGACCGGTAGGCGACCTACTAGTTCAGGAATAAGTCCGAATTTAATTAAATCTTCTGGCTCTACATCGTCTAATAGCTGACTGATTGAACGATTGGATTGCCCCTGGACTGTGGCGGAAAACCCGATCCCGCTTTTTTCGGAGCGGTCACGAATAACCTTATCCAAGCCATCAAAGGCTCCACCACAAATAAATAGGATATTTGTAGTGTCCACCTGAACAAAATCCTGATTGGGATGTTTACGACCACCTTGAGGAGGTACCGAAGCAATGGTGCCTTCAATAAGCTTCAGCAACGCTTGTTGTACTCCTTCTCCTGACACATCACGAGTAATAGAGGGGTTGTCTGATTTGCGAGAAATTTTGTCAATTTCATCTATATACACAATGCCGCGTTGGGCTTTATCTACCTCATAATTACAGTTTTGGAGTAGTTTCTGAATGATATTTTCTACATCTTCACCCACATAACCCGCCTCAGTTAATGTGGTGGCATCTGCCATTACAAATGGCACATTTAACAATCTTGCTAGCGTTTGGGCCAGTAAGGTTTTTCCCGATCCTGTCGGGCCTACCAATAAAATATTAGATTTAGCAAGCTCTACATCGTCTTTTTTAGAAGAAAGATGTTTAAGGCGCTTATAGTGGTTATAAACGGCCACTGCCAGTATTCGTTTGGCTTGATCTTGCCCAATGACATATTGATCAAGAATCTCTTTAATCTCTTGCGGGGTAGGTAAATCTTTTTTGGCAACTAGCGTAGCCGTCTCCGGCGTTTCATCGCGAATAATTTCATTGCATAGATCAATACATTCATCACAAATAAATACCGAAGGGCCTGCAATCAGCTTTTTGACCTCGTGCTGAGACTTACTACAAAACGAGCAATAAAGCAGTTTTTCTGTGGTCTTTTTTTTATCCGACATGTCTCCCCCTCTCATACGACATGTTCACCAATACGATATTGTCTATTTTTATCATCGATGAGTATGTATTCAGATCGCATCAATCCGTCGACCCAACACCTTATCAATCAAGCCGTAGATCTTGGATTCTTCAGCAGACATAAAATTATCTCTGTCTGTATCATGGGCAATTTTTTCTATGCTTTGCCCCGTGTTTTCTGCCAAGATACGATTTAAACGCTGGCGTAATTCAAGAATTTCCTTAGCTTGAATTTCAATATCACTGGCCATCCCTCGGGCACCCCCCGATGGTTGATGCACCATAATGCGAGAGTTTGGCAGCGCAAAGCGTTTACCTTTAGCGCCTGCTGCCAGTAAAAACGCTCCCATGCTTGCCGCTAGTCCACAGCACATGGTAGAAACATCAGGCTTAATAAATTGCATGGTATCAAAAATGGCCATGCCCGCATAAACCGACCCCCCAGGCGAATTGATGTAGATGGAGATATCTTTCTCTGGGTTTTCTGATTCTAAAAATAATAACTGCGCCACAATGAGGTTGGCTGATTGCTCAGTGACCGGTCCCACAAGAAAAATAATTCTTTCTCGCAACAGACGTGAGTAAATATCGTATGCTCGCTCACCACGACCACTTTGTTCAATAACAATCGGTACCATACCTAGGTTCTGAGGCTCAAAACGTTCGGGGTTTTGATGCCATTCATATATATCAAAACGAGACATTGCTAGATAACTTTCTGCAAATTAGAGGTCGATACCGCAGTGTAGAACTTTTTAATTTAAGCGGATTGATTACCCATTAATTGTTCAAATGAAACAGTTTTTTCAGATACCGTAGCATTTTGCAGCACCCAATTCACCACATTATCTTCAACTACTACTGCCTCAACATTAGCCAAGCGAGTCTTATCGCTAAAATACCAGCCCATCACTTCAGCCGGATTTTCATAGCTTTGAGCAGCACTTTCAATATGGGCCCGTATTTGCTCCGGTTTAGCGCGCAAATTATGCTTTTCCACTAATTCTGCAAAGATTAATCCCAAGCGAACGCGACGTTCAGCCTGGGTAGTGAATAAATCAGCAGGAAAAGGAGCTTCGTTAACCTGCATACCCCGTTGCTGTAAATCGTTACGAGCTTGCTGAGCAAGATGATTAGCCTCAGTTTCAATTAAGGTTTTAGGGCAAGGAAAATCAGCAATCTGCAGCAAGGCATCCATCACACTCTCTTTGGTTTTCTGCTTAGCTCTGGCTGCTACTTCACGCTCAAGATTTTGCTTGATTTCAGTGCGCATCTTATCTTGATCCCCATCCGTAATGCCTAAAGTTTTGGCAAACTCAGCATCCACCGTGGGAAGTATGGGCTCTTGCACTTTTAATACCGAAAGATGAAACACGGCTTTTTTTCCAGCAACATTTTTACCGTGATAATCCTGAGGAAAATTCAAATCAAATTCTTTGTCTTGCCCTGCTTTCATCCCCATCACAGCTGCTTCAAATTCAGGCAACATGCGCCCTGCACCTGACACAAAAGCAAAGCCTTCACCTTTACCCCCAGGAAAAACAAGGCCATCAATTTTTCCCTCAAAGTTCACTGTCACTTGGTCATCTTTTTGAACACCGCGGTCAACAGTACGGTAAGTAACACGCTGCTTACGAAGGATTTCAATGGTTTTATCTACTTCAGCTTCCCCGATATTCACTACATTTTTTTCAACTGAAGCTGTTTTAAAATCAGCAAACGTAATTTCAGGATAGATTTCAAACGTTGCAATAAACCCTGCACTACCTTGATGAGTGGCTGCTTCATTAGATTGCACTTTAGGAGGGCCTGCTACGCGGAGTTTATTATCGGTCACCACTTTATTAAAAGCATCACCCAGCTTTTGGTTGAGTACATCTATGTGCACCTCATGGCCATATTGACGGGCAATGAGTTGAAAAGGCACTTTACCTGGCCGAAAACCAGACATGCGAACGCTGCGTTGCATTCGCTTGAGTCTGCTCTGGACTTCCTTCTCAATTTCATTCAGGGGCACATTCAGTGCAACACGACGTTCGATGTTTGAAATATTTTCAATAGCAGTGGACATACCAAACTCATAAAAAGGTGGTGCGAAGGGGGGGACTCGAACCCCCACGCCGGTGAAGGCGTCAGGACCTAAACCTGGTGCGTCTACCAATTTCGCCACCTTCGCTTTGGGGCGGTTTACAACTCGTAACAAAGCACTCGCTGCGTTAAGTCAGGGTATTGTAACGAATCTGTGAAAGTTACTGGATGCAAAGTATCAAAATTTTTATTATCTTGATATTTTAGCGGGTTTATTAATGTTTCTATCTGAAGAGGAAAAACTACAGGATGAGTGTAGACCATTACGAAAATTTTCCCGTAGCTTCCTTTTTGTTACCTAGACATTTACGGCCTGCCGTTACCGCCATTTATCGATTTTCCCGTTATGCTGACGACCTTGCTGACGAAGGTGATACTACTGCTGAACAGCGATTACAAGCACTTTCAGCCCTGGATGCCCAGTTAGCTTATTGGCAAGAGCATGCTGCATTACCTCAACCTACTGAAAAACTACTCTATAGTCTTCAGCCGATTGTGAGTCAGTATGGGTTAGATATCCAATTGTTCCGGGATTTAATCTCAGCCTTTTCTCAGGATGTAATACAAAACCGCTATCAAGATTATTCCCAGTTGCTAGATTATTGTCGCCGATCTGCCAATCCTATAGGGCGCTTGATGTTAAAACTGTACGGGACTGAGCAGACTGACAGAAACCTTTTACAATCAGATGCTATTTGCACTGCGTTGCAATTGATTAATTTTTGGCAAGATATTGCAATCGACTTGCAAAAAAACCGCATTTATTTACCTAACGAGGACTTAATCAAGTTTGGAGTCTCTGAACAATCTCTACTAGAGCAGCCTGCCACACTCATGCAGCAACACCCCTGGCAGCAGCTCATGGCTTTTCAAATGCAGCGTAGCGTTTTGCTCATGCACCAAGGCGCCCCACTTGCTTGGCAATTACCGGGCCGAATAGGTTTGGAGTTGCGTGCCATCATTCAGGGAGGTTTGCGTATTGCTCAAAAACTTGAAAAAAAGAAATTTGATGTCATCCATCATCGACCCACCTTAAAGCTTCGTGACTGGGTATTGATAAGCTGGCGTACCTTGTTTAGCCATCCTCAATAATGAAGAGAATATGACACCAATCGAATACTGTCGGGATAAAGCCTCAGCTTCCGGATCAAGTTTCTATTACAGCTTTATTTTTCTTCCGGCTGAAAAACGAAATGCGATTACAGCATTTTATGCTTTTTGCCGGGAGGTTGACGATGTGGTTGATGAAAGCAGCGATACTGCCCTTGCAAAGATCAAGCTGCAGTGGTGGAAAAGCGAGGTCGACCGCGTTTATGCGGGTACTCCGACCCATCCTATCGGTCAGGCGCTGCTTCAATATGTTTTGCCGGCTGGTATTCGCGCACCGCAACTGCTACAAGTGCTAGCAGGGATGGAAATGGATTTAAGCCAACAACGCTATGCTGATTTACCCAGTCTGATGGTCTATTGTCATCGGGTAGCGGGTGTTGTGGGAGAAGTATCGGCCACCCTTTTTGGCGCCCGCGATGAACATACCCTCAGCTACGGCAACAAACTAGGCTTAGCTTTACAACTAACCAATATTATTCGGGATATAGGGGAAGATGCGCGGCGTGGCCGTGTTTATTTACCAGACGATATGTTGTTGCAAGCTCGCATCAACCATCAAGATCTACTGAACTTGAAGGATAGCCCTGCTTTAAGGAGTTTGCTTAAACACCTAGCTCAACAGGCTTATACGCTTTATAAAGAAGCGATGGATTTGTTAAATCCTGATGAAATACGCCAGCAGCGGGCGGGGTTAATTATGGCTCGAATTTATCGCGCACTTCTAGATGAAATCGCTGCCACTGATTATGCCGTACTGAATCAACGCATTACCCTTCCCGCTACCCGCAAGCTCTGGTTAGCCTGGAAAACTTGGGTAACTCCACAGGCGGCTATCCGTGCTATCTCTAAAATCAATACATAGAAACGGTAGTGGATTGCTTACTTATTCCATTTCTAAATCATTTGTCTTGCTGTTGCTTTGCTTTGTCCTGCTAGAGACCTGTCTTCAGCTTCGCGCCTAGACCAAATGATTTAAAAATGGAATAACTTGTTAAAGACCTTATAAACACTAGTTTTTACCACTTATGAAACTCACCCTTTGGATCACAGCGCTACCGCCCTGATTGGCTCCTTCTGGCACAACCGGAAAATGTTGCTAGTTGCCGCCACACTCACCTATATTCTTGTGTCTACCTTGTATCTTCATAACAGCACTCTTAAGGCTCTCTAAGCGTGTCTAGGATGATTAATAGTTTTGTACTGATACACTCTTGAAACAAAAAAACATTAAAAAAATAGCCATTATTGGGGCAGGTTGGGCAGGATTAACGGCTGCGATTGCCTTAACACAAAAAGGCATGCAGGTAACAATGTTTGAAGCGGCCCCTCAAACGGGAGGGCGAGCACGTACAGTATTGTGGAAATCCCAAGGCCAAACCTTACACATTGATAATGGGCAGCACATATTAGTAGGTGCCTATCGCAATACGCTCACCCTTTTAAGACAGATGGGTATAGAACCCGAAACTGTCCTACAACGTTTGCCTTTTGGCTTGCCTTTGCCAGAAGGATGGAAGCTGAAAGCTGCTCTCCTGCCCGCTCCCTTTCACCTCTTAACGGCTTTATTTCAATCAAACTATTCATCTGCGCAACGCCGCCAGTTACTGAGTTTCGCGTATCGAATCATCACACAAGCCCACAGACCTGGTTTAACCGTTCAACAGTGGCTAGGTGATCTACAAGGACCTGTCTGGGATGAACTTATTGAACCCTTGTGTGTAGCGGCTCTTAATACGCCTGCTCAGCAAGCCTGTGCTTATCGTTTTGCCGTGACTTTACGTAAAACCTTACTAGCCTCCAGTACAGCATCCAACTTTTTGATCCCTAAAGTAAGCTTGTCTGATCTGTTTTGTAACCGGGCTCAGCAATGGCTTACGAACAAGGGCACAGAGATATTTTTGTCTAGTCCGGTGCGGACAATGACCGTAAAGGCTAAGCAAATAGAAATAAATAAGACCTTGTTTGATGCAGTGATTGTCGCAACTGGGGCTCACATAGCCGGTAATTTAATCGCGCAAGCAGACTTGCAAGCGCGGTTAGCTGCCATTCAGTTCGAACCGATTGCTACTTCTTATTTACGGCTAGCTCAAACAAGCTCCTCTTTTACTTTGCCTGCCCCGATGATAGCCCTTCCGCCTAGCGCTCATCCCCATAACTTTTCCCCCTCTTTTAACTCTGCTGCAAGCAGTTTGGGACAATGGGCATTTTTACGGCAAATCGCCACTAACGAAGGACAAACAGTACCTGTCCTAGCAGTCGTGAGTAGCGCTGCACGGGATGCCCTCAACCTTTCCCGAGAGCAATGCTTGGATAATATCTGTAAACAAATTAAAAGTATCTGGCCAAGCTTGCCTGCTATCACCGATAGCCTGTTAATTGTTGAGAAACGCGCCACTTTTTCCTGTACGCCCTTCGCAGCGGGCCTGGGAAATGCTAGTGACGATCCCAGAATTTTCTTGGCAGGTGACTATACGGAAGCTCAGCTACCTGCCACCTTAGAGTCTGCTGTGATCAGTGGACAAAAAGCAGCCCAACAGGTATTAGCAAGCGACTTTATGTATTAACTAGGAGAGGAAAATACAATTGACTCTTCTTTTTTGCCAGGTTATTTAAAAAGTGCCCTAAAGACTCGAGGCATTAATAATCTCCTAACAAAAGCCTTCACTTCTTCTACTTATCCATCGCTGTAGCAATTTTTAATTCTTCAATTTTGCGGGTGATAGTATTGCGCCCTATTCCTAAGCGATGCGCCGCTTCAATGCGTTTACCTTTTGTAATACTTAATGCCGCCTGAATCAGCACGCGTTCAAATTCAGCGCTCAGTTTTGGCATAACATCAAGGGTTTGTTTTTGTAATAAGAGCCGGGCCTGCTCATCAAGCAAGGTTAACCAACTGTATTGAGATTCTTTATTTAGATGGGTATTGCTGGTGTTTACTGACGCAACAGTCTCCTCAGAATTTAATACTGACTCAACTTCTTCCTCCTTAAGTTCTAGATGAGACGCTGGCAGTTGAGTCATTAATTCGCCGGGGAAATCCTTCACTTCAATCACCTGAGAAGGAGCCATCACTGTAAACCAGTGGCATAGGTTTTCTAGCTGTCTGACATTGCCTGGGAAGGGTAGTTTTATCAGCGTCTGCATTGCCTCAGTCGAAAGCTGTTTACACTCAACACCCAATTGGTTGGCATTTTTTTGTAAAAAATACCGTGCCAATAAAGGAATATCTTCCGTTCGTTGCCTTAAAGGGGGTAGACGTAAGCGGATAACGTTCAAGCGATGAAATAAATCTTCTCGAAATTTTCCGGCTAAAACTCGCTCTTCAAGATTTTGATGTGTAGCAGCAATCACCCGCACATTAGCCTTCAGCGGGGTATGCCCTCCCACTCTATAAAAATGCCCATCCGACAATACGCGTAATAAACGGGTCTGTAAATCCATGGGCATATCCCCAATTTCATCCAAAAACAAGCTGCCCTCTTCTGCTTGTTCAAAACGGCCACGGCGCAGCGCCTGTGCGCCAGTAAAAGCGCCACGCTCATGACCGAACAGTTCTGACTCCAGCAAATCTTTTGGAATTGAAGCGGTATTAATAGCGACAAAAGGTTTATTAACCCGTAAGCTATGCCGGTGTAGCGCATTCGCTACCAATTCTTTGCCAGTACCCGACTCGCCCGTGATCAATACTGTGGCCTGCGATTGACTTAAGCGACCAATAGCACGAAACACCTCTTGCATGGCAGGTGCCTGACCCAGAATAGGGGCGGTTTGAATTTGCACTTGCACACTACTAATGTCGCGTTGGCTTTGTTCAATCGCACGACCAATCAAATCTACGGCTTTATTAATATCAAAAGGTTTGGGTAAATATTCGAATGCTCCTGCCTGAAAAGCATTAACCGCACTATCTAAATCGGAAAATGCAGTCATGATAATGACAGGTAAGTTTGGGTAAGTTTCTTTGATATATGCAAGAAATTTAAACCCATCCATCCCGGGCATACGTACATCGCAAACTATCAGCTCAGGTAATTTTTGATGCAATGCCTCAATCGTTTTATTTGCAGAATCAAAACAACGACAATGAATCGCTGCTTTACTGAGTGCTTTTTCAAGAACCCAGCGTATCGACTCATCATCATCTACAATCCAGACTGATTTCATACTTTAAATCTCGGCATTTATTGTTGCTTTTGTTCAAGGTAAAGGAATCATCAACTGAAAATTTGTAAACCCTGCCCTGCTTTCAAATTCAATGGCTCCAAAATGCTGTTCTATAAACGTCTGAGCTAAAGTCAAACCCAGCCCTGTGCCGCCTTGTTTACCGGAGACTAAAGGGAAAAAAATTTGTTCTGTAATCTCTGGCAAAACCCCCGGACCATTATCCATAATATGCACCAGCAACACTAAACGATAGCGCTGTTTTTGCACGGTAGCTTGGCGCAGTACACGGGTTTTAAAAGTAATACTAGGAGCAGGATGCGTTTGCCCTTGCAGGGCTTCCGCGGCATTCTGTGCAATATTGAGTACGGCTTGAATCAGATGAGCTTTATCTCCACGGAATTCAGGTACTGATATGTCATAATCCCGTAGTATTTGTAAATTCTGCGGATACTGCACAATCAAGATACTGCGCACATGCTCTAAGACTTCATGAATATTGACATCCCCCACAATATGCGCAGCTCTATAAGGCGCCAATAAGCGGTCTACCAATAGCTCCAGACGTCGGGCTTCTTTAATAATAACACCGGTATATTCTTTTAACTCTGCATTAACCAACTCTGGTTCGAGCAATTGAGCTGCCCCCCGAATTCCTCCCAAAGGATTTTTAATTTCATGAGCTAAATTTCTAAGTAGTTCTTTATTCGTTTGATGCTGATGGCTTAAACGCTCTTCACGACTGACCCGTAATTGCTGATCGATTTCCTGAAACTCCAGCACTACTGGCGCACCGGGCAACTGGGCCGTAGAGACGATGCATTGTAAAGAGAGAAGTTCGAATCCCAGACGATGGAGCCTTAGATCCGTTCTTTTATGGGAAAAACTGTGCGAAGCGGCTTCTTTGACTAGTAGTTTTAAGCTTTTTCCATTTTCAAATAGCTTCTCAATGGTCTGCCCCAGAAAATAACGCGAGGGAGCCTCAAATAGCAACTGAGCTGCACTGTTGACATACTGCACAATGCCCTGTTCATCCGTAACAACAACGGCCGTCATCAGAAGATCCAGACCAGAAAAATTCCGATCGTTGAGGCTTAAAAGAGGCTGATCCATTCAAGGAGCATAGCAAAAACCATGCACACTTTTTAGGCAGGGCCTAAAAGCTCCTAGGGAGTGAACCTATTCCTTTACTAAACTTGCTCGCTTATAAGGAACGAATTTTGGAAAGTTCGTTTTTAAGCGCTGCAGTGTTAGATTCACAGCGCGCCAACTCTTCTTTCATCTGTGCTACCCGTTCCTGATATTTCGCGTAATTACGTTCAGAGCCTAGGCGTTCGGGTTCTCCATTTCCAAATTCTGTACGTAGGGCAGCACACTTTGCTTCTTCTGCCCTAAGTTCATCTTCTAGTACAGTGCGTCGTCCATTGTCACGATTACGCTGTGCATCCATTTCAATTTTTGGAAAACTCGCAGGACCCGCTGAAGGTGTAGCAGCGCGCGGAGCTTTAGGAGCAGCAATCGTCACAGTCGTCTCTAATTGCCGCGTCTGACAAGACTTGTACTTTCTGGCTTCAGATTCGCTATTAGTCATGACCCGATTGCCATCCGTGCCTTGGCAAATAAAGTAGTTTTGTGCCCAAGCGCCCGTACTGGCAGCAAGAATAAAGCCACTTAGGCTTAAATATCTTAAAGAGCTGTACTTCATCATGGCATACCTACAAAAAAATGGTCGGATTTGCAGTCTAAGCTACTTAGGCTGATTGTGAAAATCAAAAAAGACGGGTACCCCCGTCTTTTTCTCTTTAAAAACAACGCTTCAGCGTTGCAACTTCATCAATGCTGCACTTTTCAGGCTGTGTAATACATGTCGAATTCAATCGGATGGGTAGTCATCCTGAAGCGGGTCACTTCAGCCATCTTTAGTTCGATGTATGCATCCAGCATCGAGTCTGTGAACACTCCTCCCTTAATTAAAAAGCTGCGGTCTTTATCTAGATATTCAAGTGCTTGATCCAGAGAGCTGCATACTGTTGGGATTTTTGTATCCTCTTCGGGTGGTAAGTCATAGAGATTTTTATCCGCAGCTTCACCAGGGTGAATCTTATTTTGTACCCCATCCAAACCCGCCATTAACATGGCAGAAAAAGCTAAATAAGGGTTGGCAGTGGGATCGGGAAAGCGCGCTTCAATACGCCGAGCTTTTGGGCTAGAAACATAAGGAATACGGATGGACGCTGAACGATTACGAGCTGAATACGCTAATTTAACCGGAGCTTCAAATCCAGGCACTAAACGCTTGTAGGAGTTGGTACCGGGGTTAGTAAGAGCATTGAGGGCGCGGGCATGTTTAATAATGCCGCCAATATAGTACAGAGCAAATTCCGATAGACCTGCATAACCATCACCCGCAAACAAATTCGTACCATTTTTCCATACGGATTGATGAATATGCATGCCCGAGCCATTATCTCCAACGACAGGTTTGGGCATAAAGGTAGCCGTCTTGCCATAACTATGAGCGACATTCCAAACGACATATTTAAGAAGTTGCGTCCAGTCAGCCCGTTGTACCAAGGTGGAAAAACGTGTGCCAATTTCGTTTTGGCCTTGACCAGCCACTTCATGATGATGCACCTCAACCGGCACACCCAGCTGTTCCAGCAATAAACACATTTCAGAACGCATATCCTGGAAGCTATCTACCGGGGGAACCGGGAAATAGCCTCCTTTTGTACCAGGTCTGTGTCCGTGATTACCTGTTTCTCTTTTCTCTCCTGCACTCCACATCGCCTCGTCTGAATCAATATGCACAAAGCATCCGGACATATCCGCACCCCAACGTACCCCGTCGAAAATAAAAAATTCCGGCTCAGGGCCAAAAAAGGCAGTATCCCCCAACCCTGTTTCCTTTAAATAAGCTTCAGCTCGTTTAGCCAAAGAACGAGGGTCGCGGTCATAACCTTTCATATCTGAGGGTTCGATGACATCGCAAGTAATCATCAGCGTCGTTTCTTCACGGAAAGGATCCAGATTAGCGGTAGCTGGATCAGGAAACATCAACATATCCGAGGCTTCAATACCTTTCCAACCGGCAATAGACGAACCATCAAAGGCATGACCCGCAGTGAACTTAGACTCATCAAATTGTTGAGCTGGCACACTCACATGTTGCTCTTTACCTTTGAAATCCGTAAACCGTAAATCAATAAACTGGACGTCATTTTCCTTAATCATGTTCAAGACGTCTTGTGCACTCGCCATTCCTACATCCTCCTTATGAGTCAATATTTCAACTAGCTAGTCCGATACAGTGCTAGCAGCAATTTACTTATTAAGTAAAAGCATAATTCATGCCAGTTAAATAAAATCTTTACGTACAAGGATTTTCACTAAACACATAGATAAAAAAATTATTTAACCCTAAACCGTGCAGCTCAATACAGCACTTTTAGGTGCGTCTCTACAGGGAAAGCACTGAAATAGTGCATGCAAGCGAAAAACTTGCCAAAAATAATTCAAAAAGGGAAATTCCTAGGGAGAACTCTTGTGGTGGGCGATACTGGGATCGAACCAGTGACCCCTGCCGTGTGAAGGCAGTGCTCTACCGCTGAGCTAACCGCCCAATAGTTCAAAGTTCAAGCTGAATTGTAGCTTAGACTTTTCAACCCAGATTTCCCGTTAGAACTTGGGATGGCAGCAAGGACAGTTGCGAGGCAGTTTTGGTCCGACTCTGGAGCCTGTAGCTGTTGCCACAGCTGACAAAGAGGGGCAAAAATGACCGCAAATGCACCGTTGACACCCAAGCAGCGCTGAAAGTGAGCCTAATGGGAAATTTGGGTTCAATAAGCAGAAGTTAAAAATACTACAACATACTCCACACACACTGACCTTTAGATTCTTGTTGAAGGGTTTGAAGATAAGCTTCATGCACTGCGCAAGCTGCCGTATCTAATTCAAATAAGGGTAGAGGGAGTGTGCGTAAATCCACTTTTTCTGCTTTGATTATCCCCACAGATTCAAACCCAATAGAAAGACTGTCTTGTCCTCGAGTCAACGCCAGATAAACCTCAGCAAGTAAACGCGCGTCGAGCAGCGCCCCATGTAAAGTACGGTGTGTATTGGAAATACCATAACGCTCACACAGGCTATCTAAACTGTTGCGTTTTCCCGGGTGTAATTGCTTAGCCATGCGCAAAGTATCCACTACGCTACAGCCAGTCAGGGTTTGAAACCCTTCATACCCTAACAGCTTATATTCGGCCTCCAGAAAGCCAATATCAAAAGGAGCATTGTGAATAATGAGTTCAGCCCCCTGCACAAACTCGGCAAAATCTTTCTGTATCTGTGCAAAAGTCGGCTTATCGATCAAATCTTCCCAGCGCAAACCATGAACTGCAGTGGCGCCTTCTTCTATTTCACGTTCAGGATTTAAATAGGTGTGAAAGGTGCGCGTGGTAATGCGACGGTTAAGCATTTCCACACAGCCAATTTCAATAATACGGTCGCCATTAGCGGGATTTAAGCCTGTGGTGCCTGTGGTTTCAGTATCAAGAATAATTTGTCGCATAGGTTTAGTTTATTTTAAAAATCACATCAGAAATTAAACAAGAAAATTTAAATATCGTGTATATTGCTTTTACTGAAAAAATAAAAAACTTCATAAGCACATTTTCGTTTTAATTGTGCCTTATTTTTATTAATATCCGAGTAGCATTGACCAATCCGCTGCTAAGCGGAGAGCTCGTCAATCAGGCATCTTCCAATATTTGGATTCTCTTCTTTTAATGAGCAAGACTTTCTGGCGATTCTATTGCTTCGCCCTCTTATGACAACAGACCAAGCCAAGATCGTAATAGAAGCTGCCTTGTTAGTGGCCAGCCAACCTTTGAAGCTCAATGATCTTCGTCGATTGTTTAATGAAGAGATTGGGGCTGACAGCATCCGCTTTATCCTCGAAACTTTGCGTTTTGAATGGAAGGATCGCGGGCTTGAGTTAACTTCTCTGGCATCGGGGTGGCGATTTCAGACTAGGTCAGTTATGCGGGAGTATTTAGATCGGTTAAATCCTGAAAAACCTCCTAAATATTCTCGGGCGGTTATGGAAACTCTGGCTATCATTGCTTACCGGCAACCTGTAACCCGCGGGGATATTGAAGAAATAAGAGGTGTTACAGTAGCTACAAGCATTATCAAATCCCTGGAAGATCGTGGATGGATTGAAGCCCTGGGACATCGTGATGTTGCGGGCCGACCTACTCTTTTTGGCACAACCAAGTTATTTCTAGATGATTTAGGGCTTAGCTCCCTTTCCGAGCTGCCCGCATTGTCTGCAGAGCAAGTTCTTCCCGCTTTGTCATTACCTGAGCAACAAAATATTGATTTCTCTGAGGATGTAACCAAAACCCCTTCGGCTGCACCAGAAATCCCCCTTTCTCCTTTAATAGATAACACTGTCAGTACCTTTCCAAAAAATATATAAAGGTTTTTAACTGAACTACTTTCTTTGGCTAAACGTGTAGATGAATAACCATAATCAATCTAAAATAGAGCAAACCCCTCAGTCGCTTCAGGCTGCAAAATATTTAGAGTCATCAGAAAACTCCCTTCAGAAAACCGCCACGAGTGCCCGCGTTGACGAGGCTTCTTTCACCAGCGCAAGCGACAATCCCGATCCAGGTAATGAATCATCCTCTGATCAATCCTTTAAAAATGAGAAAAGAGCAGGACGCCGACGCCGCCCACGAAACCGTAAAGCCAAAGAAATAATAAATAAAAAAAATCTTGCCTTAGCAGAATCATCGACCCCGCTGCAAGAACCTTCTGCTCAGGAAGATGAACCAATTCCTGAAGCCACCGGCAAACCATTTGACGCTTTAACTGGTAAGCGGGTACTGAAGCCAGAAGATGCGCCAAAGCTTCACAAAGTATTAGCCGAGGCAGGGGTAGGCTCTCGAAGGGAAATGGAAGAATTGATACTTGCTGGGCGTATTTCAGTAAATGGCGAACCAGCGCATATTGGTCAGCGTATCTTACCCAGCGATCAAATAAGAATTAACGGGAAAAGCTTTATTCGCAAGGACCTCTCCCGCCCCACACGGGTTGTTCTTTATCACAAACCAGCCGGTGAAATCGTTTCTCATGAGGACCCTAAAAAGCGAGCAAAAGTATTTGATGTATTGCCACGTATCAAAAATGGGAAATGGTTATCGATTGGTCGATTAGACTTCAATACTGAAGGTTTGCTGGTCTTCACAAATTCAGGGGAACTGGTTAACCGTTTGGCACATCCCCGTTTTGGACTAGAACGGGAATACGCCGTTCGTTTGCTAGGCGAACTCAGCCCAGAGCACAAGCAGCAACTCCTAAGCGGTATTACGTTGCAAGATGGACTTGCTAAATTCTCAGAAATCCATGAGCTTGGAGGGCAAGGAGCTAACCGATGGGTACGGGTTACGATTAGTGAGGGTCGCAATCGGGAAGTACGCCGGATGTTTGAAGCGCTAGGTCTAACCGTGAGTCGGCTCATCAGAGTACGCTTTGGGGGGTTTGTGCTTCCCCCTAGATTGAAACGGGGGCAATGGCAGGAAATCGATGCGCCTGTTGCACAAGCTTTATGTGCAGAACTAGGGATGAATAAAGATTTAGTTGAAGATGATATTAATGGCAATGGAAAACAAAAATTAAAGAAAAAACCCCCTTCCAAACGGGAAGCATTTTTATCCACTCATAACGAAACCGGGCACGTGATGCTAACCAGTCATGCCCTAAATCTTTCAACAGATCTTCAAGCTTCTTCGCCTGCCTCACGCAACTTGGGAACGGGCTCAGGACGTCCCCGGCGAGGAAAAACAAGTAAAGCTAACAGCTCACATACCCATCAGCGCAAGACGCAAGGCTTTACCGGGATCAATGATCAATCTGTTTCCGACCGACACAACGCTGGTCGCGAGGCCGGTGCTGTCAAACGGGCTGCTAGGGTTAGAAAAAATCCCCTCCCTCATGAAGGCAGTGCTTTTGACCGAAGCGATAACAGATCAAGTTCACCTTCGCTCAGAAAAGCGCCTGGGCATGCCAAACGTTCTCCGAAGCGACGCATATTAGGTTGAAATACCCAATAGAGATTTATAGATCGCCTTACGTTTGGCTGAAATCTTAAAAACCCTTACAATTCAGACAATTAGCGCTTAAAGTCGTATTTTTTGTAAACTGCTTTTTACACATTTTTTTGCTTAAAGAATTGCTGCAAATAAATGTAAGGAATCTCTGGTTTTCCAGTTTTCCAACAAGTGGGCTTTAAGCCCACTTTTTTTTGTTACTACGGTTTTTATAAAGCTTGTGAGGTTTTACAAGTGCACAGCGTGCTTTAGATTGGGTTCATGACAGATTTTTTTACCATCGTTGAACAAACCATTGGCCCTATGGGTTATGAGCTAGTGGAGTTGGAGCGTTTGGCTCGTGGGCATGTAAGAGTCACTATTGATAAACCTTCAGGCATTCAGATAGAAGATTGTGAAAGAGTGAGCAGGCAACTGACTCAAGTATTTCTGGTAGAAGGATGTAATTATGAACGCTTAGAAGTCTCTTCTGCCGGGGTAGATCGTCCGCTGAAAAAACTTAAAGACTATGTACGATTTTCTGGCCAATCGGCCGTTATCAAGTTGCGTAGCCCTGTTTCTGGGAGTATCGGTGGTCGTAAGACCTACACAGGAACCTTGTCTGTGCCGAAAGGTGAAGACAGTGATGCTGTACTGGGTCTTGAATTTGAAGATAAAAATGGACAATTACAGTTACTTGAATTTGTATTGTCGGACGTCGAAAAAGCCCATTTAAACCCGACGCTGGACTTTAAGAAAGGTTGGAAATGAACCGTGAAGTGCTAATGCTGGTAGATGCGCTGGCGCACGAAAAGAATGTAGCTAAAGAGGTAGTGTTTTCTGCTCTTGAGTTTGCGCTCGCCTCTGCAACAAAAAAGCGGTTTAGTGATCCCGATGTGGATATTCGCGTCACCATTGACCGTGAATCCGGTGAGTTTGAAGCTTTCCGGCGCTGGTTGGTAGTAGCGGATAACGCGGTGGAAAATTCATCTATGCAAATGGCACTCTCAGAGGCTCAATCTCAGTTGCCTGACATTAGTCTTGATGACCACGTGGAAGAGCAGATTGAAGATGTAGAGTTTGGTCGCATCGGTGCACAAGCGGCAAAACAGGTCATTTTGCAAAGGATTCGCGACGCAGAACGTGAGCAAATTCTGAATGATTTTCTTGAGCGAGGCGACAAGATTGTCAATGGCACCATCAAACGCATGGATCGGGGAGATGCGATTATCGAAGCCGGTAAAATCGAAGCACGTTTACGCAGGGATCAAATGATCCCCAAAGAGAATTTGCGTATTGGCGATCGGGTCAGAGCCTTTATTCATAAGATAGACCGTACAGCACGAGGCCAGCAAATTGAACTTTCCCGCATTGCTCCTGGTTTCATTATCGAATTGTTCGAACTTGAAGTGCCTGAAATCGAACAGGGTTTATTAACTATAAAATCTGCTGCACGTGATCCGGGGGTACGGGCAAAAATTGCAGTCACTACTTCTGATCGAAGAATTGATCCTATCGGTACTTGTGTAGGAGTACGGGGGTCCCGTGTGCAAGCGGTTACACAAGAGCTTGCAGGTGAACGGGTGGATATTGTTTTATGGTCTGAAGACCCTGCGCAATTTGTCATTGGCGCCCTTGCGCCTGCAAATGTGCAATCCATTGTAGTTGACGAAGAAAAGCATGCGATGGATGTGGTTGTAAATGAGGATGAATTAGCCGTTGCTATTGGTGTTGGAGGCCGCAATGTGCGTCTGGCTTCTGAATTAACGGGCTGGCAAATCAACATCATGACAGCCAACGAATCCGAGGCCAAACAATCTGATGAAAAGCAGCGCATCGTGGCACTATTCGTCAGTAAATTGGATGTGGATGAAGAAGTGGCACAGATTTTGATGGATGAAGGCTTCACAAGTCTGGAAGAAGTCGCCTACGTCCCCCTCAACGAAATGTTAGCTATTGAAGCATTTGATGAAGATACTGTCAGTGAGCTGCGCACTCGTGCACGCGACGCTCTACTAACCGAGGCCTTGGCCAAAGAAGAAACCCTAGAAGGCAGCGGCCAACAGACTGATTTATTCACCATAGCCGGAATCACTGGGGCTATGCTGCCCAAATTAGCCGCCAGTGGGGTTTATTTAGTTGAGGATTTAGCCGAACTAGATTCTGAAGAATTAATAGAACTGATCGGTGTCTCAGAAGACACCGCCAAACAAATGATTATGAAAGCGCGTGAAAGCTGGCAATAGCGATAATGTATGCCTCCAGCAAAGCGCATCTACGTCAAGACAGTAAGAGTCTGAACCGAGGAATGAATGGCAAGTACCACAGTCGCCCATCTAGCTACTGAACTAAAACTGCCCGTGCAAACGCTGCTAGTGCAGCTAAATGGCGCGGGTGTACAAAAAGAATCTGCAGAGGATTTGATTACCGAAGCAGATAAAGCACGGCTGCTCGAAAGTCTGCGGCGCGCTCACGGTTCAGATAGCACTGAGAAAAAACGCATTACCATCACTCGAAAGCAAACCACTGAAATTAAACAGTCGGATGCCACGGGTAAGGCTCGTACCATTCAGGTGGAGGTACGAAAAAAACGCGTGCTCGTGCAAAGAGAGGTTACCGCTCCTGCCTCTACTGAGGCGGCTGTAGTTTCCTCTGCCCCTATTATTTCCGAAGAAGAAATTGCTCGCAGAAAGCAAGAAGCTGCACAACAGGCAGAGTTACTCGCACGTCAAACGGCTGAAGCTGCGGCTAGGCAAGCCGCAGAGCAAGCGGCACGGGAAGCAAAACAAAAAATTGAGGCTCAAAAAACTCAGACTGAAGCGGCTTCACCACTTGAGATTCCTACAGACGCAGAGATTGGGGATACCGCTAAGCTTGAACCTGTTCAACTCAATACAGCAGAGTCATCTTCTTCATCCGAAGCGCCCTCTTCTGTTACTCCTAAAGCTGAATTAATTGAAAAAGAGCAACAAGAAAAACTCGCCGCACAAGGAGCAGCGGTAAAAAAAGCGACTGCAGCGGCCGTAGAAGAAGAGAAAAAACGCCGTGACGAGGCTCGGCGACGGGCAGAAGCTGAAGTGGCGGGGATTCGCCAATTAATGGCTGCACCCAAAAAAGTCGCCAAAGCCCCTGAACCAGCAAGCCCTGCTCCTGCTACGCCTCCCATTTCTGGCACTTTGCATAAACCCGCTAAAACTTCTGCACCTTCAGAAACCAAGAAAGAAGAGAAGGTAAAAGCCAAGAGCAAAACTGTCAAATCCAGCGAGGTGTCTTCCAGCTGGGCTGAGGATAACACCAAGAAAAAACAGGCTGAGAAAACGCGGGCTAATACACCAGGCCGAGAAACATGGCGTTCAGCAGGTAAAAGCCGTACGTCTCGGCGTGCAGAGGCCCGTGGTGAAGAGCGAGAAACCTCCACAGTCATCCCCACTGAACCGATTGTCCGTGAAGTACATGTTCCTGAAACTATTTCTGTAGCTGACCTGGCACACAAAATGTCCGTCAAAGCGGCGGAAGTGATTAAAAGCCTGATGAAAATGGGTCAGATGGTGACCATTAACCAGGTATTAGATCAAGATACAGCCATGATTGTTGTGGAAGAGATGGGGCATAGGGCTATTCCAGCAAAACTGGATGATCCGGAGGCTTTCCTAGAGGACGACAAGCAAGAACATATGAACGCGGCTGTTGTTCCCAGACCTCCTGTTGTGACAGTTATGGGGCATGTGGACCATGGAAAAACCTCCCTGCTAGATTACATTCGCCGCACAAAAGTAGCCTCAGGCGAAGCAGGAGGCATTACGCAACATATTGGGGCCTATCATGTTCAGACTCCACGGGGCGTGATTACCTTTTTAGATACCCCAGGACATGAAGCCTTTACTGCAATGCGGGCCCGTGGTGCCAAGGCCACCGATATAGTCATTCTGGTGGTTGCGGCAGATGATGGTGTCATGCCTCAGACCAAAGAAGCGATTGCTCATGCTAAAAGTGCCGTAGTGCCCCTGGTAGTCGCTATCAACAAAATTGACAAACCTGAGGCTAATCCGGATCGGGTACGGCAAGAACTGGTCGCCTGTGAGGTCGTGCCGGAAGATTATGGTGGCGATGTGCCCTTTATTCCCGTTTCAGCGCGCACTGGCGAAGGTATTGATGCCTTGCTAGAAAATGTTTTACTGCAAGCTGAAATAATGGAGTTGAAGGCTCCTGAAGACGCGCCGGCCAAAGGACTGGTCATCGAATCTCGCCTGGATAAGGGTAAGGGACCAGTAGCCACAGTGCTGGTGCAATCAGGCACTCTTAAACGAAGTGATATTGTTCTGGCAGGCGCTAGTTTTGGCCGTGTACGGGCTATGCTGGATGAAAACGGCAAACCGATTGATTCGGCAGGGCCCTCTATCCCTGTAGAGATTCAGGGTTTAACGGAAGTGCCCTCCGCGGGGGATGAATTAATTGTTTTGGGAGATGAACGCAAAGCCCGTGAAATCGCCCTCTTCCGTCAAGGTAAATTCCGTGATACTAAACTGTCTCGTCAGCAGGCGGCCAAGCTGGAAGGCATGATGGAAAACATGGGGCAAGACGGAAAACGTAAACTCACCCTGATCATTAAATCTGATGTTCAAGGCTCGCAAGAAGCGCTGGCCCACTCCTTAGCAAAGCTAGCCAATGAAGAGGTGGAGGTACAGATTGCACATGCTGCAGTGGGGGGTATTAGTGAGTCAGATGTAAACCTGGCCATTGCCACCAAGTCCGTTATTATTGGTTTTAATGTCCGTGCTGATGCCAATACCCGCAAGTTGGCCGAAGCTAATGGGGTAGACATTCGCTACTACAATATTATTTATGATGCTGTCGACGATGTAAAAGCAGCTTTGACCGGCATGCTTGCCCCAGAGCGGCGGGAAGAAACTATCGGTCTTGTCGAAATTCGCCAGGTCATTCATGTATCCAAGATTGGTAAGGTGGCAGGTTGCATGGTACTGGATGGTGTTGTCCGGCGAGGAGCTCAGATCCGCCTATTGCGCAACAACGTAGTGATATGGACAGGTGAATTAGAGTCTTTAAAACGCTTTAAAGATGATGTGCGCGAAGTCAAGGCAGGTTTTGAATGCGGCCTCTCTTTGAAAAATAACAACGATATTATGGAAGGTGACCAGCTCGAAGTCTTTGAAGTGAAAGAAATCGCTCGGACTATTTAAAAAAACCTTTTTTAATAAAACTAGCAAAAACCTGCCCTACTGGTTTAGAAATAAGAAGGCGGGGGACTCAGGAAAACTTTTCAAACACCTGGGAAAACGCGCCAAGTTTATTAAAACATCTTGATATGCTTACCCTAATATTGATGCGCCTTTCCAGCTAAAAGTACTTGAAAAAGCGCATCAATATTAGGGTAAGTAATTTAAATTTATTACAGTTATAAGTCTATGCGTCACAAACCTAAAGCAGACGGTCGTGCACTGCGGGTTGGCGACCAGATCCAACGCGATCTAGCGCAACTACTGCAATTCGAGGTGAAAGACCCACGTATTGGTTTTATTACCCTGACGGGGGTTGAAGTTTCCCCTGATTACAGTCATGCCAAAGTATTTTTCAGCTCTCTGAGTGATATAGATTCCAGTATTAAAGGAAGTAGTAAAAAAATTGAGGAAATATTAGCGGGTTTAAACGCAGCGAAAGGTTTTTTACGTCGGGAAATCGGCAAAAGTTTATCTATCCACCAAACACCAGAGCTACATTTTTTTTATGATGATTCCGTAAGCCGTGGGGCTGCAATGTCAAGTTTGATTGATACGGCCCTCAAAGACCCCGCCAAAAACCCTGGCGAAGACCCTCTCGATAACTCCGATCGCATATGAATACTCCTAAGCTCTCGCGCCAGACCGGCCGGCGCGTAGAGCGGCACAACGTCCACGGCATTGTTTTACTGGATAAACCCTTAGGGTATTCCTCTAACGATGCCTTGCACAAGGCCAAACGTATTCTGAATGCCAAAAAAGCAGGCCATACCGGTACGCTAGACCCATTAGCAACAGGTCTATTACCACTATGTTTTGGAGAAGCCACAAAATTCAGTAATACCTTACTCAATAGCGATAAAACCTATGAGGCTACCATTCGGTTTGGAGTGACTCGAGTTGGGGGAGATCTTGAAGGGGAGGTTTTGCAAGAACGGCCCATTAAGCACACTAATGCAGAATTAGTGAGCGTGCTTAGGCAGTTTACAGGACAAATAATGCAAACTCCCCCTATGCATAGTGCTCTTAAAAAAGAAGGAGTCGCTCTATATGAACTGGCCCGTAAAGGCATTGAAATCCCGCGTACTCCCCGCGCAGTACGCGTACATAGTTTAGATCTACTGGAAAATACAGCCTTTACGGAAACCACCCCAGAAACAGTAGTCTTGCGGGCGCACGTCAGCAAGGGCACTTATATTAGAACTTTAGCGGAAGATATTGGCGAGGCATTAGGCTGCGGCGCTCACCTGACTGCTTTGCGCCGTATTGCAGTAGGAAATTTGCGTATTGAAGAGGCCATTAGTTTACAGACTTTGCTAGAACACCCTGACCCTACCGCTTGCCTGCAAGCAGTAGATACTTTAGTGGGGCACCTGCCCTGCGTTGAATTAAATGAAGCCGAGGCACAGCGAGTATTGCAAGGTCAACGTTTGGCTTGGGCAGGGCCAGAACAAGGGCTGGTCAGAATCCATCATCGGGAGCAGTTTTTAGGCCTAGCCCATATTGAAGCGAGGCGTCTACAGCCTAGCCGTCTCATCAACTTAAATTAAATTTGATCAAACTTCCAAGTAAAAAATCGAGAAAAGTACAGAAACCATGAGCCGCCAACTTAGAAACATCGCCATTATTGCCCATGTGGACCATGGCAAAACCACTCTTGTAGATCAATTACTCCGTCAATCAGGCACTTTTCGCGAAAATCAGCAGGTGGCCGAGCGCGTCATGGATAATAATGATCTTGAGAAAGAACGCGGCATTACTATTTTGGCCAAAAACTGTGCTGTGCGCTGGCATGACTATCACATTAACATTGTAGATACGCCGGGCCACGCTGATTTTGGGGGCGAAGTTGAGCGAGTCCTTTCCATGGTAGACAGTGTGTTACTCCTGGTAGATGCGGTAGAAGGCCCTATGCCGCAAACCCGTTTTGTTACTAAAAAAGCCTTAGCCTTGGGGCTAAAACCGATCGTCGTGATCAACAAAGTAGACCGGCCTGGGGCCCGCATTGATTACGTCATTAACGCCACCTTCGAATTATTTGACAAGCTAGGGGCCACGGAAGAGCAACTGGATTTCCCCGTCGTTTATGCCAGTGGCCTAAACGGCTATGCAGGCTTAAGTCCTGAAGTACGCGGTGGCACACTCGACCCCCTATTTCAAAGCATTATCGACAACGTACCGGTACGTCAAGACAATGTAGACGGACCTTTGCAGCTGCAAATTAGCTCACTGGACTACAACTCCTATGTGGGCCGTATCGGCATTGGTCGGGTCAATCGTGGGCGCATTAAATCCGGGCAGCAAGTGGCACTGCGTAGAGGCCCCGACGGTGAAATGCTGCTACGCAAAGTCAATCAGGTACTTCGTTTTGAAGGCTTGGAACGGGTAGTAGTTGAGGAAGCACTTGCCGGGGATATTGTGTTGATTAACGGAATTGAAGACATCGGGATCGGCGTTACCTTATGCGACCCTGCTCAAGCTGATGCCTTACCCATGATTGATGTGGATGAACCCACTCTCACGATGAATTTTTGCGTCAACACCTCTCCCCTGGCCGGCCGAGAAGGAAAGTTTGTCACCAGCCGCCAGCTGCGGGACCGTTTGAAAAAAGAGCTCAACGCTAATGTAGCCTTGCGGGTGAAAGAAACAGATGACGATACCGTTTTTGAAGTTTCGGGCCGTGGGGAACTGCATCTCACCATTCTCGTAGAAAACATGCGTCGTGAAGGGTATGAACTGGCCGTCTCGCGCCCTAGAGTAGTCTTCCGTGAGATTGATGGTGTAAAACAAGAACCTTTTGAAGCGCTGACTGTAGATGTGGAAGACGAACATCAAGGCGCTGTCATGCAAGCGCTTGGAGAACGCAAAGGCGAACTTTCTAATATGGAAAGCGATGGTAAAGGTCGCACACGACTGGAATACCGTATTCCCGCCAGAGGTCTTATCGGTTTCCAAACGGAATTCATGAGCATGACCCGTGGGACAGGCCTGATGAGTCATATTTTTGATGGATATGCCCCTGTGCGGGAAGGGGTAGTCGGTGAACGCCGCAATGGGGTGCTGATCAGCCAAGATGATGGGGAAGCTGTTGCCTATGCCCTATGGAAATTACAAGATCGCGGCCGTATGTTCGTCAGCCCCGGCGAGGCCCTGTATGAAGGCATGATTATAGGCATCCATAGCCGCGACAATGATCTCGTAGTCAACCCGATCAAAGGTAAACAATTGACCAATATTCGAGCCTCCGGTACCGATGAAGCCGTCCGTCTGGTTCCTCCCATTCAACTGTCCCTAGAGTATGCGGTTGAATTCATCGCAGATGATGAGCTGGTAGAAGTCACTCCCAAAAGCATCCGCTTGCGCAAACGTCACTTAAAAGAGCATGAGCGTAAAAAGGCTATGCGAGAAGCCGCGTAAAGGCAGCCTGACGCGTAAAGCCAGATTGTTATGGAGAACTTTTTGCTTCCCCCTCAAGTTCATCTGGCTTTCTTTACTGTTTTTTATTAGCACAGAAATCCCAGCTCCAATCTAGACTAGTACACTTCATTCTGGTTTCTCCATGGGTTGCCCTCTAAGTTGATAGGTTCCTGAGAAATTTTTAGCACTAAAGTTTGCTTTGCTCACCAATAAACGCAAATACGCCTCTTGCTCAAACACTACAGCGCTTAGCAAACTGTTTTAGAACAAGCATAAAACTACACTGGGCTCCACTTACAATACTTCAATGATCATCGCTCCTTACCTAAACCGCCGTGAACGTTTATTAGCTCACATGCGCACCTCGAACGGGGGTATTGCCATTATGGCAAACGCACCGCAAGTGATGCGCAATAATGACTCGGATTATCCTTACCGGCACGATTCTTCTTTTTACTATTTAAGTGGTTTTACTGAACCCTGCAGTGTGCTGGTTTTACTCAGTGGCCCCACCGAAAAATCTATTTTGTTTTGTCAGGAAAAAGATCTAGAGCGAGAGATTTGGGATGGGTATCGCTATGGTCCTCAAGCCGCTCAGGAAAACTTTGGCTTTGATGAGGCTTATGATATTAAGCAACTTGATGAGTTGATGCCTAAGCTGCTGGCTAATCAACCCGCCATATGGAGTACTGTAGGAAACCCTCTAGCCGACCAACAACTAGCTAAGTGGCTAAACAGCTTACGCGCACTGAGTCGTAATGGAGAACTCATTCCAGAAACCGTACATGATCTTCGCAGCGTGATAGATGAAATGCGTCTGATCAAAGACGCGCATGAAATTAGCATTATGCGACGTGCAGCGCGTATTAGCGCAGGAGCCCATGTAAGGGCCATGCAGCTGTGTAAGCCGGGGTTACGGGAGTATCAGCTGGAGGCCGAGCTGTTGCACGAGTTTCGCAAAAACGGTGCAGAAGGCCCAGCCTACACCAGCATTGTGGGAACAGGCGCTAACAGTTGTGTTTTGCATTACCGGGCAGGCAACACGCAGATTCAAGAGGGCGATATGGTCTTGATCGATGCCGGTTGTGAATGGGAAGGTTATGCCAGTGATATCACACGTAGTTTTCCAGCCAACGGCAAATTCAGCGGGCCACAAAAAGCTATTTACGAGATAGTACTAGCTGCGCAAGCCGAATGTATTAGCCAAATTGCTCCGGGAAAGCGTTTTAAAGATTATCATTACGCGGCCAGAAAAACTCTGGCGCGCGGCTTGATCGATATTGGTTTACTCAAAGGCAGCGTCGAAGGCGCTATTGAGTCAGGTGCGCTGCGCCAGTTCTATATGCATGGAGCTGGTCACTGGTTAGGTATGGATGTGCATGATGCCGGCCTTTATACAGACCGTAGCGCACCGTGGGTGGAAAGTCAGGAAAGACTGAGTCGCATCCTGCAGCAAAACATGGTGCTGACTATCGAACCGGGTCTTTATATTCGACCCGCCGTGAATATTGACCGTGAGTGGTGGCATATTGGAGTGAGAATTGAAGATGATGCAGTAGTCACTGAAGAGGGCTGCGAGTTGATGTCTCGCTACTGCCCTGTTGAAGTCGATCGTATTGAGGGTTTAATGCGGCGTTAATGTGCTAAATATGAAAAGAATTTAATGAGCTCTTCTACTCATCTTTCGCTAAGTTCAGCAGCCCCCTTACTAGACATTGCTGTCTTAGGCGCTGGTCCGGCCGGCATGGCCATGGCAGCCTTGGCAGTAGCTGATGATCAAAATCGTAAAGTATTACTAATCGATAATAGTGCGCTGTCAGAAAAAACCAAAGAAAACCGAGTACTCGCTTTATCTTACGGTAGCAAACAAATCTTGCAGCAAGCTGGCCTGTGGGATGAGAGTATTGTGCGCTGCGCTATTGAACGGGTCCATGTTTCGCAACAAGGCCGACTCGGGCGTACCGAGGTCAAAGCCTCTGATTTAGGCTCCCCTGCCCTAGGCTATACCGTGGAATATGGAGCACTGCTTGCGTCCATGGCTGCCCGGCTGCCCCCACAAATACAAGTGCTGCGTCCAGCCACTGCTCATTTAGTAGAAAGCGCCAGAATAAATGGTTTAACTACTCAATCTTTAAATATTGAGTACGGAAACACTATTTACCAATATCACACTTCTTTACTGGTCCGTGCAGAAGGCGGACTATTTACGGAACAGAATGCAACTTTGTTTGATAGTTCTCATGACTACCAGCAGCATGCGCTGATCACTCGCCTATCTATTAAAGGCCAAAAACCGGGTATGGCTTGGGAACGTTTTACTGAAGAAGGCCCTGTCGCACTGGTTCCTCTGGAGCCTGGACATTTTTCTTTAATTTGGTGTGGCTCTCCTTTGCAAACCGCAAAGCGTCAAAAAGCTAGCCCTGAAGCATTGGCTGCAGAGTTAGCTCTTGCTTATGGAGAACGCTTTAGTTCCCACGCCGTCACAATTGAATCAGAAGCCCGCATCTATCCCTTGGGTTTAAATTGGCGCGAAGACATCGCTCAAGGGCGTATAGTGACGATTGGCAATGCCGCTCAAACCCTGCATCCGGTAGCAGGTCAAGGTTTAAATTTGGCCTTGCGCGATTGTACAGAGCTGGTATATGCCTTACGCACGCCCGCCGCACAATGGCCAGCGCAATTGAACAAATGGGCAACACACCGTAAAACAGATCGCCGTCTTACCCGGGGGGTTACCCACGCAATGGCACAATTTTTTGCTACCCGCTTTTCTCCCGCCCAGCATTTACTGGGTTTGGGTCTGTTAGGCCTAGATGCAGTACCGCCTTTGCGCCACTGGGTGGGTCGGCAGCTCATGTTAGGGACCCGCAAAGTTAGATAATTTACCAAACAGAAACTAACTTAGTATTCGTTTGAAGATAAAGCGGCTTAATTCAAATTTAGGAACAGCTTTGATACTCGATTTCTATCCTCCAGTTGATTTGATTTGTGAGGTTTTTGCTCTAGCATCTTGATCTGATTCCCTACTATAGCTTTCTATAGCTAATCCTAAAAAATAATGAGATTGCCTAATCAATTCATCAAGTTAAAGAATTTTTCATTAGGATTTTCCAGATGATCCTCCTGAAATGAGTTCTAATACCTTTATCCATAGATTAAGACGTTCTAAAGCCTTCTCACGGCCAACTTCATCATTCATCTGTGGCATAGAATTAAAAGTTTTAATAGCCTCTAGCAATTTTTCCTCGAAAGCAACTGAATTATTATTCCAAATCAGTACGCGGTGTATAAGGCCTAGTGTCGCAAACTTTCGTGCATTTTTTAATTGCTCAGGTTGTTGAGTAGCTAGCAATAACAAAGGCTTATCAAATAGCAAACCAGCACTTAACCCACCCATCCCTGGAGCTGTTAATATCATCTTGCTTTGGCAGGCACGGCTAATCCAATCTGTATCCTGCCCTATCCACCCCTTGCGATTGGCATAACCTTCTCCAACACAGTAGGCTGTGCAATTTGCAGCGATAAAAGTTTTTTCTAAACTGCACGCTAGTTCTATGTCTCTAAAGTGTGGATTCAGATATACCGCAATATCAACTTTTAAGGATTTACTTGTTATTAGTTCTGGTATCCCTATAGGCGTTGGCAAAAAAAAAACTGTTGTTTATAACCTGCTCTTCCTTATAGGAACTCGCGTAAGTAAAATCATGTTCAATTCTTCCCATTGCCCGATTAATTGCCCATGAAACCGCGCTAGAGAAAAGACGAGCAATGGGTTTGAAGATTCTTCCTGAAAAATTATTCTCTAGCGCTAGACGTAAGCTGCTACCGTAAACATGTACAATTTTTTTCCGCCAAGGCGCAAATACACCCATCACTAATAATGCTGGATGAAAAGAATCATTTATAACAATATCTACCTGTTTAAATAAAACCGAGAGAACGGATATATCCCTTATCATCCGCCATGGCAACAGAACGTAGGCTGCAATGCGAAGGTCTGTCGCTAATTGACGCATATTCTGCGCACTATCAAATAAAACGGAGTAATGACTAGAAATCACTGGCGCATGAATACCAAATTTAGCCAGAAAAGCGGCCCCACTTTCGGAAGTTGTTAATACTTGCACTGCTATCCCTTTTTTACGTAATCCATGGTAGAGCAACTGCGTACGCATCAAATGGCCACGCGCATCTGCAGTAGCTACAAATAAAAATCGTTTAGATGGAACCATGGTTTACACCCTTAGGAAAACGCTGACCCTTACAATTTGGAGAGTGTTTGTCCACCAAATCGCTGATTTTATTGGGATTCAAAATTGACAGATTGCAGGAATCAGCATTTCCTTAAGCTAATTTTTAACGGAAAGATGAAAATAGACAGCGTAAATTAATAAGGCAAGCCATAATGTATAAACCTATTGAGGTGCTTACTCCCCAAGAGGTCTCTATACTACGAATTTTTGTTAGGAGAGATTGCAAGCTTACGTACTCATTAGGCTCAAGCAATTTTTTAAGGGCCTCGATACATAGGCCTTCATGACGCAGTTCATCTTGGAGGACCTGGTTAAGCAAGGGGTACATAGCATGCGATTGACCTATGACCCGGCAATGTCGACTTAGTACGCGGCATGTCAACTGTTCTGCACACAACGCAATCGCATAAGCACATACCAAATCCCCTTGAACAAAGTTATTTCGATACTGTTTGGCAATAGCTCGTATTTTTTCCACCTTACGTTGACTGAACCAGTCCAACGCAACTGGCTCGGGAAGAGCTGCTCCCCGACTTTGTAGGGCTTGTGCAAACAAACGGATATGTTGTCCTTCTTCTTTTAAATGTTGTCGATGACTTATCCTAAGCCATTCGGGTATTGGATAATCAGCGAGTTCTCGGGCGATGTCCTTCGTTGAGATAAGCTCAGCCAAATAGTAAATACGTAACAAAAAAAACTCACCCTGCTCTACTCTGTGAAACAAACCCAGAGCACGGCTCTTAATGGCATTTACCCAAAAGGCTTGCCACCGTAACCAGATATTATTGTCTGGATTACGTAATCTGCTAGATAGATCAATAAAGCTATCCTTCATTGCTAGGATGAGAGTACAAATTACTTTCCAGTATCGCCTCGAATATATAACAGCTCAATGAAGAGGATTAATTTGATGCCAACCTAATATAAGACCTACAAAACTCGTATTTAAATAACGCTCGGCTGTCGATCCAGCTAGAGGGAATGACTTTTGCTTATTTTCTACTTTAATGTAACCTTCACCATTAGTAGCTCCTACAACAATACGCTGGCCCTTTCTAAAACCCTTCTTGTAAATATTTTCTAGGAGCGGTTCTGCTTCTAGACCGTACAGAAATAGCTCATGTTGCGTTATTTTTCTGGGTATAAAATTGCTCTCAGATTCCATTGTTAAAGTCCAAGTACCTGTTTTCAAAGTGTTATATAGCTTTGTAAGATCATTAGCTTCAGGTGCATCTAATGTACTGCGCATAACGGAGGACATGGCAGGTCCCATATAGAGATAAATGCTAATGTCTGGCTTATTGGGCTTTCCAATTTTGCGATTGTCTCTCACTTCCACAAATTCTTGTACGACTCTAGTCATTAAGGATGGTTTTTGAAGGGTCTGTATTATCTCTTCATTAGAAAAGACCACTTTATTACTCATCATGACTTTCCAAGGTTCAATACTGATTTCAGTAAAATCACCCAATACGGGCGCATGTGTGTGGGCCTTTACAGTGATAGGCTCACTACCATGGCGGGTTAATTTTATATGTAAAACCAGTGGAACTAATTGCTGATTTTTAGACTTTCCAGTTCCAGGTAAAAAAATATCTGCTATAAGAGTTTTTTCAGAGTATGTGCCAGTATTTTCAAGATGAATCTCTTGTGTCTCCGGATAAATTTGAGCTTTAGTATGACTGTCGGCCAACGCAACCCAACGACAGTTTTGAAAATTAGTGCTCGATTGAAATGGGCATTGCGCTATGGCAGAAAAAGTTGAAACAGATTTACCTTGAAACGTCTGAGCAAAGAGTGGAGAAATTACGGAAAAAACCAATGCGGCCAAGAGAAAATACTTACGTGTATTCATAAAAAAACCTTGGATAAATTGGAGGAGATTTATAGAAGAAAAAGTGTTGATAGGGTATCTATCGAAACCCAATCTTTTAAGGCTGCCTATGGATTAGATTAATAAAGGTAGTTTCAATCAATCCATGTTTTCCTTGGTGGCATGGTGATAAGACAGAGCTAAAGTATCTCCATTACCTTGCGGTAATGCACTCCACCCTAAGCCACGCACGAAAGCGCCAAACATATCCAGTGCAGAAATTGAAAAGATCCCTATGTAGGCAGCAAACCGTCTGCAGCCTTTTTGTGCAGTTAAATCTTGGTGGTTTAAAGCCGCTAAACTGAACCATAGTCGTAACGACAGGATCAGTAATGGTGCGATTGGGCCAGTACGTGCAAACCACTGCATCCATTTTGGTAAATGGCGTTTTACTAAGAAAGGTGTAAGTGAACACGTATCTTGGCCCCGTAACCAACGCAATTGCAGGAGTTCTTTGAATGTATCTGGCAAGCGATGTATGGTGTGAGCCCTGGATACATAACGCATTTCCACTCCTGCTTGCTCAAGTGCCAGGCCAAGCACCTGACAATGCCCGCGGTAAGTCTTATCCAGTGTGGGATACGCAAATTTTGTAAATACGTCTCGCTGAAATACCACATTGTTAGCATAAAAATTTCGCGTTGAATTAGGGTATTTCGGATTAGGGTAATATTTGAAATCTATGGTGGAAAGAGCTGCGCCAAACAGGGAATCTTGATAGGTAGTACGCCCTGCCACTACTGCCAAATCCGGTTCTGCCATAAACGGCTGGAGCAATTGTTCCAGCCAAGGGGGTGTAGGGATACAATCTGAATCCGCAAATACTACGTAACGACATTTGCTTGAAACGGCCAAAAAGCCTAAATTTTTTGCGCTATAGTAACCATTCAATTGATCAATAGTTACAAACTTTAACTGAAAGGGATATTTCGCTTGCAAACGCGCACAAACCTCAGGCGCAATGCCATCATGGGTTATTATCACCTCAGCCAGGAATGTCAGAGGCAAAGTCTGAGTTTGTAAGAGGCAAAGCAGTCTTTCCAAGCTTTGTACAGCAGCAAATAACCCTCCGCCACCGCCACGTAAATTATTGGTTTCTATTACCATCGCAGACTGCGCTGCAATATCAGAGATTGTTTTATATACCATCAAGTCAAGAGCCTTTCTTGGAGGAATCAATACTCAGATCTCCGAGTACTTTAAGGTAACTAGTGTATAAATTCTCATGGGTAAGCAACCCTTTGGTAACCATTGCGCTGTGTAAGGCTCTCAAATGGTAAAAAGGCATACGGGGAAACAAATGATGCTCTATATGATAGTGTATAGCGTGAGGGCCAAAGAAAAACGTCTGCCATGAGGGCCGCACGATACTACGTGCATTCAAACTCTGGCATACCCCTGCGGGCAACCCCGCATGTTCCATGATAGCTCGCACTCTCCCCATAAAGGGTAGCAGGGTTATAGAAGGTAACAGCCAAAGCCAAAAATAGAGCCAGGCAACTCCCAAATAATTCAAGCCTCCCAATAGAAAAAGATGCGGTAAGAGCATGGATAAAATTTCAATAATTTTCCAAACTCTCGACTTGTTCACTGCGGGTAAGATATTCTTAATGGCACTCGTGCGGATATGCTTGAGATTTAGAAAAAAACCTATACCAGAAAGATCAGTTAGTAGACGCACCACCAACTGCGGGCGACTTGTTGGGTAATCAGTGATTTGGAATATTGCTGCTACCGGGTCATCGGGAGCCATAGGGTTTTTGTGGTGCTTTAGATGTCCTGCACGATACGTTTTCATAGAGAGCAACAAAGGTCCAGCAGCAAAAAACTGCCCGACAATATCGTTCCATCTCTGTTTAGGTAGCAGTAACCCGTGAGCACTCTCGTGCATCATGACAGCTAAGGCTAGTTGAGTTCGCGCAACGATGAGCGCCGCGGGTAATACCACAAACCAATAAGGCCAGATTATGCTCACTACAAAAGAGGAAAGCAATATTAACCAATCAAGCGACAAAGCAAGAACAGCACGCCAAGGTCTGAGTTGAAACCACTTAGCCTCAGGACTAAACGATGATCTGCGTGATTCTCTAGTTTGAGGAGCCTTATTCATCTTTTCCATACAAATCCCGGGTATAGACCTTATCGACAACATCGGCTAAATCATGGGTCAAACGATTAGCGACGATAAGATCGGCCTCGTGCTTAAAGTCATCCAAATCATTGATAACCTTCGCATCAAGAAATTCTTGACTGGCAAGTATAGGCTCATAAATAATTACTTGAATCCTGTTCGCCTTAAGTTGCTTCACAATCTCCTCGACGTTTGTAGCACGTATGTTATCCGCATGAGCCTTCATAAGCAGTCGATAGATACCAACGACCTTGGGATTTTTCTGGATAATCGCTTCAGCGATAAACTCCTTGCGTTTACTGTTCGCTTCTACAATAGCTTGAATCAAAGACTGAGGTATACCCTGATAGCTAGCAAGCAGTTGCTGGGTGTCTTTGGGAAAGCAATAGCCACCGTATCCGAAGCTCGGGTTGTTATAGTGCTCACCAATCCTTGGGTCCAGACAAACACCCTGAATGATCTGGCGTGTGTCCAGTCTGCACATGGCGGCGTAAGTGTCTAATTCATTAAAATAGGCTACACGCATGGCAAGATAGGCGTTTGCAAAAAGTTTGATAGCCTCGGCCTCATTACTATTAGTCAGGTAGACTGGAACATCGCGCTTGATGGCACCTTCTTTGAGAAGGTCGGCAAAGATTTGAGCGCGGAGAGATTGTTCTCCTACTACGATGCGTGAAGGATGAAAGATATCGAACAGTGCCCTATCTTCGCGGAGGAATTCAGGAGAAAAAAGTACATTTTTTGTGCCTAAGACCAATTTAATTTTATGAGTGTAGCCAATAGGCACAGTGGATTTAATTACTATAAGCGCTTCTGGGGCGAAGACCATCACATCACGAATCACCGCTTCTATGGATTGTGTATTGAAGGTTGTGGTTTCAGGATCGTAGTCAGTCGGCGTGGCAATTACAACATAATCAGCACCTACATAAGCTTCATTTTTATCTAGCGTTGCTCGAAAATTGAGAGGCTTATCTTTTAGATAGTCTTTGAGTGTGAGTGCAGTATCGCCAATTAGGAATTCTCTTTGGTTGAGCTTGCTCACTTTTGCAGGCACAATATCAAGTGCAACCACCTCGTTTTGTTGAGCTAGCAAAATACTGTTAGACAGACCAACGTATCCAGCACCCACTACGGCAATTTTCATTTAAAGATTATTCAAAGGGTTTTGTCCACCTTTGCCTTTTGCAAAGACCACATACTCATCTGCTTTTGCAGCAATCGCACGCCGCCATTTTATGAAAAATTTACATTCGAAATGATTGCGTATTCTATCCCTTTCTAAAGGCTCTGATTTTGCAACTTGGGCCCTACACTCTTACAAACAATGTTTTTGTGGCCCCCATGGCAGGGGTAACGGATAGACCTTTTCGTCAGTTATGCAAAAAATTGGGTGCTGGCTACGCAGTCAGCGAAATGGCGGCAAGTGATCCTAGGCTTTGGGCCACAGATAAAACAACACGACGCTTAAATCATGCAGGAGAAATGGCCCCTATAGCCGTACAGATTGCAGGGAGTGATCCGCACATGTTGGCACAAGCCGCTCGTTTTAATGTAGATAAAGGCGCGCAAATTATCGATATTAATATGGGCTGTCCAGCCAAAAAAGTCTGTAATGTCGCCTGCGGTTCTGCGCTACTCAAAGATGAAGCACTAGTAGAAAAAATTTTGCTAACAGTCGTTAACGCCGTGAAAGTGCCGGTAACTTTGAAGTTTCGTACCGGCTGGGATCGGCAGCACCGTAATGCCTTGCGTATTGCTCAGATTGCACAGAACGCGGGCATTGCAATGTTGACCTTGCATGGACGCACCCGGGCAGATGCCTATACAGGTGAAGCCGAATACGAAACTATTGCCGCTGTAAAGTCTAGTGTGAACATTCCCGTCGTGGCCAACGGCGATATTGATTCAGCCATTAAAGCCCAGCAAATCCTCAAGATCACAAAAGCTGACGCAGTGATGATAGGCCGCGCTGGGCAAGGTCGTCCTTGGTTATATGGTCAGGTGGCCCATTATTTACGTACTGGAGACTTATTGCCAGACCCTACTCCGGCTCAAATCAAACCCATTTTGCTTGAGCATTTGCAAGATCATTATCAGTTTTATGGCGAATATCAGGGCGTCCGTACCGCGCGTAAACATATTATCTGGTATACCAAAAACCTCGTAAATAGCGAGAAATTTTGTGCCCAAATGAATACCCTAGATAGTCCGCAGCGGCAGTGGCAAGCGACTAAGGAATTTTTTGATGAGCTCATAAACGATGGCAATAGACTGACCTATTCTTCCCAACATAACTTGAAAAATGTAAACCCAAATAAGCAAACAGGAGTCTGTATGTAACGTAACTATTCATTTCTCGATAGTGCTAGAACTTAAATAGCAGACTTTCAGACTTTAACTCTCATCAAATTTTTAAAATCTTGCTTTTTCCGAATTTAACTATATGACTATTAAACGTGCTTTACTTTCTGTTTCTGATAAAACTGGCGTCCTAGCGTTTGCTAAGGAATTAGCAGCTCTTGGTGTACAGCTGATTTCTACCGGCGGTACTGCCAAACTGTTGGCTGAGGGAGGGTTAACGGTTACTGAAATTTCGGCTTACACTGGTTTTCCTGAAATGCTGGATGGTCGGGTTAAAACCCTGCATCCCGCAGTTCATGCGGGATTACTGGCACGACGAGAATTGCCTGAGCATATGGATAAGCTTAAAAAGCATGGTATCAGTACCATTGATTTGGTAGTGGTCAATCTTTATCCGTTTGAAGCAACTATTGCCAAACCCAGGGTGAGTTTCGAAGATGCTATTGAAAATATCGACATCGGTGGCCCTGCAATGCTGCGTTCCAGCGCTAAAAACCATGCGGATGTAACTGTCATCGTTGATCCGGACGACTATGCACCCGTGCTAGCCGAAATGAAAGCCGGTAAAAATTCCACCCGCTATCAAACACGCTTGCGTTTGGCGAAAAAAGTATTTGCCCACACGGCCTATTACGACGGCATGATTGCAAACTTTTTAACTCGCTTACCTGAGGATGGCGATATAGCCAAACAACAGGCTTTTCCAGAAGTACTAACCTTGCAATTTAATAAAATGCAAGATATGCGCTATGGTGAAAATCCGCATCAAGTTGCTGCCTTTTATCGTGACCGTATAGTGCAAGCCGGTGCTTTAGCCAGCTATCAGCAATTACAGGGTAAAGAACTTTCTTACAATAATATTGCTGATGCGGACACCGCCTGGGAATGTGTACAGCAATTTTCAACTGAGAAAGCCTGTGTGATTGTTAAGCACGCCAATCCCTGCGGTGTGGCCCTCGCAAAAGAACCGCTCGCAGCTTACCAACGCGCTTTCAGTACTGACCCGACTAGTGCCTTTGGAGGCATTATTGCCTTTAACTGTGAAGTAGATGCAGCCTGTGCCGAAGAAGTGAGCAAACAATTTGCTGAAGTCATTATTGCACCCGGGTTTCATGCAGCAGCTCTGGAAATTTTTGCAAAAAAACCTAATTTACGACTGTTGCAAGTTCCTTCCAATAATATAGCTACCTTAAACCCAACAGTGAATTCGGGGGGAGACTTAGCTTATCTGGATCTTAAAAGAATCGGTAGCGGTCTCTTAGTACAGTCTCCTGATGCTCTTAGAGTTGAGGAAACTGAATTAAGATGTGTAACACACAAAACTCCTGATACTCTCCAAATGGCTGACTTGCTTTTTGCCTGGCGTGTTGCCAAATTCGTTAAAAGCAATGCCATTGTATTTTGCAAAAATGCTATGACTGTGGGGATTGGAGCAGGTCAGATGAGCCGGGTAGATTCTGCACGTATTGCCACTATTAAGGCTAACAATGCTGGGCTAGACATTCAAGGAAGCGTTGTGGCCTCTGACGCATTTTTCCCGTTTCGAGATGGGGTAGACGTCCTTGCTCAAGCCGGTGCTACCGCCATTATTCAACCGGGAGGCTCACTGCGAGATCAGGAGGTTATTGCTGCGGCCGATGAGCAAGGCATAGCCATGCTGCTAACAGGAATTAGACACTTCAGACACTAAAGCACCTAAACCATCTTATGTTAAGACCCCCTAAAATTGGATGACACTACCACACTGGGCTTGCCAAATAGTTTTTGCTCGTTGATCCACTGTCACTGGAATACCAATCCCTCTACCGATACGGGCAACGAGCTGCCCCCAGCATCCTATGTCGATTTGAGGTTTGGGACGTCCATTAGGATCACGAGGACCATTCGTAACACGGACCATAAACTGTGCAGATCCATTAAACCCAATCCCATGCGTCGCATTCCAACCGGGAGAAGCTCCCCACGCGAACATTCTTGGGTTCACTTTCTTAGTCATTTTTGGTAACGGACCTCGCCACCCTCCTCCAGGCAACATTGCTCCTAGAGACCCTGAAACCACCCAGCTGCCATCATCCAATTTATATTTAAACCTCATTCCACCGCCGACTGGATTATCTGTGATATCGGGTATGACTTGAATAGCCGGAACCTTGGGAATGCTTGCATCTTTGGGATCATGACGGGTAGGAACTATAACTTTAAAACTTACTGCTGCTATCGGCCCCTGAACATCTGGCAACATCCCCTGCCCCCCTGGAGGCACAGAGATCGTTCCCCAGCTTATGGGTTTAAATGGAGACGGTAATTGCCCTTCTCCCGGCCAAGTTAGAATAGAAGAAGGAAATTTAAAATTTACCTGAGGAAAACCCTGGCTATCCAGTGGAAAATGATGTGAATCTGGTAACAATAAGGCGGTAGAAAATTCCGTCACCTCAAAAAGCAAAGATTTAGTTTGTGGGCCCACAATACCATCGACCACAAGATTATTCGTCGTTTGAAACTCTGTCACACGAGCCTCGGTTTTTGGTCCAAAAATTCCATCGATTGCCAGAGGAGTCAGCCCTCGACGAATCTGATAATTGAGAGCATCTTGCACAGCACGAACATCTGAGCCCGTCATTCCTTTAGAGAGTGTGCGATCCACGGCTTAATCCTTTTGTTCAGTGAGACTAGGAGATAAATTAATCCCTTTCGCCTAGCCCATACAATCCCTTCAAGTAGGGATCCCTTAAATCGGTGAGCCATGAGAAAACAGGAGCATCTGTTCAGTTACAAGCTGAACCTGTTTGAGGCTCACAGATGAGATTGAACTCAAATTCTCGCAAGGATAAGCATCTGTAGGCACTAAGCCAGCAAGAAGGTTTAGTGATAAAACGGGGTTTAAATGATTCTTTAGATAACTTTTGTTTTGAATTCCCCTGACTGAACTTAATGCCCCAACTGAACTTAAGCTTCTACAAAATCAGCCTCTAAAGCAGGGTAATCGGTATAACCTTCTGGTCCAGCAGTATAAAAAGTTTTGCTGTTGGCTAGATTCAGAGGAGCGTTTAAACGCAAGCGCCGCGGCAAGTCAGGATTGCTAATAAACGCTACGCCAAATGCAATAGCATCAGCACTCCCGTTATTGACCGCAGCTATGGCCATTTCTCTAGTGTATTTGTTATTAGCAATATAGACACCACCAAAATCATGTCGAGCTTGCTTAAAATCAAAACCCGTTAGATTTCGTTCTCCACCTGTCGCTCCTTCAATAAAATGCAGATACGCTAAGCGGCGCGCCGAAAGCTCTTGCACTAATGTGCCGTAAGTCGCCTGCGGGTTAGAGTCAGGCTTACAACCATTGGCAGGGCTCACTGGTGACAAACGGATTCCCACCCGATCGGCCCCCCACACACTAATAGCCGCATCTACGACTTCTAAGGTTAAGCGCAAGCGGTTAGCAATACTGCCCCCGTATTGATCAGTACGTTGATTACTAGAATCTCGAATAAATTGTTCCAGTAAGTAGCCATTTGCACTATGAATCTCAACACCATCAAACCCTGCCCGCTTGGCTAAAGCGGCTGCATGCTTGTACGCAGCGACAATAGCAGGTATTTCATGAGTTTCTAAAGCCCGGGGCGTTACGCGCTCCCGTTTACCATGTTGAGTGTAAATTGTGCCTCCCGGGTTAATGGCACTAGGCGCCACCGGTAGCACATTGCCTGGCTGTAAGTCAGGATGACTAATCGCACCTACATGCCACAGCTGTGCAAAAATTTTTCCATCCGCAGCATGAACGGCCTCTGTCACAAGTTTCCAACCCGCCTCTTGCTCGGGGCTGTAAATACCCGGGGTGCCTGGATAGCCTTTACCTTCAGGCATGATCTGGGTCGCTTCCGAAATAATTAAACCAGCACTGGCCCGCTGAGCATAATAGAGCGCATTTAGCGCATGAGGAGCATCCGAACCTGCTAAAGCACGGCAACGCGTTAATGGCGCCATGATAACGCGATTGGCACACTCTACCGCACCAATCTTGATGGGGTCAAACAGACTGAAGTTAGCAGTTTTCATCCACAGTTTTTCCGAAAATAAAAATAATAGATGGAAAAAGTACAACTTAAAGAATTTTGTCTTTTATTTATGGAATAAGAAGCGCGACAATAAAAATGCCAATCATCATAAACACTATAACCACCTTAGCAATCAGGCCTAGCATTAAGCCTAGCCAAGTAGCGATTCCCACTTTTATTGCGCGGTGAGACTGTCTTTGCGCCAAATACTCTCCTAGCCCCGCACCTATAAGCGGCATGAAAAGCACGCCTACCAAGCCCATAAATAAGCCGACCACAGTCCCCAGCGCAGCACCAAACAAGGCTTGCTTACTGGCACCGACCTTTTGAGCACCCAGTAGTCCCGCAACATAATCCATAACCCAGGCGACCACGGCCAGAACACTCAGTATTCCAACTGTCCAGGTGGAGACGCGCGTAAAGTCATCAATCCACGCCCCCAGCACTATTCCAGCCAGTACAAAAATCACGCCAGGTAGCGCGGGCAAGACCGTACCTGCCACTCCCAGCAAAATTAATAGCACACTAATGGTCCAATACACTATATCTGTCATGTAAAAATTAAACTTTTCTATTTGTAGATTGCGGGGGAGTAGGTTAAAACCTATTTTTCCCGACGGGAAGCATGGACCATATCAGTGGTCCAGCGATGATGATCCAAGCCAGCAGATTTAAGCAAATCACTACAAAAACAGCTGCACTGGCTAGATCTTTAGAACGGCCAGCCAACTCGTGCATTTCTGGACTAGTTTTATCAACAATGGCTTCGATAGCTGAATTAATCAGTTCTACAATAATAATTAGTGTTAGCAAGCAAATCAGTATAAGCCGCTCTAAAACGGAAACGGGCAAAAGAACTGCAAGAGGCAACAGCACTAAAAGTGAGAACAGTTCTTGGCGAAATGCATGTTCGTATTTCCATGCTGCCGCCAGACCGCGCATGGCGTATTTAGTGGCACTAAAAATTCGAGCTAGTCCAGCCTTACTCTTTAGATGGGTCGCCAGCTGGGGATCAGAAGAGGTTTTTTGACTCATGTGAGAAGACTCATCGTAGTTTTATAGTCAGTTTTTATAAGAGTTTTCAAAGCTTTTTATTTGAAAAAGCTGATAAATACTAGGGTGGCACATTTCTTCTTGAAGCACTTTTATTAAAGAATTACAGAAGTAAGCCCCGAAACTTAAGGCAGTGTCAGCAGTTTATGTAAATCTTCTAATTCGGCACGCAGAAGTTTGAGATCCAGCCTGCGATCACTAGGCCCCCTGTTAGGAGAGGGAATGACATGAGGCTTGTCCTGTGGCAATGGGGAATTCTCCGTGGGAATTTGTTGCGAAGAGAAAGTATGCACTTCGCCCGCTTGGCCCCGGACAGAAGCCGTCGAGGAAGCATCATTGTCCAGATGATTACGGGCACCGGAAATTGTAAAACCGTATTGATAGAGCAATTCGCGGATCCTGCGGATAAGCAACACCTCATGATGTTGATAATAGCGGCGATTTCCGCGCCGTTTAAGAGGTTTTAACTGGGTAAATTCTTGCTCCCAGTAGCGCAATACATGGGGTTTGACCAAGGTAAGTTCACTAACTTCGCCAATCGTAAAGTAGCGTTTGGCCGGAATGGGCGGCAAGGCAACAGGCGGGTCAGTACGTGGCATGAAAAAGCTGCAGTTTAAACTTTGTTGAGAATGGTATGAGAGGCTACAAATAGTGCGAACATCGACACACCTGTCCTAATTTCTTAAATTTCCAATGCATCCAGACGGGCAACCGCTTGCTCATCACCCTCTACCAAGGCTTTGAGTTTTTGGCTGGCATGAAAGGTAACCACTCGTCTGGCGCTGATCGGGATCGCTTCGCCAGTTTTAGGATTACGGCCTGGCCGCTGCGGTTTGTCGCGTAATAAAAAGTTTCCAAAACCAGACAATTTAACGGACTTGCCTTCTGAGAGAGCCTGTCGCAGTTCGCTAAAAAAAGTCTCTACCATATCTTTAGCTTCGCGCTTGTTTAGCCCGACCTTTTCAAACAGTAAATCGGCAAGATCAGCCTTGGTTAATGTGAACTGTGCCTGCGATAGCTCTTCTTTTAGATCGTCCCACATGCCTGTATTCCAACCCCCGATTAAATGGCATTTTCCCACAATGATGCTGTTTTTTTCACATACGCAATGTGGCACCACATTTTGCTAACTCACTCATCACAACTTGTTGAATTTGTTCAACTTTTTCTTCTGTTAGTGTTTCCTCAGTATCTTGCAACCACAGTCTTAATGCAAGACTCTTTTCGTTTTCCTGCAAACCCGTACCGCGATAAACGTCAAATAAACGCCACATTTTGAGCCTACCTTGCACTTGTGTAGCGACAGTGTTAAGTGCTGCATCAATTTGACCCCAGCTTACCTGTTCGCGCATGACTAAGGCCAGATCCCGCACAACCGTGGGGGTGCGTGCTATTTCTGTGTAAAGCGGCACTCGCGCATGCAGCCAGGGCTGGAGTAAACACTCAAAGAGTACTGGGGCTTCAGAGAGTTCATATTTCTGCATCCACCGAGGATGCAGTTCCCCCACATGTCCGATGGGGCGCCCTTCACTCACTATTTGCGCACAACGACCGGGATGCAAGGCAGGATGTTCTGCAGCGATAAACTCTAGCTGCAAACCCGGCGCAAAACTGGCGGCCAGGTATTCCAGATCTCCTTTCAGGTCAAAAAAGTCCGTAGAATGCTTAGGTTTTCTCCCCCATTGTTCGGGCCACACCGGTCCATAAGCAATCGCAGCCATATACAAAGGCTGATCTATACCTTCAACTGTTAACGGCCCCGCGCTTACTGCAGGGTCAAACCGAAAGACGCGGGCAATCTCAAACATTCGTGCGCTGCTTGCCCGATGCCGCAGATTTTGTACAAGGTTTTGCACAAGACTGCCGATTAGGCTAGAACGCATTACCGCCAGGTTACTGGCAATGGGATTGAGTAATTTGATGGGTTTAGCATTACCCGCAAAGTCTTGCTCCCACTGTGGCTCCACAAAACTAAAGTTCACTACCTCTGAATAGCCTAAGGCAGCTAATGCACGCCGCATTCCGTGTTGGGTACGGCGCGCTTCAGGCAGACTATGCAAACGGGCAGCCATCTGAGGAGGCCGCTCTGGCAGATTTTCGTAACCCCAGATACGGGCTACCTCTTCAATTAAATCTTCTTCGATCTCCACATCAAAACGATAGCTGGGCGTTTGCACGACAAATTCAGTTTCATTGTGCGTAAAGGAAAAACCTAAACGCGTAAAGATTTCTGCTATCCGCTGCGGAGAAATAGAGGCACCAATCACTTGACAGCAACGCGCAATGCGCATCACGACTGCTTTGCGCTGAGGTAATTGCACAATAGTATCGTCGATCGGACCCGCTTGACCGCCACAAATCTGTAGAATCAGTTGGCTAATGTATTCCAGATGTTCCACAATGTTTGCATAATCCACCCCTCGTTCAAAGCGATGTGCTGCATCGGTTAAAAAGTTATAGCGCCGTGCACGACCCCGAATCGCATCGGGCCACCAAAACGCAGCTTCCACATAGATGTGACGGGTATCGTCATTTACTGCAGTTGCTTCCCCACCCATAATGCCCGCGAGAGACTCCACCTGCTGCTCATCTGCAATCACTCCCACCTGAGCATCTAAACTAATAGTAGTGCCATTCAGTAATTTGAGTGTTTCGCCTGCCTGCCCCCATCGCACATGCAAGGACCCATGAATTTTGTCCAGATCAAAAATATGTGAAGGGCGTCCTAACTCCAGCATGACATAGTTGGAAATATCTACCAGCGCAGAAATAGAGCGCTGCCCTGCCCGCTCCAAGCGCGTCTTCATCCAAGCCGGCGTGGGAGCTTTGCAGTTAACCTCCCGAATCACACGGCCAGAAAAACGTCCACATAAATCAGGAGCACTCAGTTTTACCGGTAATTTGTCTTGAATAGAAACAGCTACCGGTGTGAAATTTGGCTTTACTAAAACCGCAGCAGTAATTGCGCTCAGTTCCCGTGCAATACCGTAAATGCTGAGACAATCAGCTTTATTGGGAGTCAGCTTGAGCGTTAATATCTGATCATCAAGATCCAAGGCCTGACGCAAGGGGACGCCAATGCTAAGTGACTCATCCAGAATCAATAGGCCACTTTGCTCTTCAGATAAGCCCAGTTCACGCGCCGAACACAACATTCCTTCGCTGGGTATTCCCCGCACTTTTGCCAGCTTGATTTTAAAATTATTGGGCAGCTCTGCACCCACCAGTGCGCAAGGTACCTTAATCCCGGGACGGACATTCGGTGCCCCACATACAATATTCAACAGCTTTGCGCCACCTGTATCTACCTGGCAAACATTAAGCTTGTCTGCATCGGGGTGTTTAACAACTTCTTTGACCAACGCTACCACAACCCCGGTGAATGGGGGAGCAACCGGTGAAATTTCTTCAACCTCAGCTCCCGACATCGTTAGCCTGTGAGCGAGCTGTGCGGTAGACAGGGGAGGATTTACAAAACTACGAAGCCAGGATTCGGGAACACGCATGGTCTTGAACACCTTGAGGAAATCATTCTAAACAGAGCAAAGAAAAACACTTCAGCTTTTTAAACCTGAACTAAGCACCAGCTGGCCTAGCGCTTCGTTTATTTAAAATACCGAGATGAAAGAGCCTCTTACCTGACAGATCCATCTATTAATTTTATTTTGCAAGTATTTCAGGAAACGAAGCACCAGGCATACCAGGCATTTACATATTTAAAACACCCTATATTTCATGCGGCTTTTAAGAAAAATAAGCCTGAAAAAGCGCATAAATAATAGGCTCAAATAAATTGATTCAAAAATCGCAAATCATTTTCATAAAACATGCGTAAATCACTGACGCCGTAACGCAACATTGCCAAGCGTTCAATGCCGCCCCCAAAAGCAAAACCCATATAACGTTCTGGGTCTAACCCGTAATTTCGGATGACTGCAGGGTGTACTTGACCAGAACCAGCAATTTCCAACCAACGGCCTGCCAGCGCCCCCTCTTCAAACATCACATCTATTTCGGCAGAAGGTTCAGTAAACGGGAAATAGCTGGGTCTAAAACGTACGTTTAGTTTTTTGGTTTCAAAAAACTGCTCCAAAAATTGGGTGTAAATACTTTTAAGATCCGCTAGAGAAATATGTTCATCTACCCACAGACCTTCAAATTGATGAAACATAGGGGAATGGGTGGCGTCACTGTCAACCCTATAAGTCCGGCCTGGAACAATAGCCTTAATAGGGGGCAGATGCATGCGCGCAAAACGTACCTGCATGGGCGAGGTATGGGGGCGCAGACATAAGAAGCGCCCATCGCTATCCCGGGCATCCACGTAAAAGGTATCTTGCATGGAGCGAGCAGGATGGTTTTCAGGATTATTGAGCGCGGTAAAGCTGTACCAATCCGTTTCGATCTCTGGGCCATCCCCTACCTCAAAACCGATGGAAGCAAAAATCTCTTCAATGCGCATCCAAGTGCGTGAAATAGGATGAATTGTCCCTATCTGCGAGGTGCGTCCAGGTAAGGTCACATCAAGCTTTTCAGCACGAAGCCGGGCATTCATGGCTTCGTCTGCCAGAGCCTTGCGGCGAAGACGCAATTCTTCTTCTACCGTACGAGCCGCTTCATTAACCGCTGCGCCTAGTTCTTTTTTAAGAGTGTGATTGGCTGCATCTACTCGCTTTACAAACTCTTTAAAAGAGAGGGATTTAATCGCTTTGGCCTTTTCATTTTCAAGATCAGCAGGTCGAGTCGCGGCTGAAAAAGCGGCCTTCACTTCCTGCACATGCTCTCGCAGCGCTTGTTTGACCTTTGGAAGATCACTTTCCAGTAATTGAGCTTTTAGATCAAGAATGTCTTGCAATTTCATTTTTGCCCCAGCAAAGCAAATGAAAACGGGGCCACTATCGGGTGGCCCCGTCCCGCAACTAACAGTAAATAATATGTTTTGCTTTAAGGACTTCTATAAATGGATTTCACGAACAAAGGGCTGCGTTGCGCGGCGCTTGCTTGGCACCGTCTCAGTCATTCCGATAAACCCGATTTTTAAAAGTCTCTTTATTTAATTAAGCGGCGAGCGAGGCTTTCACCTGATTCACGACCGCTGCAAAAGCAGCCTTGTCCAAAACCGCCATATCAGCCAACACTTTACGGTCTAAGCCAATATTGGCTTTTTTCAGGCCGTTGGTAAATACACTATAAGTTAGGCCATGTTCACGGCTTGCCGCATTAATGCGAGTAATCCATAAGGCACGAAATACCCGTTTCTTATTGCGTCGGTCACGGTAGGCGTACTGACCAGCACGCATTACGGCCTGCTTGGCAATTCTAAATACATTACCACGACGGCCGCGGTAACCCTTAGCAGCTGCAATAACTTTTTTGTGACGGGCCCGAGCCGTTACACCACGTTTTACGCGAGGCATTTTTTATCCTTTCCAGTTTTTAAAAGATTTACCAATGACGTTGCATGCGTTAACCGCACTTACGCATAGGGCAACATTGCCCGAACACTCACCAAATTGCTGGCATCCACATTTAAGGTGCCGCGCAAATGGCGTTTGTTTTTGGTAGTCTTTTTGGTGAGGATGTGGCGTTTGAAGGCCTGACCTCGCTTAACGGTACCGCCAGGGCGTACCTTTAAACGCTTTGCAGCGCTTTTTTTGGTCTTCATTTTTGGCATAAGTTCACTCTTTTCCTTTGTTTGCGTTGAAAGGTGGCCTGGCTAATCCAGACACTTGGTAACCCCCAATCGCTTCTTTTACTAGATTTACTTCAAACTGTTTTTACTTCAAACTGCTGAAGTTTATGGCCTTAGCTACTTTTTGCGTTTAGCCGCCAGCATCATAATCATCTGGCGACCTTCCATCTTGGGCATGGCTTCCACCTGACTAATGTCGGCAACATCGTCCCGCACCCGTTCCAGCAATCGCATCCCAAACTCTTGATGAGCCATTTCCCGACCACGAAACCGCAAAGTAATTTTGCATTTATCGCCCTCTTCCAAGAAGCGCTTAACATTACGCATCTTGACCTCATAGTCATGTTCATCCGTCTGAGGGCGAAACTTAATCTCTTTAACTTCGATTATTTTTTGTTTGAGTTTGGCCTCATGCGCTTTTTTCTGTTCTTGGTATTTAAACTTGCCATAGTCCATGAGTTTGCATACCGGAGGAACGGCTGTGGGCGATATCTCCACAACATCCACCATCCGTTCTTCAGCCATTTTCATGGCTTCAGCAAAACGCACAATGCCTAAAGCTTCATTTTCAACCCCGATCAGACGAACTTCGGGCGCCGTAATCTCACCATTAATTCGGTGGCCTTTATCGGTAGCGATGTGTTGTTCTCCAAAAAGTAAAAAAACAAGCCGTAAGTTAGTCGTGGAAAGCCTATGTAGTAAACAGCACTACACTAGGCTTTGTTTTCGATTTCTTTGCGCAGCAACTCAGCAAACACCTCGAGCTGCATTACACCCAGTTCTCGATTACCACGGCCACGTACGGCCACCGTGCCTGCAGCCGCTTCTTTTTCTCCTACAACAAGGATATAAGGCACTTTTTGCAAGCTATGTTCCCGGATTTTATAGGTGATTTTCTCTCCCCGCAAATCGGCATTTACTCTAAACCCTTGTTTTTTAAGCGTTTGTGCTACATTTTCAGCGTATTGAGTTGCTCCTTCCGAGATAGAACACACTATTACATGTTCTGCAGCCAACCAAGCTGGCATAGCACCGGAGTAGTTTTCAATCAGCATGCCAATAAAACGTTCTAAAGAGCCTACAATAGCGCGGTGCAGCATTACGGGAGTACGATGTGTATTATCTTGTGCGACATATTCCGCTCCCAAGCGCTCTGGCATGAAAAAATCTACCTGCATTGTGCCGCATTGCCACTGACGACCAATCGCATCTTTCAGGGTGTATTCAATTTTTGGTCCGTAAAAAGCACCATCAGCCGGTGAAATCAGAAACTCACAGCCTGAGCGACGCAAACTTTCCATCAAGGCGTGTTCAGCCTTATCCCAAATTTCATCAGAGCCAATGCGGTTTTCAGGCCTTGTCGCAACTTTATAAAGAATATTGCTAAACCCAAAATCTCGATACACTTTTTGCAGCAAGCTGGTAAAGACCACACATTCCTCTAGGATCTGGTCTTCACTGCAAAAAATATGTCCATCATCCTGTGTAAAACCCCGCACGCGCATAATGCCATGAAGAGCCCCGGAAGGCTCATTGCGATGACATTGCCCAAATTCGCCGTAACGTAGCGGCAAATCCCGATAAGAACGCAAGGCAGACTTATAAATCTGGATATGACCAGGGCAATTCATGGGTTTTACCGCATAGTCCCGGTTTTCGCTGGCCGTCGTAAACATATTCTCTCTATAGTTTTGCCAATGACCCGTTTTTTCCCAGAGACTACGATCCAAAATTTGAGGGGCTTTCACTTCCATATAGCCATTGTTTTCATACACTTTGCGCATATATTGCTCAACTTGTTGCCATATTGCCCAACCCTTTGGATGCCAAAATACAAGACCCGGGGCTTCTTCTTGAGTATGAAACAAATCCAGTTCCCGGCCTAAACGGCGGTGATCCCGCTTATCGGCTTCTTCCAACATCGTCAAATAAGCGGCCTGCTCTTCTTTGCTAGCCCAGGCAGTACCGTAAATGCGCGTTAGCATTTCATTTTTCGAATCCCCCCGCCAATATGCACCCGCCACTTTCATGAGCTTGAAAACCTTTAACTTGCCTGTGCTGGGAACATGAGGCCCTCGGCAAAGGTCTGTAAAGCTGCCCTCACTATAAAGAGACACCTCCTGATCTTCCGGAATGCCAGTAATAATTTCGGCTTTATAAAGCTCACCAATACCTTTGAAATATTCAATGGCTTGATCACGGGGTAACACTCGGCGGATGATGGGCTCATCCTTTTTGGCTAATTCACTCATCTTCTGTTCAATGAGTGCTAGATCTTCCTGCGTAAAAGGACGTTTATAAGAAAAGTCGTAATAAAAACCGTTTTCTATGACCGGACCAATAGTGACTTGCGCTTCTGGAAATAATTCTTTCACCGCATAGGCCAGTAAATGAGCGGTAGAGTGGCGAATGACCTCAAGACCCTCTGGATCCTTAGCGGTAAGAATAGAAAGCTGTACATCATGATCAATCAGAAAACTGGTATCAACTAGCTTGCCCTCCACCTTAGCCGCCAAGGCAGCTTTGGCCAGACCAGGCCCTATTGCAGCAGCTACTTGTGCTATGGAGAGAGGGCCATCAAATGAGCGTTTTGAGCCATCAGGCAATGCAACTTGAATCATGGAAATTTCCTTAATATTTATCGCAAAAATCTTGCGAACATAAAAAAAGTGCGGTCAAGCCGCACTTTTTTTGAAATTTTCCGGTCCAACCGGTGAGCGCGCCCCTGACCTTTTGGTCTTAACAAAAACCTCTAGTAGTTCGTGCTGCGCTTGAATAAGAGTCCATCGCTGATTAACCTTTGTTTATAAATAATCTCGGTCTGGTTTTAAACAGCCAAAATGGTAGGCGCGATTGGACTCGAACCAACGACCCCCACCATGTCAAGGTGGTGCTCTAACCAGCTGAGCTACGCGCCTACAGTATTAAATTACAAGTATAACTGATTCTATTTTTAAATTATTTATCTTTAAGAAACTATTCAAATCAGAGCTCTAAGAAAAAACAAGATGAATACACAAGGATAGAAATAATTTAGAACCAAAATAAGTAAAGGATTTAGCCCAAAACACAGCAGTAGTCTACAAAATCAGCAAAGGAAGTGCATGTGAAATTTTGCTCTATCTGCAGTACAGCGCTTGAATTTAAAATTCCCCCTAGCGATAGTCGCAAGCGCGCGGTATGTCCTTGCTGCGAAACTGTGCATTATGTAAATCCAAAAATCGTTGTAGGCACCATTCCGGTCTGGAAAGAGCACATCTTGCTCTGTCGTCGCGCCATTGAACCCCAGTATGGATTATGGACCCTGCCTGCAGGGTTTATGGAAATCGCTGAAACTACAACAGAAGGTGCTGTACGCGAAACGCTTGAAGAAACAGGGGCACGGGTAGAAGTTAAGGGGCTATACAGCATGATTGATGTACCGCATATCCAGCAAGTACACTTGTTTTTTAAGGCAGAGTTACTGGACCTTGCTTTTAATCCTGGAGATGAAAGTTTGGAGGTCCGCTTATTTTCCCCCAAAGATATTCCCTGGGATACCTTGGCCTTTCTTACAGTACATAACACTCTGAAATGGTTTGTTAGTGAACAAGATACCGGTCACTATAACCTCCATGTAGATGTGGTGGACTTAGCTGCTAAGCCGACTCAATTGGCTTTGTAAAAAGATTCAGCACTTTTACTTTTTATGTTTATAGTTTCATCACGTGCTTAGACTGCTTTCTCCTACAGATACTTTTCCGCCCCTATCTGAGGCTTTACGTTCGCCCAATGGATTAGTGGCTGCTGGGGGTGCGCTTACGGTAGACTGGCTCATACGGGCTTACTCACAAGGCATTTTTCCCTGGTATTGTGAAGGTGATCCTATTTTATGGTGGAGCCCTTCTCCTCGTATGGTACTGGCCGTAGAAAACTTCAGGATGCATAAATCTTTATTAAAACGCATCAGGCAATGGACTCAACGACAGGACATTAGCCTGACTATCGATACCGATTTTGCAACTATTATCCAGCAATGCGCAGCACCGCGCGGTGAAACTGAGGGAACCTGGATCTTGCCTGAAATAATCCAGGCTTATATCGCTTTACACCAGGCAGGATATGCCCATTCTTTTGAGGTGCGCTGCAATACAGACTTAATTGGCGGGCTTTATGGAGTTTCAATCGGGCGTATGTTTTATGGAGAGTCCATGTTTTGCCGTCAAACCGATGCTTCCAAAGTTGCACTAGCCGGCCTGGTTCATGTCTTGAAACAATGGGGATGCCCCCTGATAGATTGCCAACAAAAAACCAAACATCTAGCTAGCCTAGGAGCCACCCCTATTACCCGGGAAGAATTTATTTCGCAGCTTAAAAAGCTAATACAGCAGCCTTCTCCTGATTGGTCAAAAACGGTGGGAAAAAACCTGCTTACCGAATTAACGCAGAGTATTGTTTAAACCATGACTCAACTAAAGGAATTACCTTTTTCCACTCTGCAGTTTTATGCTACAGCACCTTACTCTTGTAGCTATTTGCCTGGTCTGCAGGCCCGCTCGCAAGTTGTTACCCCCACTCATTTAATTAATTCCGACGTCTACAGTAATCTGGTGCATTTAGGGTTTAGGCGCAGCGGATTATTTACTTACCGTCCCTACTGTGATAACTGTCATGCCTGTATTCCCTTACGTATCTGTGTAGACAGCTTTAAACCTAGGCGCAGTCAACGCCGAGCATTAAAAAAACATAGTCATCTGAAGTCTTTCATCACAGAGTTAAGATATTCCCCGGAACATTTCCAACTCTATCAAGAGTATGAGTCTAGGCGTCATCCAGGCGGGGGCATGGATCAAGACAACAACGAGCAATACGCAAAATTTTTGCTGGTCAGTCAAGTCAATTCAAGGCTTGTGGAATTTCGGGATCTGGAAAACGTTTTAAGAATGGTTTCTATTATTGACCTATTGAACGACGGCCTCTCTTCTGTTTATACATTTTATGATCCTAGCGATACCTCTACCAGCTTTGGTACCTACAATGTAATGTGGCAAATTGAGCAAGCGCGCCAGCTGGGTCTCCCCTATGTTTATTTAGGTTATTGGATAGCGCAAAGTAAAAAAATGGCCTACAAATCAGACTTCCAACCCGCTCAGATTTTGCTTGATAACAAATGGATAAGCTTAAACCCATCTAAATGTAGTGGTTCATGACTGACTTTATTAAAAGCGTTGTTCTGCAAGCACGGGGCATTCGTATTGAACCCATGACAGTGGCGCACGAAGAAGGCCTGCGTGCAGCTGCAGCAGACGGTCAATTGTGGAAGTTACGCTTTACCTCTGTGCCAGAACCAGAAAATACCTTGCAATATATTCACACTGCATTAAAAATGCAGGCGGAACAATCCCGGGAGCCTTACGTAATACGCGACTTAAAAAGTGGAAACATCATTGGAAGCAGCAGTTATCACGACATTGTTCCTGCTATTAAGCGTGTAGAAATTGGCTATACCTGGTATGGCGCAAGCTGGCACCGGACCCACGTCAATACCACTTGCAAATTGCTGCTCATGACGCACGCATTTGAAACCTTAGACTGCAAAATAGTCGCTTGGCGCACGGATATTCTTAATATTGCTAGTCAGCGGGCTATTGAGCGTCTGGGAGCAAAAAAAGATGGGGTCTTGCGCCACCATACTTTACGACGCGACGGCACCGTACGCGACACTGTTATTTACAGCATGCTGGCACAAGAATGGCCAGAAGCAAAAGAACAGCTTCTTTATTTTATAAATAAGCCTCGTTAAACCCTTAGTTCCACCTCTGTGCGCCCTCCTTGTTCTCCTGCGTCCAATGTACTCACTGCAGTAGGCTTAATCCGTAGAAGTTGTAAGGCTGACTGCTTTTTGAGACGCAAGAGCTTGGATGTATTTTTTGCGGTAATGCTGCTATTTTTAGCTTTCAGCCATGAGCTAAGCTTAATATTGATAGAGTTGCTTGGAAATTAAGCAGAGTTACTGATCATTCGTTTAAGTAGTAGCAGTTTTATACCCACAAAAAACTCAGAGATCGATCCATGCTCGTCAACTTTTTTTATCATCTTAAAGGTTCTGGATTAAAGGTATCTGTCAAAGAATATTTGATGCTGCTTGAAGCCCTTCAAACCAATATCATTAATCCCTCTCTTGAAGAATTTTATTTTCTGTCCCGCATGAGCTTAGTCAAAGATGAAAACCAGTTTGATAAATTTGACCGCGCCTTTGGGAGTTTTTTCAAGCATGTCTCTAGCCTCTTTGAAAAAAGCAAAGATATTCCTTTGGAATGGCTCATCAAACAAGGGATGAGGCAACTTTCGCCTGAGGATCGCAATGCACTGGAAAAACTAGGTTGGGAAAAACTTATGCAAACCTTTAAAGAACGGCTGGCAGAACAAAGAGAAAGGCACCAGGGCGGTAATAAATGGATAGGTACCGGCGGCACCTCCCCTTTTGGTAATAGCGGCGCCCATCCCGAAGGGATACGCATCGGAGGCGATTCAGCAAGCAACCGCAGTGCAGTCAAAGTGTGGGACATGCGTGCATTTCGCGACTATGACGACTCTATTGAGCTGGGAACCCGTAATATCAAGGTCGCCCTGCGCCGACTGCGTAAATTCGCCAGAGAAGGTGCTGAAAATGAGCTGGATATGGACGATACCATTAGCAGTACTGCTCGCAATGCGGGATATCTGGACATAAAACTGCGACCAGAGCGGCATAACACTGTAAAAGTGCTCATGCTGCTGGATGTAGGCGGCACAATGGACGATCACATCACACGTATTGAAGAGCTGTTTTCCGCCGCTAAGAACGAGTTTAAACATTTTGAACATTATTATTTTCATAACTGCGTATATGATTTTTTGTGGAAAAGTAATCAGCGTAAGCATGCTGAGCGTTTTTCAAGCTGGGACATTCTGCGTAAATACACTCCCGACTACAAACTTATTTTTGTAGGGGACGCCACCATGAGCCCCTATGAAATTTTGCAAGCTGGTGCTAGCGTGGAATACAACAATGAAGAGCCTGGAGCTGAATGGGTAAGGCGTTTTGTCAGCACCTTTCCCAGGCATGTGTGGTTAAATCCCGAACCGGAAGGGGTATGGCAATACCGTCAAAGCATTTCCCTACTACAGCAATTAATCGGTGGGAAAATGTTTCCCGTAACGCTTGAAGGTTTAGAGCGAGCTATGCGGCAGCTATCCAAATAAGGCCTTTTCATTCAGAGGAGTTAAAGTTGAACATAACTTTAAAAGGCTTTCCGTAATATTTACGGGTTTTTCCAAGCATTTTGTGCTTAAAAAGTAATAAATATAAGGGTAAAGCTTTTAAAAATTTCACCGCCCTTTTTTACCTTTACAACTTTTTTACACTTTCCGCTCTACTTTCTACACCGATTTAATACGCCAATAGGTATCTTAAATCCATTCTATTAATTGTTTGGAGGCGTAATGGATTGGATTTATTTATTAGCACTGGCAATGTTGGTGCTATTAGCGGTTGGTTTGGTATACGCTTGTGATTCAGGCACCCACGTAGGAGAGGCACCATGAACTGGCTGATGTGGTGCAGCGCAGCAGCAGCCTTGGGATTAGCCGTCTATCTAGTGTATGCCTTATTAAACCCCGAGGAGTTTTAATGAACTCTTTCGCATGGTTGACGCTAGCCCTTTTTCTCAGTGCGTTGCTTCTCCTGACTGGACCTATGGGTGCTTGGTTGGCGGCTATAGGTCAAGGGAAAATTCCCCCACTACTGGGGATTTTATCTCCGCTATTTTCACTGCTATCGAAAGTTGAAAACGCAGTTTATCGTCTAGCCGGAATTCATACTCACCTTTCAATGAGTTGGAAAACCTATGCACTAGCAGTGTTAGTTTTTAACGCGCTGGGTTTAGTAGTCGTTTATGGTCTTCAGCGTATGCAATCCTTTCTTCCATTGAATCCTCAAGGGCACCAAGGAGTTTCCCCCGATTCCTCTTTTAACACAGCGGTAAGTTTTGTAACGAACACCAATTGGCAAGCCTATGCTGGTGAATCCACTATGAGTTATTTGACACAAATGCTTGCCTTAACAGTACAAAACTTTTTTTCTGCTGCTACAGGTTTAGCAGTGGCTTATGCACTGATTCGCGGCTTCGCAGCGCGCTCTGCGAGTGGATTAGGGAATTTTTGGGTCGATATCACCCGCATAACCATTTATTTGCTAGTGCCCTTATCAGTAATATTTTCAATAGTACTCATGGGACAAGGCGTCATTCAAAACTTTGATCGATATGTGGACATAAGCTTGATTGAACCTCTGCGTTATGAACAAGCGAAAGGGGAGGAAGGGGGAAAAGTACTTCAAGACATTTCTGGTGCAACAGTCATGCAAAGCCTTGAGTCCACAACCCAAACCATCGCTATGGGTCCTGTAGCTTCTCAAGAGGCCATTAAGATGCTGGGCACTAATGGCGGAGGATTTTTTAACGCTAACTCCGCCCACCCCTTTGAAAATCCGACACCACTGAGCAATTTTTTACAAATGCTGGCCATCTTTCTGATTCCTGCAGGTTTATGCAATGCTTTTGGCCGCATGGTGAAAGATCACCGACAAGGTTGGACTTTGCTAGCAGCCATGACGCTTCTTTTTACGATGATGGTTATTCCACTGTTACAGGCTGAAAGTCAGGCTAATCCACTGCTATCAGCGCTAGGTGTTGATTCTCTTAGCGGCAATATGGAAGGTAAAGAAACACGGTTTGGCATTACTGCATCCGCACTGTTTGCTGCCATCACTACTGCGGCCTCTTGTGGTGCGGTAAACGCAATGCATGACTCTTTTATGCCCTTAGGCGGGCTAATACCCCTGCTATTGATTCAATTGGGAGAAGTGGTGTTTGGAGGGGTAGGCTCAGGGTTGTATGGCATGCTGATTTTTTCCATTTTGGCGGTATTTATCTGTGGCTTAATGATTGGCCGCACACCTGAATATTTAGGGAAAAAAATTGAAACGCGCGAAATAAAGATGGTAGCACTTGCCATCTTAATTCCTCCTGTATTGGTGTTAGGTGGTACAGCACTTGCAGTAATGTTTGATGTGGGGAGGAGCAGTATTTCAAACCCAGGATCCCACGGTTTATCGCAAGTTTTATATGCTTTTTCTTCAGCGGCTAACAACAACGGTAGTGCTTTTGCAGGTTTATCTGCTAACACGCCTTTTTATAACGTGTTGCTTGCTCTTGCTATGTGGTTTGGCCGTTTTGGTGTAATTATTCCCGTGTTAGCAATTGCAGGTTCTTTATCAAATAAAAAACGTGTTGAAGTAACAGCAGGTAGCTTACCGACGCATGGTCCTCTGTTTGTAGCCCTGCTAATCGGCACAGTACTCATTGTGGGGGCACTCACTTATATTCCAGCGTTAGCTTTAGGACCGATTGTAGAGCATCTACAGCTGTTTTCTAGTTCATCGGCTCAATAATAACCAGGAAATACCATGTCCAATAAAACTTTTTCATTGATAGAGCCTGCACTGCTACGCCCTGCAATTGTGGGATCCTTCAAAAAATTGTCCCCCCGTAAGCAAATGCGAAATCCTGTAATGTTTGTGGTGTATGTGGCCAGTATTCTTACCAGTCTACTTTTTTTCCAATCACTTACCGGCACAGCAGAAGAGCCGACTCTTTTTATTTTTGCAATTGCGTTTTGGCTTTGGTTTACGGTTTTGTTTTCTAATTTTGCTGAAGCACTAGCAGAAGGTCGCAGCAAAGCACAGGCTGCCTCTTTGCGCGGTTTGAAAAAGTCTATAGTGGCCAAACGCTTGCGGGAGCCAAAAAGCAGAGGTAACTATGGTCGTAGTTGGTTACCGGTAGAGGCAGAAGATCTGCGTAAAGGTGATGTCATTTTGATTGAAGCCGGTGATCTTATCGCTTTAGATGGTGAAGTCATCGAGGGAGTGGCCTCGGTAGATGAGTCTGCCATCACAGGTGAATCTGCAGCAGTCATTAGAGAATCCGGTGGTGATTTTTCAGCGGTTACGGGAGGTACCCGGGTTTTATCTGACTGGTTAATAGTCCGTGTTAGCGTCAACCCTGGGGAAGCATTTTTGGATCGTATGATTTCTATGGTAGAAGCTGCCAAACGTCAAAAAACACCTAACGAAATTGCATTAACCATTTTGCTAGTAGCATTAACGCTGATTTTTTTACTGACTGTTGCAACTTTACTGCCTTTGTCTATTTTTAGTGTAACTACTGCAAAAGCAGGCGTACCGGTGTCACTCACGGTTCTCATCGCACTATTAGTGTGCTTAATACCCACTACCATCGGGGGTCTGCTCTCCGCCATCGGGATAGCGGGTATGAGCCGAATGATGCAAGCCAATGTAATGGCTACCTGCGGACGTGCCGTCGAAGCAGCAGGTGATGTAGATGTACTTTTACTGGATAAAACAGGCACGATTACACTCGGTAATCGCCAGGCCAGTGCATTTTTTCCTGCACCAGGCTTTTCTGAACAAGAACTCGCAGATACCGCACGACTAGCCTCACTGGCTGATGAGACCCCAGAAGGGCGTAGCATTCTAATTCTGGCACAGCAAAAATTTAATTTACCTGCCTGCACTCTGGACAGTGTTTTAGGTAATGCGATTGCTTTTAGTGCCCAAACAAGAATGAGTGGTGTAGATATGCCCGGTCAGTCTTTGCGCAAAGGTGCTGCCAGCGCTATTCGCAATCACGTATTGTCTTTAAAAGGGGAGTTTTCACCCTCTATTAGCGATCTGGTTGAACAGGTAGCACGACGCGGTAGCACCCCTCTTGTAGTAGCCGATGGAGCACGCGTTCTAGGTGTGGTGGAATTAAAAGATATTGTTAAGCCTGACATCAAAAAACGATTTACTGAACTACGCCGCATGGGCATTAAAACCGTAATGATTACTGGAGATAACAAACTAACGGCTACTACCATCGCAGCTGAAGCGGGAGTGGATGACTTTTTTGCTGAAGTTACACCAGAAGCAAAACTTAAACTTATTCGAGAATATCAATCCCAAGGAAGATTGGTGGCAATGACAGGAGACGGTACAAATGATGCGCCTGCTCTAGCACAAGCCGATGTCGCCGTAGCCATGAATACCGGCACGCAGGCGGCTAAAGAAGCAGGCAATATGGTTGATCTAGACTCTAATCCCACAAAATTAATTGAGATTGTTCAGATAGGCAAACAGTTACTAATGACACGCGGGGCCCTCACAACGTTTTCCATCTCAAACGATGTAGCCAAATATTTCGCTATTATTCCCGCAGCATTTGCCAGTACCTACCCGCAGTTGGGAGCACTGGACATTATGCGATTGAGTAGCCCCTCTTCCGCAATTACCTCTGCCATAGTTTTTAATGCTCTGATCATCATATTCTTGATTCCACTCGCACTTAAAGGAGTCAGATATCGCGCTGTCGGTGCTGCAAAACTTTTGCAGCGCAATTTACTCATCTACGGGCTAGGGGGTTTGATTGTCCCTTTTATTGGGATAAAGCTCATTGACCTATTACTGGCCTTTTTACACTTAACCTAAAAAGGATTTTCATGAGCATATTCTCAGCTTACTTGCGCCCTGCTCTCAGCTTATTTTTAGGACTATCTATTTTGACCGGATTAATTTATCCAGCATGTGTGACCGTAATCGGTAAAGTTCTTTTTAATGAAAAAGCATCGGGTTCACTGATTATAAAAGAAGGTAAGGTGATGGGTTCTACCTTAATTGGACAGAACTTTAACGACCCTGGCTATTTTTGGGGTCGACTGTCTGCCACTAGCCCCCTTCCTTACAATGCTGCAGCTTCTACTGGTAGTAATCTATCAGCTCGTAATCCAGCACTGATGAATGCAGTTAGAACGCGAATTGACGCGCTAAAAGCTGCAGATCCTAATAATCAAGCAAACATTCCACCTGATTTAGTTACCGCTTCAGCTAGCGGATTGGACCCAGAAATTAGTCCGGCCGCAGCAAACTACCAGCTTGCTAGAGTCGCCCGGACCCGTCAGCTTCCACTTGAGGAGGTACAAGCGTTAGTAGAAGAAAATACGCAAGGGCGACAATGGGCAATATTTGGCGAACCCCGCGTAAATGTATTGCGATTAAATATGGCTTTAAATGCACTAAGCAATAAACCGCAATGAATACTGATCAGCGTCCAGATCCCGACCAATTACTAGCTAATCTTTCCCAAAAAGAGGCCACTAGTCACCAAGGCAAGCTTCGCATTTATTTTGGAGCCTCCGCAGGGGTAGGAAAAACCTTCACAATGTTAAGAGATGCTCGCAAAGCACTGGATGAGGGCGTTGATGTGCTTGTGGGCGTAGTTGAAACTCATGGCCGTACCGAAACCATTACACAGCTTCAGACTCTGCCTATATTGCCTCTGCGTGATATTTTTTATCGGAGTCATGTATTAAAGGAATTTGATATTGATGCCGCACTGCTACGAAAACCAGATTTGCTACTGGTAGATGAACTGGCACATTCAAATGTTCAGGGTTGCCGTCATCCGAAACGCTGGCAGGATGTGGAAGAGTTACTTAGCGCAGGAATTAACGTTTGGACCACTTTAAATGTTCAGCATCTAGAAAGTTTGAACGATATTGTGGGGGATATTACAGGTATACGAGTCTATGAGACCCTGCCCGACAGAGTTTTAGACGAGGCTGATGAAGTCATCTTAATAGATATACCCACCGATGAACTCTTAGCAAGACTTTCTAGCGGTAAGGTCTATCTGCCGCAGCAAGTTGAGCAAGCCACAAAGAACTTTTTTCGCAAAGGTAATTTAATGGCGTTACGGGAAATTGCCTTGCGCCGTACCGCTGAGAGGATTAAAGATGATGTAAAAAACTATAGGATTGAAAAATCTATTACTCACCTGTGGAAAACTGATGCCGCGTTACTCGTCTGCATTGGGCCACGACCAGGAGGCCAACACGTGGTGCGTAGTGCTGCCCGCTTAGCAGGTCAATTAAATACGCACTGGCATGCGGTGTATGTTGAAACCCCCGCATTACAATCGCTCCCTTCAAGTGAAAGGGAGCGAATCTTGGCAACGCTTAAACTAGCAGAAGAACTGGGAGCAACTACTAGCGTAATTACCGGTCAAGATACAGCCCTCGCGGTGTTTGAATATGCGCAAGAACATAATTTTTCGAAGATTGTCATTGGACAAGAAACCTCAACTGAAAAAGAAGGTTTTTTAGCAAAAATTGCTAAAAAAATGTCCTGCCGCAAGAATCTGGCAGAGCGCATCAGTAAGCTTTCCCCAACGTTTGACATGATTACTGTCGGCAAGCCAGAAGTTCTGTCTAAACTTCCTCAGAAACGCTTTTTTGCATTCAGCAGGGCAGCCGATTCTGCCTTATCTTCATCGCTGTTGGAATCCAGCAAAAAATATTTGATGGCTACGATAGCCTGTATTGCAACTGCCTTACTGGCTACACCACTACTGCCCTATCTGGATTTAGCTAATATTGTTATGTTGTTTCTCCTTACGGTCGTATTAGTTGCAGTTCAATACGGCCGAGCACCTGCTGCACTAGCAGCAGTACTGAGTGTGGCTTTATTTGATTTTTTCTTTGTAGTACCACGATTTTCATTTGCGGTAAGTGATGCACAGTATTTATTAACATTTATAGTGATGCTGACGGTGGCCATGTTAATTGGCCAAATGATGGCAGGCTTACGATTTGCAGCAAGGATTGCTTCACACCGTGAAGCTCGAGCACGCAGCTTATTTGAATTTTCACGCGACTTATCTAGTGCCCTGCAAACTGAGCAGATAATAGACATTAGTATTAAAGTATTAAGCCACTCTTTTCGCTCTGAAGTTATTTTGATGTTACCTAACTCGACAGAAGAGCTTGTAAAACCGTCAGCTACCTATGGGATAGACATCTCTATCGCGCAATGGTCTTTTAATAACGGCCAAAACAGCGGTTTAGCCACTGATACGCTGCCTTCGGATCCGTGGCGCTATATGCCTTTGCGCGCACCCATGCGAATACGGGGCGTATTAGCTATAAAACCCTCCGATCCCCGCTGGCTTTTAATTCCAGAACAGCAACGTCAACTGGATACTTTTGCTAGCGTCATTGCCATTGCTCTAGAACGTGTGCATTATGTTCACGTTGCGCAACAGGCAATGGTTTACATGGAAGGTGAACGTTTACGCAATAGCCTTTTAGCCGCTCTCTCGCATGATTTGCGTACCCCGCTCACAGCATTGATAGGGCTGGCTGATACATTACTTATGGCTACACCTGACTTGAATATGAAATCTCAGGAACTTGCCAGTGCAATTCTCGATGAATCACGAAGAATGAACACTTTGGTTAACAATTTGCTGGATATGGCACGTTTACAAAGTGGTCAGCTCAAATTACACCGGGAATGGCAACCTGTGGAAGAAGTAATTGGCAGTGCAATTGCAGCATGCACAAGTATTCTTAAGAAACGCCCAGTCCAAGTGCAGCTTTCAAAAAATCTGCCTTTAGTTGAATTTGATGCCGTGTTAATAGAACGCGTGCTTGCCAATTTGATAGAAAATGCCGTCAAATATGATCCTACTAATACTCCAATTCAAATCTGTGCGCAAACGCAAGAACGGGAGCTTTACGTGACAGTCAGTGATCATGGTCCGGGAATTCCTTTAGGTAAGGAGCGCCTCATTTTTGAAAAATTTGAACGAGGCACAAGCGAATCTGTAATTTCTGGCGTTGGCTTAGGTTTGTCCATATGTCAAGCAATTGTTCAAGCGCACGGTGGCACTATCTACAGTCATAATAGAGAAAAAGGTGGGGCAAGCTTTACTTTCACGCTACCTTTAGGTTTTCCTCCCGGTATTGAGGCAGGGCAGGATGGATCATGATGGACTCCCTGACTACGGATGCTTCTCCCACTGCTATTCTCATCGAGGATGAAGTGCAAATTCGTCGCTTTGTTCACACTGCACTGCAGAGTGAAGGATGGCAAGTATTTGAGGCACCAACCCTGGCACAAGGGCTCAGTCAGACCGCAACACGTAAGCCTGAGATTGTCATCCTAGATCTTGGATTACCTGATGGGGACGGTATAGAACTCATTCGTGATCTGCGCAGCTGGTCCTCAGTACCAATTATCGTATTATCTGCTCGCACCCAGGAGAACGAAAAAGTTAAGGCACTGGATGCAGGAGCAGATGACTATTTAACTAAACCTTTTGGTGTAGCAGAACTGCTGGCTAGAGTTCGCGCAAATCACAGACGCCAAATAGTAAGCTCCAGATTAGAGAGTTCAGAATTTAGATTTGGAACCGTAAGAGTGAACTTGGCCACCCGTCGGGTATATCGACAGGAAGCATTAGTACATTTAACACCGATTGAATATAGACTTTTAACGGTATTAATTGCGAATGTTGGCCGCGTCTTAACACAACGCACTTTATTGCAAGAAGTATGGGGTCCAAACCATTCCGAAAGAAGTCATTATTTACGCGTCTTTATGAGTCATCTGAGACAAAAGCTAGAACTGGATCCAACTCAACCTGTACATATTCTGACCGAAACAGGGGTAGGTTATCGCTTAATAGCTTAAACAAACGGTTTTAAACAAAAATTTTTGAGCATTCCTTCAGATCTTTCATACAAATTTTGTCAGAGTCTGTAATCAACTCTACACTTAAAATTCATCTATAAAATGAAAGAATGTGATTAATACCATCAATCGTTTAAATCCTACGGGTCTGGTTCTTTCTGGAGGTGGAGCTCGGGGGGCCTATCAAGTCGGCGTACTGCGCGGTGTTGCCAATGTCCTAAAACGCGCAGGGATGTTACTACCCGATATGCCCAGTCCCTTTACCGTATTGGCTGGAACTTCTGCTGGGGCTATTAATTCAGGTGCCCTAGCCTGTCAATCCGATAATTTTGAAAAAGGCTTGAGCCTCCTAGAAGAAGTCTGGCGCAATATTCAAGCACAACAAGTTTATAAAGCCGACATGATTAGCGTGTTTGGCTCTGGCGCTCGCTGGTTATCTGCACTCTCACTGGGTTGGCTAATCGCTCGTAAACACCGCTATAAGCCTCGATCTTTTTTGAATAATGAGCCTTTACGGGAACTATTGAGCCGCGTAGTGGATGTCTCCAGAATTAGCCTTATGATGCAAGAGGGCTATTTGCATGCCTTGGCGATTAGCGCCTTTTCTTATACTGCTGGGCAGCATGTTACCTTCTATCAAGCAGGTTTTGAGGTTCACCCATGGACGCGCAGCCAACGCCTAGCAGTACCCAGCATCATCGGGGAGGAACATATGCTCGCTTCGGCTTCTATCCCTTTTGTGTTCCCCGCACGATCTATTGTCTGTCAAGGCAGGGAAGAGTTTTTTGGCGATGGAGCTATGCGTCACTCTGCACCCATTTCTCCTGCTATTCATATGGGTGCTAAAAAAATCATGATTATCGGTGTGGGTCGAATGCTTGAGCCTCAATATGTCTCTTTAAGTCCACCCACTTATCCAAGCATCGCAGCCATTGGAGGGCATGCATTGAACTCCATATTTTTGGATACTCTTTCTTCCGATATTGAACGGCTCAAACGCATCAACAGAACTGTTGGACTGTTACCTCTAGAGCAACGTCCAGCTAGTGGGCTTTCGCAGATCGAAGCACTCGTCATAGCCCCTTCGGAAAGAATTGATGAAATTGCCAGTCGGCATGTGGCTGCCTTACCTCAATCCATTCGAGGATTTTTACGAACTTTAGGCGCTGATGATGCTAAAGGAGGAGCTTTAGCCAGCTACTTATTGTTTGAAGCATCTTTTACCCGCGAAATCATGGATTTAGGTCAACGAGATGCTCAAGCCCAAGCGAGTGAAATCGAGACTTTTTTTGCATTATGAGATTTTATGGCCCGTTGAACGCTTATAAAGTGGCTTGCATAAACGGTATCTGAGGGGTACAACACTACTGATTTCAATAAAAAGGTATAAACCTCTTTTTGCTTGCTCCCTCTTTATCTGTTTTTTTTGAATATAAAAATAATGGTTTCACGCTTTAAATTATGGACGCTAGGGTTGTTACATAACAGCCATAAACTGCTAGTGCAGTTTTTATTGCTCAGTTTGCTTTTAACAGTCAGTGGCGTGGGAGGAGGCGCTTTAGCTGCCAAAGAAAACAGCGCTCTTGGTTCATCAATCGCAGTGAGAGACTTACCGGCTGAAGCAAAAATAACACTACAGAGAATTAAGCAAGGAGGACCGTTTCCTTACCCAAAAAAGGATGGCAGTATTTTTGCTAATCATGAGCGGCTGTTACCCAAGCAAGCGCGCGGCTATTACACTCAATATACAGTTCCAACACCGGGGATCAAGGGTCGAGGAGCCCGGCGTATTATTGCTGGCAAAGGTAGCTCCGGTCAGTTCTCAACTAGCGGGGAGTATTACTATACCGATGATCATTACAACTCATTTAAACGTATTATTGAGTAATTAGCACTATCCCATTCCAAAGTGAGATACATGAATCCAATAGACGTTCAAACCCTCAAAGAAGCTTTTCTACAAGGTGGTTTACAGACTCTGCCGAGCTGGAATGATTCTATTCAAAATACCGTTTTTCTTGCTGCAGCAGAGCTGGATTTTTGGCGAATTGCTATCGATTGTAAAGGTGCTTCCACAAAAGCAGGAGTATTGACCAGAATTGCCGATACCTTGCAGTTCCCCGATTATTTTGGAATGAATCTAGATGCTTTACACGACTGTTTAACCGATCAATTACTGGATAGCGGTAAAAAAGGGGCTGTTATTATTTTGAAAGGACTGCGTGAAAATGAAAACGGCCCAGAAAGCGCCACAATCAAGGCAATGAACCGGGCCTTACTGGGTGTTTTTGAAGATGCAGCGGATTTTTTAGCTGATCGCAAATTCAAACTCACCGTATTAAGTTAGGACTGAGGGGAGCATCTAGTCTAAACTCTTTTAACGCTTTCCTCCAAAAATTCCACCTAAAAGCCCACGCACGATCTGTCGACCTACTGAAGAGCCTATTGTTCGCACTGCAGATTTAGCGGCAGTCTGCACAAGCCCGTCTTTTCTTCCTCCGCGGGGACCTGTCGTTCCTACAAGCATATCAGTAAGGATTGTCCCCCAACTTCCCTTGCTATTACTAACTGAAGAATCAGAGGTTTTAACAGTGGCCAAGCCAGACTCTTCTTCTGCTTGTTTTTCTTGAGTCCGACCTTTAATTTTTTCATAAGCTGATTCTCGATCTACAGTCTTCTCATAAACGCCCGCTACCAGTGAGTGGGCTAATAAAGCCTGGCGCTCTTCAGCTTGAATGGGACCAATGCGGCTAGGTGGCGGAATCACAAACCCCCTTTCGGTAGGCGTCGGTCTACCTTTTTCATCTAGCAAACTAATCAGCGCCTCACCTACTTCCAGCTCGGTAATTGCCGTTTCAATATCCAAACCAGGCTTAGCACGCATAGTTTCAGCAGTGGCTTTTACAGCCTTTTGATCCCGAGGAGTAAAGGCCCGCAAGGCATGCTGTACCCGATTTCCCAGCTGGGCCAACACAGTATCCGGTATATCCAGAGGATTTTGGGTGACAAAATAAACCCCCACCCCTTTGGAACGGATGAGCCTCACAGTTTGTTCAATACGCTCTAATAACGGTTTTGGTGCATCTTTAAACAGCAGATGTGCCTCATCAAAGAAAAATACAAATTTAGGCTGTTCTAGATCCCCTACCTCAGGTAACTGCTCCCATAGTTCACTAAGAAGCCATAAAAGAAAAGTTGCATACAGACGAGGCGAAGTAAATAACTTATCAGCTGCCAGAATATTTACGAGCCCTTTTCCATCTACCGTTTGCATCATATCTGCAATATTAAGCATAGGCTCGCCAAAAAATACGTCAGCACCTTGCTCTTCTAATACGAGTAAACCACGCTGAATAGCTCCGATGCTGGCCGCAGATACATTGCCGTATTGAGTAGTGATCTGGCTTGTATGATCACCGACGTATTGACACAAGGCACGCAAGTCTTTCATGTCTAGTAACAGTAGACCGCTATCATCAGCAATTTTAAAAATGATCTGCAAAACCCCTGCCTGGGTTTCATTGAGTCCCAGCATGCGGCTAAGCAGCAAGGGTCCCATATCTGAAATGGTGGCTCGCACCGGGTGACCTTCTGCCCCCAGTACGTCCCAAAGTGTTACGGGGCAAGCTGCCCACGCCGGTAACTCCAGCTTTAAAGCATTCAGCCGCTCCTTCACTCGTGGGTTATCTCCTCCAGGCTGGCTGATCCCCGTCAGATCGCCCTTGATGTCGGCCATAAACACAGGAACACCCTGTTGACTAAAACCATGCGCTAGAGCTTGTAAGGTAACGGTTTTCCCTGTGCCCGTGGCACCGGTAATTGCCCCATGGCGATTGGCCATGCGCGGCAGCAAAAATATTTCAGTTTTAGCATTTTTGGCAATCAACAGCGGACTAGACATGGACACTCCAAGGCAATAACTCAAAATAGGTAGGCAGCTTCAGAAACTACAGATTGCGTTAGTTTCTTTATCTCAATCATTATGATGCAACTCTGAATGCATGCACGGCTACCTTAAGTAATCTCATTTGTTAAAATACTCTCTATCTTAACGGTGCCTCGTTTATTTCAAGTTGTCTAGTTTTTATCTTCGACCGTTATCGTTTTTAAGGGAGTTCACTACATGGCCGGTCACTCCGCTTGGGCCAATATTCAACATCGCAAAGGTCGCCAAGATGAAAAACGCGGCCGTATCTGGACGCGTTTAGTCAAAGAAATCACTGTCGCAGCAAAAACAGGAGGGGGCGGGGATCCGGCCTCTAATCCACGCTTGCGCTTGGCAATGGAGAAGGCCCGGGGTCACAATCTTCCTAAAGACAAGGTAATGGCTGCAATTGATCGCGGGACAGGAAGGGTAGAAGGCGTAGATTACATCGAAATTCGATATGAAGGTTATGGACCAGGCGGTGCAGCAGTTATCGTGGATACGATGACCGACAACCGTGTGCGTACCGTAGCCGAGGTACGCCATGCTTTCACCAAATATGGTGGAAATATGGGGACTGAGGGCTCGGTTGCTTTTATGTTCAAGCACTGTGGCCAGTTCTTTTTTGCCCCAGGTACTTCCGAAGAAAAAGTGATGGAAGTCGCTCTGGATGCGGGAGCGCAGGATGTGCTTACTGGGGAGGACGGCGGGATTGAAGTTATCTGCGATCCTTACGCTTTTGAAACGATCAAAACCGCATTTCAGAGCGCAGGTTTGCAGGCCGATATAGCAGAAATTGTGATGAAGCCTTTAAATGAAGTGCTTCTTAGCGGCGAAGAGGGGGCAAAGATGCAAAAACTAATAGATGCCCTGGAAGATCTGGATGATGTGCAAGAAGTCTATACTTCAGCGGTGCTTCAATGAAAATCCTGGTAATAGGTTCAGGTGGGCGAGAACATGCCTTAGCCTGGCGCTTGGCTCAATCGCATCGGGTACAGACTGTCTACGTGGCACCTGGCAATGCAGGTGTGGGTATGACCCCCGGATTGAAAAATATTGCGATTACAGATTTTTCCGAATTAGCTAACTGGGCTATCGATCAGGAAATTGAATATACCGTAGTAGGACCAGACGCCGCATTGGCTGCCGGCGTAGTGGATTATTTTGAATCTTGTGGTTTAAAAATTTTTGGCCCCACAAAAGCTGCAGCAGAATTGGAATGGTCCAAAGATTTTGCAAAGGCGTTCATGAAGCGTCACAACATTCCCACCGCAGCCTATCAAACCTTTAGCGATGCAACAAGCGCCCACCATTATATTGATCAAGCTGGCCTCCCTATCGTTATCAAAGCGGATGGCTTGGCCGCAGGTAAAGGCGTGGTGGTTGCAACAACACTTGAACAAGCCCATCAAGCTATCGACGCAATGATGGTGAATGCGCAATTTGGTAGCAGCGGTGCCCGAGTCATCATTGAAGAGTTTATGCCCGGAGAAGAAGCCAGCTTTTTCGTACTCAGTGATGGACATAATATTTTGCCGCTTGCCACCGCTCAAGATCATAAACGTCTATTAGATGGAGATCTCGGACCAAACACAGGAGGAATGGGGGCTTATTCTCCTGCCCCTGTAATCACTCCTACCCTGCATGGAAAAATTTTGTCCCAAATTGTTAAACCCACCATTGCGGGCATGGCGGCCGAAGGGCGTCCCTTCAAGGGTTTCTTGTTTGTAGGCTTAATGATTCAAGCAGGGGGAATTCCCCGGGTAGTGGAATACAACGCTCGCTTGGGAGACCCGGAAACACAGGTGATTATGCCTCGCCTGCAAAGTGATTTGTCGCTGGTGATTGAAGCGGCCTTGGAAAACCGTTTGAATACAGTTGAATTAGAGTGGGATCGACGCACCGCGCTTGGTGTAGTGCTAGCGGCAAAAGGTTACCCCGATAACCCGCGTAAAGGAGATCCTGTCTTTGGAATTCCAAAATTTACTGAAGATGCAATGACTTTTCATGCTGGGACCCTCATTAACGAACAAGGCTACTTATTGACGAACGGTGGTCGGGTAGCATGTGCAGTGGGGTTGGGAGACTCTGTACGCATGGCACAAGACCGTGCCTACGCATTGGTAGATGAAATCAAGTTTCGAGATATGCAGTTTCGTACTGATATTGGCCATTTAGCTATCGCCAAAACCAAAAAGATATAAGAAACTTATAAAAATTTGGAGTTATCGGGAGAAAATGCAAGACACATAGAGTACAGTAAACGTCATGCAAGACAGCGATTTGTTCGCATAATTAATTTATTGAAGTTCCCATCCATCTAGAAATGGAAATGGTAATTGATTGTTTATTGATCCACAAAAAACTGATAATGCTCAATTGCAAAAATTATTTCCCAATACAAAATCGGCCAAAAATCTCCCCCAGTAAATCATCGGCAGTAAACTGTCCCGTAATACTGTTCAGCGCCTCTTGGCTCAAGCGAAGCTCCTCGGCAAACAAGTCCAACACTCGGTCGCTTTGCAGGGCGTAAACCATCGCTGTTTGTAGGTGCTTCTTTGCGGTACTAAGCGCCTGCAGATGCCGTTCACGTGCAATAAACACATCTTCTCCTAGAGATTGCCAACCCGCGATGTGCAGTAAGCGCTGGCGCAACAATTCTATTCCCGTCCCCGTCTTTGCGGAAATCCATAAGGCTTGCTCAGTACTGGCAGGGTGTTGAGAAAGCAAATCGCTTTTATTAAAGATCTTGCATCGAGGTGCACTAAGAGGTGCTTGCTCCTGCAAGCGTTTTCCTAATGAAATATCTTCTCCCGCCTCAGGCTCGCTAGCATCATGGAGGTGCAAAATAACATCTGCTTTTGCAACCTCAGCCCAAGTACGCTCAATGCCCAGACTTTCCACCGTATCCGTGGTGTCACGCAACCCGGCAGTATCAATAATATGCAGAGGAACTCCTTCAATTTGAATCGTCTCTGTCACCTTGTCACGGGTTGTCCCTGCAATGGGTGTAACAATCGCTACCTCGCTACCCGCTAAAGCATTCAACACAGAAGATTTACCTACATTTGGGCGACCCACAAGCACTACATTAAGACCACTACGCAGTAAGGCTCCCTGTTTAGCCTGCTGCAATACCCGCTCCAAATTTTCTAGAATTTGTTCCAGTTGTCCACGAACATCAGCCTTTTCAAGAAATTCAATTTCTTCTTCAGGAAAATCAAGCGTTGCTTCTACCAGCATACGCAAATGGATAACAAGCTCCACTAAACCACGAATTTTTTGTGAGAACACCCCGCTGAGTGAGGCGCTAGCACTTTTTGCAGCAGCCTCAGTACCCGCTTCAATTAAGTCTGCTACCGATTCAGCCTGCGCCAGATCCAGCTTGTTATTCAAAAAGGCACGCTGCGTAAACTCCCCTGGTTGCGCCAATCTTAAACCCACTGAATCACCGGCTTGCAAACAGCGGGTCAGCAACATGCGTAAAACAATGGGGCCACCATGCCCCTGAAGTTCCAGAACATCTTCACCGGTATAAGAGTGGGGTGCAGGAAACCACAGGGCAATCCCTTGGTCAATCACGCTTCCATCTGCTTGTAAAAAAGGTAAATAAGTAGCCTGGCGCGCTGACAGACGAGTAGCCAGCACAGCCTGCATTACCCCACTTAATAACTGCCCTTCTCTACCGCCTGATAGGCGCAGCACGCCGATACCGCCCCGCCCGGGGGGAGTGGCAATCGCCACAATCGGAGGTAAATCCAACATGTTATTGGGGATCTGTTCTTCCCGCTGCATCTGTGCGTGTGGGGGCTTGTGTTTTACTAGACCCACCCGGCCGAGTGGGTCCTGTTATTGCCTTTTCCTGTTTGAACAGATTACCTAAACCTGGCAAAATCAATTGAAACTGAAAAGGTAGCGTAGTGCCCCGCTCAGTTTGTAAACGCTGCAACTCTTCTTGCTGTAATGTTTGCAAGATGTCATCAAACTTTCCTGTAGTAAATACTTTATTAGGCACTTTATCCAAAAGTCCAAACTGGCGTGCAGAATTGCTTAGGTCGCGTGGTGCATAGGCTGCCTGGTTCACGCTTACCTCTACTTGCCTACCATCAGTACTTTCAAGATAGGTTTGACCTTCAAATACTCTGCTGTAAGTACCCGCTGTAGCTTCTGCAGTATCTTCTTCCAGTAAAACTAGCTCAAAATCGGTACCTCTGATCCCCACTGTTGCAGTAACAGTGCGATATTGCACCCCTGCAGGATTTTGCTTTCCGATTAAGCCCGTCAGTGCACGTAAACCACCTTGCAGTAATTGGACAATACTGGAGTCTTCTTTAGCTTTTTTGGGATCTTTTGAAAAACGATAAGTATTAATCAGTACGTGTGAGTTAGGGCGAATAGCTAGCAAAGCCCCATCCACCATTTTTATAACCATTTCCGCACCGCTACTCGTGGCAATTTTTTCACCCTCATTGATTTCCGATTTTGCAGCGGCTAGCCTCTCACCAGAAGGGCCTGAAATCCTCACCTCTCCTACAAACCGCTCAACTGTACCGGCAAGTTGCGCAGCCATAGCACCATTCATAGTGCACAAAAAATATAGTACTGTCAGCAGAAATGCTTTTACAAAGCGATGGTATACAAACGAGGTTAGCATTTTAAACTTTACCGTTTTGAAGGGATACATGAGAGAACAAAAACAGCTTAAATTTGCCAAACATTTTTCATAAACTCTATAGGCAAAAAACATGCAAACAATAGTTCGATGGACTGCCGTTTTATTCATTTTCTTTTTTTCTTTTTCTGCTTACAGTGCAGATAAGGCATCTTCCCGCCTCATTAGTGTGGAACATACTATACACGAACTGCAGTCGGTTCAATTAAACGAACAGCGTCGTGTCTTAGTGCGGGTACCCAACAGCTACTCACAAAGCAATGAACGTTATCCGGTAGTTTATCTGTTAGATGGCAGCGAGCCCTATATTACCCAGGTAGCGGGAATCAGCGATACGTTGGCAGCAATGGGCAGTATCCCGGAAATGATTGTTATCAGCATTCCAAATATTAATCGTAGACGAGATTTTACGCCCACTCCCTCCCCCAAATGGCCTAACACGGGAGGCGCTGAAAAATTCTTAAATTTTATAGAGAAAGAATTAATCCCTTATATTGATAGCAATTATCGTACGGAACCTTACAGGATTTTTGTGGGGCACTCTTTAGGCGGATTGTTAGTGATACACAGTTATCTGACTCGCCCAAAACTATTTAATGCCTATATTGCAGCTAGCCCGGTACTCGACTGGGACAATTTATATCCAGTCAAGCAAGCAGAACAATTATTACCCAAGCACCCCACTCTACCTCGTCACACACTCTTTAGTGCCTTGGGTGATGAACCAGCTTATGTTGAGGGATTTAATGCATTCCAAGATGTTCTTAAAAAAATTGCCCCGCAAAATCTAGAGTATGAATTTCAACAATTTAAGAATGAAGATCATGGCACAATCACTACCCCAACTTTTCATCTTGGTTTAAAGAAAATATGGTCTGAATGGCAGGCTCCAAAAAATAGTTCACTCAATGAGCTTGAAAAACACTATACCGTCGCATCCGTTAAATACGGTTTCAATATTAAAGTTCCAGTGGATGTTATTAATGAGCTTGGATATCGTCTTTTGCAAACTACCCAGCTGCCGGATGCTATCAACGTTTTAAAAAGAGCCATCGAGTTGTACCCTGATTCGCCTCGTACAGTCTTTACGTATGGCAATCTGGCAGCCGCTTTTGAAAAAAGTAAAGACCTGGATCAAGCTCGGAAAAGCTATGAGTCTGGCTTACAGTTAGCCATAAAAACCAATAATCCTCAAATGCAGCAATCTTTTCAAGAAGAGATTAAACGTTTATCTAAGTTATAAATAAAAAATATTCAATCACTCATCAACCTTTCCCATATTTTATGGTTTTGTCTGTATAGGGTCATTAGCTAAGACTAAAGGCCCTGTACCGCTAAACCGGTCAAGATAGAGATAAATGACGGGTGTGATGTAAAGGGTAATGAGCTGCGAAAATATCAGCCCCCCTACTACCGCCAAACCTAACGGTTGACGCAGCTCTGCTCCAGCACCCAGGCCCATAGCAATGGGCAAAGCTCCCATTAAAGCAGCCAGTGTGGTCATCATGATGGGTCTGAAACGTAGCTCGCAAGCTTGCCTGATGGCATCCACAGGCTGCATCCCTTGCTGACGTTGTGCCTCTAAAGCAAAGTCAATCATCATGATGGCATTTTTCTTGACGATGCCAATGAGCAGCAAGATACCAATCGTTGCAATTAAGGTAAGATCCATTCCAAACAGACGCAAGATTAGCAAGGCCCCGACTGCCGCTGAGGGTAGACCCGCTAATATGGTTAGCGGGTGAATATAGCTCTCATACAAAACCCCTAGCAGTACATAAATTACAAGCAAGGCTAGCACTAAAAGAATGATCTGGCTCGACTGTGAATCCTGAAATACCGCTGCATCTCCCCCATAGCTGGTAATAATAGTTGCAGGTAATTTAAGCTCTTGGGCAAATCGATCAATCTGCGCGGTCGCCTCTCCCAGAGGTACGCCAGGCGCCAGATTAAAAGACAAGGTAATTGCCTGCAGTTGCCCTTGATGATTAATAGCAGTAGGGCCGACAGTACGTTCCACAGTAGCAAAACTGCTAAGCTGTATGAGTGCACCACTTTTACTTCTTACCCCAATCTTGCCTAATGCGCTTTCGAACTGGCGGTCTTCATCAGCCGCTTCAAGAACGACATTAAAACTATTGCTAGGAGTATAAATGGTGGACACTTGACGCTCACCAAAAGCTCCATATAAGGCGCTGCGTATCTCTTGAATACTTACTCCCAGTACATTTGCCTTATCACGATCAATTTTTAGTGTTGCCTGTAAGCCCTTGTTTTGTGAATCACTGCTTACATCCCTAAAGGCAGGCTCCGCACGCATTTTTTCCATCATACGGTTAGCCCACTCATTCAGTGCATCGGCGCTCACGCTTTGCAGCGTGTATTGATAACGGCTTTTGCTTTGACGTCCTCCTAGCTGCAGATTTTGAGTAGGACGTAAATACACGGCCACTCCCGGTACAGATCTAACGGCTTTACGTAAGTTTTCCAGTACTTTGGCCATTTCTGGGCGCTGACCACGGGGTTTAAGTACCAAAAACATTCGGCCGGTGTTACCCCCGCCTACAAAATGAGTAATGTCTTGAACAGCAGGGTCGGCTTTAATAATAGCTGCCACCTTTTCCTGTAAAGCCCACATTGCAGAAAAGGAAATATCTTCAGAAGCTTCTGTAGTGACTTGTATTTGACCAATATCTTCCTCGGGGAAAAAACCTTTTGGAGTTGTAATGAACAATACCACCGTTAAAACAAACGTAGCGATTGCCACTAGCAGAACTGCCAAGCGATAGTTAAGTGCCAGATCAAGTGTTCGCACATAAGCACTACTTATTCGACTGAAAATCACTTCAAAAAGGCGAATAAGCAGGGAAGCCTTTGGTTCAGAGGGGCTTTTCGCCGAATGTTGATGCAATAAGCGGCTTGACATCATAGGCACTAAAGTCAATGAAACCACTGCCGATACCAACACTGCTAGCCCTACTACTACCGCAAACTCATGAAACAGTAAACCGATCACTCCAGGCATGAAAAAGATTGGGATAAAAACCGCTACTAAAGAAATAGAAATAGAAATAATGGTGAAGGAAACTTCTCTAGAACCGATGAGTGCCGCTTCTAAAGGAGGCTTTCCTTCCTCGATATGTCGCACAATATTTTCAAGTACCACAATCGCATCGTCTACCACTAGGCCAACAGCCAAAGTAATCCCCAAAAGAGAAATATTATTTAAGCTATAACCAAAAACATATAACAATGCTACCGTTCCTAACAGGGAGATCGGCAAGGTAACAGCAGGAATAGTGGTGACACTCACGCGCTTTAGAAATAGAAAAATAACCAGAACTACCAGCAGTATGGTCCCGACCAGGGTTAAGCCTACGTCATGTAGCGCTTCCCGTATCGACTTTGAACGATCATTCACCAAAGAAACCTTAATCGATGCGGGCATTTGGGCTTCGAAACGGGGCAAGAGCTTGCGTACTGCATCGACCACTTGAACAGTATTAGCATTAGGTTGACGCTGCACCATCAAGACAATAGAACGTTCACCGTTATAGCTTCCCGCAGTCTTCACAGACTCAAAACTGTCTTCAACCGTAGCCACATCCCTTAAACGTACCACTTCACCTTCTTTGGAGGAAACGATCACTTGGGCAAAATCCGCCGCGCTGGTTAATTGCTGATTGGCCTGAATAGTGAGCGTTTGGCGTGGCCCGTCCAATACCCCTACTGGTGAGTTGTTATTAGCTGCACGAATGGCGCTAGCTAACTCATCAAAAGTAATATTGCGGGCATTTAAAGCATCAGGACGTGCTCGGACTCTGACCGCAAAACGTTTTTGACCATTCACTGTTACTTGTGCCACCCCATTCACCGTGGAAAGGCTTGGGGCAATTAGGTTTTCAGCATAGTCATTTAATTCTGACAAACTTAAAGAGGGTGAGGACAAGGCCATAAGCAAAACCGGTGCATCCGCAGGGTTGACCTTGCGATACGAAGGTAACTGACTCATTTCGACAGGTAAGCTACGTTGAGCACGTAATAGTGCAGCCTGCACATCGACAGCCGCTGCATCCACGTCACGCTCGGGAGCAAACTCTAAAGTCAAGGAGGTTGATCCCAAAGTATTCGTAGAACTAATAGCGACGAGACCTGCTATCGTAGAAAATTGTTTTTCTAAAGGTAAAGCCACGCTTGAGGCCATGGTTTCCGGACTCGCACCTGGCAGAGAAGCATTCACATTAATAACCGGGGTGTTATAGCTCGGTAGTGCAGCCACGGGAATCTGAAAATACGCAAAAATACCGGTAATCACTGCAGAGACCGATAACAAAACAACCATAACAGGTCGTCGAATGCAAAGTTCTGAAATATTCATTGCCCTAAGCCTGCAGACGTACCACTAGATTTTCCCTTTGGTTTTACTTCCTCAGCAGAGGCTTTATTGCTCATCGGTTTCGTGTTGACCGGTATGGCTTCTCGTACAGAGGAACCAGGTCGCAAGTTTTGCTTGCCTTCTACCACAACTCGCTCGCCTCCCTTTAAGCCTGACACTACCGCTTGTTCAGCAAAGGTAGCCAGTACCGTAACAGTAACGGGTTTTACTTTCTGCTCTGCATCCACAACATAGACCTGTTTACCTAGGGTGTTTGTAATAATTGCAGCTTGGGGTAACACCAGAGCACCGTTCAAGGTGTCTACAACAATACGAACGTTAACGTACTGACCCGGCCACAAACTAGCCGTAGCATTATCAAAATTTGCTTTTAACTGGATAGTGCCTGCCTGCGGGTCTATAGCGTTATCAATAAAAGTTAACACTCCTTCCAAAGGCGAGTTAAGCTCTGGTACTAACAAAGAAACCGCCACATCGCCGCCTTTTTTAGCCTTGAGTATGCTTTGCAAATAACGCTCTGGTAGCGTAAAGCTCACCCCTATCGGATTTAACTGGGTAATAGTGACTAAAGGCGTTGTGGGTTGCACCAGACTGCCTGCAAAGACAGTAATGGCACCCAGTCGACCACTAGAAGGTGCACGTATAAGATTGTAACTAGTGGTAATCTGGCTAGACTGAACCGCTGCACTACTAGCTTGTACAACAGCACGCTGCGATTCAAGCTGGGTACGTACAGCATCTAAAGCACTTTGCGACAAAAACTTTTGCGCAACTAATTCAGTACTCCGTTGAAATTGTCGTTCATAATCCGCTAGAGTGGCTTGATCACGGGCTAACTGTGCTTTGGCTTTTTCTACATTAGCCCGATCCACACGGTCATCCAAGGTAAACAGCAAATCCCCTTCCCGAACAAACTGTCCTTCTTTAACATGCACCTGACGGATAATACTGGTCGTTTGAGGATGTACAGCTACCGAATTAAGAGAAACCACAGTGCCGTGAGAGTCTACTATTATCGGTACATTTTGCTTCCGAACAACGGTAGAGCTCACTGTTACCGCGGGCCCGTCCCTATTTTCCGCTTTCTTAGCCTGTTGATTTGCAGAATTTGCCTCCCCTTTAGACTGCAAGCTATACCAGGCTATCAGGGTGGCACTGATTATTAAAACTGCTACTAGAAAAACTACAAGGCTTTTTTTCATTGTAAATCCAAGTCTGAACCAATTTCACAGAGGGAATTTTTATTACGTTATAGACACAAAAAAATTTTAAAAACTTTTAAATTTGCAAGATATTTTTTAGTCCCTAGTATTCCATAGTTGCAGTGCGTCATTGAAGCCCTCGGCCTAAGCTCCCCTACGCAGTTTTTTACCAGGAACATCAGTGTAATAGGTACGGGCGGAATACAAGGACTTGCAGCTAGTGCGCTTCCCGCTTAAACTGTTATCTGCAAGTTTTTCAAGTGGTCATTGTTCGGTCGTAGTAGCCACTTTTAGTAAGTCGGTACTTCTGTTCGTCAGTTGTCTTGCCTTGATTTTCCTGCAGGTACGTTTGCATCGAGAGGTGCAAATATTTTTTAACTTATTTTCAAGGGTGCTTTAAATGGCAACTGGTACCGTAAAGTGGTTTAACGAGTCTAAAGGTTTTGGGTTCATCGCTCCAGATGGGGGTGGTGATGATCTGTTCGCGCATTTTTCTGCGATTCAAGGAACAGGTTTCAAAACTTTGCAAGAGAACCAGAAAGTGACGTTTGACGTCACTGAAGGTCCAAAAGGCAAACAAGCTTCGAATATTCGCCCTGCTTAACACAGCAAAGATACTCGAGCATCGTTTGTAAAAAGCCCGCTTTTGCGGGCTTTTTTTATTCATGTGGCTCTAACGCCGTTTTGACTCCAGCACCCCTTTAATTTCAGCTATTGCCAGCAAGGCTTTTTCTAATTGAGAAGCCATTTTAATCTGTACGGCAAACACCATTCTCGCCTGTCCTTTTCCGCTTTGGGTAGTCACGGCAGTCACGTTAATCCGTTCTTTGGCAAAAACTTCCGATATATCCCGTAGCAGACCGGGTCGATCTACTGCAAGCACCCGTACCTCAACCGCATAAATGGCATCCTGTGCATTACCCCAGGTGCATTCAATCACCCGATCAGGATCTTTCTTCAGTAAAGTCTTGAAGGCATTACATTCCAAACGATGAATAGATACTCCTTTTCCTCGGGTAATATAACCACCAATCAAATCAGGGGGTGCCGGTTTACAGCAGCGAGCAAGCTGGGTTAATACATCAACCCCTACGACCAGAACACTCGCTTTGGTATGTTTTTTGGCATCGCTTAGATTATCAACGCGCGCCCGGATCAGCGCATCAGGATCCTCAGGGGTTTTGTGTTCAAACGCGGTTTCAATACTCCGGGGATGGAATTCTGCTTTACTCGCGAACAAAAAGAGTTCTTCAGGCTTTTCAAAACCCAACTTGGATGCCAACTCCTGCAAATTAATTGCGGTTTTACCCAAACGCTGCAATTCGCGCTCCACAATGGTCCGTCCCGTCTGAATATCCTGTTGTTGCTCGGTCGCGTTAAACCAGGCCCTTACCTTGGCACGCGCTCTAGGGCTTTGTAAAAAGGCCAGATCTGGATTAAGCCAATCACGTGAAGGCCCCGAGGTCAGTTTTTTATCCGCAATAATTTCAACGGTTTGCCCCGTCCGCAAAGGCGTAGAAAGTGGCACCATTACCCCATCCACTTTGGCACCGCGACATCTATGTCCAAGTTCTGAATGCAGATGGTAAGCAAAATCAATCGGAGTAGCATCTTTGACCAATTCAATAACGCGGCCTTGAGGCGAGAGTACATAAATCCTGTCGTCAGCTTGAACTTGCCAGTATTCGTCCGTAATCGCTTCTGTCACATCCTTTTTCCAGGCCAGCAGTTGCCGCAACCAGGCAATTTTCTTATCTTGTTCACTGCCTAATGTTGGGGAAATACCTGATCCAGCAGGGTTTGCCGTTTCTTTATATCGCCAGTGAGCAGCCACACCAAATTCTGCATGCTGGTGCATTGCATGGGTGCGAATTTGTACTTCTAATGGACGTTGATCTTCTGTGAGAACCACGGTATGCAAAGACTGATAACCATTCGCTTTTGGCCGGGCAATATAGTCGTCAAATTCTCGGGCAATCGGCGTCCAAAGCTGATGCACTACCCCCAAGGCGGTATAACAATCCTTTAAGTCATCTACCAGTATTCGTAGAGCCTTTAAATCATATAGTCCTTCAAGAGGCAGATCTTTTTTCTGCATTTTGTGATGAATGCTATAAATGTGCTTTGGTCGTCCTGCAACATCCGCTTTTATATGGCTAGCAGCTAATGCATCAGCGAGCTTGTGCATGCTGCGCGCAATAAAATTCTCTCGCTCAATGCGTTTTTCTTCTAATGCTTTAGCTAAAGCCTGGTAAGTTTTTGGCTCTTTAAAACGAAACGCCAAATCTTCCATCTCCCACTTTAGCTGCCAAACCCCCAAACGGTTAGCCAGTGGGGCATAAACCATCAAACTTTCCTGCGCAAAGCCTTCGGGTGGTTGAGTTTTGGATGCTGCGTACCAGCGCAATGTTTGCAAGCGACTGGCCAGCCGAATTAAAACTACCCGAATATCAGGTGCCATAGCCAAAAGCATACGACGCAAAATATCTAATTGTTCAGCTGCCAGCTTTGCAGCATTTTTATTGGTACTATTCAGAGGCGCTGATGAAATATCTTTACTGATGCCACCCATATTGAGTAGTTGCAGTATCTGACGTACTAATTCTCTTACTGTTGTCGGTACTTTTTCTTCGAGAGTCTGAATTTTTTCATGCTGCTCTTTATCCAGTACCCACCAAACATTGAACAGCAAGGCAGCTGACCTGCCATTCTCATCTAGTCCGAGCATCTGGCAAATTTGCGCTACCCCACGAGCATGTTCCCAAGCTGGCTCCCCCGAATGCATGAGCGCATCTTTCAGTAAGGCTTGTACCCACTGCTCTAGCTCTTGATAAGCTAACGTAACGGGGTCTTGGGAGGAGGATGAAACAGCAAGCATTTTGAATATCTAAACAGTACTCACCCTTACAAGAAGCTCAATGAGCTACAGATATAAAGAAAGGTCACCTCATGGGAGCTGTAGGGTTTAATGGAACAGTCATCGTAACTTTGTGCAGAGTCACTTAAATATTTTTAAGCGGACCCTGCCCACAACGTGCTAAAAAGTTAGTTTTTAGCTTGATCTACCAATTTATTTTTCTTGATCCAGGGCATCATCGAACGCAGTTGCTCACCTACTTGCTCGATAGGATGTTCCGCGGTCAGGCGGCGGCGTGATAATAAAGTAGGTGCACCCGCACGATTTTCAAGAATAAACTTTTTAGCGTACTCGCCTTGCTGAATATCCTTCAGGCACTGACGCATGGCATCTTTTGTAGCAGCCGTAATAATGTTAGGGCCGGTTACATACTCACCAAACTCGGCATTATTAGAAATCGAGTAATTCATGTTAGCGATGCCACCTTCATAAATTAGATCAACAATGAGTTTAAGCTCGTGCAAACATTCAAAATAGGCCATTTCAGGAGCATAACCGGCTTCAACTAGGGTTTCAAAACCCGCTTTAATCAGCTCAACTGCACCCCCACACAGAACAGCTTGTTCTCCGAACAGATCAGTTTCCGTTTCCTCACGGAAAGTCGTTTCAATAATGCCTGCCTTACCCCCGCCATTAGCAGCCGCATAAGATAAAGCCAATTGCTTGGCTTTGCCGGACTGATCCTGATAGATAGCAATTAGATGAGGAACCCCTCCCCCTTGACTGTAAGTGTTGCGCACCGTATGACCCGGCGCTTTGGGAGCAACCATCCAGACATCCAGATCGGCACGAGGAGTAACCTGCCCATAATGCACATTAAACCCATGGGCAAAAACAAGAGAGGCGCCTTTTTTCATATTCTCATGGCAATGGTCTCTATAAACCTGGGCAATATTTTCATCCGGCAAAAGAATCATGACAATGTCGGCTTCCTTCACGGCAGCATCCACTTCTTTGACGGCTAAACCCGCTTTTTTAGCTTTTTCCCAGCTGGCCCCTCCTTTGCGAAGACCGACTGTCACTTTTACGCCAGAGTCGTTTAAATTCTGTGCATGAGCATGACCTTGCGAACCATAGCCAATGATGGTGACTTTCTTACTTTTGATGAGTTTGATATCACAATCTTTGTCATAAAAGACTTTCATGTTTTCCCCTCGGGTTTCTGTGTAAATAGGATTTTTAAACTTTGAGAATACGTTCACCACGACCGATACCCGAACCACCTGTGCGCACAGTTTCAAGAATGAGTGTGGGGTCAATACCCGTAATAAAAGCTTCGAGTTTTTCTTTGGTCCCTGTCAGTTCAATGGTGTAGGTTTTTTCGGTTACATCAATAATCCGACCTCGAAAAATATCGGCCATACGTTTCATTTCTTCGCGTTCTTTTGCAATAGCGCGGACTTTTATAAGCATCAGTTCGCGCTCAATATGTTCGCCTTCCGTCAGATCCACTACTTTTACCACCTCAATAAGGCGATTTAAGTGCTTCGTAATTTGTTCAATCACATCATCATTACCTCGGGTAACAATAGTCATCCGGGATAAAGTCACATCTTCAGTAGGTGCAACGGTCAGTGTCTCAATGTTGTAACCACGAGCAGAAAATAACCCTACTACACGAGAAAGTGCTCCAGCCTCATTTTCAATCAGAACAGAAATAATATGCCTCATCAGAGTTCCTCCGATCCAAGCAACATTTCACTTAAACCTTTACCCGCCTTAACCATGGGCCAAACGTTTTCGGTAGGATCGGTTAAAAAATCAAGAAATACCGTGCGAGACTTATGCTTACTAAAGGCCTCCCTCAATGCCCCTTCGACATCATTGGGTTTTTCGATGCGTAAACCGACATGACCATAGGCTTCGGTCAGTTTGACAAAATCTGGAAGAGATTCCATGTAAGAGTTAGAATAACGACCTCCATAATCCAGCTCTTGCCATTGCCGCACCATTCCCAGATAACCATTGTTCAGGCATATGATTTTGGGTGAAAGATTATATTGTTTACAAGTAGAGAGCTCCTGGATACACATCTGGATACTACCCTCTCCGGTAATACAGGCGACTTGTGCCCCTGGATTAGCCATTTCTACCCCCATGGCGTAGGGCAACCCTACTCCCATCGTCCCCAACCCTCCTGAGTTAATCCAGCGTCGGGGTTTATCAAAAAGATAATATTGGGCTGCCCACATCTGATGCTGACCTACATCAGATGTAATAAACGCCTCTCCTTGTGTGATTTCCCACAGTTTTTGAATAACGAATTGGGGTTTGATTTTGTCAGTCGACTTTGGGTAAGCCATGCAATTGCGCTTACGCCATTCATTGATTTGGCTCCACCAAGGCGCAAGTTTTTTCTGATCAACACGTACTTCACTCGCTTGAACTTGAGAAATCAAATCCAAGAGAACCGCTTTAAGATCCCCCACAATAGGAATATCTACCTTCACCCGCTTGGAAATAGAAGATGGATCAATATCAATATGAATAATTTTGCGGGGTTTCGAAGCAAAATCCTTAGGGTTGCCAATCACCCGATCATCAAAGCGCGCTCCTACGGCGAGCAATACATCGCAATTCTGCATGGCCAGATTTGCCTCATAGGTGCCATGCATACCCAACATGCCGACAAACTTTGGGTCAGTGGCCTTATAGCCCCCTAAACCCATCAAGGTATTGGTACAGGGGTAACCGAGCAAATCTACAAGCTGACGAATTTCCTGATGGGCATTAGCCAAAATAATGCCACCACCTGTATAAATCATCGGACGTTCAGCGCCGAGTAAGAGAGCAACCGCTTTTTTAATTTGACCTAAGTGACCTTTTTCTACCGGACGGTAAGAACGCATTTCCAATGTATCGGGGTAATTCCATTTAGCAGTATGCATGGTAATGTCTTTAGGAATATCTACCAGTACCGGACCAGGGCGACCGCTTTTTGCGATAAAAAAGGCCTTTTTTATGGTGAGCGCTAAATCATTGACATCTTTGACTAAAAAGTTATGTTTCACACAAGGCCGTGTAATCCCCACCGTGTCGCACTCCTGAAAGGCATCCTGACCAATGGCGTGACTGGGAACCTGCCCCGAGATAATGACCATGGGGATAGAGTCCATATAAGCAGTAGCAATACCGGTCACTGCATTCGTCACCCCTGGGCCGGAGGTGACCAAACATACTCCAATTTTGTTCGGGGTAGAACGGGAATAAGCATCGGCAGCATGCACCGCAGCCTGCTCATGGCGCACCAAAATATGCTGAAACTTTTTTTGCTTGAAAATTTCGTCGTAAATATAGAGCACTGCACCGCCTGGGTAGCCGAAAACGTGTTCCACACCTTCTTCAGCCAGGCAGCGTACGAGAATCTCGGCTCCTGTAATATGAGCGCTATGCTGCGCACTAGTTTCCATGTGTTGGCTTCCTTTCAAGGTCCACAGGAGATTGATTGGAGGCTCTCACCGCTGCCGGTAAGCAAGTGGTTTAGCCAATTCAGCCGTCGATATTGCGGATCTTATGCGCTATTGACGGGGCATCTAATCTATTATCACGACAAAAGTCGGAATATTTGATGCACAGTTTACTAATTTAGCGGAAGTAGGCGTATTCACGCAAATTAAAGCGTGGTCTTTGGTAGCATAAGCAGAGCTGCAACAGCATTTTGGCGATAATTATTTTTATTACACGGATCGGATGGCTACAGAAAAAGAACTCACGCAGTTTTTGCAGTCTGTTGAACGCCGCGCTTTCAAACAAGCTATCTATGCAGTAAAGGATCAAGCCACTGCATTAGATTGTGTTCAAGACGCAATGCTTAAACTCGCGGAAAAATACGGAAATAAACCGGCAGAAGAACTGCCCATGTTATTTCAGAAAATTTTGCAAAATGTCATTTATGACTTATTTCGACGCCAAAAAGTCCGCAGTTTATGGACAACTCTGCTATCCTCTTTTTCAAGAGATGATGAAGACGGAAATACAAGCGATCCTTTAGAAACCTTAGAGGCGGAATATGACTCGGAAGGTGCAGAAAGTGCACTGGATAAAGTCGAGCGAAAGCAGGTCTTGCAAACTATTGATGATGAAATTCAAAAACTTTCCCCCCGTCAACGAGAAGCCTTTCTCATGCGTTACTGGGAGGATATGGATGTTGCTGAGACTGCAGCTGCAATGGGTTGCTCTGAGGGTAGTGTCAAGATTCACTGTTCACGTGCCACACATGCCCTAGCAAAAGCCCTTAAACATAAGGGGATTACATTATGAATACCCAAACTTCTGAAGAAAAATTTGCTTCCAAAATACGCCAAGCTTTAAATGAGTCCGCCAATCAGCTTGACGCTGAAACACTATTGCAGCTAGAGCGTGCGCGCAATCTGGCTGTAGCCCGTCATAAATCCGATGGCTTTCTCCAAAGCTTCCTACCCCGAAAAGCCTCCGAAACCTCTGGGCTAGCCAAGTTATTTCGAGCAGCGGCCTGGATTACTCCTGCCCTTGCACTGGTGATAGGATTGGTGGTGTTGCAGGATTGGCAATCAGCTTCTGAAAACTCAGAAATAGCAAGCATTGATACCGAAGTATTAACAGACAATTTACCTTTGAATGCCTATTTAGATAAGGGTTTTAACCGCTATCTTTTACAAGGTGAATAGATGCTGTTAAAACGCCTTTTCTTGCTTCATCTTCAATTAGCTCTGCTTATGATGGGCTTTTTGTTGCTGAGTCAAGCTTGGGCGCAAACCCAAAAAACCAGCCCTCACTCTTCAAAAGAAATAAGCAGTTCAAACAGTGAAGCTAAACCTATATGGTCAGAGCTCACTGAGGCACAACGCAAAGCTCTCGCCCCCCTGCACGTTGAATGGCAACGAATCAATGCCTCGGGTAAGCAAAAATGGGTAGAAATCGCTAATCGTTTCCCTGCAATGAATGCACAAGAGCAGGAACGCGCTCAAACTCGTATGAAAGAATGGGTATCCCTAAGTCCTGAACAACGCCGACAAATACGAGAAAACTACAAAGCTGCTAAAGCTATTCCTAAAGAACAACGTGAGGCACAGTGGCAAGAATATCAGTCCTTGCCTGAAGAGCGTAAAAAAGCTTTAGAAGCTAAGGCACGCAATGCGCAGAGCCGCAAACCTGCTGGAGCTCTGCCGCAAGCGAAGGCTGCTAAAACAACTAAGCCTGAACCGTCGGTGGATTCATCCTCGAGTAAAATTACACCTCCACCTCCCCTACCAGCCGCTCCTTCTGAACCGGCAAACGCTAAAACTTTGGTTCCAACACCATAACAGTTTTACTGTGCGTATAGTCATCGGTTGGTACTCGAAGTAAAACTTAAACCTTTTGCGCAATGAGCTCCCTATCTGCCTCTTCAACCTCCTTGCCGGCTCCCCTCTGGCGTCGCTTAGCCTCTGGTTTGTATGAATGTGCTTTACTTTTTGCAGTAATGTTTTTCTCCTCGTTGTTGTTTTTTGTTACTGTATCAGGCTCCCCCAACATACAGGCTAGTGCACTCCAACATCCTGAATCGGATATTTTTTCGGTATTTATCTTGCTGGTGTTTGCTAGCTATTTTGCTTACTTTTGGACCCGAAGTGGTCAAACCCTGGCTATGAAAACATGGGATATCCGTGTTGTGAACCGGGAGGGACTCCCGTTGACTTGGCCAGTCGCTATCACGCGTTATTTGCTGGCCTGGGTGAGCCCTATGCTCCTAGCCTCACTATTGACACTGGGTCTCATGTTCCTGGTACCCCCACTCTTACGGCCTCAAACTGCCCTACTCTACCCACTCGCATTGCTGTTGCTGGTCGCGCTAAATTTTGGGCTGGCGAGTATCGATGCCGAACACCGTTTCTGGCATGATAGGCTACTGGGAACGCGACTAATCTGCGCAAGGAAAAGCAAAAAAACCGTCTAATGCTTTTATTTCATTTGTAAGTCAGTGTATATCTATGCACAAAGCTCAAACCAGTACGAGGCAGTACCCATCGGAGCAACAAGGGCAGGAATAATTTAGAAGGGCAAGACAAGCCTAGTTTCCCAACCATTGTTCCACTAAGGAAGTTTCACGCTGCAAAATAGTAGCCAAAAAGTCCTGAGCTGAAGGCAACGTTTTAAAAGCGGTCAAGCCTGAAGCCAAAAAATGATGCAAACGCAATAGACCCGCTTTTTTGGCAGGCAAGTGCATCATTTTTACTGTCGGTACGATCAATGGCAAGCGCACTGCCTGCGCTAATAAACTACCGCATTGTTCGACCCCCTGAATTTGACGCAACCGTTCGTGGCGATGCCCTACCCTTTTAAAAAGACGCACATAAGCCTCCATATCAATACAAGGGTCTTGCGTCTGTAATGACTGCTCTGCCATCAACAAATCGAGCTGAGCGGATAAAACGTCCAAGGCCACTGCACTGGCAATAGCTTGGAGTGCCACAAGAGGTAATACCTTGGCCATAAGCGGTAAAATACGCTGAACATCGGCATCCCGCTGCAGAGCCTGCGGTGCAGAGCAATATAACTCATCGAGAAAAAACAAGGCAGCTGCCGAAAGTTTGGGATCCTGCAAAAAATCCGCATAGGTCTGTGACAGACGGGCTTTTTGCACAGCTTGTACTTGGTTTAGTGCTTCAATTACCGCAGCCTCATGGTCTACACGTAAGAGCGAAAGTGTCTGAATATCGGTCTGTGCCCGGGTCTGCCAATCTTCTCGCCAGTTCATGACTGCATATTAACGAAATCTTCTTGAAAAATACTTCTCATTTTACTAAGGCATCATTTTCTAAAAATCTCTTGATTCTATTAGGCAAAACTGTCTAAATCTTACATCCTGACAAGCTTTAGAAAAAATAAATTTATACTGGGTAACATAGCTTTGGAGACTGCAAAATGCGCAGAAGAACCTTTATTGCAGCGGGTTTAGGGGGCACACTTGCATTGGCCGGAGCTGGCCTGTGGTGGAACAAGAAATTCGCTCTTCCTGCAAGAAATGCCGTTTTTACGCAAGAAAGCCGGCTGCTCTTTGCTGCTTTGATTCCGGCCGTTATCGGCGCTCCCAATGGTAAAACGCTGTCCACAACACAAATCAACGCAGCAGTAGATCGAGTATTCCAAACCATTGCACAGTTACCTTTGCTGACTCAGGACGAGATTGGTGAGCTGCTGGGTCTGCTGCAAATAACCGCTGTACGTAAACTGTTGGCAGTATCTGCTTCCTGGACAGAGGCTAGTCCGGAAGAACTTGCTCACTTTTTACAATCCTGGCGTACACATCCGATCGCTTTGCTGCAATCGGCTTATTTGGCTCTGCATGATTTAATCTCCGGCTCCTATTACGCTGACACCAGCACGTGGGCTGCAATAGGATATCCTGGCCCTGCTGTGCAGTTCGTATGAGTATTTTCATTTATGAGCAACCAACCTCTTCATTTGCCAGACCCTATCCACGAAGGCCTTGCTCGTGGCTGGAAAGTGATCGATAGCCCGAAAAATCAAGCTGATCTGAAATGTGATGTGGTCATTGTTGGGACGGGCGCAGGCGGGGGCATCAGCGCAGAGTTACTCAGCAAAGCCGGTTTGGATGTCATTTTAATTGAAGAAGGCATGCTAAAAAGCAGCCGGGACTTCAAAATGCGCGAGGCTGATGCTTATCCTCAGCTATATCAAGAGTCTGCTGCCCGTAAAACCAAAGATAAGGCCATCAATATTTTACAGGGCCGTACAGTAGGAGGATCCACAACGATTAACTGGACCTCTTCATTTCGCACCCCCACCTCCACACTTGAATATTGGCAAGATAACTTTGGCCTACGTGAATTCACTGCTGAAGCAATGAGTCCGTATTTTCTACAGGCTGAGCAAAGGTTAAATATCTCACCTTGGACCCCTCCTCCCAACGAGAATAATGATCTTCTGCGACGCGGGGCCTTTAAATTAGGCATTCCTGCCATGGCCATTATGCGCAATGTGCGGAGTTGCTGGAATTTAGGATATTGCGGTATGGGGTGTCCCACAAATGCCAAGCAATCGATGCTGGTGACCACTCTTCCATTCGCATTGGATAAAGGGGCACGCCTTATTACTCGCAGCCGTGCTGAGCGTTATGAGCTGAAAAACAGTGCGGTCCAGGCACTCATCGTGCAACCCCTGGATGCCAAGGGTTTAGCTCCCGAAGGAAAGCCCTTTCGTATCCGCGCCAAGCATTATGTACTGGCTGGTGGCGCTATCAATAGTCCAGCCCTCCTCATGCGCTCAGGCGCCCCGGACCCCTATAAACGGCTAGGGATTCGCACCTTTTTACATCCCGTAGTCATTTGTGCCGCTCTGATGAATCAAGCAGTCGAGGGTTTTGCAGGGGCGCCTCAAACTATTTATTCCGATCATTTTTTAGAGATGGATCCTATAACTGGCCCCATGGGGTACAAACTGGAAGCCCCTCCCATCCATCCCGTATTGTTTGCCTCTACCATCAACGGTTTTGGGCAATTACATGCTGATCTAATGAGTAATTTTTCAAAAATGCATGCCTTACTCGCCTTAATGCGGGATGGATTTAACCCCGAGAGTCCGGGGGGCAAGGTAGAACTGGGAAAAGCAAAGCAAGCGGTATTGGACTACCCGCTTAATGATTTTTTATGGGATGCTACACGCCGCGCTTTTTTAAGTATGGCCGAAATTCAATTTGCTGCGGGTGCAAAAACCGTCTATCCCGTTCATGAGTTAGCGGAGGGTTACAAAAGCTGGGGACAGGCGCAAGCCGCTATTAAGGCACTTCCTCTCAAACCTCTTCTTACCCGTGTAGTCAGCGCGCATGTCATGGGCGGATGCGGTATGGCAAATACAGAAAAACTCGGCGTGACTCGCCCGGATGGCCAGCATTGGCAGTTAAACAATTTATCTGTTTTTGACGGTTCACTTTTTCCAACCTCCATCGGAGCCAATCCACAATTATCTATTTATGGCTTAACTACGCGCCTAGCCGGTAACTTAGCCTCTCGTTTAAGCAATCGTCCAGCTCCCACCTTAGTTTGAAGATAATGTATGAGCGTCTCCCGTATCCAGAGGGCCGTTTTTTGTATAGAACTGCTAAGTAGCGCTCTACTTGCGCTTATCCTGTATACCTATGTCGGCTTACCGGGCTGGGGCAGTATCTTACTAGCTCTAACAATTCCCGTATTTGTTCACGCAGCCCTTATTGCCACTGCATTTTTTATGACGGAACGGGCGCTACAAACAAGCTCTTATCCCCGACCATTGCAGTATCGAATAGGATTTTTCAAAGCACTGCGCTGTTATTTCCGAGAGTTGGCAAGCTCCTTGCGCAATTTTTCCTGGGCCCAACCCTGGCGAGCTTACGCAACCATAGCAGGAGAACGACGCCCGGGGAATGAAAATATTCCTGTCTTGCTAATCCACGGATATTTTTGCAATCGAGCTTTATGGCGCAGTTTTGCTAAACGCTTGGATGCTGCTGGCCACCCAACAGCCACGGTTAATCTTGAACCTGTATTTGGCTCTATTGATAACTACCCCCTTTTAATCCATGAAGCAGTAGAAAATTTGCGTTTGCGCACCGGGGCAAAACAAATAGCTCTGCTGTGTCACAGCATGGGTGGCTTAGCAGCCACAGCCTATATGCGTGCTTTTGCGCAGGAAAATCATCAAAATGCTATTGCTCACATTATCACTCTAGGCAGCCCCCATCAAGGAACGGTACTGGCCCGTCACGGGCCAGGAGAAAATTCAAGACAAATGCAGCTTAGCAGTCCTTGGCGGGATAATCTGTATGCTCACATTCCTGCTGCAATACGCCGTAAATACACCGTTATTTTGAGTCATCACGACCAAATTGTCGCTCCACAGTCCATACAAACCCTTCCCGATGCCACAAACGTAGAACTTTCCGGTATAGGACATATGACGCTGCTTTATGATCGCTGCGTTCAGGAACAGGTTTGTAATATCTTAAGTAAATTTAAATCATGAACTTATCCTTACGGGACAAAGCGATACCAAACTTTATATACCACTTCCTTAAGCTCCTCCCTTTAAAAAATACATCGTTTTAATAGGGCTGCCTCTAAGGAGGTTAACAATTTTTAATTTTTAAACTCGGGGGTTTTTATGCAACTTAAAAATAAAGTCGCCATCATTACCGGTGCAGCCAGTGGCATAGGTAAACAAATTGCCATTGAATATGCGCGTCAAGGAGCAAAGGTTGCTATCGCTGATTTATCGCTAGACGCCGGTAACGCCGTTGCAGAGCAAATCGTCGCAGCAGGAGGTTCAGCCATGGCGGTTGTCATGGATGTAAGAAACCAAGATCAAGTAGATGCTGCAGTAACACAGGTGCTAAACACCTATCATACTCTTGACATTATGCTCAGCAATGCCGGCATCCAGATTATTAGTGCGCTAGTAGATTTAACCCTTGAAGACTGGCGCAAGATGATGGCCATTCATCTGGACGGAGCCTTTTTGACGGCACGCGCTGCGATGCGAGCAATGATTCACAGTAAGAAAGGAGGCAGTATTATTTTTATGGGGTCGGTACATTCCCATCAAGCCTCAGCACTTAAATCTCCTTACGTCACTGCTAAACACGGACTTTTAGGGCTAGCTAAAGTTATTGCTAAAGAAGGGGCTGCGCACAATATTCGCAGCAATGTTATATGCCCAGGTTTTGTACGAACTCCATTGGTGGAAAAGCAAATTCCCGAACAAGCGCTTTCTTTTGGTATTAGCGAGGAAGATGTCATCAAAAAAATTATGCTTAAAGATACGGTTGATGGAGAGTTCACCACGACGCAAGATGTAGCACAAACAGCGGTTTTTTTAGCCGCCTTCCCCACGAACGCCCTTACAGGTCAATCCATCACGGTAAGCCATGGCTGGCATATGCAATAAATTTAAGAAAAATTAAACAATTTAATTGACTCAGCATAAAGTAACCCACGCTTACTTGTAGGTCTACGACTACTTCTTAATCAGAGAGGCGCTCCGACTGTAGAGATTAATTTCTTACTCGATCTAATTTTTCGTCGTTCTACTATATAAATGGTGAAAGTCAAAAAAGACTTTCCTTTTGTAAAGGTCTGAAGCAGTACCAGAAATAGAAAGTTGCGCGGCTCCCTTGCAGGATCTGTCCAAAAAAATCTAGAACATAGAACCTTAAATTACCTTTAAAGGAGCAGAAATGAATTTTCTTACTCTTTGTATCGCAGCAGTGTTAGGCTTAACCACGCTTGCCACAGGATGTGCTGTTATACGCGATCAAGAAAGCGCCGGAGCTTATATCGATGACGCGGGTATCACTGCTGCAGTAAAAGCCAAATTTGTTTCTGAAAAAACTGTAGATGCTAGCGCAATCAGTGTGGAAACAATGAAGGGCACTGTGCAATTAAGTGGGTTTGCAAAATCCAACTTAGAAAAAGATCGAGCTGCGCAGATCGCGCGAGAAACAAAAGGGGTTGTAGCAGTTCGGAATGATATTTTGGTTCGACCTTAAGCAACGGGTAGGCAGAATCTTAACAGGTATGTTGCACACTTTCAGAGCAGCGTCCAGTTTTCAAAGCTGAGGAGAAGGCTCATGAACAATACACTTATTTTTTTATCACGTTTTCTTGTAACAATCGGTTTGACAAGCAGTTTATTAGCATGCGACAGATCAGCTGACGATAATAAAACCATAGGGCAAAAGGTAGATGAAACAATTCAAAAAAGTGGTACTGCCGTAGAAAATGCGGGTACGAAGATTGAGCAAAGTACCGATAAAGCCGCCTCTGAAGTGCAAAGTGCTGCCAATAATGCCGAGCAAGTATTGGATGATTCTGCCATTACGGCATCGGTACAGGCAAGCTTTGCTAAAGATCCTGATTTAAGTGTATTTAAGATCAATGTCGATACCAAGGCAGGTGTTGTTAGCCTTTTTGGTGAAGCTAACAGTGAAGTTGCTAAAGAACGCGCTGCTTCTATAGCAGCCGCAACTAAAGGAGTAAAATCAGTCAACAATAATTTGGTGGTAAATCCAAAACGCTAAGAGCAAAAGTTCGCGCCATTTCCCTCAGCGGTATATTGATAGACAGCGTACAACTAGTGCGCTGTTTTTCTATTAACGTTGTTTAGATAATCAATGGGTACTCATCTTATCTGAAAAACTCATCGGATTAGTTTCTAGTCGCTCATTAGAAGTTTAATGGTCCTAAAATAAAAAGCACCCCATTACTGAAATTTTTACATTTCTAGACATTAAAACTCTCCAGCCGGATTGCTACAATAAAACAGTGGAAACTATTATTCAAAATATTGCGATCTACGCAATTCCCGTTCTTCTTGCAATAACCTCACATGAAGCCGCCCATGGTTATGTAGCTCGAATGTTTGGAGATCCTACAGCTTATTTGTTAGGCCGGGTTACCCTTAATCCCTTCAAACATATTGATCCTTTTGGCACTATTATTTTGCCCCTCTTAATTTTGCTGACCTCCCGTGCCTTAGGTGGGCCTGGTTTTATGTTTGGTTACGCAAAGCCCGTCCCTGTCAATTTTGCAGGTCTGCGCAAACCCAAGCAGGACATGATTTGGGTGGCCGCAGCGGGACCTGCTTCTAATTTAGCTCAAGCTATTGTCTGGGCTATTCTGTTTAAAATTTTCCATCTAAGCGGAGTAAGCGAAGTTTTTTTCTTCAAAGTCTGTCAAGCTGGAATCCTTGTAAATATTGGGCTGATGGCCTTTAATTTATTACCCCTACCACCCTTGGATGGAGGCCGGGTACTGATGGGGCTACTTCCTCACCGATCAGCCATGGCGCTAGCCCGGCTTGAACCCTATGGGCTCTGGATCATTATCGGACTGCTAGTGCTCCAAAATTATGGTGTGCCTCTTTTATCCATTTTGTTGGCACCCTTTTATTATTTGGGTAGCGGTATTATTAGATTGATTACTTAACACAATATCTTACTTATTTATGTTTTCTGAACGTGTTGTTTCTGGTATGCGCCCTACTGGCGCTTTACATCTGGGCCATTACCATGGGGCGATCAAAAATTGGCTCAAACTCCAATCAGAGCTGCCCTGCCTGTTTTTTGTAGCAGACTGGCATGCCCTTACCACGCTTTATGATGACCCAAAAATACTGGAGCAATACACTTGGGAAACTGTCGTGGACTGGCTGGCCTGTGGAATTGATCCCACCCAAGCCACCTTATTTATACAAAGCCGCGTACCGGAACATGCTGAGTTAACGCTGCTATTAGGAATGTCTACTCCTTTAAGTTGGCTGGAACGCGTACCGACCTATAAAGACCAAATTGACAAACTAAAAGATAAAGATTTAGGAACTTACGGCTTTTTAGGCTATCCCTTAATGCAAGCTGCAGATGTTCTTATTTATCGGGCTAGTCAGGTCCCGGTGGGAGAAGATCAAGCACCTCATATTGAGATGATGCGAGAGATTGCACGGCGTTTTAACTATCTTTATGGTCGCGAAAAAGGCTTTGAAGAAAAAGCTCAAGAAGCTGTCAAAAAGCTGGGCAGTAAACGCGCAAAGCTTTATATGGAATTGCGTGACAGATTTCAGCAAGAAGGTTCTGATGAGGCGCTAGAACAAGGTCGTGCCTTATTGCAAGAAGCGCAAAACCTTGCTGCCATGGATAGAGAGCGCTTATTTGGGTACCTAGAAGGAGCACGTCGAATTATATTGGTAGAACCAGCCACTACACTCACCGAAACTCCTCGTTTGCCAGGCATTGATGGCAACAAAATGAGTAAGAGTTATGGCAATACCATTGCCCTGCGTGAAGAACCCGCACAAGTAACTCAAAAAATCCGTAAAATGCCCACTGATCCCGCCCGTGTTCGACGTACCGACCCCGGGGATCCGGAAAAATGCCCTGTCTGGCTCCTGCATCAAGTTTATTCTAGCGAAGATGTAAAAAAATGGGTTGTCAGCGGCTGCAAGAGCGCTGGCATTGGCTGTCTTGAATGCAAACAGCCTGTAATTGATGAAATCATCCGCGAAACCACTCCTTTTAGAGAACGCGCCCAAAAGTATCTGGACGATCCCACTCTGGTTAGAAATATTGTGGCAGATGGCTGTGATAAAGCTCGAGAACTAGCCCGTGAAACGATGCGTGATGTACGCGAGGTCATGGGTATTGCCGTTTAAAACCGCCTAATCCCCGGGGATTAAAAACTTTTATAATTTAAGCTTAACTCAGGTTTGGTGCCTCTATGAATCAAATTAGCAAAATTTTGCCAGCTCACAATGTTGCAATTGGAGTAGAGGCATCGAGTAAAAAGCGTGCTTTTGAGCAAGCAGCTTTATTACTCGAAAATCAATATGGTATCGCTCGCAGTGCTGTTTTTGATAGCCTGATTGCCCGAGAGCGTTTAGGCTCTACAGGCTTGGGGCAAGGGGTCGCTATTCCTCATGGTCGCATTAAAAGTCTTAAACAAGCCATTGCGGTTTTTATGCGTCTGTCCGCCCCTATCCAGTTTGAGGCACCTGATGCAAAACCTGTGGATTTAATGGTGTTTCTACTGGTGCCAGAACATGCTAACCAAGAGCATTTGGAAATTTTATCTGAATTAGCTCAAATGCTGTCAGATAAAAGTTTCCGTGAGCGCCTTTCCACTCTGAGCAGTACACTTGAGATACACGCAGCATTTACCAATTGGACATCCATCGCTTCGGCAGCTTAAAAGACATTTTTATTCTGTAGGATCGACAGTCCTGGATTTTTCCTGTTCTGTACTAAAAATAAATCTCTTGCCTTGGCTCAAATTAAACCATGCTTCAGCCACATCATAATTTTGTGCCAACCGTTCAAACATTAATTGAGGAAAATAAAGAAGCATTAAGCTTTAAACTGCTTGCTGGACAAAGTGGTTGCTCTCGCCTACTTGCTGACGAAAGTACTGCAGCAGCAGACTTAGTGGGCCATTTAAATCTGATTCATCCCCGACGTATACAGATACTCGGTCACGAGGAAATTAATTATTATCAAAAACTTAGCGTGGAGCGACGCAATCGTTTTACGCAAGAACTATTGGTGAGTAGTCCTCCTGCGGTGATTATTGCAGATGACCTTGAAGTTCCAACCGATTTTCTTACGCCCTGCAATGCCTCAAATATTCCTCTCTTATCTACGCCAAAAAGTGCTGCAAATTTAATAGATTACCTAAGAGTCTATTTATCTAAAAAATTAGCTCCTACTTGTACCATGCACGGCGTGTTTATGGATGTGCTTGGAATGGGAGTTTTAATTTCTGGCGAGTCTGGACTGGGTAAGAGTGAACTGGCGCTAGAGCTTATCAGTCGGGGACACGGTTTAGTGGCTGATGATGTTGTGGAATTTTTAAGAATCGCCCCCGAACGAATAGAAGGTCGTTGCCCTCCCCTATTGGCTAATTTGTTAGAGGTACGGGGCTTAGGGCTGTTGGATATCAAAGCCATTTTTGGTGAAACTGCTGTACGCCGAAAAATGAAGCTTAAATTGATTGTCCATTTGGTACGCAGCTCAACCATGGAAAAGCAATTTGAGCGCCTACCTCTAGAAAATCAAACACAAACAGTACTGGATCTGCCTATTCGGAAAATCATCATTCCAGTGGCTGCAGGGCGCAATCTTGCCGTGTTATTAGAAGCTGCTGTACGCAACACCATCTTGCAGTTACGAGGCACCGATACGATGGCTGAATTTATGTTACGCCAACAAAAAGCTATGGAAATTAGCAAGGATTTTTAAAGACAGAGGGATACCGGCAAGTATGGTTTCAAACTCGCCCCTGGCATCCGATTCTATCGATGCTGACCTTTTAGCTCTAGATCAGGCCTCTGTTTTTAGAACTTTTACAGCCACTAAAAGCCATAAAGGAACAACCGTTTCGGAGTCAATATTTTTGCTTAAAGGAATGCATTGCGCAGTATGCATAAAACATATTGAGCAAACTCTATCGCAACTTAAGGGTGTTCTGCAGGTAAAAACCCAACTAGCCACTCAGCAAGCTCGTGTTCTATGGGATCCAACACAGACTCGCGCCTCTTTCTTAGCACAAGCACTACGTAATGCGGGTTATGAGCCTCTTCCCGCTCGCTCTATTCAAGCAGAAGATGAACGTATTCGACAATCAAACTTAGCTTTATGGCGGGTATTGGTGTCCGGCTTTTGCATGATGCAAATAATGATGTATACCGTTCCAGCCTATTACAGTAACCCCACTGAAATTACCCCGCAGATTGATGCTCTACTTCGTTGGGCTAGCTGGCTTTTAAGCTTACCGATTTTAATCTTTTCTTGTCAGCCCTTTTTTTCAGCGGCATGGGCAGATTTACGTCATCGTCGTATAGGTATGGATCTTCCGGTATCAATAGGGATAGGGATCATGTTTTTTATCGGAACTCTGGCTACTTTCAACCCTACTGGCCTTTTTGGTAGCGAGTTATATTTTGACTCTTTATCAATGTTTGTATTTTTCCTTTTGTCAGGCCGTATGCTGGAACAACGTTTACGGGCTCGTACAGCAGGAGCAGTAGATTCAATCATTCAACGGCTTCCTCAAACTGTTGAACGTCTCAACGGAGAAAATCAAACCCCTGAAATTGTCTCCGTTCAAATGCTTAGTGTTAATGATATTGTCCGCGTCAAGGCAGGTGAAGCTTTTCCAGCAGACGGCATATTAATTAGCTCTGAAGCCTATGTTGATGAGGCTCTCTTAACGGGAGAATCTCGCCCACAGCACCGGCGCGCAGGTCAAGAAGTCATCGCTGGCAGTTATAACTTAAGAGGGCCTGTTCAGATAAAAATCACCCAGGTTGGGAATACTACACGGTTCTCAAAAATTGTATCTTTAATGGAGCGCGCCAGTACGGAAAAACCCAAGATCGCTCAATTAGCTGATCAAATAGCTGGCCCTTTTTTGCTCTTCATTCTGGTAGCGGCGGGCATTGCTGCAGCAGTATGGTGGTGGCTGCAACCTTCTCAAGCGCCTGCCTTACCTTTAAAAATTGCGGTAGCCGTATTAATCGTCACCTGCCCTTGTGCCTTATCCCTCGCTACCCCGGCTGCAATGCTGGCCGCAGCCGGGGTAATGGCTAAACACGGCATTCTTATTCAAGGCTTGAGAAATATTGAGCAATTGGCTCATGCGGATATTTTTGCCTTCGATAAAACAGGTACCTTAACAGAAGGATCTCTTATCATTTCTAAAGTGGAGCTCAGATCCGATACCGATCAAGAAACAGCTATAGGCTTGGCCACCGCCATAGCGTCCCATTCCTTACATCCTATTTCGATCGCTTTGCAAGCCTTAGGAGAAAAATGCAAATCCTTGCCTTTTCTTACCCACATACAAGAAATTCCTAACAGGGGTTTAATTGGGCAATCCCCCGAACACGGAGAAATCCGCCTTGGCTCTGCAGCCCATGTTGGAATAGTTGAAAATTCATCTTCCCCAAAAGATGAACGTTTAGTTTGCTACCTAAGCGATGTCAAGGGAATAATGGCTCAGTTTTACTTTAACGAAACGCTGAAGACAGATACAGTCGCGGCCATTGACACACTTAAACGCGAAAATAAAAAAATCTGGTTACTTTCCGGCGATCGGGATGGCCCCGTTGGGCATGTTGCTCGCTTAGCTCGAATTGATCAGTCGTGGAGTCAATTACAGCCACAGGACAAACTGCATCTTGTTCAGCAAGCGCAAGCCCAAGGACATCGAATTGCAATGGTAGGAGATGGTTTAAATGATGGACCAGTATTGGCTCAGGCAAATGTTTCGTTTGCTCTAGGTAAGGCTGCGCCACTGAGTCAATCCTATGCAGATTTTATTGTGCTATCCGGAAAACCTACGGACGTCAGCTTTGCGTACCGTATAGCAAAACACACCTTGCGTATTGTTAAGCAAAACCTAGCATGGGCTGCAATCTACAACGTTCTCTGTATACCTTTGGCAGTAGTGGGTATGTTTCCACCCTGGTTGGCTGGACTTGGAATGGCCGCAAGCTCAATCGCAGTAGTAAGCAATGCGCTGCGGATAACGCACCTCAGAGAGAAACTCTAATGGAAAGTTTGTTTTTACTGATCCCCTTCTCCGTCCTCCTGGCTTTGGCAATTATCGCTTTGCTAGGCTGGGCTGTGCATTCAAATCAATTTGAGGATTTGGATACTGAGGGAGAGCGCATTTTACATGATGATTAAAAAAATCAAGGAAGCATCCCCTCAGCTATCTGTTTTGAGCTGCGCTACTGAATAGTAGCCAGATAGAATTATCCGCGGGAAAAAGATGGAAGGGGAGTTTCAGATTCAATGCAAGCATCAGAAAAATCAGCTGCTTCAGGGTTTAGCACACTAACTTTTAACGATACGGTCGTGCGCCAATTTTCAATTATGGCGATTGTCTGGGGCATAGTGGGCATGTCTCTCGGCCTTTTCATCGCTGCGCAACTGGCTTGGCCAGAGCTTAATTTTAATATTCCCTGGTTATCTTATGGCCGATTAAGGCCCTTACATACAAACGCGGTCATTTTTGCCTTTGGGGGCTGTGCCCTTTTTGCCACCAGTTATTATGTGGTTCAAAGAACCTGCCAGGTCAGACTCATCTCAGATAAATTAGCAGCATTTCATTTTTGGGGATGGCAACTCATTGTTGTGGCTGCAGCCATCACCCTCCCCTTGGGCTACACGCGAGGCAAAGAATATGCAGAACTTGAGTGGCCCATTGTGCTTGCCATTACAGTAGTCTGGGTGGCTTACGCCATCGTTTTCTTTGGCACGCTTGCGATACGTAAAGTACGACACATCTATGTTGCCAACTGGTTTTTTGGTGCTTTCATCATTGCAGTAGCACTGCTACATATTGTTAATGGTGCTGCGCTGCCTGCAGGCTGGCTGAAATCTTATTCAGTTTACGCCGGAGTTCAGGACGCCATGATTCAATGGTGGTATGCCCATAATGCCGTTGGCTTTTTTCTAACGGCTGGATTTTTGGGAATGATGTATTACTTTATTCCCAAACAAGCTGAGCGTCCTATCTACTCTTACCGTCTTTCAATTGTTCACTTTTGGGCCCTGATTTTTACCTATATGTGGGCAGGGCCCCACCATCTGCATTACACCGCTTTACCCGACTGGACACAATCCTTAGGAATGATCTTTTCCCTGATTTTGTTGGCCCCTAGTTGGGGAGGCATGATTAACGGGATCATGACTCTTTCAGGAGCATGGCATAAGCTGCGTGATGATCCCATCCTCAGGTTCTTGATTGTTTCATTGTCCTTTTATGGCATGAGTACTTTCGAAGGCCCCATGATGTCGATCAAAACTGTTAATGCTCTGAGTCATTACACCGACTGGAATGTAGCACATGTGCATTCGGGGGCGCTGGGATGGGTAGGCTTGATTTCGATGGGTTCTTTGTATTACCTGATTCCGCGCCTGTTTGGTCAAACAAAGATGTTTAGCGTCAAAGCCATCGAAGTGCATTTCTGGATAGCCACGATTGGAATTGTTTTATACATAGCTGCCATGTGGATTGCGGGCGTCATGCAAGGCCTGATGTGGCGCTCTATTAATGCAGATGGCACATTAACCTACACTTTTGTAGAAACGGTTAAAGCCAGCTATCCCTTTTATGTGGTTCGCTTTGTAGGCGGCTTACTCTATCTGATCGGGATACTGATTATGGCGTGGAATGTGGCAAAAACTGCATTGGCCGGTAAGCCTTTTAATGGACAGGTTCCAGCAAATTTAGCCCACGCTTGAAAGGTTTGAAAGCATGTCGTTTTCTCACGAAAAAATTGAAACCAATAATCTGCTCATGATCGTACTTATTCTTCTCGTGATAGCAGTAGGAGGATTGGTGGAAATTGTTCCTCTCTTTTTTCAAAAATCCACTACCGAACCTATCAAAGGTTTAACTCCCTACACAGCATTACAACTAGAGGGGCGAGATATCTACTTACGGGAAGGCTGCTTTAACTGCCACTCGCAAATGATCCGTCCTTTTGTTGCTGAAACATTGCGTTACGGCCATTATTCAGTAGCAGGGGAGTTTGTATATGATCACCCCTTTCAATGGGGGAGTAAGCGGACGGGGCCCGATCTTCATCGCGTAGGTGGAAAATATAGTGATGAATGGCACCGCACGCATTTAATTAACCCCAGAGATCTAGTTCCTGAATCCAATATGCCCCCCTACCCCTGGCTTGAAAAGACTCCAGCAAGTACGCACTCCATTGCTACACGTATGAAAACATTGAAAATGCTAGGAGTACCCTACACCGATAATCAGATCGCGGCCGCACCTGATGAATTAAAAGGAAAAACCGAACTAGATGCATTGGTTGCTTATCTGCAATCTCTTGGTTTAAATCTGAAATAAATATTTTCCGGAAAGAAAACAAATAATGGATTTAGACATCAACTTGCTGCGCATAGCCGTAACAGTAATTGGTTTTATTACTTTTATTGGAATTCTGATCTGGACTTACTCTCAGCGCAACAAGGCTGACTTTCAGAAAGCAGCCATGCTTCCTTTTAACGAAGAAACTATCAAATCCTGAAAGGGTAACTATATGAGTGACTTTTTTAGCAGCTTCTGGGGATGGTATGTGGCTGCTATTTCGCTTATATCCATGCTAGCCTGTTTAGTATTGCTATGGCTTACTTCAAAAAAACGTATTTCCTCTGGCAGTGACAACACAACCGGCCATGTTTGGGACACAGATCTACGTGAATTAAATAACCCTTTGCCCCGCTGGTGGATGTGGCTATTTGTAATTACCGTCCTGTTTTCGCTGGTTTATGTAGCGCTATATCCCGGCTTGGGAACTTTTTCAGGCATATGGAAATGGTCAAGTGATTCTGCCTATACAACAGAACGTGCTCAGCTAAAACAAACAGTTGCACCACTGTTCGCTGAATTTGCAAATCAACCGGTCACTACTATCATGCATGACTCCAGGGCTATGGCCATTGGCGAAAGATTATTTATGAACAATTGCGCGCAGTGCCATGGATCAGACGCGCGAGGCAGTAAAGGTTTTCCAAATCTCACAGACCAAGATTGGTTATATGGTCATTCAGCCGAACAGATTATAGAAACCATTACTAAAGGGCGAAACGGTGTTATGCCTTCCATGGCAGCGGCCGTAGGGAGTGAAACAGAGATCAGTGAATTGGCCCATTATGTAATGTCACTTTCGGGTAGCCCTCACGATAGTCTTAAAGCAAGCGCCGGAAAAAAAAGCTTTTCTGCCTGCGCTGCCTGCCATGGCGCTGATGGAAAGGGCAATACCGCTTTAGGTGCCCCCAATTTAACAGATGATGTTTGGCTGCATGGTTGGGGAGAAAATACCATCGTTAGCATAATTAAGAACGGGAAAAACAATACTATGCCTGCGCAAGAGGGAAAACTCACTGCAGAGCAAATTCGGGTCTTGGCCGCTTACGTTATCAGTCTCTCAAACTCTACTTCTAGTACAAACACTGCTTTAAATGGGTCTAAATAAGTATTCAGGTAAATCAATATATGCAAGAGTCTGCTGACTCCAGAAAAAACACTGTCATTCCTATCGCCTTAGAAGAAGACTCGACGGCAGTTGTTTCATTGTATGAAGCCCATCAAAAAGTATATCCCCGTAGCGTCAAAGGTTTTTTCAATTACTGGCGGTGGATTTTTGTAGGGTTAACCCAGCTCATATTTTACGGTTTGCCCTGGCTAAACTGGGGAGAGCGCCAAGCTGTCCTGTTTGACTTGGGTTCTCGTCGCTTTTATATCTTCAATCTTGTTTTATACCCTCAGGATTTTATTTACCTCACTGGCCTGTTAGTCATTAGTGCACTATCCCTTTTTTTATTCACAGCCATAGCAGGAAGGCTGTGGTGCGGTTTTGCATGTCCGCAAAGTGTCTATAGCAAAATATTTATGTGGATCGAATATCGGATTGAAGGCGATCGTGCTAACCGCATACGGCTGGATCAAGGGCCTTTAAACATTGACAAACTGTGCCGCAAAACGAGTAAACATGGACTTTGGATCGCCATTAGCTTGTGGACTGGATTTACCTTTGTCGCTTACTTTACTCCCATAAAAACCTTAACTGCCGAGGTATTAGCTCTTCAACTAGGAGCGTGGGAAATCTTTTGGATATTGTTTTATGGTTTTGCAACTTATGGCAATGCCGGGTGGATGCGCGAACAAGTCTGCAAATACATGTGTCCTTATGCACGCTTTCAGAGTGCCATGTTTGACCGGGATACTTTAATTGTGAGTTATGACCAACAAAGAGGAGAAAATCGTGGCTCTCGAGGCCGTAAACTCACACGTCCTGAATATGTTGCGCAAGGTCTAGGCGACTGCATTGATTGTGGTTTATGCGTACAAGTATGCCCAACCAATATTGATATTCGCAACGGTCTGCAATATGAATGCATCAGCTGCGGGGGATGTATAGACGTATGTAACAGTATTATGGACAAAATGTCCTATCCCAGAGGCTTAATTCGATTTAGCACGCTTTCGGGTATGGCCCAAAAAATGCCTCCTGCAGCTATGTTTAAACGGATGCTACGTCCTAGAGTGATGCTGTATAGCGGTATTTTACTAAGCTTGTGTCTAGGGCTATTGATTAGTTTAAATGTACGTGCGCCCTTCAAGGTAGATATCGTGCGAGACCGCAATAGTCTCGCTCGTATTGTAGGACCCGGCAAAATTGAAAACACCTACCGTTTACAAATTATGAATGCTACAGAACATGTTCAGCACTATAAAATTGAGCTCGCCGGTATCCCAGACCTTTCTCTAGACTCTGAATATATAGTAGAAGTAGGTCCCGCCCAGTCGCGCTGGATAGGCCTTCGGGCACAGCTTAATCCCGGCATATTAAAGAGTGGTTCACACCCTGTGGATTTTCTTATTACGGTACAAGGAGAAAAGCCGCAACAACTGCGTGAAAAGTCTGTATTTTTAGTGCCTCGGTAAACATATTTTTAGGAGCCGGCCATGAATCAGAGCAGTAACAAACCTTGGTGGAAAGAAGCTTATGTTTGGCTTGTGATTAGCGGCCCTGTGTTAGTGATAGTGGCCTGCATAATCACTTATGCTTTCATTATGAGCCAGCCTGATCCCTTGACCACTCAAGACTACTATCGTAAAGGTATCGAAATTAATAAAACCTTAGAGCAGTCTGCAGTTTCCATGCAACCAGCGCTGGCGGTGCGCAACCATAGTGCAACCAATGGCAAAAAATAGGAGGCTTTTATTATGCTACAGCGATGGATGTGGATTGCCTGGCCCGCGTTTTTAATGGCGGGAGTTCTTGAAATAGTGGTATTTTCCATGATTGATCCACAAGAATTGCTGTGGTTTGGCCGACCCGTACAGTTATCTCGAGAGGGAATCTATACCTTAAGTTTTTTTGGTTTTTGGGCCATCACGGCCACTTCCAGTGCCTTAACAACCCTCCTGGCTCAGTCCCCTTTTGAGGTCAACCGCTGCCCTTTAAGCGCTTCAACGCGACCTACCGCGTGCCCTAAGCAACAGTCTTGTAGCACAGAACAATCCCATTATCAGTAATCAGCATTAATGGGCTAATTACTTGGCTTAGCTGCGCAGTTGTAAGCTTTTTCCGAGGTTTTCTTTAGCCATATGATATTCGCGCTGTAACTGAGCTATGCGTTCTGCACAACTCATCACACGGTTAATAGTGCCAATTCCCTGCCCACATCCCCAGATATCTTTCCATGCTTTTTTAGCATCGATCCCAGCAAAATTCATCTTGCTGGGATCCGATTCTGGCAAATGCTCTGGATCAAGACCGGCAGCAATAATCGAGGATTTAAGATAATTGCCATGCACTCCAGTAAAAAGGTTGGTATAAACAATATCTTCGGCCTTTGCTTCTACCACAGCCTGTTTATAGCTATCTGTAGCACGTGCTTCCTCAGTGGCAATAAAAGCGCTACCCATGTAGGCAAGATCAGCTCCCATGACCTGAGCCGCCAATACGGATGCACCTGTGGCAATACTGCCGGCCAGTACCAGAGGGCCTTTAAACCACTGACGAATTTCTTGAACTAAGGCAAAGGGGCTAAGCGTGCCCGCATGACCTCCGGCTCCTGCGGCTACTGCAATAAGACCATCAGCGCCTTTCTCAATAGCTTTATGAGCAAAGCGATCATTGATAATATCATGCAAGGTAAAGCCCCCCCATTGATGAGCTGCCTGATTAATTTCCTCTCTTGCGCCCAAAGAGGTGATAATAATAGGCACCTTATATTTAGCGCACAACTGCATATCTGCTTCAAGCCTGTCATTACTTTTATGGACAATCTGGTTCACCGCAAAAGGGGCTGCAGGAGCATGGGGATGCTTGTTATTGTAGGCATCTAAAGTTTTAGTAATTTCGTCGAGCCACTCATCAAGCTGTGAGGAGGGCCGGGCATTCAGTGCAGGAAAACTGCCCACAATCCCCGCCTGACATTGGGCAATGACCATCTTAGGGTTACTGATAATAAACAATGGGGATCCAATCACGGGAACCGTTAAGCGATTGGAAAGCTGAGAAAGTAATGACATACAACTCCCTTAACATAAATAAGTGATGCTATTAAGAAATGCATCGATCGTAAGGGATCAACGCATTTTTCCTGTGCTTGCAAACGGAAACGTATCTAATCAATGCTAGTTAAGTGGTTTAATCGTATTGATTATCTTCTTGCACCGTACGCTGATAACCCAGATTACGCATCAACCCACCCCCAATATGGGCAGACCTATGCATTTCTTTAGAGGCTTCCAAAGCATCTAAATAAGCCGCATTAATATCCCCTGTAATATATTTTCCGTCAAAACAACTCGCATCAAACCCCAGCAATTTAGGGTTAAGCGAAGTCAGGGATGTTTTAAGGGCAGAAAGATCTTGAAATATAAGAGAGTCAGCCCCGATCGCTAAAGCCACCTCTTCTTCAGAACGGGTCGCTGCAATTAACTCACTACGCGTCGGCATATCGATACCGTACACATTGGGAAACCGCACAGGCGGTGCTGCAGAGGCAAAAAATACCTTGTGTGCTCCAGAATCACGTGCCATATCCACAATCTCTTGAGAGGTTGTGCCACGGACAATGGAATCATCTACCAGCAATACGTTCTTACCTGCAAACTCCTCACGGATTGCGTTAAGTTTTTGGCGTACGCTTTTACGGCGAATATTTTGGCCCGGCATGATAAAAGTGCGACCAATATAGCGGTTTTTAATAAACCCTTCCCGAAAGGGTAAATTTAACTTCATTGCCAGTTGCATTGCGCTGGGACGTGATGAATCTGGAATAGGCATGACTACATCAATCTCACCAACACGCATCTGTTTAGCCACTTTCTCAGCCAGAATTTCCCCCATACGTAAACGGCTACGATAGACCGATATATCGTTCATTTGGGAATCGGGTCGCGCGAAATAAATATATTCAAATATGCAAGGCATCAATACCGCATTATCTGCACACTGGGCAAACTTGATATTGCCATCTAAATCAATAGTGACCGTCTCTCCGGGATCAAGATCCCGAAGAACAGTAAAACCCATGGCCTCCAAGGCCACCGATTCAGACGCCACCATATATTCACGCCCCAGCTCGGTATCTTGCTGTCCAATCACCAAGGGACGAATACCATAAGGGTCGCGAAACGCCACAAGACCAAATCCTGCAATCGTAGCCACCACCGCGTAACTGCCTTTAACACGTCGATGCAAAGCACGTACAGCGGCAAAAATACTGTATTCATCTAAGCTTAAACCGCTAGCACAGGCCGCTAGTTCATTGGCAAAAACATTGAGAAGAACTTCAGAGTCGGACGCGGTATTAATATGTCTGCGGTCGATACGGAACATCTCCTCACGCAGTTGCTGCCAGTTCGTTAAATTGCCATTATGGGCTAACACTATTCCAAAGGGAGCGTTGACGTAAAAGGGCTGTGCTTCTTCAGAGTTTTCTGAAGAACCTGCGGTAGGATAGCGGCATTGGCCGATTCCAATATTACCCGGCAGGTTACGCATATTCCGAGTGCGAAATACATCTCTAACCAAACCGTTACCCTTAAACATATTGAAACTGCCATCGCGCAAGGTGGCAATCCCCGCGGCATCCTGACCGCGATGCTGCAATAATAAAAGCGCGTCATACAACAACTGATTCACAGGAGTTTTGGTAACTGCGCCGACAATACCGCACATGAATAAGTCTTTCTAAGAAACTAAAATTTTTGGTTTTGCAAATCTTCCAATACAGCTTAGTTTATAGCTTTACATAGGCTGCCATATTCTCAGGCAAGAAGGGTTTTACAGTCCGAACGGCTTGAACAATCCACACACTAGTAAAAGCCTCTTGCCATAAGGGTTGGCGTGGTAACTCAGTTAAACCAGCCAATATCCCTAAACTCAGCACGATCACACAAGCACGCATCAATCCAAACAAACTACCCATCCCATGGTCTGCCAAGCTCAACCCCGCTGCCCGAATCATGGCATAGATCACTGCGTTAATCATGGCGCACAGTAAACGTACCCCAATCAGTAATAAAGCAAAGCCCAAGGCCAATCGCACCGCTGGAACAGACCAGTCTGCCGGAAGCAGTGCTGCCATATCTGCCGCATAACGAGAAGCAATGACAAAAGCAGCAATCCACCCCACTAAGCTTAAAACTTCCTTGGTAAAACCCCGCAAAGTGCCCACTATGATAGAGCTTAAAAATATAATGCCGACCACAATATCCAAGGCGTTATAACTCATACCTTTAGCTTCATTTTCTTCCTAGATAAAGTGGGCTATTGCGACACGATTTTTGGCGATAAGCCTTCTAGAGCCAGTTTGGCAACTGCCTGATTGGCGGCTTGCTCCGAGGGCATTGCAAACCTTAAGCGAGTGACGACCCCTTTTTCAGTGTGAATTTCTTCACGATACGAGGTAAAACCTGCTTTACGCAGTTGTTGCTCAACGGTTTTGATTTTTTCTTCGCTAACAAATGCCCCAGCCTGCACAATCACCTTTCCCTTATTAGCATTAGCAGGCTTTGGTTTATCAGCCAAAATATTCTTAACCGTCTCGTTAGCTTTATCAGTAGACTTTTCAACAGACTTTGAATTAACAGAAGCGGTCTGCGGATGAGATGTTTTTTGCTTAGGAGTCTCTGTCGAAGCAGCGGGTGGCTCAGCTTTAACAGTACTCCCTTCAGATGGAGTGACTGGTTTTACTACCGCGGGAGGAGGAGTATTCACCACAGCAACAGCTTCTGGAACCGCTCCCGGCAAAGTTTTTTCAGCAGCTTTATCAGCTGCTTTATCTATGGGTTTTTCAGGCAGCTGCTCAGAGGATTTTGCTGTGGGAACATTAGCTTTACTGCCTACAGGAACAGTCAGCTTCGGTTCAAATTTACTGTCTTTGGCGGGAATTTGAATAGGGATGTCATCGGCCCAAGGGGTCGGTTTCGTATCTAATACCATAGGCACCACCACTGCCGCCGTCAGTGCCAGGATGGCCGCTCCGATTAAGCGTCGCCGTGCTCGGATTTTTACTTCAGATGCAGGGTCTGCGGACAAATGTTTATCCGAGGGTTGAAAAGAAGAATCCTCATCATTGGGCTGTTTGACTCTCAAGCGCACCACCTACTGTGTAAAAACTTCCGAATACCACAATTCTATCAGTCTGCCCTGCTAACTGTCTTGCCCGAGCCAGTGCATGAGCTGGAGAAGGACAACATTCAATCACTCTATTTTTGGCAGGCGTAATGCCCAGCTTGAATAACTGCTCCTGGAGCTGCTGTGCAGTAGCCGCACGAGACACGGGCAAATCTGTAAGCAACCAATGATCAATGCGGTCTTTAAGCTTATCGATTATCTGAGCGATATCTTTATCGGCCATGGCCCCAAAAACAGCCAAGGTGAAGGGAAAATATCCCATATTATCCAGATTGACCGCCAATACACTGGCTGCATGAGGATTATGAGCCACATCTAAAATAATAGTTGGCTGACCGGGTAGCACCTGAAAACGCCCGGGCAGTTGCACCTGCAATAAACCTGTGCGAACCGCACTTTGCATAACAGGCAAGCGGCTCTTGAGCACCTCAATCGCAGCCAGTGCAGCAGAGGCATTTAATAACTGATTAGCCCCTCGCAAGCCCGGATAGGCCATAGCGCTACGGCGTGCGCCCCGCCCTGTCCAATTCCATTGCTGCTTGTCCCCCGAATAATTAAAATCCCGACCAAACAGCCACAAGTCTGCTCCAATAGTTTTAGCATAGGCTTGCAGCCGTTGTGGGGGCACTGGATCAGCACAAATAGCCGGCTTACCTGGGCGAAAAATATGGGCTTTCTCCCAGCCAATATCTTCCCGGTTATCTCCCAAATATTCCGTATGGTCTAAGTCAACACTAGTCACAATCGACACATCTGCATCAATAATATTGACAGCATCTAAACGCCCTCCCAATCCTACTTCCAGCACTACCACATCTGGAGAGCAGCTCATAAACCAGCTCAAAATTCCTAGCAAAGTGAACTCATGATAAGTCAAGGTCACGATTGGCAACGTCTCCAACCGAGCGGCCTCTACGCGTTCAAACGCAGCAATTAAGGCCTCGTCAGATGCACATAATTGATTGAACCGTGCCCGTTCTGAAAAATGTAATAAATGCGGTTTAGTATGCGTGGCTACTTTGAAACCTGCTTGGCTATAAATACTTTCCAGAAATGCACAGCTTGAGCCTTTTCCATTGGTCCCCCCTACCATAATTACCGGGCAATCAAAATGGATTTTCAATTTCTGAGCGACGCTACGCACCCTATCCAATGTAAAGTCCATTTTTTTATGGTGCTGAGAGTCAAGCTTGTTCAACCAAGCTTTAAGTGCATGAGATTCAGTAGTCATAGGAGCTATTGCCAATAGCAAAAAATTCATAATATTATGCTGCATCATCTCCTGACTCATAAGAATTAAGTCTGATGAAATACTTGCAAAGTCTTGTTCTGTCTCGTATGCTTTTTTTGCTGTTGAGTAGCCCAATCTGCAACCTTTTGGGGTTGGCAGCCTTTTAACCCTTTCCCATCTTCTGCCTTATGCACACTGTTTTACTTCATAGTCCGCTAGGGGACGATTTGTTGTTTTATCAATTTAAAGGCATAGAACAGCTTTCGCAGGTGCCGCAGTACACGCTGGAGCTGCTGTCCAAGAAAGCGGATATTGAGTTTTCCCAATTGCTGGGCAAACACATGAGTGTGGAGCTGCAGGTGCCTGAAGGCTGCGGGCAGGAAGGTAAGCGGTATTTTGATGGGATTGTGGAACGCATCAGTTATATCGGCATGCAGGGCCGCTACCATCATTACCAGGTGAGCCTGCAGTCGTGGTTGGGGTTGTTAAAGCATACGCAGGATTACAAGATTTTCCAGAATAAAACGGTGATTGAGATTTTGCAGGAGGTGTTTGCCGAGGCGCCGGAGGCGAAAGTGGAGTTTAAAACACAGGGCCATTATACGCCCTGGCCTTATTGTGTGCAGTATGCGGAGACGGATCTGAATTTTGTGCTGCGGATGATGGAGCAGGAGGGGATTACGTTTTATTTTACCCATAAACAGGGGGAGCATACGCTGGTGCTGGCGGATAATCCGGCTAGTCATACGGAGTTTCAGGGCTATGGGACTATAGCGTATCAGCGGCCGGGGCAGCAGCAAGAGAAGGGAGCGCAGGCGGAAGGGATTACGCATTGGCAGCGCACGGAGCAGGTGAAGCCCGGCCAGCTGGTGCTGAGCGATTATGACTTTACGCGGCCCCATGTGAATTTGCAGCAGCTGCGGGCGCAGGTGAAACCGCATGCGATGGGGGCGATGGAGGTGTTTGCTTATCCGGGCTTTTATGATAAGGAGGGCGATGGGGAGCAGTTTGTGCGCCACCAGATGGAGGCGCAGGCGTTGTTGACGTGCCAGGCTTCGGGGGTGGGGAAGGCGCGGGG